>QWCE01001574.1_pt1 | contig 47195 bp, 83 predicted proteins | sample 1972531 | NCBI WGS metagenome assembly QWCE01 (sample SAMN09866716, study PRJNA288562) | Human gut metagenome isolate term4_stool, whole genome shotgun sequencing... | reverse complement strand
ATTCTTTTGCTGCTTTTTTTGCACCATTAGCTCAGCTGGATAGAGTGTCTGACTACGAATCAGAAGGTCGGGGGTTCGACTCCCTCATGGTGCGCCATTCAAACTTTGAGACGAAACTTCAAACGTTTCTGATTTATTGCTGTTGAGGTTATAGGCTATTACAAACCTATAGCCTTTTTTCATGTCATAAATCGTAACTGAGTTAATCAGCATGTCTAGGATATTTCTCTTAAAGCTTTCATCGTTTTTATCGCCTTTTGTAAATCTGTTTAGCCACCAAACTATATGTTCTTTTTCAAGAACTACGAACTCGCTTTTTGCATCAACAATTCTTTTTTCGAGGTCTTCTCTTTGGCTTTCTAGTTCTTTTATTCTCATCGGGATTGTTTTTGTTACTACGCCGTCCTGCGTTGCTTTTAATAGATTTTCAATTGCGCGATCTACATCGTCAATTTCTGCTTGTAGCGCAGGAACTATTGTGTCTTGCTCTATATCTTTTATACATTGATTTTCTGCCATCTCGGCTAATTCATCTATCGTTTCTGGTGTTAATAGTTTAATAGCTTTTTCAAAGACTATATCTTCTACATATTCTTTCTTCATTCTCTTTTTCTTGCAGCTATCGGCGCCTCTTACGCTGCCGCATGTGTAGTAGTAGTATGTTTTGCCACGTCTGCCTGTTGCGCTCTCGCCTATGAGCTGAGCTCCACATTCGCCGCAGAATAATTTCTGTGATAATAAATATGTCAATTTCGCTCTTCCTCTCCTTTGTTTTAGTTTTTGTTTTTCTAATTTATCTTGAGCCTTTTTAAATGTTTCTTTGCTGATGATGGCTGGAATACCGCCATCGATTTCTATATCACCGTATTTGTATACGCCTGCATATTTCTTATTTCTCAGCATGCTATTAAAGCTGCTTTTTGTAAATTTCTTATTTTGTGCTGTTCTATATCCTTTATCTTCAAAGATTTTACATATATCGATGATTGGGTAGTTTTTATTGTATAAATCAAAGGCTTCTTGCACTATCTTAGCGCCTGCTTGATCTATTACATATTTTTTATTTTCAATCTTATAGCCTAGCGGAATAATACCGCCGCAAGAATGACATTTCAAGGCAGTTTCTTTCATGCCTCTTTTTACTTTCTGGGATAATTCTTTTGAATAGTATTCTGCCATGCCTTCAAGTATGCTTTCAAGGATTATACCCTCTGGGTCATCTGAAATAGCTTCGGTCGCTGATATTAATTTTACGCCATTTCTTTTGAGCCTTGTTTTGTATGTCGCTGAATCATAGCGATTGCGCGCGAATCTATCCAGTTTATAGACTACAACGGCGTCCCACAAGCCTTTTTCGCTGTCTTTAATCATCTTTTGAAATTGTACGCGTTTATCTGCGTCTTTAAATGCACTTGTAGCTCTGTCTACATATTTCTTGACTATGGTGTAATTCTCGCGTTCGCAGAATTCGGTACATACTCTTTCTTGCCCCTCGATTGATTGTTCTGACTGTGCTGAAGAAGAGTAGCGCATATATAGGACTACTTTTAAATTCGTTTTATCATTCATTTTTAACTCTCCTAGTATAAATATATCAACTTCATAAATAAATCGCGCTACGTGGCGATTAGATGCCTTTAAATCGATTTTAAATGCATATTAAATATAAAAAAAGAGAACGCTTGTACGCACGTCCTCTTATTTAGTGATTGATGTTATAGAAGAACTACTTAATTAGCTCTTCTATTTTTTTGACTGCGTCTTCTTTGCTTTCGCTGCCTTTGATAAGTTGTACTATCAACTTTAATACAAAATTAAATTGTTCATCAGTCATTCCTTCGTTATTAATTCCTTCGTTATTCATTTTTACACCTCCATTCTTGTTAAGTTATTTTTAATATATTTTAATATATTTTATATTTGTTTATTTATCTTCGTGAGTATACGCCTATAAGCTTGCCTAATATGAGGTTTTCTCTATCAGGATTTAGAACGATGGGTGAATAATTTGGATTTGAAGAAAGGAGCATGACTGTATTATTTTGTTTATTGAATATCTTAAGTGTTGCTTCGCCGTCGATGAGGAAAGCGCCTATCTGACCGTTTTCTATGTACGATTGTTTTCTTAGGAAAACGATGTCGCCGTCATAGATGCGTGAGCCTATCATTGAATCGCCTTGTATTTGCAGGGCGAAGTCTGCGTTTATAAATTCGGATGTGTCGAAGTAGTCTTCATGATTTTCTACGGCTAGTATGGGTGTGCCTGCTGCGATTTTGCCTAGGATAGGTATTTTGCGGGGCTCTGTTTTTATTTCTACATCTTTCACATTAGACCAGCCCATAAGTTTCGCTGGTGTAGTATATAATGCTTTTGCTAATGGTTCTAATATAGTTGTAGGTAAGTTTTCAATAGAGCTGTTTTCATATCTGTAAATAGTAGCTCTATTTTTACCAATTTTTTCTGCTAAGTCATCAACGCTGATGCCTAGTTCTAATCTTCTTTTTTTTATATTTTCTCCTATGTTCATTTCTTTCACCTCAATTAAATTATACTACATAATTCGCAATATTGCAACTAAATTATATAAAAAAATAAAACATTTTTACAAAAATGCGAAAAAAGTCTTGACAAATAAAAAATAGGTGGTATAATATAATTAATCGCAGATATGCAACAAGAAAAGAGGTGATGTCATGACAAATGTTTTAAAATTAAAAGCAAAAATAACTGAAAAAGGATATACTGTAGAAACTCTTGCACGTGCAATAGGTATGAATAAATCAACATTATATCGTAAAATAAACAGGATGGAGTTATTCACAATTAAAGAAGCATACAAGATAGCAATTGTATTAGATTTAACTGAGAGCGAATTAAACGAAATTTTTTTTGGCATCAAAGTCGCATAAACGCAACAAAACAACGAAAGGAGAAAAAAATGGACAAAGAAAAATCGCCCTTATTGGACGAGATTTTAAAGTTACTAAATGGTTTGAATGAAGAAGACCTTGTAAAGATTAAGTTTTTAATTTTGGGTTTTATTGCTAAATAGTTTTTTGGCAAGCTCTAAGAACTTTTTTCTATCTTCGCTTTCAAGACTTAAAAAGTTGGAAATGATATCTGCATCGATTTGTGTAAGGTGATACTCTTGTGTTAATGAGTCTATGTATTCGGTTTGTGAGACTATAAACATTTCTCCTGTGCCGTATCTTAACCAGTCTTCATTCACATTGTATGTTTTGCAGATTAGGTTAATCATAGTGTCGGTTAAATTGTTTACATTATTCTCAATTCTTGATAATGCAGAACGAGTTACGCCTAATGGTTTGCCGAACTCTTCCAAAGTTAAATTTAATTGTTTTCTTAGTTGCTTAAGTCTTTCGTTCATAATTAACACCTCATAGATATTATAACACAAAAAAATAAAAAAATCAATTTAATCAACAAAAATAGTTGACAAAAGAAACAAATAGTTATATAATGTTACCTAAAGAAACAAAAGAGGTGAAAAGATGAAGGAATTAAACAAGGAATATGTAAATGAAGTGATTGAATTTATCTTGTCTTTGGATGACGAGGAAAAGAAGAGTCTACTTTGGTTTATCTTGGGTTTTAAATTGAAGAATGTTTAGGAGGAGAAATTATGGACAAAGAAAAGGTCATCATTGAAAAGCTTGATGACATAAAAGAAAGTATTGATTTACTTTTAAAGCTTGTAGGCACTATTGACGAAAGCCAAATGTTTTCTTTACTCTCTCCTTTGGAGAGGTCTTTACAAAGTGAAGAATTTCAAAATTTGCTAAGTGAATGTGAACAAACTTTGTCTGACTCTTAATTATAAAGGAGATGAAAAGTTATGGACAAGATATGTAAACGCTTGGACGAACTTAGTAAGCGTATCCAAGCTTTAGAAGAGGTTATTGCGTCTCTTCAGAATGAGAAGTTAGATGCTTCTCAAGTTGATGATCATATTGCTCAAGTACTTCAAGAAGCATTGAAGAAGTTAATCTAAGTACAAACTCAGGGATTTTATTTGTACTAGCATTATTAATTTTTTCAACTTTTTCATTAAGAACTTGATTGACAATATTTTTAACATCAATCATATTTATCACCTCCTAAGCTTATTATAGCACAGGGGGAGAAAGGAGAAAAAACAAATGATTAACGAAAAGGATATTGATGAATTTTTAAGGTTTAGAAATAAATTTACGGCTTTAGAATGGAACACTATTAACAATTATGTAGAGATTGTGCTCGAGGACAGAAAAAGAAATTTTGTTTTAAGTGAATCTGAACTCGAGCACGTACGCAAGTTAATTAAGCAAGATAAATTTATTTAGTTACGATTTAGATATGGAAAATTTATATAGAAAATTATTAAAACTACTATACACAAACAAAGCTTTACGTATTAGTTTTCAGCTTATACACTTGGTGGTTATTACGTGTTTATTAGTTTTTGGAAGTAGCAAGGTGAGACTCATAACCATAATAAGCTTGTTAAACAGTGTTTTAGGCTGTTACGTTTTAGTCAAGTCTAATGAGGATCTATTGAAGTAAGAATGTCTTTAGTGTAATTTAAAAAGGTTTTTATTGAATAAATAAACAAAGTTGAAAAGCCTAACGCATCTAATACTAACTCAAATTGATACACTGTAAGGTTTATAGCAAGGGAAAAGACTATTGCAACTACTGAACATATTGATAACATGGCTTTTATATTTATTTTGTCAAATGTTCCAAGTGTGATTTTACGATTTTCGCTAAAATATGTTGTTGCAAATATCATACTTGTTGAAAATGATAGTAAAAATATAAGCGTAAATGTGGTAAACACTTCAACTATATTGATTTTATATAGCTCTTTAATGAAGCTATCTGGCTTAGCCTTGATTGTGTACAATATGGCAAAAAATATTGACACGCATAAGTAAAATATTAAAAAGTTTACTGGTTTAATTTTGTTATTTGATTTATTCATAACGATACCTCCTAAGCTTATTATAGCACAGAGGGAGAAGAAAGGAGAAAAAGCATGGAATTAAAAGAGGGAGATGCAAAACTATTTGCAAGATATATTGCTCAGGATATCAGAGAATATCTTAAAACTGAGGAGCATAGAAAAGAGTTCGAGAAATACTACTTTGAAAAGTACGGAGAAAAATACGAGTGGAAGGTAGGAGTATAGAATGAAAAAATCTATGTTTAAGAAAATAGCTAAGAATGTGGCTTACTTAATAGCTTACGCGATTGATGTAGTGTTGATAGCTGCGGAGATAGCTCTAATAATATGGTGGATTTCGACAAGCTTCAACAGCATCAACGCGATTTATAGGTGATTAAAATGAGAGTATTGATACATTGTATAAGAAATAACGATTACGGCGATTATACGTCAGGCGACGCTCAAACTATAGAAGTTGAGAATTTAGAAGCGTGTTTTAGCTTGCCTGAGGATAAGCTCTTGGTTATTGACGACAATAAAAAAACAATATATGACGACTGCGTGCTATTAGGCATGGAAGAAATAAAATAAATTTAGGAGGAGTAAAAGAATGATGGACAAAAAATTTATTGAGGAATTAAGAAAGTTTGATATGCTTGTTGATTATGAAAACTATCAAGCATACAACGGACTAGGTGAGCTAAAAACTTTTGAAGCGTACACTCTAAAGACTACTAGGCTAAATAAGGTCTTATCGATTACTTGTAATGGCGATGGCTGGTGCATGGACTTTTTAAAGGATGCAACGGCTCTTAGTAACTACGATATAGACGTTATATTCGAGATCATGGCGATAATCGAAAGAAAGGTCAAAGGTGAGTAGTATGGCTGAAGAAGTAAAAGTATTAAACATATATGAAAAGCTAAATTATGTACAAAGTAATTTAAAAGTACCTAAAAATAGACGTGCAAGCTTTGGCGGTAAGGCTGGATATAACTATAGATCATGCGAGGATATACTTGAAGCTGTAAAGCCATTAACTAATGTAGCTAGGCTGTGCTTAAGGCTGAATGACAATATAAGGGTTGAAAATGGCCTTACATTTGTAGAAGCTACGGCAATACTTAATGACTGCGACAGTGAAGCCTGCATCACATCAAAGGGACTTGCTCAAATAGCGACTGATAAAAAGGGCATGGACGTCGCACAAATGACAGGCAGCGCATCAAGCTATGCACGTAAATATGCGTTAAATGGACTATTTGCGATAGATGATAGCGAAGATATCGACAGTATGGATCATAGCGAAAAGAAGACGAATACAAAAGCAGCAAAGCCTACAAGTGCAGCTCAAGAAGAAGCTAAGGAAGAGGCAGCGCCTGGAATTATAAGCACGGCTCAAGCAAAGCGTATGTACGCTATATCGGGCGGCGATGCTGATTTATGTAAAAAGGTTATCGCAAGGTATGGATACAAGTCAAGCAAGGAAGTTAAGTGGGAAGACTACGAAGCTATATGTGATGAGATCGTAGAAGCTAGAGGAGAAAAATAATGTCATACAGTAAATATAGAGCTTTTAAGACTACTGTCGGAGGCATTACCTTTGACAGTGGCCTAGAGGCAAAAAGATACACTCAATTAGTGATATTAGAAACAGCGGGAACGATAAAAAATTTACAGATACAGCCTAAATTTAATTTGATGGATAGTTTTAAATATAATGGTAAAACGATTAGAGCGATTGATTATATAGCAGATTTTATGTATGAAGAAGATGGCAAAAGAATTGTTGAAGATGTAAAGGGCATACGAACTAAGGATTATATCATTAAGAGCAAGCTATTTATCAAACAATATATATTAGAGCGAAAATATGTTGATGAGTTTAGAGAGATGAAAAGAGGAGATTTTTAGATGGATGAGAAAGAAAAATATGTTGGAGCGTTTGGAATAATACCAAATGCTATACTTTATAGCGAAGATTTAAGTCATGGCGAAAAGATACTTTATACAATGATCTCATCGCTATGTAATAAAAATGGCTATTGCTTTGCATCTAATGCTTATTTATCAAAAATATTAAAGACATCAAAAAGCACTATAGGTTTATATTTAAAACATCTTGAAGAACTTAATTATATCAGCAGGGATTTTGAAGAAAAAGAGGGACGTGTTAATGATGTTGAACGTAAAATATATCTAAATTATGATAGTTTATTTGACAAAGGGGGTACCGACCAGTCGGAAGAGGGATACCAATCAGTCGGTAGGGGGGTACCGACAGATAAGAATGGGGGTACCGATACATCGGTAGGGGGGTACCGACCAGTCGGAAGTATAATAATACAAGATAATAATACAAATATAATAAAACAAGATAATAATTCTTCTAAGGGTGAATTAGAAAAAAGACGAGATAGTTTTAGAATTATAACTGATAAATTTAATGGAGCAGCTACTGAATACGATCTCAATAAAATCATCAAGCTAAGTGATAAGAGAAAAGCAAAGCTAAAGGCAAGGATAGACGAGCTAGGAGAAGATAAAATTATAGAAGCTATCGACAAGATAAAAGAGTCAAGCTTTTTACGAGGTGAAAATGATAGGAAATGGAAAATCGATTTTGATTGGCTTATAGCGAATGACACTAACATTCTCAAAGTACTTGAAGATAAATACAAGGACGAGGAAAAGCCTGAAGAAGATGATCCATGGAAAAAGGTGGGATATAGGTTTTGATTGATGTAAAAGCGCTATTAAGTGATATGGGCTACGATACAAGGTGCATAAATTTAGAAAAGCCCTTTGATGTAGTCGAAAATTATAACAATTCAATAGGTCGATTAAATGAAGAAGACGGCTATAACTGCGATAAGTGCAAGAACCGTGGCGACTATATGATTAAAACTGAAACAGGCGAGGCGCTTGCAGAATGCGAGTGTATGCGTATTAGAAGAGCGATAAGAGAGCTTAAGAAATCGGGGCTAGAAAATCAGATTGAGGGCTTAGGCTTTGATAGCTACAAGGTAGTTGATGAATTAACGGCAAAGATTAAAAGATTGGCCATTGAAAACTTAAAGACAAAAGAATGGTTTTTCATAGGCGGGCAAACAGGCTCAGGCAAAACTCATATATCAACAGCTATAGCCGTAGAACTACTAAGGCGAAGCGTACAAGTAAGATATAAAAGATACATGGAGATGGTGCAAAGTCTAAAGGCTAAGAAATTCACGAGCGACAGCGAATACTACGAAGAACTATTACCACTAGTCAATTGTAATGTGTTATATATCGACGACTTATTCAAGGGCAAAGTTCTAGATCAAGACGTAGCGATTATATGGGAGATTATCGATGACAGATACACAAACAGCAAGAAGACGATAATATCAAGTGAGATGGACTTATCGGAGATAGCAAGGCTTGATGAGAGCTTGGCAGGCAGGATAAATCAAAGAGCAGGGAAATATGTAATAAACATTGAGAGAAATAAAGAATTTAATAGACGATTAAACGCGATTTAGGAGGAAAATTATGAAGCAATTTGAAATAAATAAAATATATAAAGCTGATAACGGCATAAGAATTAGGATAGTCAAGAGAACCGATAAAACACTATTTTTTAAATATATAGATTCTAACATGTTCGACAAAATAGGCAAAACATACAGAAGAAAAATTAAGATCGAGAATGATTGTGAGAGTATAATTCTTCGCGATGCGTTTTGCGTGCCGCATGTATACGCAAAAGATGAATATAAATATTTAGGAGGAGAAAATGATAGATATTAATAATCTAGGAGATATGGACATTGAAAACATGACATCAGAACAGAAAAAGGAAGTATTGGATGCCATGCTAGAAAGAGCATCGAAAACTGTGTGGAAACAGCAATATCTCATCTTAAAAGAGGGGGAGAAAGAAATATATAGGGTGGAAATGCTTTGGGTAAACGAGGCTTTTCCCGAATATTTTTATGAATATCTAGGTCTCAATGTAGATTGGGATAAGTGGGAATTAAAAGAAACAGAGGTTGACTTTGTTAAGCTATTTTATGCGTGGTGGAGCTGCATACATTATGATTTTTTAAGTATAGCAGAAAGTTGTCATAAAGATATTTATTACGAAGATAAAAGAATTGTTGCGGGCAGATTATCACATTTTGATACAACAAATGTTGGAATATTTTTTACAGTATTAAGAAAAATAAAAAAATATACGCATCAATCAAAAGAAGACAGCGATATCTTAACGCTAGATGATAGATATAAATTATACGTTGAATTATGCGATTGGAAACCAACGAAAAACAAGGAGGAATAAAAGAATGATATTGTTAAGTAAAGAGCAAAAAATATTCGTAATGAAAATTGCAGATGTAGACTATGAGGATAAAAATAATGCATCTATAGAAAGTATATGTGTGGGAAACGATTACGAGCCAGTTATAAAATTTAAAGATGGCAGTAAGGTAGTATTTGATTGGAAAGAAATATGCGGAGCTGCTATAGTTTTTAAAGAACAAGAAGAAAACAAGTAGGAGGTAAAAAAGAATGTTTAAAACTGAAAGATTAAAAGAAATTAAGAAATTAAAGGACAAGCTAGAAGCGGAAGAAAAAGAAATCAAGGCGGAAATGCTAGAAGAGCTTAAAAAGCTAGGCAAGGATAATTATAAAGACGAGTATGCAGAGCTGAGTGTTGTAGCTGCTACGCAAACAGTATCAATCGATACAAAGGCGATAGAAAAGAAAGATGCAGAATTATATGTAAAGCTTCTGAGTGATTATCCAAAGGTTACTAAGAGAGCTGGATATTTAAGAGTTAAGGTATTGTAAATGGAGCAAAATAGAAAAAAGCAAGCTGGAATTGTAATCACAGCTATAACAAAGCTATTAAAAGAGTTTAATTTTGGATTAGAGATTTACAAAAAATATATGAAGAGGATTAGCTATGAAAAAATATTATTTAAAAAGTCACGGATTAGTCAAAGGCTACTTAAATTACAATGGCAGGTTCTATATAAGCAGTAAATATGAAACTCCGTGGACGAAAACGAAATTCACGAACGAAGAAATACTACAGATCGCAGAAAAACATCCTGAAGATGTAGGAAATTTAGAAATGATTGAGGTGGAAGAGTGAAAACAAAGGAGTTTATTAAAAAGATAAATGAGTTAGGTTATAACGTAAAAGAAACAGAGCATAGCATGATTGTAAGAAAAGAATATACACATTTGGCAGTAATTGACAAAGAAAATATTTATGGTTTCAAATATTTTTATCACAATGATAAAGACCTATTTAAGCTTTGTGTAGATTATACATCAACACCAATCGAAGAAAGAGAAGAAGAGGAAAAATTCTATTTACAAAAAATAAAAAGTTTTTATGATAGATATTATGACGAGACAACTAAGTTTTTAAATGTTCGTAAAGACTAGGACCGCTATGGCCTCGGCACTACTGGTCAAACATTTATGATTAGGACACAATTCACACAAAAAGAGATTGACAAGATTAAAGAAGAGCAACATACTGACTTATCAGAATTTAAGCAAATACCGGTAGAGGAGATAGAGGCATGAGCTTTGATGAATCGATTAAAAGAATAATAGACATTGCTAAAGAATGCGGCATAGTTGAAGAAGAATATGCACAAACACAACTTGAATTGATTGTGCGAAAAGCGATAGAGCTGCAAGTACACATGGATAACATGTATTGGTCGGAAAGATGTAACTTACTGTCGCACGGCAAAGTATGCAGCGAAAAAGAAGTAAATGAAAATTATAGAAGACTTAAATATGCACTAGGCGCTGTATTTATACCACTAATTATATTATCGGCACAACTTAATTTAGATCCTGCGGAGTGTTTTGATTTAGCAATTGACGATTTAGAAAAATGCGATATAGAGGGCTAGAGTCAAAAATGAATGAAATAAGAGTTGATCTTGATGGTTTAATAAAAAGAACGATGGATATAATTGAAGATCGTAAGGCGGTCGAGGGGGATGCAAAAATGAATTTAGAATTAGTAAAAATAATTGACAAGGCAAAGACTAATGCTGTTGAAGTAGCGTTTTGGATTAAATCAAAAAAATACGTTAAAAAGCTAAGCATTGAAACTATTGAAATGATTATGAAAGACATACAAAATCCTAAGATGCAGTTTATCACATTCGCAGACAGCGGAGAACTTAAAACAATTAACAAGGCTGATATAGTTGATATCACGATAGACAAAAAAGATTATTTAATATTTAAAAATGCGGCTAGAGCTGAAGAAAAAGAAGTAAAAAAGGGAGAAAGCGATGAAAGAACAAGAGAAGACAAATAACGCTTATAGATACGTGAAACTAATAAACGAACTTGGCTATTATATGCGAGCTGAGAACATAGAAGAAGCTGTCAATAATTACAATATAGTCATAGGGCTTATAGATGAATATATATGGTACTTAAAGCGCTACAAAAAAACAAAGGAAGAGATAAAAAAGGACAAGTGGACAATTGAACGTTTTGAAGAAGTAGCGACAGAGGCTATGAAGGAGAACAAACAAGATGAATGATAATGAGATAAATGTTAAAGACGAACTAATGAAGATAAGAGCGATTAAGGCGGACATAGAGAGTAAGCAAAGGCAGATTGATTATCTTGATGCAAAAAAGACAGGAATCAAGTCGCCCGTGGTTGATGATATGCCAAAATGCGAGGGCTGCAACATTTACGAAAACATCGACAAAATATTAGACCAGATCGATAAGATCAATAGAAAGATGTGTAAGAGCTTATCTGAATTATGCAAGCTACTTGACATATGGACTAACTACGTAGAAAAATTAGAAGAGGATGAGCAGCTATTAATTAATCTAAGATACTTCGAATGCCGCAGCTGGAGAACAGTAGCAAAAGATTTAAAATATGATGAGCGCCACGTTTATAGATTACACGGCAAAGCATTGGCAAATTTATCTGAAATTGTAAATAATAGCGAAAATATAAAAAGATGTCAGTAAATGTCAGTAGTAAATGTGGTATTATGATATTAGGAAAAGTTACAGTTTTTATCATTCTCTGTACTTTTCTAAAAAAGTAATTACAGATTGCTTTTTTCTCCTGAACAAAGAGAGGCGCTCACTTGGGGGCGTCTTTTTCTTTGCATAAAATCCTCCTTTGAGTTGAGCCTCAAGGTTTTGGGTGTGCCTTGGGGCTGGTACATATTAAATATTAAGGTGGTGATGTATTTGTCAAAACTAAATATTAAACAAAAGAGATTTGCTGACGAGTATATCAAGCTTGGCAGCATTTACGAAGCATTAAAAGCAGCAGGCTATACTGAAAGCTATGCAAGAGGCAAAGGCTGCAAAATACTAGAAAATAAAGCAGTTAAAAGCTATATTGACGAGAAGATGAAAGACTTAGAAGATAAAGCTATTGCAGATCAAAAAGAAGTGCTTGAGTACTTAACAAGGGTTATGAGAGGAGAAGAAAAAGAATCTGTGCTTGTTAATAGTGGAGATTTTAAGCAGGAAGTAAGAGAAATAGACGTTGGAGCTAAAGACAGGATAAAAGCGGCGGAGCTTATAGGTAAAAGATACAGTTTATGGACTGAAAAATTAGAAGTAGAAGCTGAGACTGTAATTATTAAGGACGATATAGATGAGTGATATATCTATAAGCTTAAAAGATATTATAGCTCCAAAGTTTAGAGAAGTTCACAAGGCTATTAAAGAGGGCAAATATACTTACTACGTACTAAAAGGTGGACGTGGTAGCGGCAAGTCTACTACTGTTGCTATAGAGCTAATACTAGAGCTTATCAAGTACCCTATAACTATACTATGTGTTAGAAAGGTTGGTAAGACGCTTGATAAAAGCTGTTATGAGCAATTAAAAGAGGCTATATCTATGCTTAGGCTTGATAGATACTTTAAGTTTAATCAAAGCCCATTAAAGATAACATATACGCCAAGGGGTAACACAATAATCTTTACTGGTGCTGATAATCCTGAGAAGATAAAGTCAATCAAGGTTAGTAAGTACCCTATAACGACTTTATGGATAGAGGAGCTAGCAGAGTTTAAGACTGAAGAAGAGGTTTCATCTATTGAACAGTCAATCCTGAGAGCTGAGCTTATGGACGGTTTAAAGTACAAGATTATCTACTCGTACAATCCACCAAAGAGACGTCAATCATGGGTTAATAAGAGGTTTGAGAGCGTTCTACTTCCAAAGAACTTATACATTCATAAATCAAGCTACTTAGACAATCCATATATATCCAAGGCTTTTATAGATGAGGCTGAGCATATTAAAAAAGTAAAGCCTTTGAAATATAGGCATGAGTATTTGGGAGAGCCTATCGGTTCTGGTGTAGTGCCATTTGACAATTTAGAGTTTAAAGAGCTAAGTGATGCTGACATTAAGAACTTTGACAATATTAGAATGGGTCTTGACTGGGGCTATGCTACTGACCCATTAGCATGTGTAAGACTTCACTATGACAAGACGAGAAGAAGGATTTATATTTTTGATGAGATATATAGGGTCAAGATGAGCAATCGTGAAGCGGCTGAAGAGATAAAGAGAAGAGGTTGGACTGATACGAGGATTATCTGCGACAGTGCTGAGCCTAAGTCGATAGAAGAGATGAGGGGTTACGGTCTAAAGTGCGATGGAGCGAAAAAAGGACAAGGAAGTGTTGAATATGGTGAAAAGTGGCTTGATGATTTAGACGCCATCATCATAGATCCTAAGAGATGTCCTAACGCTGCTATGGAGTTTGAAAATATTGACTATGATACGGACAAGGACGGCAACGTGCTTAATCGCTTGGTGGATAAGGATAATCACTTAATCGATGGATGCCGCTATGCATTAACTTTAGATATGAGGCAAAGTAAGTTTAGTTTTAATTAACGGGGGTGGAGATGTGGATATAACAAAGCTTAAGAAAGAAGAGCTAGTTAAGTATATAGATGCAAAGATAAGTGAATTTCAGCTTAAAAAGGAAGAGATGCAAGAGTCTATAAGATACTACAACTACGAGCAAGATATACTTCTTAAAAAGAGATGGACTATTGGTAAAGAAGGCAAGATGCAGTCTATAGAAAATCTTCCTAATGCAAGAATTATTGATAATCAATATAAAAAGGCTGTTGACCAAAAGGTGAATTACTTATTTAGTCAGCTTCCATCTATAAAGTGCGATGATGAGAAATATCAAGAACTAGTACAAGATTTGTATGACAGTAGATTTTTAAGAACGCTTAATAAAGTTGCTCTTGAGAGCTATTTATGTGGTATATCTTGGCTATATGTAGCAAATGACAACGGGGACTTATCTATGACTAAGATGGATTCAACGGAGATCATACCTATATGGCAAGATAGAAATCACGAAAGCCTTGATGCGATAATTAGAGTGTATCAAACTGAAGAGTACAAAGATGGCAATATAAAGATGATTGACAAGGTCGCATTATATACAAAAGATGATGTTAGGATATATCTAAGAGATAAGGACTATACAGAGATAAAAGAAGAGGGATATCTTGAAAAAGATGGACTAAGGTACAGCTTTGGAGAGATTCCTTTTATTTATTTTAAGAGCAACTCATCGGAGATGCCACTACTTAAAAGAGTTAAGAGCCTGCAAGATGCGATTAATGCTATACTATCTAATTACTATGACAATATGCTTGAAGACCCTAGAAATACTATCATGATACTAAAAAATTATGATGGACAAGATTTAGGAGAGTTTAGGCAAAAACTAGCACAGTATGGAGCCGTTAAGGTTTCTACTGGTGTTGATGGTGCTGATGGCGATGTAAATACTCTTGAAGTAAATGTTAATAGTGAAAACTATAGGCTTATACTTGATTTACTTAAAGAAAAGCTTATTGAGAATGCTATGGGCTTTGACATGAAAAAGGAGAAGACAAGCAACGCGCCTAATGAATTAAATATTAAGTCTATGTACTCAGATATGGAGCTTGATGCAAACCAAACGGCGCTTGAATTTACAGCGAGCCTTGAGCATTTAGAGAGATTCTTGAAGCAAATTAAGAATATCAAGGATGATGATTTATTAACTATGACTGAATTTAAACGTAATTTAATGGTAAATGATGAAGCGACTATTAATATGATTATTCAAAGTGAGGGCTTACTATCTAAGAAGACTCTCCTTAGTCATCATCCATTCGTTGATGATGTTGATGAAGAGATAAAGGCTATAGATGATGAAGATAGTATAGAGATGGGCGACTATGTAGATGAAGAAGAGTAATTACTTAAGTGAAAGGCTTGAGAGGCTTCTTAAGGGAGACATAAGAAGGTCAAAGATAACTCAGATAAGGATAAAAAGAGGGTATAAGAGAGCTTTTCAGCTTATAGAAGATGATATAGCAAAGTATGTAACTAGGATATCAGATGATTTAAAGCTTGATATAAAGTCTTTAAATAAAAAGATACCTAAGGAAGAATTATTTTCAAGGGCTAAGGAATTAAAGCTTGAAGAAGAGACTATGGCTAACTACGAGAACCTTAGCTATGCTGAAGCTATAAGGCGTGAGATGGTAAAAAATGTAGAGAGTATGGCAAAAGAGAATGAAAGCCTTATCTTTGAGAATTTATTCAAGACTTATGAGCATAATTTCTATAGCACTTCTTACTTACTATACAGAACTATGGACGACTTCTCATTCACTAAGAGAGTTACAAAAGAATACTTTGACTGGATGGCTAAGAAGCCTTGGACGTCTGATGGAAAGACTTTTTCTGACAGGATATGGAAAGACCAAAAAACTTTAGTAGATGAGTTATACAAAGAATTCACTGTATCAGCTACTAGAGGGGCAAACCTTAAAGAAGCAGCAAGAAGAATGTCTAGGAAGATGGACGTAAGCTACAAGAAGTGTTTAAGACTGCTTAATACTGAGGATAGCTTTTTTAGCAACAAGGCTGTAATGGATGCTTATCAAAATACTACGGCTGAAGAATATATGATACTTGCAACGCTTGATAGAAAAACATGTGAAATATGTGGAGATCAAGACACTAAGCATTATATGATAAAAGATGCTAAGGTTGGTGTAAATATGCCGCCTTTTCACCCTAATTGTAGATGTACAACTGTTGTATACTTCGGCGATGAAGAGGATATGCCAGAAGAAAGAATGATGAGAGATGAAAATGGCAAAAGCGTAAAGACTGAGTATATGAGTTATGATGAGTGGAAGAAGAAATATGTTGATAAAGTTGATGAAATGGGGTATAATATAAGTGAAAAAGCTGAAAGAAATATTGAATATAAAGTTTTAGATAAAGAAGGGATATCGAGACTTCAAGAACAAAGTAATAGCATTTATCAAACTTTTAATAGCGATGAGAGGGAAGCTCTGAGTGAATATACCCAAGGCGGATATAAATATATAAATAGAGATTTAGTAAGCGGTATAGAAAACAGCTATGAAAAGCTTTTGAATAGTGCTATAGACAAATTTAATTTGAACGAAGACATCATTACTTATAGAGGAACCAATGAGAAGTACTATCAAAATTACAAGGTTGGAGATATTTTTGAAGGTAAAGTTTTTTATTCCACTAGCTTAAATTATGAACAAGCAAAGATATTTGCTGAAGATGCTGCATACTATTCCGATTACAAGAATAAAGGAGTTGTACTTGAGATAAAAGTTCCAAAGAATTCAAAATGCTTGTATATCGGGAAAAGTACTGATTATGAAGCAAATGAATTCGAACTTTTACTTTCTAATAAATGTAAGTATAAAATAGAGAGTGTAAGTGAAGAAAAAATAGTTTTAGAGGTGGTAAACTATGATTAACGAATTGAATTTAACTGAAGAGGAGCTTAAAAGATATAAAGAATTATGTAAAAAATCACATGCTGAAAAAACTGATGATGAGTGGCAAGAGTATGTAAATTTAAGAAAAAAACAAGGACTTAGACAAATACCAAACAGAAACGAAGCAAGAAAACCTATGTCGTTAAGAGATAAATGGCTTTATGATGAAGAATTGTTTGAGTTAATGCAAAATGATTAAAGATAAATATATAAAGCCTTTACTAAGCAAAGAAGGTCAAAGAGAAGTATTATTTACACATGGTTTAAAGGCTGAAAATATAATAGAATATTTACAAAGTTTAAGCGATGATAAAATATCTTAATTAGGGAATGCCTTAGCTTGGCTATATCCAAGTTATATACTAAGAGCATTTCTAAGCGATGATAAAAACAATAAATATTATGATTTTGCAAGCGATTTTAGAAAAGATTATAATATCTCAAGCAAATTTACAATGAAAGATAAACACTTAGGAATTAGTCTTGTTAAGGAATTGAGCTTATCAAGGTGATTAATGATGAGAGTTAAAGAAATAATAGACAGAGCTATAAACAATGAAGAAATTAGCAAAGATGAAAGATATAGAATGTTTCATTATTTTAGACATATACCAAATGCTATGAAAACGGATGCTGAATTTATTCTGTACTGTAAAATGGCTGAAGAGGTAGGACTTCCTAAACCCGATAGAAATTCAATTGTTAGACCTTTAAATGAAGGTAAGAAAATTGAAATATAAGAAAGCAATAGGTTATTACGAGCCTGCATCAGTATTGTGCGAAAGGAAATAAGCTTAGATTTTTCTTTGAACGTAATAAAATAAAATAAGGGGTTCCCCCCCTCGTTTATATCAATTACTTAATATAACCGTATGTTTTGGATGGAGAGGAAACCCTTATTTGTTATCTATATTATAACACTGTAGGGAGAATTTGTCAAGAGGTGATTATATGGTTGAAATTATGATACCATCTTTTAAATATGAGGGTAATGATTATGTTGTTAAGAAGATTAAAGATATTAAATCTTTAGATTTTGCGATTAAGTTTTGTGATGGCACGGTCAATAATATTTTTGTAGATACAGATAAATGTGATGACTACGAAGCTGTATTAGATGATGTATTTAAAAAATATAAATGGTTAAATAGAATTATAATTAAGAGTAAAGATAATTTGATTGGAGTATTTAAAAGATAAGTTTTACTTATAACATTTGATGAGAGATGCGTCCTTTTTGACTTATTTTATAAAAAGTTGTATAATATAAATAGAATAGGTCGTCCTCTTCCCACCAAATGCTACTGAGAGTAATCTCTTTAGTTTGAGGGGGTGGGCCTAATTTATAAATCAGGTTTTGCTATCTCAAAATACTAATTAGAGTAATTTCTTTAGTTTGAAAAGCAACCTGGTTTATTTTATTTTGTATATATCTTTTTTATAAAAAGTTTGTAAGAAATTTATATTTTTTACGTAATTTATTGCATAATGTGTCATATTGTGGTATACTTTATTCAAAGGAGGGATTGATATGTATAATGTTTTTGATGTAGCTAATTGGTTTATATCCAAAGGAGATATATCTCCTAAGAAGTTACAAAAACTTGTATATTATGCTTATGCTTGGTATTTAACTCTAATGAATGATAGTGATGATGAGCTTAATAATCGTTTATTCGAGGATAGAGCTGAGGCTTGGATACATGGTCCAGTCTTTCCTAAGCTTTATAGAAAGTATAAAGAATATGGCTCTGAAGCTATTGACTCTGATGTTGATGTTATTGAGTTTAATAAAGACACTGAAGATGTACTTAGTCAAGTATGGGAAGTATATGGAGAGTATAATGGCAATGAACTTGAAAGTATCAGCCATCAAGAAGATCCTTGGATAAAAGCTAGAGAGGGTTGTTTTATGTATCAAGCTTCTAATAGAGTTATTGAGGATACTGATATTTTTATATATTATTCACAAAGATTGGGATAGTATATGACTAAAAAGGATAAGAAAAATAAAAAAATACCGAGATACATTGAACAAATAAAAAGAAGTGCAAAGACTGAAGAGCCTAAACTTAGTGATAGTAACTTCGTTTTAGACTTTTCTTTTGAGGGTCTTTATTATTCTGTTAAGCATAGTGATTTTTCTAATTTTTTAGCTAATAAAGATGAATTCATTAGTCATTTTAGAAATATAAGAAATTTGAATTCAAAGTTAAGTCATAAACACAAGTTTGAGAATGTTAGAAATAATGATGATTTTCACTGTCATACTTTTGATAATGATAGGACTGATTTAGCTATTAAATTGATAAAAAAAGCTTATGAGAAATCTGGTGGAAATATTGATGGATATGTAGATCAATTAATTGGTGGTGAAAAAATATATCAAATTGGATATGAAGGTTCGCTTAGATTGATTGGATTTTATGATTCTACCAGGGCAATATTTAAGGTTTGCTTGATTGATTATTGGCATAAGCTATATTATGATGAAAAGTATAATTTGCACTCTAAAAAGGATTTGAAATTTTGTCCTATGACAAATAATATTAAGAATTAAGGCACAGCAATGTGTCTTTTTTATTAAATCATTCATATATTATTGCATAGTTTAATATAATGTGATATAATTTGTTCAAAGGAGGGGTTGATATGTATAAGGCTATGGACATTGCTAATTGGTTTTTACAATATAATGATTATTTATCTAATTATGAAAACGAAGATACTGACTTAATCTCTAATCTGAAGTTACAAAAATTATTATACTATGCTCAAGGTTGTTATTTGGCAGCATATGACAAAAAGCTTTTTGAAGAAGATATTGTCGCTTGGAGACATGGCCCTGTGATTGAGAGCATATATAGATATTTTAAGAAATATGGCCCTATGGGTATTGATAAGTATGATGCTGTCACGATAGATAGTGATACTTCTTCGCTTTTGCAGGATGTATATAAAGTTTTTGGAAAGTATTCTGCGTGGGGTTTAAGACAAATGACGCACGAGGAAACTCCTTGGAAGTCTACAAAGATTAATGATGTAATTGATACTGACATTATAAAGGACTACTTTAAGGAAAACTATGTTACAGTTTAAAATATCTAAAGAGGAGGATAACAATAAGGTATCTATCAAAAAAGATATTGATTATCCAGTATTTTCTTTTAAACACATAACTACTAATAAAAAATACAATATAAATTATTTTAATAAGGCTCGCGATAAGGCTAAGGCTTATGGAGCTTTATTTTATATAATGGATGTCTTTCAAAATAGGTCTTGGCTTGAAAGTATGAATTTAGATAAGAAAAATGGTTTTGAAACTATATCTTATAAAGAATTAAAATTCAATCCAAAAAGCTTTGACTTGGCAAGGGACGATAAGTTATTGGTTGTAAGGTTTAAAAGGGGTGATTACAGAATGATTGGAATGAAAGAGGACAATATATTTCATGTGTTTGGGTTTGATTTTAATTATTCTGCGTATGATCATGGTCAATAGTATTAAGGCACAGTGATGTGTCTTTTTTATTGCTCAAAAATAGTATAGATTAAAAAAGGTGGGATATTATGGCAAATAATGATTATTTTGTAATTGTTTATTATATTTTAAAATATCTTTATGAATGTATGAAAGAGGGGGTTACACCTAATGAAGAAGTTCTTAATCTTTCTAAGTATAAGGTAAGGCTTAATGATGAATATGTAAAGAGCATATATAAAAACATTTATAAGGATGCTTATATTGATGGTCTAGAAATAATAAGTGTCCCAAGACTTGGAAGCGATGAATCTCATGAATTTATAAGGGATTATAAGAATATTACTATAACAAGTAAGGGGATTGAGTTTTTAAGTGAGAACTCTATGATGGCTAAGGCTAAGGAATTTATAAAGGATTTTGGCGCATTATTACCTTGGTAATATAAAATTTAATAAGTTTTATCAAGCAGTTATTGATGTTTTGTCGATAGCTGCTTTTTAAATATATAATTCGAGACAAAACTCGTAAATATGTAAAGGGGTGTTAGAAATGACGAGAGAATTTTTAAAAGGACTGGGGCTATCTGATGAGGCTATTGAAAAGGTGATGGCTGAGTATGGTAGAAACATTAATCAATTGAAGTCGGAGAATGAGGAGCTAAAGGAAAAGGAAAAGAGCTTTTCTGAACTTGAAAAAGCTAAGAAGGCTTTAGAGGAAGAGTTAAAGGGCGCTAATGAATCCATCAAAGAGCAAAAGGACAAGCTTAAAGAGGCTGAAAATGGCTTTACTAAGTATAAAAATGATGTAAGGCTTGAGAAGGAGTTAAAGGGTGCTGGTTTTAAATCTTCTGACATTGCTAAGAAGCTTATTGATCTTGACAAGCTTAAGTTTAATGATGATAAGATTGATGGCCTTGATGAAGCTATAGAGGAGCTAAAGAAGAGTAGCGAGTATCTTTTTGAAAAGACTGAGTCAGCTAATGAGGACGATGGCAAAAGTGGTGCAATGCAATCACACAAGCCTGAAACAAGTACGGGCGATGCTAAATCTAAGATGGCTAGCCAAATTGATGATATTTTTAATAATTAAGGGGGTCTATTAAATGACAATTAACACAATTGAGTATTCAAAACTTATGCAAAAGAAGCTTGACCAAGCTGTTGTAATTGGAGCTACGTCAGGCTGGATGGAGGCTAATGCTGGTCAAGTAATTTATAATGGTGGGGACGAGTTAAAGATACCTACTATGACTACTGCTGGACTTGCTGACTATGATAGGGACAATGGCTTTGTTCAAGGTGGTATAACTGTTAAGTACAACACTTACAAGATGACACAAGACAGAGGTAGAACTTTCCAAATCGACAGAATGGATGTTGATGAATCTGGTTTTGTAGCTACTAGTGCAAATCTTATAAAGGTCTTTCAAACTGAGCATGTAGTGCCTGAGATTGACGCTTATAGATATTCAACTATTGCTGATATCGCTATCAAGGCTAATCAATCTGAGGCTATAAATCTTACTGCTGACAATGCTTTAACTAAGATTAGAGAGCATATAAGAGCGGTTCAAGATATAGTTGGTGATGATGTTCCACTTATATTGACTATGTCTACTAAGACAAGAGCTTTAATTGAGGATGCTCCAAAGATTGGTAAATCAATCAACGTTGCTGATTTTAAGCAAGGGGGAATGAACTTTAAGGTTAAATCTCTTGATGAATCTGTGATAAGAATTGCTCCATCTTCAAGACTTAAGACTAAGTATGAAATTTTAGATGGTACTACAACTGGTCAAGAGGCTGGTGGATTAAAGGCAGCAGCTGATGCAAAGGATATCAACTGGATAATCACTCCTCAAAGAGTGCCTATAGCTATATCTAAAACTGATAAGCTAAGAGTGTTTGAGCCTGATACTAACCAAAAGGCTGATGCGTGGAAGATTGACTTTAGAAAATATCATGATCTATGGATTAAGGAAGCAGATAAGAAGATTATCTTTGTATGCGTAGGTGCTTAGTATGAAGTTAGAAAAGGGTAATTTAGTAAGAATCACTGATGATGAGGTAAAAATAGCTAAGCTTAAAGAAGAAGGCTATAAAGAAGTCGAAGAAGTTAGCGAAGAAAAGGCTACTAAAAAGACTGATAAAAAGTAGGTGTTTGGTATGAATGAAGAGCTTATATTAGAGACTATTAAAGAGTATTTGATTGATGATGAGACGAGGTATATCAAAGATGCTGTCTTGATGGCTCATAAAAAACTTAATGGCTATGGCTATGAGGGTGTAGATGTAGAAATGCTTACTCTTCACGCTTTAAGTGTGAGGGAGTTTATCTTAAACTACTGTAACATTGAGAAGATGCCTAAGGGTCTTATGTTTACTTATGTAAATATGATATGTGCAAGCTATCTTGAACTATATGTCATTAAAAACTATGTTAATAGTGAAGATAATGAAAAGGCAATAGCTGCTGCGATCGCATCTATAACTGAAGGTGATGTATCTGTTACTTATAAAGATAATCAATCTAGTGATAAGATCTTAAATGCCAAGGCTCTTATAGGCTCTTTAATGGATGGATATAGGGCTTATCTTACTAGATATAGGAGAATGGTATGGTAGATATCTTTAAACGTATTAAGGGCAGTTCTGAGAGCTTGATGGGTGCATCAGGCTCTTTATATCGCAAGGAAGAAAGGCTTGACGATGAGGGCTATACTAGAGATGTGTTCGCTGAAGTATCTAGGTTTAAATGCAGGTTAAGCTTTAATAGCAATAAGTATGAGCTTGACGATAAGAACGCTAGAAGTGATATTGAAAGCACTTTATTTACTCCATATGAGGTGGTATTAAAAGAGGGCTCACTGGTTAAGCTTACACAAAATGAGGTTGATTACTTCCTAATAGTGAGTAAAGTAAAGGCATACTCTTCACATCGCGAGTATAGTGTAAAAGAGGTGGACAGATGGCTATAAATATCGACTTAAAAGGTCTTAAGGATTTAGAAAATAAGCTTAAGGCTAGTGATAAGACTATAGACGAGCTTATGAGTAAGGTTCTCTATGATATCGCTGCAAGAGTTGTAGAAAAGGCTAAAGATCTATCTCCAACAGATACTGGCTTATTGAGAAGAAGCTTTTTTTCTAGTTTTAGACAAGATGCGGATGGCTCTTATGTCTGTGAAATATACAATAACACTACTTATGCACGCTTTGTTGAAAAGGGCCATAGAATAGTTAACGGAAATGGCATAACTATTGGCTGGGTCGATGGTGTGTTTATGCTTAAGATTGCTGAAGAAAGGGCAAAGAAAGAGCTTGATAAGTATATTAAAAAAACTGTCGATAGATATATAGGGGGTCTTATGAAGTGAGTTATGGTATTGATGATAAGATAATTAAAAATGCTATCAAGAGCTTAAAGAATGAGCTTGGAGATATTAAGTTCTATGAGAAGAATGTCATCAATGGCTTAGAGACTCCTTGTATATTTATAAGGATTATAGATAGCACTTTTAAAAGGCTTATTGCTAATAGATTTCAGGCTGATTTTGTGATAAGTGCGACATATATTCCTGACAAGAAAGAAGTAAAGGATAAAGGTCTTACGCATATTCAAGATGTGAAGCTAAGGCTTATGAGTGCATTAGAAAGTATTGAGACTGAAACAGGTTTTTTATATGCATCAGATGTAAGAAGTGAGACTAATTATGATGATTTTGGAGTGACGTTCAATGTTTCTTGCAAATTCCAGATAAATTATATAAGGACATCTGAAAAGAATTATATGCAAGAGCTTCATAGTGAAGGAAGTGTTAAAGAGTGAAGAAAGAAAAAGATGTAGAAGTAAGACATACTAAGGCGGACATAAAAAGGGCTGTTATACTTGATTATAATGTCGATGTCTTAGATGTGGTGCTTGATGATGATGGGCTTTATACTTTGAAAGAGGTTGAGAAGCTTTATAATGATTTTATTAAGAAGGGGGTTAGGTAGATGTTAGGCGGAGGAAATTTTTTAGTACAAAATAAGGTTTTGCCTGGTACTTATATAAATTTTGTATCTGTAAGAAGGCCATCTAATATATTTGGTGATAGAGGTTATGCGACTTTTGCTATGCCTTTAAGCTGGGGCGATGAGTTAATTACATTATCAAAGGAAGAATTACAAAAGGATAGCTTGAAGCTACTTGGATTAAGCTTTGATGATGAACTTTTAAGACCAGTAAGAGAGGTATTATTAAATGCAAAGACGCTTTATTTATATAGACTTAATGGCAAAGGTGAAAAGGCTAAAGTTACCGTAAATGGCTTGACTATAACTGCAAAGTATGCAGGTCTTGGTGGAAATAAGATAGAAGTAGCTTTTAAAGAAGATATTGATAATAAAGATAATATTGTTTTTGAAGTATACTTCTACGGTAAAAAGGTTTTAAGTGAAAAGTATAAGAAGACTGATAAGATTATGTCTAATGACTATGTAGATGTATCGGGTAGTGCTAATTATACTGAATTAAATGGAGCAGTAAAGGCTTTAGTTGGTGGTACTGATAAGGAAGTTAAGGCTGATGATTATAGTGAATATTTAAAGACTATAGAAAGCTACTACTTCAACACTATCGGCTACGCTGGTGATGATGATAGCATAAAGAGCCTTTTTGTAAGCTTTGCTAAGAGAATGAGGGATGAAGTTGGTAAGAAGTGCCAAGTAGTTTTATATAATAAGGCTGCTAACTATGAAGGTGTTATCAACGTTACAAGTAAGGCTAAAGAAGAAGAGGCTGGCTTTGTATACTATGTTTTAGGTGCTTCGGCTGGTTGTGATGTTAATAAGGGGCTTGATAATAGCTTATACTTAGGTGAATATACTCTTATTGATAAGCTTGCACAAAGAGATCTTGAGAAAGCTATAATCAAAGGTGAGTTTGTCTTCCATAGGGATAATGATGATGTAAGGGTACTTGAGGATATAAACTCATTTATAGAGCATACTAAAGATAAGAATAAGGACTTTGCACAAAATCAAGTTATTAGGGTACTTGATCAAATAGCTATGGATATTGCGAAAATATTTAATAGTATGTATATTGGCAAGGTTCAAAATAATGAAGATGGTAGAATAAGCTTATGGGCTGATATTACTAATCATGCTAAGACACTTGAAAAGCTTGGAGCGATTGAAGACTTTGAGCCTAGTGATGTAGTGGTTAAGGCTGGTCATGATAAGGATAGCGTTGAGGTTGATTATCTAGTTAAGCCTATCATGGTTATGAGAAAGCTTTATATGATAGTTAGGGTTAAATAAGGGGGTTAGGATATGGCTGAACAAAGAATAATGCCTGCTTATGAAGCGATTGATGGTCGTCATGGCGCGGCTTATGCAACTATTAAAGGTAAGAGATACTTATTATTCCAGCTTAAGAGTTTCGAGACTAAGACTGAGAAGAACAATATTGAGCTTCAAAGACTCGGAACTACTATTGCGGGTAATTTAACTAGTGGTATTAAGCTTGGCTGGGAAGCTGAGATGTACTACAACACTGATATATTTAGAGCTTTGGCTTTAGACTATATCAAAACTGGTAAAGAGACTTACTTTGACCTTCAAATAACTAATGATGATCCTAATAGCTCTGCTGGTCGTCATACTGTGATTTTAAGGGACTGTAAGCTTAATAATATAACTATGGCTCTTTTAAATGTTGATAATCAAGTATTGTCTGAAAAGATTGATGGTACTTGTGAAGACATTGACGCTCCAGAGTTATTTAAGGTATTGAAAGGAATGGAAGACTAATGAGTAAGTTATCTAGCTTTTTAAAAGAAAATGTTAAGGAAGGTAAGAGAAGTAAAGAGGTCTTTGTCTCTGATAGATTCTCTGAGCCTATAAGTATAAAATTACTAAGTCCAAAGGAGTTAGCAAGATGTCAAGATGCGGCGGTTTCTATTAGAAATAAGAAGCCGTTTTTTGATACTAAGGCTTATAATATGGAGTTAATCAAAATATCTATAATTGAGCCTGATTTAAAGAGTGCTGAACTTCAAGACAGTTATGGCGTGATGAATGAAGAAGATTTAATCAATGAGATGTTTACGGGAGCTGAATTTACTAAGATTTCTACTGAAGTAAATGAGTTTAACTCTCTTGATGAAAATATCAATGATAAAATAAATGAAGCAAAAAACTAATTAGGACAGATGATGATGCCATGCTTTGCTATCATCTGTTTATTATGACTAAGGGTAATATTAAGCCCTCTGATGTCATTAATATGAGTATAGAGGAGAAGGCTTTGTATTGGGCGATGATGGCAGAGTATGGAAAAGAGATGAAGGAGGCTAGTAAGAAATGATTAATACCGAGATAAGATTATTTGATTCTATGTCACCTGTTTTGAAAAATATTATTTCATCTGTCGATGCGATGATTAAATCATTGGAGAACTGCGAAAAGGCTTCTGAAGGCATGATTGATAAGGGAGCTTTAGATAAAGCAAATGAAGCTTTTAGACAAGCGGTTGAGGGTGTTCACGGCCTTGATGAAGCTCTGATTGAAGCTAAGGTTAACAGTGAGAACGCTGGAAGCTCTATTGAGGGGCTCTCAAGCTCTGTGGCTAATAGTGAGGGACTTATGCATAAGGCGGCTTCTGCTGTTAAGAAGCTTGCACTTGGCTACTTATCTTTTCAAGGTATAAAGAATTTTATACAGGGTGCTGATGAATTTCAGAATGTATCTACTAGGCTTAATATGGTTGCTGATAGTTTTAAAGAGACTGAAACAGAGCTTAGCGGCGTTGAGCTTATGGCAAGGATAAGAAAGAGCGCGAGCGAGTCAAGGGGCGAGTTTATGATGACGGCTGATGTCATTGGTAAGCTTGGTATGCAGGCAAGAAACGCTTTTGAATCGCCTGATGACCTTATTACCTTTGCTGAGCAGCTAAACAAAAACTTCAAGATTGCGGGAACTGATGCAGAGGGTATTCGCTCTGTTATGTATAACTTAACGCAGGCCTTGGCAAGTGGTGTACTTCGTGGTCAGGACTTAAACGCTGTTATGAGTAATGCTCCTATAATATTGGAAAAGGTTGCAAAATATATGGACAGTGATATAAGCCAGATAAGAAAGCTGGCTGAAGAGGGTAAGCTTTCAAGTAGCGTAATTGTAAGTGCTATGCTTGATAGTGTTGAAAAGACTAACGAAGCTTTTAGGAATATGCCTATGAATTTTCACGACATTATGACTAAGATTAAAAACAGCGTACAGGCTTCATTGAGTGGAGCATTTATTAAGTGGAATGAGCTTCTTAATTCAGAGAATATGCAAAAGACTATTGAGTTTTTAATAAATCTTGTTTCTGGCTTTGTAAATATTGTTTCAAGTGTTTTTGGAGTATTGATTGATATATTCGGGCCTATACTTGGGTTTTTTAATGAATTTAGTGGAGTAATTGAGATTGCTGTTGGTGCACTCATGGCTTATCAATTGGCTGTGTGGGCTGTTAATACGGCTATGACGGTATTTAATATTACATGTAATGCTAATCCTATAATCTTAATAATAACGGCTGTGCTTACTCTTATTATGCTTCTTTTTAAATGGATACAGTCTTTAGGTGGTTTAACGCTTGCGTGGCTTAAATTTAAGCTCGTAGTGCTTAATATCTTCGGCGCTTTAGGTATGGCTATAGGTGGTTTTATCGGCGTTGTAGCTAGTGCGATATTAGGGATTATTCAATTAGTACTGCATGCGGTTCAGTTTATGCTTAATGGGGTAATTAAGGGCATTAACTTGGTTATTAAAGGGCTTAATTTAATACCTGGTGTCAATATTAGTGAAGTGGGAGAAGTAAAGTTTGCTAATGATTTTGATGATTTTGCGAAAGGTATTAGAGATGGCATGGGCGATATGCTTGTCAATAGTGGCAAGAGTATTGATAGCGCCTCTCAAGGTATATCAAATGAGATTAAGCTTAAAGAAGCTGAGATTGCTAGACAAAAAGAGGCTGAAAAGGCTGACCCACTTAAAGATTTAAAAATACCTGCATATGAAAAAGACTTAGGTTCTATTAATAAAGGCATGGGCAAGGCGGCTGGACACGCTGGAAGCATAGATAAGAAGCTTGATGATGGTTTAGAGGTTAATTCTGACGATTTAAAGGCTATACGCGATGTAATGTTTCAAAGAGCTATACAGAATTTATCTTGGGATAAGATCGATGTTCATGTTGATAACTCCTTTGGTGATGTTCATGAAACAGCTGATACGGACTCTATAATTAAATCAATTGAAGATGGATTATATGAAGCAGTTGAAAGGGTAGGTGTGATGGCATAATGAGGGCACATGATTTCTATATTGATAGCTTTAAATTGCCTATCACTCCTGAGGATATAGAAGTTAATTATAGGGGCAAGAATAAAGCTATTGATTTACTTAATGGCGATGAGCTTAATGTTTTAAATAAACCTAGCTTAACAACTTTTAAGTTTGACTTCTTCTTGCCTAGGGATTACGCTCCTATAGTAGGTGAATATATTGAGCCTTTTACAGTTGCCCATGGCATTGAAAAGATGATGAAGGAAAAGAAGATCATTCCTTTTATCATTATTAGGCACGATAGGGGGCTTAAGAACTCCATAATCAAGAAGGCGACTGTTGAAGATTTCTCTTATGAAGAATCGGTAGAAAATGCGCCTGGCCTTATGGCATCAATCACTTTAAAGGTTTATATACCACTTAAAACGAAGGTTTTAACTGCGAAGAGTGATGGAGAGAAGACGACTTTATCTGAAGTAAATACTGCTGATAGAGAGGCTAAAGCTTCTGTTAAGGTTCGTGAAAATGAGCCGATAAATGTTGCGATTCGTAGAGGCGGAGGCAATATTAAAAACTATAAGAGAATAAAGGATAAGAATAAAATTACAAGTGTTATTGCTGATTATACAGGTAAAACATTAGAATTAAATTAAAAAAGGGGCTTTACGCCTCTTTTTTGTACATATAAAAGGGGGTGCTCTTGTGTATAGGATAATTATTACATCAAGAGGTGTTACTTATGAGCCTATAATTAAAGATAGTTTCACTATTAAGAGGTCGATGGGTTTTGAGCCGTCTATGCTTGAGTTTGAACTAGTTAAAGATGAGATAATTAATTATCAAGAGGGTGGCAATGTCAAGGTTTATGATGAAGATGGCAAGATGATATTTACTGGTTATATTGTTTCTAAATCAAGGGATAAGAATCAAATAATAAAAAATACTTGCTACGATAGCATGTGGTACTTTAAAAATAAGGATACGCTTAAATTTGAGGATATGACTTATAGTGATATCATAAAAGAGGTATGCTCACGTCAAGGTATGATAACTGGTGATATTGAAGATACTGGATATAAAATTAAAGGTGCTATACACAGAAATAAGGAGTATTTTACGATATTTAAAGATGCTTATGACATGACCTTAGCTCACAATGGAGTTATATTTACTCTTTTTGATGATAATGGCAAGATCTCTTTGAAAAAGCCGTCTTCCATGATGGTAGAAAAGGCTATAACTTTTGATAATTCATGCAATTTTAGCTACAAGACGAGTATTGAAAATAGTTATAACAGAATTAAGCTTAGTCATAATGATGATGAGAAGAAAGAGATGAAGTATCACATAAAGGAAGATATGAACCATATTAAAGAGTGGGGCTTAAGGCAGTACATGGCTGAAAGCTCTAAGAGTGAGGATATGGACGCTAAGGCTAGTAGATTATTAGAGCTTTTAAATAGAAAGGAGCGTACGCTTGAGATTAAGGATGTTATCGGAGATTGGGACGTAAGAGGTGGCTCACTCGTTCCTGTTGTGCTTGGTGCGATTGGTGATATTGCTGTTAATAGTATGATGTTTGTCTCAAGTGTTACGCATAAGGTAAAGGATGGCATACACTTGATGACGGTAAAGGTTTACAATAAGGATATAATGCCATTAGGGGGCAAGTAATGAGTAGTAATTTAAAGACGGTTATTGAAAAGATTGCGGGCGGCGTGATTGATGAGAAGAATATGGCAAGAAAGGTATTTGCCAAACTCATTAAGACAAGCCCGCCTACTTTTAAGTTATATGATGGAGATCTTGAGGTATCGGGGGCATTCGTTGTTACTCCTAAGTATAGAGTATTTACGACAAAGGACGTTGGACGTGATTTTGTTTTAGAAGAGGATTTAGGTGGACAGAGATATTTCTACTGTTACGAGGCCGCTGAGGTCGGACAAAATGGTGTTGAATACAGCTTTAAGGGAAGAATTGATAAGTGTAAGCTAATTGGCAAGTGTCCACATGGCGATGTAGAGGTTACGAGTGGAATTATCTATGATATGACTCATGAGGAGGGGATATAATGATACCTACGATTGATAAGGAAATTAATGAACTCTTAGAAGATAGGCTTGAGCTTGAGAGAGTAAAGCCTAGTAAGACTTACAAGATGGATATTGAAAGGGAGAGAATACGCGGCTATTGCGATGAGATCGAGGCTTTAAAGCAGGCTATATATAAGGAGCTTAATACTGAAAAGGGTGAGTATGTTATATATGGTAATTACGGCTTAAAGAAGAAAGACCTTTTCGGAAAGGAAAAGAGATGGGCGTATATGATATTAACTGATAGGATAAGGGATGCACTAATTGATGATGATAGGATAAATGATGTGCATAATTTTTTATACATTGATGAGATGAGCAAGAAGGATAATTTATGTTTGAGCTTTGTGGTTGATAGTATATATGGTGAATTTGAAGTAAGTGAGGTGATTAGGCTTGCCTAAGTATTATGCTGAGGACATACTAAAAAGATGTATGTCTAGGATATCGGATGAGATGGATAAGAGAGAAGGCTCTGTTATATATGATGCTTTAATGCCTGCCTGCATGGAGCTTGAGGCTTTATATTTTGAACTTGATGAGCTATATGCAAATGCTTTTGCTGATACGGCTAATTTTGATTATCTTAAGAGATTAGGTAAAGAAAGAGGTATTGAAGCATATAAGGCGACTAAGGCGATTACCAGAGGAGAGTTTTCGGATAAAGTCAAAAAGGGCGATATATTTTTAATAAACAAGCTAAGGTATATCGTAGGTAGTGAGTGTGAGGCGAAAGGCTCTTTCTATGAAGCCGATTTAATAGCTGAAAAGACTGGTAGTGAATATAACCTGCAAAGTGGCAAATTAAGTCCTTTGTATGGATATTATGAAGTGGCAAGAATAAAGGAACTTTTAAAGCCTGCTAAGGATGATGAGACGCTAGAAGAGTTTAGGGAAAGATATTTTAAGGAAGTAAGAAAGAAGAACTTCGGGGGCAATATTGAGGACTATGAAAGATGGACTTTGGCTCTTGATGGCGTTGGTGCTGTAAAGGTCTTCCCTATATGGCAAGGCGGGGGAACTGTTAAGGTGGTTATAACGGGCTCTGATGGTCTTACTCCATCGTCTAAACTGATTGATGATGTGCAGACGGCTCTTGATCCTGTTAAGAATCATGGAAAGGGTGTTGGTATTGCACCTATTGGACACACTGTAACAGTTGTAGGTGCTACGCATAAGAAAGTTGATGTTAAGGTCAAGATGGTGTTTCAAGCTGGTTATGGCAAGGATAATACTTTAGAAGTGGTTAAAAAGGTAATTAATGATTATATCAAGGAAGTAAGAGATGGCTGGGGTAAGAGGCCGCTTGTTTTAAGAAGTTCTAACTTAATTAGTAGATTTCTTGAGTATGACAAGTATTTTGTGGATTGTGAGTATGTATCTTTTAATGATGAGAATATAAGGCTTACGTTTGAGGAAGAGGAAGTGCCTGTAATTGGCGAGGTAAGCTTTTTAGATAAAGTGCCTGATGGTGTGTGTAAGGCTTGATTAGTTTTTTCTATGGTGATATAATATGGGTGGAAGAGGTTCAAGAAGTGGTATAAAGAGTTATACTTATGGAACTGAGTATTATTCTGTTGGTCAGATTGATAATGTTAAGTTTATTAGGCAAAGAACAAAAGCTATTAGTCTTCCATTAGAGACAAGAAGTAATAATAGAATTTACTTTTTGTTAGATGATGACAATAGGCTTAAGAAGATTGGCTTTTATAATGAGGAAGGCAAGCAAACTATTAGGGTCGATGTGCTAGGCAAGGCTCACAAAGGGATTGAAACGCCTCATGCACATGATGCTCATTATGATGACAAGGGTTTTGTTAAGTTTGATGATGCAAGGGCATTAACAAAAAATGAAATGAATATTTTAAATAAATACAGAAAGGAAGGATTGAAATATGGCTTTATCAAAAAGACATAATTCCAGTGAATATCTGGACACTACAAGGTATACGGGTTGGGAACTAGGCTATAAGGTTGATAACTATGATGATTTAATCGAAGAGTTAGTTTATTGTCAAGAACTAGGTCTTTATTTTAGAGGATATGAGTATTATTTTGAACCATACACTTATTATGCTGGTGATGATGGTATTGGTTACCTGGTAGGTGGAAAGCTTAACATGGATGGAGATTATGTTGAGTTTTTTGATGTTATGAATGTTGAGGAGCTGGCAGAGGCAAAGATATTTGATGGGCTTAAATTGATTGATGCGTATAAGGAAATGACGTATATTAATTATTGATGTATGAAAGGAGAAAGTACAATGAGGGACTTAAAGGATGAAATATTTTTTGATTATAAAAACTATGATGAATTATTAGAAGATATTCAGACAACTGGACATGTGTTTTTTATATTCAATAAGCAGCTGTATTATATCAATCCAGAAAAGCCTTGTTTTGCACTTCGTGACGATCGTGCAGGCGAGATTATCAGGGGTAATTATGAAAGGATTTTAACAATGGAGATTAAACTTAATTTAAATATGGTAAAGGTTATTAAAAATATTGTCTCTACTTCTGCATGTGCTCCATATGAAACAAGAACTAAGGATAGAATCTATGCCTATGTAGGACATGACGACAGAATGAGGTCTATTAACTTTTATGACGATTATAAAAGAAGTGCAAGGATTATGATTTATGGCAATAAAAGGTATTTAGCTGACAGGGTTTACAAAGTTCCATATATTGAATATGGGGACGGCAGCTGCGATTATATTGATAATCTTGATATTCCTATGATGAATTTTTTAGCTGATCTTAATGAAGTGTTTAGTTTCAATTGTAATTGCAAGGATAAAATTGACTATATGAAGCATCGTTTTGTTTTTAAAAGTTTTGATGACTGGGTAGAAAACAATTTGTGTACTTTAGATGTTTCTTCTTTTATCTATGCTGATAAAGTTTATACTCTTAGTTTTGTGCCATTTGATGTTGAAATGATGTTGAGGAAGAATGAGGGCAAGCAAGAAAGGGCAAAGAGTAATATCGTTTATGATTATAATATGGAGCAGTATTATTATTTGTGCGAAAATGATAGGCTTATTTATACTGGTTCTTTGATTGACATACTTAATGAGCCTTTGCTTGATGGTATTTCTGTCAAGGATAGATATGATGAGCTTATAACTCTTGATGTGTAGGTTTTTCTTATGGCGTACAAACGATTTACTAATAATTTAGACAAATTACATTATACTGACAAAGGGGCTTTCGATATTCCAAGATTAGCTCCTTTTATTATGGGAAAAATTCCTGAAAAGTGGATAGGTTTTAATGAGGTGAATTCTTTTAAGGGCAATAGGTCTTTAACTGGGGTTCACTTTTTTATTGATGACTATCAATTTGAAAGGGTATGGAACTGCCCATCTAAATATATTTCTATTCTTAAAAAGTATGCTTGTGTTATTGCTCCTGACTTTTCTATGTATGAGGATATGCCTTTTGCTATGCAGCTATGGAATCTATATAGATCTATGTACTTGGCCAAGCTATTTGAAGCTAATGGTGTAAAGGTTATAGCGAACCTTATGTGGTCTAGTAAGATTTTCATAAGTGATATATATGTAAAGAATTCTACGGCTGCTGTTTGTAGTACTGGTATTAGGGACAAGATGAAATTTAAGGATGAACTAATGAAGATGGTTGATATAACTAAGCCTAAGAAGCTTATATATTTTGGTTCTAAGATAGATGGCTTAGATGTGGATTATTATTTTGATATAAACAATGAACGCTTTGGGGGTGATTAAAATTAGTGTTAGAATTGCTAGAAGGGTTGAGCTTTTAAATTACACGGATTACGATGTGATTGGAAAGGCGAGAGAATTTTATGCGAGGGTTAAGGCAGAAAATCCTGAGTTCAATCTGATGTGGGATGAGTTTTATAGGACTTTGAGAAATACTTTAATCTTGGAAGCTGACGAGGAAGGGATAAGGCGCTGGGAAGAGATGCTCGGGATTATACCAAGTGGGAGTCTTGAGGATAGAAGATTAAAAGTGTATATTGAATGGAATTCTACTGTTATATGGACGGATAGGACGCTTAGACAGTTCTTGGATTTATTTTTAGGTAAAGGCTCATACGAGATGGAGCTTATTTATGACAAGTATGCGTTAAAGATTAAATTACGTCTCGGTAAAACAAAGGTAGGTTACAATGCTTTACTAAATGAGCTAAGGAAGATAATACCTGCAAATATTGAGATGTTTACGACTATAGAAATAAGTAGTGATTTATTCGTAGCAGGATTAAGGCGTAGACATATGCACATGACGTACAAGCCATATGAGCCAACGGAAATAAATAGCAAGCTGGACGCGTACGTTGCGGGCTACTTGATAAATACGGTGATAGAATCGCGGCCAATACAAGCACATGGTAATTTAATATCCAAGGGCGAAGACGGCTACTTAGCAAGCGATTTAGGATATATAAGGGGTGAAATGATTGAGTGATTTAAAGAAGATTAGGGTGCAGCATGTAGACAGGGACGCGAAAGGCGTAGAGATTAAAACGGACGTGGACGTGATAACTGATGCGGACTGCATAACAATGGACGATGGAGACTTACGAAGTGGCGTAAAGAAGATGATTGACGACAGAATAGGCGAAGTCATCGATGGAGCGCCTGAGGAGCTTGATACGCTAAAAGAGATAGCGACGGAATTAGAGAAAAATCAATCGGGAGTAAGTACAATTATAAAGGCGATGAATGATAAGCTTGATAAAAGACAGATAGTTAATGTTTACAGAGTTAATGGTGGTAACACCGTGCCGAGCTCAAAAGCTTTATTTGATATGTTAAAGGCACTTAATAAAGACCTTGCCAAAAAAGTAGATAAGGTTGAGGGCAAAGGACTATCGAGCAATGATTTTACAAACGAGTATAAAAATAAGATTGACACTATAGAAGCTGGGAATGTGGACTTATCGGGATACGTTAAGACGACTGATATAGTTGACTTTAAAAGATGTATAGTTCTTAGTGAGTCTAATTACTCTGTTTTATCGGATGCTGAAAAGAATCGTGCTGATACTTTGTATTTCTTAATATAGGGGTATTTTATGATAGTTACTGGAAATATTAAGAAGATAATGTATATGGGCAAGGAAATAAGCGAGGCTAAGTATACTGATAAGACTGTATGGGTAAAGCAAACTGTAAAGCCACCGCCACCGCCTAAGCCATGTACGACTTGCCAGACTAGATGTGAGAGGTCTACTCAATGCAGCTGTCAAAGTAGTGGTCAAAGCTGTCTTCAACAATGTGGCAACTGTCTTTATAATTGTCAAAATAATCAAGTTTCTGAATCATAAATTTTGTAAAAGATATAAATAACACTTGACACGTAATATAATACGTGGTATAATTAAGTCAATGGAGGTAGTGATGAAAAGTTATTCGTCAAGGGAAGTTATTAAATTATTAGAAGCTGACGGTTGGCATTTGGCTGATGTCGAGGGAAGTCATCATCAGTTCACACATGATTTTAAGAAGGGACGTGTTACAGTCCCGCATCCGAGGAAGGATTTACGGCTTAGAACTTTAAAATCAATCGAAAAGCAATCAGGACTAAAATTTAACTAGTCCTTTCTTCCCATACCTTAAAGGAGGTTTTTATGAAATTTAGTGATTATTATTGCTATCCTGCTATTGTGACTTTTTATGATGACGGTGGTACGGAGACTTATTTTCCAGATTTAGATGTTTATACTTGCAATGACGATGATTCAAATTTGGTTGGATATGCTAAAGAGCTTTTATATTTGACTATGAATGGCTTAGAAGAAGATGGGGAAGAAATTCCAGTACCTACTCCATTAAATGAGTTAGAGCTTGAAGAGAATGAAAAAAGCATTTTGGTTGAGGTGTTTATGCCGCCTTTTAGATTAAGAAATAAAAACAAGTCGGTTAAAAAGACTCTGTCTATACCTGCTTGGATAAACGAGATGGCTATGGAGTATGACATTAACTTTTCTCAAGTACTACAAGATGGACTGAAAAAAGAATTGAATATTAAGTAAGATACAAGTTAATAACTGTTGAAGCACGCTTAGTCGTGCTTTTTTTATGCAAAAAATAGAAAGGATGTGGTGAGGATGTTTTTTAATGAAATGCACACGACGAATTTAGGCGACCACTTATCGACTAGTTTAATGGCGGGCGAAACGCTTACTTTTACTAAGATAGGTATAGGCGCAGGAGATCCTATCAGTAGGGAGCAAGTAAAGGAAATGACTACGCTTATAGATCCAAGAGCGTACTTTCCTATAACGTCGGTTATCGACAAGAAAGATGGAACTGTGGTGGTGCGCAGCACTCTTATCAATGAAAACATTGAGGAGCGCTTTTATATCAAGGAGATTGGGATTTATGCAAATGATCCAAACCGTGGCGAAATTCTTTACGGTGTAATTGCTTGCGGTGATGCTGCGGACTTGTTTAGTGCGAAGACTGACAAGCTATTAAGTATAACAAATGACATACTAGTTAAGGTGACTGATGCTAGGAATGTAACGTTTGTGATTGATGATAGTTTGGTATGGGCGACTAAACAGGACTTACTTAACTTAGCTGGAACTGGCAGAACTGATGAAACGGTCAAGAAGAACGCGGACGATATAAAGGCCTTGGATTTAAAAATAATGATGCTAGGAACACAAGGCGGAATGGGAGGACTAGATGAAAATACTGGACTGATAACGTTTGAGAAATTAGCTGAAAATGAAGAATTCTGGGGTTACTATGATGAAGATAAAAGAAGGCTGGTGGGATAATGGCGGAAGAAAGACAATTGCCATTGATCTCGTCGGCTTTTTTAAATGTAACGCAAAAATGCAATTTAAAATGTAAATACTGTTTTGTATGTCAACAGCCTAAAGAGATTGATTATAAGACGGCTCAAGATGCGGCGAAGTTCTTGGCACGTAACGCACTAGAAAGCGGCACAACGCCGTCTATTAACTTTTTCGGTGGCGAGCCTATGCTTAGGTATAAAGACATAATAAAGCCTTTAACTGAATGGATTAGAGACGTATACGGCGATAGTTTTGATTTATCTCTTACTACCAACGGCACGCTTTTAAATGATGAAGTTATGGAGTTTTTCGACAAAAATAACATTGGCATGCTATTTTCGATTGACGGTGATAAAACAACGCAGGATATTAACAGGCCTTATCATAGTGGCAAGGGTAGTTTTGAGAGTTTAGAGCCTATAATTGATTTAGTACTTAAATACCACCCGAATATGACGTTCAGAGCAACAATAGACCCGCCAACGCATAAAGAATTGTTTAATAACTACATGTTCGCTGTTAGAAAGGGCTATACTAATAGCTTTTTTATACCTAACAGCTTTAGTGATTGGAGCGACAAAGAGCTTGAAGAGCTTGACAAAGAGCTTGACAAGATTTGCGACTACTATATAGCTGAATTGAAAGCAGGTAGAAAGCCTATGAACTTTAGCCACTTCGATAGGGCAAGGGCTGATATTAAGAGGATTGCTAAGCTTAAGGATAGTGATTATCGTGAAGATGGTAAAGGCCTACCTGCATGTGGTAGATGCGGCTTAGGAGCTAATCGCTTCGCGGCTATCGGCGTTACTGGAAATATCTATAGCTGTCAAGAAATGGTTGAAAATCCAGAGCTTGGCGATAAGTTTAAGATAGGCAATATCTATGATGGGATTGATGACGAAAAGAGATTAGAGCTTGCTAATAGCTTCGATACGCAGAATGCGATATGCAGCAAGAAAGAGTATTGCGAGGATTGTATTAAGCGTAGGATATGCGATGGGGGCTGCTCGATAAATAACTACTTTAAAAATAAGGACTTACACGTTCAGGATTATGTTATGTGCTGGTATGAAAGAAAATGTATAGAAAAGGCATATAGAATTATGTTAGAAGAAAAGAAAGGGGTGTTAAAATGGCACTAAAAGAGGATGATATAAAGGATTTAGGGCTTGAGATTGGAGAAGAAGTGAAGCCAATGTCGGTTGGATGGGACTGCTGTGAGCGTGGACGTCAAAATGAATGTCAAGAATATTGCGAAAGTTATAGCCAAGGGTGTGCTTCGGGGTGTCAAGGCACCTGTTTGGTAAGCTGTCAAGGATGTGAGGATCACTGTGAGAGGTTTTGTCAAAATGGCGAGTGTGGTTCATGCCAAAGCTGTCAAACTTGCCAAACAGGATGCCAAGTAGCTTGTCAAGATGCGGCGCAAAAGAATAGTGCGCCAAATGCACCATCATCTATAAGCGTGCCGTCTAGCGTAAAGGGTGGCGAAACCATAAATATAACATGGGGAGCGGCAACAGATCCAGACGGTAACTTAGCAGGCTATATACTAGAGAAAAAGACTGACAATGCAGGCTTTTCGCAAATATACAAAGGCTCATCAAGAAGCCTATCTGATACCATTGTCGTGGGTTCAAATACTGTACAATATAGAGTTAGAGCGTACGACAGCTATGGCAAGGTAAGTAGCTATAGAGTGTCAAATATTATCACTGTCACAAATAACAGCGCACCAGAAATATCAGGTAAAGATGAAGACTTAGGCGGCAAGAAAGCGCCATTTAAGATAAATCTATCTGTAAGTGATAAAGATAGCGATACTGTAAACGTAGTAGCTAAGCTTAACGGCTCTATAGTCAAAACTATTAACAATATTAAGCTAAATACTAACTACGAGATTGAGATTGATGCGACAAGATTTAATGCGCTTGCACTTAATGCACGTAACGAAATTGAGATTAGTGCGACTGACAGCAAGGCGACAAGTTACAGACGTTACACATTCGCAAGAATAAACAGTGCGCCTGAAATAACGCTAGAAAAGGCTATATTTGGCGAACAAGACAAGCCATTTAGCTTTACTTACAAAGTTACAGATGCAGAAAACGACAAATGCTCGGTAAGGATTTTATTCGGTTCTAAGGTGCTAGATTACAAGAAAGATGTAGAGCTAGGCAAGGAGCAGACATATACATTTAGCAAGCTTGATTTTGCAAAGATACCAGCGGGCGAGATATCCATAAAGATTGAAGCGACTGATGCGAACGACGGCGTATCATCAAAGATAGTAACTTTTGACAAGACTATAAACGGCTGCGGCTATGTATTTAAAAAAGACACAGCGGCTAAGGCTAGTCAAGCGATAGTATCTGTATCGCGTAAAATCGACGAAAAATCAACGTTTAAGGCGTATGTATGTAACAATGCTAATGATTCCAATCCAACATGGGAAGAAGTAACGGATATGATGGAAAAGATATACACGCTTAAAAATGACAAAAAGACGGCTGCAAAATGGGCGTTCGGTCTAAAGGTCGAGGTAGTAAGAGGCAAGGACGCGGGCGATAGTTACTTAAACGCGATTGGTTATAGCTACAGATAGGGGTGATGTGATGATTACAATACTTAAAGAGGCTGAGGTTAAAGGCACGGTGGAGTTTATACCATCGGCTGCCAACCTTAAAGAATTAAGCGATGCAGCGCTTGAGATGACGGCTGAGAATGCTGATAAACTTGACAAGATAAAGGCATCGCTGGATGTAATAATGATGTCGATTGCAGAATTACAGGAAGCGCACGATGCAGATGGAGAAGCGCCTGCAGAAGAGCCAAAAGAGAAAGGAGACGATGAAGATGTCGAAAACGAGAATTAAGGTGTATGCGTATTTAGTTTTCAACGAACTAAGAACTATTGATGAAGTACCAAAGAGATACAGAGAGGCTGTACTTGTTGAGGTTGAGAAAATGAAGCAAGGCATTTTCTTTGATTAGTAGGTGACTAACATGGACGACAAACAATGCGAAGTATACAGAGACAGGGTAGACGAAAAGCTTGAACAGCATGATAAAAGGCTTGATTCTCACTCGTCAAGACTAGATGAGCTTGAACACTATAGATATACCATTGATGAGAGGATAAGTAACCTCACACAAAAAGTTGACGATATAGCAAAAAGTGTCAAGCACTTTACAGGGCTGATTATAGGCGGATGGATAGGTCTTATAATCTTTTTAATACAACAAGCAATGACGAAGTAGGTGCTTATATGGAAAGAAAGATAATAAAGAGGATGAGCCCCAACCATTTTAATGGGCGCGGGGGCGAGATACCTATAATGATAGTTAACCACATAACTGAGGGCGCTGTAGCAGGCGCTGTCAGTTGGTTATGCAATCCAAAATCAAAGGCGAGTGCGCACTATGTAGTGGCGAGAAATGGGGATATATATCAGCTAGTAGATTTACGCAACGGCGCTTGGTGTAACGGAACGTCGATATATTCTAAAGGCAAGTACTATTACAAAAATAGTACGAACTCTATCGTCAAGGGCAAGGCTGTCAATGCAAACCTCTTTACAGTATCGATTGAGCATGAGGGATATAGCTATAAAGAGGGACGCGGCGCACTAACTGAGGAGCAATTTCAAGCGACTTTATGGCTGCATAAGCATATTATCAACGAGGTTAAGAGCATATACGGACATGATATAGTTGTAGACCGTGAGCACATCATCGGGCATTACGAGGTAGCGCCTAAAGAGAAGCCAAACTGTCCTGGAAAGCTATTTCCGTGGGATAGGCTAATGAAAGATTTGCAAAACAAAGGGGGCGGAGCTATGGATAAGGCAAGTAGAGTAAAATTCGATTTTAAGAATAAAAAATTCACAGTAGACGGAAAGCTGATTGACGGACATAACTATGTACAGGCGCGCGAGCTATTAGAAAAGCTTGGTTACACAGTCGGCTGGGATAGAGCGCTTAGAGAGATTAAAGTGAAATGAGATTTAGTAAGTGGGTGGTGGCGATGATTATCGCGATGAATGCGTTATTCTGCTTGGCGGTTCTCTATATCAATTATAGAGGCTTTTATGTAAGCGATGCTTTGATTGGCGCTTGGTTCGGCTTTACCACTGCAGAATTGTGGGGGCTTGCATTTATTAAAAGTAAAGAAATCAAGCACACAGATAGTGATATTGAAATTGAAGAAGATTTGAAAGGGGAAGATATTGATGGATAAAATTAACTGGGGACAAAAATTGTCAAGTAGAAAATTTTGGGCAGCTGTTACAGCTCTAGTAGTCAGCGTAATAGCTTTTACAACAGCAGACGCTGGAACTATAGAAAAGATAGTCGCACTTGTTGGAGCAATAGGATCGATGGCGATGTATATTTTAGGTGAAACTGCTGTAGATAAAGCTAGAGAAGAAAACAAGCAAGAAATAAACGATGCAAAATAGTATTAAATATATGAATTAAGGGGTGCGCGATGCACCTCTTTTTTTTATTGCGTTGAGAAAAATTGAGAAGAGTTGAGTAGAGTTGAGAAGAGTTGAGAAGAGTTGAGAAAAAATTTAAAAAAATAAGTTGAAAAAGTATTGACATTTTAAATATATATATGTATAATAGAAATATAGTCACTATATACCTACCGCTTATATTCGGTAAGGCTGCCAATGTCTTATTTTATAGTGACTATATTTTTTATATATACTTAGTTAGCATACGCGCCATTTTTAGACTAAGTATTTAGGTTCTATGTCAAATATTGGGGAGACTTATTGATTTAAGTCTCTCTTTTTACGTTAAAACTAATATTTACACATATTTTTTTCTATATACTTAAAATAACACAAATTTATATATTTTTGCGTGACTAATAAACCTATATAGGTTTATTAGTTATTTATGCTGTTTCATATATATTTTAGTCTAAGAGCATTATTCTTTTTCTAAATCTTTCAAAGTTTCTCATGCCAAAGCTGTTTCTTTTTAGTGTTTTTATCTTTGTATGTTTACCTTCTAGTGCTCCATTTGAATGTTTGTAGTCAAATGAGTTTGTAATCTCATCAGACCAGTTTGTAAAGGCTGTTATACATGATTTAAACTCTTTTAGTTTTGATTTTTTACATATGTCTATCCATGCGTTTACCTTGTATTGTGCTTGTTCTTTGTTTTTCTGCACTAGAACTTCTTGATAGAAGGATTCTTTTAAACCGTATGCTAGCCTTAGCTCTTCGCTTATCTCTAGCATTAGTGCTGCCTCTCGTTTTTGATCATCATTAAGTTTTGGCATTGGTTTTGTAAGTATGCTTTTACTTCTTTTTAGGTATATTCTCATTTCTGCTGATGTATCTTTTTGTATTCTCTTTCTTACGTTTTCTAAGCTCCAAGAGACTTGTCTTACGAAGTGATATTTGTCTGCTATGTGTACTGCATTTTTAAAGTATTCATTCTTAACATTTTAAATGTTTTTGACATATCGCTAACAAATATCTTTACATTGTCTCTTTCTTTTTTTGGTATGTTTTTAAAGTATTCTAACAATATATTTTCTTGTCTGCTTCTTACTATGTCTATGATTTCATGTGTTACACCATCTAAATGTGAGCACTGATACTTGTATGAGCCGCTATCTCCTTTAAATTCGTCTATTAAAAGTACTTTTGGAAGACTTTTTTTCTCTACTGAAAGGTAAGATAAAACTCTTGTAACTGTTGATGTGCTTACTAAGTATCTTCTTCATATTGACTTTAATGGTTGTATAATATCTATTAAGTTTTGCTCCCCATTAGATATTATAAAGCCTTTAATTAGGAGTACATACAATAAAGTTAGACTCTATAGACATTTCTTATAGTTGACAAGAAACAATTTTTATAATATAATTAGATAGTAAACTATAATAAATAATAGGGAGGAACTTATGAAAAGAAAATTATTAGCATTATTCCTAATTTTAGTTTTAGCTCTAGCCTTAACTGCTTGCAAAGACAACTCTAAGGAGGCTGAAACTAAAGTAGGTGACGAAAAACTTATAGTTTCAATGGGAACAAACAATCCTTATGGCTTCTTAAATGATGAAGAAAAGCCAGATGGTTTTGTTGTTGACACTTGGAAAGAAATTGGAAAAAGAACAGGAATTAATATTGAGTTTCAATATTTTGATGGGATGGATGCTCATTATGGATCAATTGATTCTGGAAAAGTAGATGTTTTAGGTATACAAACAGCAATTACAGATGCTATTAGAGATAAGTATGATTTCAGTGACCGTTACGCTTATAATATCATCAGAATGGTCTCTTTAAAAGATAAAAATTACGAATCTTTAGCAGATTTAGCTGGTAAGAAAATATGTATAGCACCTGGAAAATTAAGCGAGTTTTTTGAAGGATATAACAGTGAGAATCCAGGCAAAAAAATAGAACTGGTAACAACTGAGGGTAATATATATGAGGAATTAGATTTAGGACGCTTTGAAGCCTTTCCTATGACTATTATGTCATTTGAAAAGATGCAAAGAGAAGGAAAAGCAGAGCCATATAAGATGTTTGGTGAAGCAGTAATTACAGAAGAAAATGTATTTCCAATAAATAAATCCGTTTCAAAAGATACTCAAGAAAAAATCAATAAAGCAATACAAGATATGCTTAGTGATGGTACATTAGCAAAAATTTCTGAGAAATGGTATAATAGGGATGTTACTAAGCCATTTGAAGAATAATTAATACTATATGCTCTACATTTGTAGAGCATATTAATATTTTAGAAAGGTTGAATGCATGAAGTTTGATTTTATTTATTTTATAAATGAATTTCCAAGACTAATAGATAAGGTTCCATATACTTTGTTTTTGGGCACTATAGCTTTTGTAATAGCTCTAATCATAGGTATTTTATTGGCGGCTGCTAAAAGCAGTAAAAGTTTTTTGCTTCGCTTTATATCAAGGCTATATGTATCTTATTTTCGATCCACACCTTATATAACACAACTCTTTATACTTTATTTTGGCTTACCTCAAGTTATATATTCTATGAGGGCAATGACAGCGGAGACTGCTCTGATTTTATCTATCTCTATGAATTCTTCAGCTTTTATTTCAGAGACCATTAGAGGAGGACTTTTATCTGTTAATAAAGGGCAACTTGAAGCTGCAATATCTGTGGGAATGAATAAGCTACAAGCTTATGCTTTAATTATATTTCCGCAAGCATTTGTATATGCTTTACCTGGACTAGGCAATTCATTTATCGGTATGTTGAAAAGCACAGCCATGGGGTTTACTATAGGAGTAGTTGAACTTTTAGCTAAAGCAAAGATAGGTTCAGCTAGATCTTATTGTTACCTAGAATCCTATATGGCTGTCGGGGTTATTTATTGGATTATGATGCTTCTTGTTAGTTTTTTACAAAAACAATTAGAAAAAAGAGTTACGAAGCATTTATAAAACTGTTAATTAGGAGGAAATTATGTATAATTTAGAAGTTAGTAATATGACAAAAGCTCTTGGACTTGAAAGAGAGATTGTTGGCGTAAGATTTTTGTATAATTGGGCTGAGTATGAGGATACAAAGTGTGAAAATTATGGAAAGATAACACGTTTTTGCCTTATGACAAAGAATGCAAGCAATGGTGAACATTTTAAATGCAAGCTAGAAAATTTTGGGTGCGGAAGGTCAAGGAAAGCTCTTGGACTAGATGAAAATGATAAATTAACTATGTCTGGTCAAGTTTTTTATAGTTGCTCTTTATATTCTACTAGAGCTGTTGCAAAAAAAGCACAGGATGCAACATTATTTATAGAGCAAGAATTGTACGGTATAGAGATAGGACCACTTAATGAATTAGCTGAAGCAGATATTGTTATATTTTATGCTAATGCATATCAAATGATGAGGATCATACAAGGATATACTTATAATTATGGACCTTATAAGGGACTTAATACGGTAGGAAATCAGGGGGTATGCTCGGACTTGTGTGCTCGACCTTTTGTTACAAACGATATGAATATTTCATTTTTGTGTGAAGGTGCTAGAAGAGCATGTAAGTTTAATCATGATGTAATCGGGGTAGGATTACCTATAGGACTTTTTAAAGGACTTGTTGATGGGGTTCTAAAAACTTTAGATTTAATTGAAAACGATAATGAAAAAGAAAAGATTTTAGGTAGACTAAATTCAAAAGATGAATTAGGAGTTGCAATTAATATGGGCAATTATTATGGAGTGGCTTGTGGAAAGTGGTATAAGAAAAAGAAGGAAGATGAGAAAAGATACGAAGAGTTTTTAAAAGCTGAGGCTTCTAATGCTGAAAATTCATAATTTAAATAAAAGTTATGAACATTTACATGTTCTCAAAGATATTAATATAGAAATCGAAGAAAATCAAGTTGTAGCTATCATAGGTCCATCAGGCTCTGGAAAGTCAACATTATTACGCTGTATAAACTATTTAGAAAAACCAGAAACTGGAACTATTGAAATAGATGGTGCCTGTGTTAACGCTGAAAGTCACACTATAAAAGATATAAAAAGTCTTAGGAGTAAGACTTCTATGGTATTCCAAAATTATAATTTGTTTGCAAATAAAACCTGTTTACAAAATGTTCTAATACCTTTGGAAGTTGTTAGATCAATGAGAAAGCAAGAAGCAAATATAGTAGCTAAAGAATTACTTGCTAAAGTTGGACTATCAGATAAAATGAACTCATATCCAGCTCATATGTCAGGAGGACAGCAACAACGAGCTGGAATAGCGAGAGCTTTAGCTGTTAATCCAAAATGTATTTTGTTTGATGAGCCAACGTCTTCGCTAGATCCAGAATTAGTTTATGAGGTTCAAGAAGTTATAAGGCAACTGACTAAAGAAGATGTTTCTAGAACGATGATTATTGTAACTCATGAAATGGCTTTTGCTAAGGAAGTGGCAGACAGGGTAATATATTTGGAAGATGGTAAGGCTTGTATAGACTTAACAAGTGAAGAATTTTTTTCTATGGAAAATGTTACAGGCAGAATAAGTAGGTTTATTAATAAAGTATAGTGGGTCAGTTAGACTGGGGGTTCAGTTTAGCTTTAGCGGTGATAAACAAACAAAAAACCTCCCTGTTTGATATAATATAATTGTAATCTGTCAATTGCAATATAGAATCAAAAAGGGAGGAATTAAAAATGTCATTGAATGACACACATAGTTTATCACATACAAAATGGAATTGCAAATACCACATAGTGTTTGCTCCTAAATATAGAAGGAAAGAATTTTATGGCTGAAAAAGACTTGAAATAGGACAAATTTTAAGAGAATTGTGTAGTTGGAAAGAAGTAAACATAATAGAGGCAGAAGTTTGCCCAGATCATGTACACATGTTGGTAGAAATACCACCCAAATTAGCAGTAGCAAGCTTCATGGGATTCTTAAAAGGAAAAAGCAGTATAATGATTTATGAAAAATGGGGCAATTTAAAATACAAGTATAGAGGACGTCAATTTTGGTGCAGAGGGTACTATGTAGATACAGCAGGAAAAAATACTAAAAAGATACAAGAGTATATACAAAACCAGTTGATACAATAGACCCTTTTAAAGGGTAGCTAGTATAATTTGCAAGTGACAGATTAACCAACGTCCTTGAGGCGTGGCTAGTAATACAGGCCCTTTGGG
>QWCE01000992.1_pt1 | contig 47195 bp, 48 predicted proteins | sample 1972531 | NCBI WGS metagenome assembly QWCE01 (sample SAMN09866716, study PRJNA288562) | Human gut metagenome isolate term4_stool, whole genome shotgun sequencing... | reverse complement strand
AGACCATCAATGTTTTGTGTGATCACTGCCTTTAATTTTCCCTGCTGCTCCAGCCTTGCAAGCGCTTTGTGCGCTGCATTTGGCTGTGCATTTGGAAACAGCATTTTGTTTCGATAAAACCAAAAAAACTCCTCTGGCTTTTTTTTGTAAAAGCTGTGACTAAGAATTGTTTCAGGCGGATAGGCGTATTCCTGATTATACAGACCGTCTGTGCTTCTAAAATCCGGGATATTGCTCTCGGTTGACACGCCTGCCCCTCCGAAAAACACAATGTTTTTGCTTGTCTTTATCCATTCTTTTAAAAGTTCCATCTCGTCTGCCATAAAATCACACCTTTCTTAAATCAGACCTTAATTTAACTTAAATCCCTTAAGCAGTGCGCCAAGACCTGTTGCTGCTGCACCGTTATCCTCGTACTCAGCTGGTCCTTCCTCCTCTACCTCACGGCTTGTAAGCTCAGCTGCCTCACGGATACTTAAGGAAATCTTATTGTTCTCGATCTTTATAATCTTTACCTTAACCTTATCGCCTTCCTTTAATACCTGACTTGGATGCTTTAATCTTCTGTCGCTAATCTGCGAAATATGAACCAGTCCTGTAATTCCATCACCAATATTTACAAATGCACCGTAATCCTTTAACTGTTCAACTGTTCCTTCCATAACAGTGCCAACTGTATACTTGTTGATCTTCTTGTTCTTTTCTTCCATAACTTTCGCCAAAAGAAGCTCCTTTGCAGACATAACTACTCTCTTTGCTCCCTCATCCACTGATATTACCTGAACATCAAGCTCCTTATTTAAGTAATCTGCCGGCTCCTCTACATATTCTAATGCAAGCTTTGATGCCGGGATGAATCCGCGCACGCCTTCTACATAAGCTACACATCCGCCATTTACAGCACCTGCCACCTTTACATGGTAAACCTTCTTTGTTTTCTGTGCTTCCTGCAGTTTATCCCATGCCAACTCCTCAGCTGCATCCTTACATGAAAGAAGCATATTTCCGGCACCATCATCTGTCTTTACAACTGTTGCAGTAAGTGTATCACCAACTGCGACATTTTCCAGTACCTGATATGTAGGATCATCGCTTAACTCAGCTACCGGGATTCTGCCCGGTGCATAGTAATTAAAATCAATTGTCACATCCTGATCATTTACATCGATAACTGTTCCTGTCACGATATCACCTGGACGAATTCTGCGATAGGATGCCTCAAGTGCCTCCTTGTAATCCTCCATTGTTTCAGTTGTTCCCATAGTTGTATTCTTTTCTTCCATGATCTATTCTCCCTTATTATTTAATTTGTAATTATTCAAACCAGAAATAACTAATGCCCATAACACCCTTCATAGAAAGCTTCAATGTAATGATTTCATCCACATAGCCCCAGACTGCCATTTCCTCAGAAAGGTTTATGCAAACCTCCTGGATCATGCCCTGCGTGTTTAGCGCAAACATCTGTGAATCTTTATCATTTATGGTGATTTTTAACTTACTGCCTTCTATCGCATAAAGCTTCAAATGAAGCTCGCTGCCAAGGCTGTCATTATCACCCATTGTGTACTCCATCATCGCTTCCTGCGCCTTATTGCTGATGCAGACAACTTGAACACCCTCCCGTTTTGAGATTCTCACATTTCTGCACTCATCATAAAGCCAGGCTCCTGTAATATTGGCAAAATCACGACGAATACGAATATCACCCTCAAGGCAGACAATAGCCTGCGCTGGACGCTTAGTGCCATCACTTTCTATTATCTGTGCCTGTGTATCTGCATCCTCTCCTATCCAGATTCGATATCCGCCATCGGAAAGCATCATGCTTTCTGTAATCACATCATAGATCATCAGCTCTCTAAATGGAATTTTAATTGTCACTTCCTTAGCTTCATTTGCATGGAGCATAACAAATGCAAAACCAACAAGCTTTTTATCTGGCCGTGTAAGTGACGCTTCCTCCTTTGCCGCATAAATTTGGACAACCTTGGCACCATCACAATTTCCAGTATTTCGTACACGAAGCACAGCCTTAAGCTGCTCCTTTTCCTGCTCCACTGCGAAAATATCATACACAAACGAGGTATATGACAATCCATATCCAAACGGATATTGTTTTTTGCCTCTATAATATTGATAAGTCTGGCGCGTGCGAATAATATCACATTCATTTTTTGCCGGAAGATCTTCAAATGATGAATACCATGTCATATTCAGTCTTCCTGACGGATTATATGAGCCAGACATAACATCTGCAATAGCTCTTCCCAGTTCCTGACAGCCAGACGGCGTAAAGAGAATGGCTTTTGCTTCCTGTAACGGCATCAGATCATGCGGATAGTTGCTTACAACAACAACGATCACCTGCTCATTCACCTTTTTCACAGCTTCAAACAATGCTATCTGAGCACTTGGAAGTCCATACTTCTCCCTGTCCTGTCCTATCTGACCATTGATCACTGGATTTGTTCCAAGTACAATAACTACTTTATCAGCCTCTGATGCTAAAGTCACTGCACGAGCCGTACCATCCCAAGTCTGCTCAATTCCAAATAATGCACGATTTTCGCCTGGCCAGCCAATGCCAACCTGCTCATCTGTTGCTGCGCGAAGCATACCCTCGCTGTCCCAATACACATCACGTCCACGCCATGTTGTCAGGCGAAAACGTCCATCTGACAGCATCTCCACACAAAAGCATTCTTTTACATGACGCCCAAATGCCTCACTGCGGTTTGCAAATAACTTTCCATTCTCATCTACGCTTGTCAGATAGCATCCTGTCGATGCCGCCTGCAGATTCATTTTTCCCTGTCCCCAGTCAGTTATAACAAATTCCTCTGCCTCTGAGCGCGAACCAAGCGCCAGTCGTCCTTCTTGCGTCAGACAGACAAACCTCTCTCCACAACGAAGACAAAGACGCTTTTTTCCATCTGTGTAAGTCACACAATCCTCACCAAATGCATCTCTTATTCCTTCATACGGTGAAATACGATATGGCGGGATACCTCCATTCCAATCCTTAAACCATTCATTTGCCAATGGTCCTATCACTGCAATTTTTTCTTTTTCTTTTGGAGAAATAGGCAATATCTGTTCTTCATTTTTCAAAAGTACAATTGCCTCTCGTCCAGCCTGACGTGACAAAGCAGCATGATCACTGCCGCCTAAAAGTGATTCATCTGGATTTGCAAATGGATCATCTTCTTTTTTATTAAACATACCAAGACGAATCCTTGTCGCAAAGCTGCGGCGCACCGCCTGATTAATGTCCTGCATTGAAAGAAGATTTCTGTCGTAAGCACCGCGCACCGCCGCTTCCACAAACTCAGGCTCATCAGCAAAACAATCCACACCTGCCTTTATTGCAAGCGCTGCTGTCTTTTCCCTGTCAGAAAAGCGCTCATCCTGACACAGTTCTTCTAGCGAACATTCATTTCCAACGATATGGCCGCTAAAACGCCACTCTTTACGAAGTACATCCTGTAAATGATCGCCAAAAAGTGCTGGTGTGCCATTAATTGCATTACTTGCTGTCATAACGCCTTCCGCACCGCCTTCTATGATGCACCTGCGATACGGCTCCAAATAATATTCATAAAAGCTGCGCGGATCAATTGATACACGAAGTGGCCGATCTTCTGAATTATAACCGGTAAAATATTTAAGCGTAGCTGCTGTTTTTATATAGTTAGGATTATCACCACGCATCCCCTTTATATAAGCAGATGCCATTTGACCACCCAAATGGGGATCTTCGCCAAATCCTTCTTCTGTCCTTCCAAAACGTGGATCACGCTCTGGTTCCGCCATAGGTGCCCAACGACATAGACCGCCATGTTCACCCTCTCGATAATAGAGGATTCGTGCCTCATCTCCAACGGCTGCCCCCATTTTTTCCATAAGCTTAGTATCCCAAGTCTGACTCATACCAAACGGCTGTGGAAATGTCGTTGTCGGCTTCGGTGCTCCCCAGTTTACGCTTCGATCATGCTTTGCTTCCACACCATGAGCAGCTTCTTCACCCAGATAAGTACTTCGGATTCCAAGACGCGCCACTTCTGGTGTAAGCGTCGAGAACATCCTGCATTTTTCATCCAGATTCAGTGCCTCAAGCAGCCAGTCTAACCGTTCATTGATGTCAAGCGAGGCATCCCACAATGGTGTATTCTGGTTTTCCATAATTCTTCAGATCCTTTCACCTCAATAAATGAGAAAGATGCCGCAGGGAACTCTGCAGCATCTTCTTACTTCTTTTCAAGCTCCTTTATCGCAGCTACAACCTCAGCTGCATTCTTCTTTGAAATTCCTTTAGCCAAGCATGCATACTGCACCAGTTCTTCGAGAGATCCGTCAAACCAGAAATTCATGAATTGCTTTACCTGTGCTTCCAAAAACTTCTTATCATTGATTGCTGAAGAATAGTAGAACACACGTCCTTCTCTTCTTCCATTTACATAACCTTTTTCAATCAAATGTGCAATAAATGTACATACCGTTGAGCGTTTCCAGTCCTTCTGGTATTTCTTTTCAAGTTCATCCATGATGCCAACCAGACCAATTTCATTATCAGCTTCCTGAATACATCGATAAACTAGCATTTCACAATCCGTAATATCCGAAAACAGCATAACTTCTCCCTCTCTTTCTCCTAATTTGTTGCTTAATGCAGGCTAAACTTCATAAGAAGCACAAAAACAAGAGCAAAACCAGCTAAAAACAAGATCGCCTTAATTTTTCCAACTTCACCGCCTACGTAGAACAAAATACCAAATACGATAATCGCCACCACACATGCAAGCAGCAGGTACGCACCTGCAAATGTAACAATAATAGGTGAAATTACTGCACTAAGACCTATCATAAGCAATAATCCAAGATTTCCAGTAGCAAGTGTCAAATGCATTGATACTGGTTTTTGTGTGTTCATCCAGTACTTTCTTGCTACACGCACATACTCTGGAAGTACAAGGCCTACGCCGATCACAGCAACACCAAGCACACCCTGCTCTATGTTCAGCGCATGGGTAAGCGCTGCCGTATTATTCATAAGAAGAACACCGCCAAGACCTGCCAGTGCAAGTCCCACAAGCGTAAACACAATTGCCGGAACAAAATCCGTATCAGGACGGCGCTGAAGCTTACGGTTTTTTCCCATAAAATAAGGAAGCATCCACACAGTAAACGCTACTGCAAGAACACAAAGAAAAAGACCCATTCCCCTAGAGATCGTGCTTGCTGGATGACCTTTACTCCAGGTGTAGTTAGTACAAACAATCAGAATCACAACGCAAACAAGAAGAAGCACAAGATCGCGAAGTGCATTGCCTGCGAGACGGTACGTTCCAGTGATTCCAAGCATTCCATAGATCAAAAGAAGCTGCAGTACACCAGCTGTCAGCGCTGCTGTAAATACCATGTTCCCAAGACCTAATACACCACCTGAGATTGCTATGCTTAAAAATGGCATCAAGCTAAGTGCAAACCAGGAAAAAATTCGCTCCTGCGCATCGGATGTCGGTCCTTTTCTCATAATAGAAATTCCGCCTCCATTGACTAGCTTTGTACTAAATAACAGTAGAACATATCCTAATACCAATAATAAAATATTCGTTATCCCCATAGAAATAACCACGCCTTTCTGTACACATATATACTTATTCTACCTTTATCTACTATTGATTGTCAAGTAAAAAAGATAGCTGTCCGAAGAATTTTCGGACAGCTATGCATTCTTTTATATTTTATTAAGTATTCAGAAGCACATTTACAATCACTTTTGTTTTTAGATTTCAAACAGAAGATCGCCATATGTTGGCATCGGCCATACCTTGCGCTCTACTAATACCTCAAGCTTATCAACTGGTGCACGTAGCTCATCCATTGCTTCCTTTACAACATCCTTATAATAGAATGCCTGCTCTTTTCCTTCCATAGCAACAGCCTTTGCGTGAACATCACTTAACTTCTTTAATGCCTGATATGTTTCACCAAGAAGCTCTGCAATCTCATGAAGCATACCCTCCTGAGTGGAGATGTTTGCTGCTGCGTATGCAGACTTAATAGTATTTACAGATGCAGCCAGATTGTTCTCATACTTGATAACAGCCGGAATGATCTTCTTTGTTACCATATCAATCATTGTACCTGCTTCAATATTTAAAGTCTTGCTGTATGTCTCATAGAAGACTTCTGCACGAGCCTCAAGCTCTCTCTTTGTTAAGATGTGGAACTTCTCATACATCTCTACTGTCGTTGGCTCTGTAACAGACTTGATGGAGTCAACCCATGTCTTTACATTTGGAAGACCACGTCTTTCGGCCTCTGCAACCCACTCATCAGTATATCCGTTTCCGTTAAAGTAGATATCCTTGTTCTCACGGATAAACTCTGCAGTCACTTCGCGAACAGCAACATCTGTGTGCTTACCTTCTCTAAGCTTTGCCTCAATTGCATCTGCTGCATCAGAGAATGCTTCTGCCATCATTGCATTTAATACAGTGTTTGGCTCTGCAATGTTGCAGGATGAAGCAACCATTCTAAACTCGAAACGGTTTCCGGTAAATGCAAATGGTGATGTACGGTTACGGTCGGTCGGATCCTTATCAACAGCCGGGCACTCCTTTACACCAAGATCAAGCATTCCAGCTGGAATAGATGAATCTGCATATCCCTTTTCGATGATCTGATCAACTACACCACCAATCTGATCACCTAAGAAGATAGAAATAATTGCTGGCGGTGCCTCATTTGCACCCAAACGATGATCATTTCCTGGGTTAGAAGCAGCGGTACGAAGAAGAAGTGCATGCTTTTTCACTGCCTTCATAACGCAGCCAACAACTAACTGGAAGCGAGTATCAGTCTCTGGCTTCTTGCTTGGCTTAAACAGATTAATACCATCATCTGTGGAAAGAGACCAGTTGTTGTGCTTACCAGAACCATTTACGCCTGCAAATGGCTTCTCATGAAGCAAACATACAAGACCGTGACGTGTTGCAACCTTCTTTAATGTATCCATTAAAAGCAGGTTGCTGTCTGCTGCAACGTTTGTCACAGAGAAAATCGGAGCAACCTCATGCTGTCCTGGCGCAACCTCGTTATGCTGTGTCTTTGCAGTGATACCAAATCTCCACAGCTCTTCGTTTAGCTCCTTCATAAAGGAACCAACACGCTCCGGAATTACACCAAAATACTGATCATCGAGCTCCTGTCCCTTTGGAGCCGGTGCTCCAAACAGTGTACGACCTGTAAATACAAGGTCATCTCTCTGTAAATATTTATCTCTGTCTACAATGAAATACTCCTGCTCAGGTCCAACACCTGCAGTCACCTTTGTAGATGTAGTGTTTCCTAACAGACGAAGAAGTCTGACACCCTGCTCACTTACTGCGTCCATAGAACGAAGAAGCGGTGTCTTTGCATCAAGTGCTTCACCTGTGTATGAGCAGAATGCTGCCGGGATACAAAGAATGGTTCCAATTGCATCCTCCTTTACGTAAATCGGTGAAGTCATATCCCATGAAGTGTAAGATCTTGCGCGAGAGGTATCACGAATACCACCTGACGGGAAGGATGAACCATCTGGCTCGGACTCACACAATTCTTTTCCGGTAAAATCCATCATGACCTTACCATCTTCATCTGGAAGCGAAACGAAGGAGTCATGCTTCTCTGCAGTAAGCATTGTCAGTGGTTCAAATACATGTGTAAAATGTGTTGCACCTTTCTCAATTGCCCAGTCTCTTACTGCCTGTGCAACGATGTCTGCAGATCCCTTATCCAGCTTGCACGCCTTCACTTCATTATAAACCTTCTTCGGAAGACGAGCCTTCATCTCAGCATCTGTAAAAACATTGTTGTTAAATAACTCTGTAATTCTGCCGCTCATGTTTTCAACCCTCTCATTCTATACTGATATAACGCTCTGTCTGCTGCCTTTTCTTCTGTTAAGCTATTCTGCAGAGCCATCTGACTGAACTGATATATTATCGACCACTTTACTATGATAAAGTAAAAGAAAGAGCGCCCTTATCAACTAAGATAAGAACGCCCTTGTTCCAGTCAGGTCGTGATTGTCTGTTTCAATCACTGATGACAATAAAATACACCTTTTCATTCAGAAAAGCAAGTGTTTTTCCAGAATCGTTTCACTTTTGTGAAATATTCCTCTTTTTTACGCTAAACCTGAACGATAATTGTCTTATTTGTTTCAAGCCTTACCTACAGAACCGAACAGCTCCATCTTTTCCTTAACGGTAGCCTTGATTGCCTCAGCACCTGGTGCTAACAGCTTTCTTGGGTCAAAGCCCTTACCCTTCTGATCCTTGCCAGCCTCGATATACTCACGAGTAGCTGCTGCGAAGGACAACTGGCACTCTGTGTTTACATTGATCTTGGAAACGCCCAGAGAGATTGCCTTCTTAATCATGTCAGCCGGGATACCTGTACCACCGTGAAGAACAAGCGGCATATCGCCAACCTTCTCGCTTACTGCTGCCAGTGTCTCAAAGCTTAATCCCTTCCAGTTAGCCGGATATACACCGTGAATGTTTCCGATACCTGCTGCCAGCATGGTTACACCAAGATCAGCAATTTTCTTGCACTCTTCTGGATCTGCACACTCGCCCATACCTACAACGCCATCTTCCTCGCCGCCGATAGAACCAACTTCTGCCTCAAGAGACATTCCCATGCCCTTGCATACAGCAACAAGTTCCTTGGTCTTCTCGATATTCTCTTCGATCGGCAGATGAGAACCATCAAACATGATGGAGGAGAAACCAGCCTTGATGCACTTATAGCATCCTTCATAGGTTCCATGATCCAGATGCAGAGCAACCGGAACAGTGATGTTCATTTCCTCAATCATAGCCTTTACCATAGCTGCTACTGTACCGAAACCGGTCATATACTTACCAGCACCCTCGGAAACACCAAGGATAACCGGGCTCTGCAGTTCCTGTGCGGTTGCAAGGATTGCCTTGGTCCACTCCAGGTTATTGATATTGAACTGGCCTACTGCATACTTGCCGGCCTTTGCTTTCTTAAGCATCTCTTCAGCTGTTACTAACATTGAAGTACCTCCTTTAATTGCTTGTGTGATTATTTTTTAACAATCTTCTGTAAGTATAGCATCTTCTCCGATAGATTTCAACTGGATAGTTACAAAAATTTAATGATTTCCTGTTTGCAGCACTTATTGACTTTTATACATAGGCACGGTATCATTTTAATTAAAAATAATATTCGCAGAAAGGCAATGATATGAAATTCAGCATGAAAAAGGATTCTCCTTTTCGCAACAACATTTTTCCGTGGCTTATCTACGGCTTTGGCACAGGCTTCTATATCAGCCTCTTACTTGTAAAGATGATTAAGCGTCCAGAACTACTTTCCCCATGGATCACCATTTTACTTGCGGCTGCCGGCATAGCACTCGGTGCAGTCTACATGATGTATTTAAAAAAGAAAGTGACAAACCGCCGTCCATACCTTTCTTTAAAACAGGGTATGATCATCGTGTGGGTCGTAGGTCTTTTATGTATTCTTTTGACTCAGATTTCCCACTGGACCTATTGGCTCTGTATTTTCCTATCAGGAATGAGTGTCGGTTACTTCTTTATTTATATTCCTAAATTCATTGAGATCAAAAATTACCTGACGGATTTGATGAAAGACTATGAAACAGAAAAGTAATGCTTCAGTAAATTTTTCAAAGCGGCATAAGTCATAAGCACCGTTTTTATAATTTACTGGAACAGTACTGGCTCTGGCCTATATTCGATTTTAATGACCGCGTATGGATAACTGATATTCGCAGGTTCTTCTCCTTCCGGACCAAGCAATACACTTGTTACAACAATATTCTCTTTTGTCAGATATACGTCTGGAAACTGAATACTGTATCCGCCGGTCAGCTGTTTTCCATAACCAACCACTATGTAGAGTTCATCCTGATCAGCATAGGTCAGTTTGAACTCTCCTGTTTTTTTCTGATCAATGATTGTCTTTAATTCTTCTGGAATCTCATCATCATCCACTACTGTAAAATCAATCTCCTGCAGACGTTCTTCCTTTTTTGATGTACAGCCAAAAGACAGGCAAAAAAGAGCACACAGGCAGATACTAATGACTCGGCAAATCAAGTGATACTGATTTCTTTTGTTGTTCATTCTTAAATTAGCAGCAGACATAAAAAGCCTCCATAAATATGATATCTATCTCATATTTATGGAGGTTTTTCTTAAATATGCCAATCAAAGCATTATTCATTCTTAATTGCTCGGAATCTCTTCGCCCTGCTTTACATAACTGCCCGGATTTCTCTTATATGTAACAGTCTGTCCCTTTTCTGGATACATCATGCCCAGCTCGTTGACTGCGTAATCGTAAATACGCTCATAATCAACCGACCCTTCAATTTCACTGCTTTTAGCGTTATTGTCCTCAACAAGGGAAGCATATGTTTTTTGCAGTGATGCAAGCTTTGTATTGCTTTGGTTTAACTTTGCCTGCTGACCTACGTAAAAAATACATGCAAATAAAAGCACAGCACACAAAACACCGACTACTGATGCCTCAGCAAAGGTCAGTGCATTTGCTCTTCTTCTGCGCTCTTCAAATTCCTTCTGTACTGCACGTTTGTGAATCTGTTTTTCCCAGCGTTTCTGACGCTCCTGCTGACGCTCAAGCTGTTCCTGCTGGTAGCGATCCAGATAAGGAACTGCCTTGCGCACGGTATTATCGCCGGACACTGCTGTATTAAATTGTCTGTTAAAGCTTGGCCAGATTATATTGTTTTTTGGCTCCATGGCGTCCTCATCTCTTCCTGTATATTTCTCGTTCTCACAGTCGTTTCACCGCCATTTCAAGCCGCAGCCCCACGCCATGATCACAAAATTAGTCCATCTTATACAATAAACTATTGTACTCCTTAAACGTGAGCTTGTCAATGAAAAGATTACGAAATCCATTCGCCTTCAGACTTTATTGTAAAATTAAGCACTAACCTTCCCGATAAACTCTCTTACACGGGAATTTTCAGAAGAAAACAGGTCATCTGGCGGATAACCTTTAACACCTCTGCTGTCAGTTCTGGGTCTAGTGCTGAAGTTGGTTCAATGCAAAAGATGCATGACGGTGTATCTTTCCTTTTGTGAGGATGGATACGGCAGATGCCTTTTGTTTGGCAAAGAACTGATTTAAGGTGGTGCCATATCTTCAATGATAAATGTCATGATATACTTTCCATATGGATGTATCTATTTACAACAATTTATTTCTATGCTATTATTATATCACAAAAACAAATGGATGTAAAGCGGAAAGGGAACATATGTACAAGAAAAAGTTAGGGCAAACGTATTATACCAATCGACACAGTTGTTTTTTATTACAGTATCATATCGTACTGGTAACAAAGTACCGTTGTCCTGTTTTAACCGGGGCTGTTAAAGAACTGGTCTATCAAGTAATACAGGATATCTTCGACGAGAAAGATTTGGTAATCTTAGAAATGAATGTGGAAGCGGATCATATCCACATTTTGTTTGAAGCAGATCCGTTCACTGCACCGGGTACACTGGTAAATGTCATTAAAACGAAAACAAGCCGTTATGCAAGAAAACAGTATGGTGATACCTTTCTGAAAGAATCCTGTCAGGATTCCTTGTTTTGGAGCAACAGCTATTTTACTACAATTGCAAACGAAAACAGTTTGCAGCTGATACAAGAGTACGTTAACAACCAATAAGTTACAAAAAGGCATTCACCCACGCCCATGCGGTGCGTAACTCCTATGGACGTGGTACTCTTCCTACTTTGATAGAACAAAACAAAATCAAACTAAAAAAGCAATTAAAAATTTCCGAAATAATTCTGGAGGATTTTATTATGATACCATTCTTAGGAATTAACTTAACAAAAAATCCTAACAATGAGCAAACAAATGGAAATGAATTTCTGATAAAAAAGACGCCTGCCAAATTAACGGCTGAAATCCAAAATCAGACAGCCAAACTAAATGATATGGCACAGAAATCGCAGACTTCCCCTGTATTTTCATTCATCCAATACAGTACTGTTACAATTTTTATTCTAATTATTGCTAGTATTTTCGGGGCAGAGCTGTCCTTTGTCGAAGAATACCACCATACCCCGTGGCTTTATTGGTTTGCGGCTGTCTTCGGAATTATTGGGCTTAGTCTTAGTATTTTAAGCAAACGAAAAAGTATATTATTTCAGCGTGCAAGTGAACCATTGCTCTCGCAGCTCGAAGATTACTTAAATGATGTTGATAAAATACTTGATGTTCCAGATAGCGCAAAAGAAATTGATATTTTTTCTTTTACCTATACTATCACTAATAATCAGATTAAAATAATTAAAAATGCATTCCCAACTTATCAATTTTCTAATTGTATTTTTAAGGCATATTCGGATGCTGAAAATCTATATCTCGCAGGTCTGGAAGGAACATATGCTTTTCCATTAGCCTCCATCACGGCAATTCAGACAATAAAAAAACGTGTTCGAATTATGGAATGGCACAAGGAGCTTCCCTACAATAAAGGATTTTACAAGCAGTTTCATTTATCATCTGATGCCTATGGCTGCATTCACTGCAACCGCTACTACATCGTAGAACTGATGCACGCTGAAAAATCCTACGGAATCTATATTCCTAGTTATGACATTTCCATTCTGGAACACCTTACAAGACAAAAAACATAAGAAAACTAATATCTTTAAAGCCACCCGGGACAGTAAAAGAGCCAGCGTACCTGTCCCGGGGTGGCGTTCTAATCAATCGCTTGAACAACATCATATACACGAACTTCTACACCTTTTTGTGTTCCCCAAACCTCTGATCTAAAACGTGGCTGACTTAGATATTCTCCTAGTATCTTACTGTCTGTAATAAAACGAGGAAATGCATCCACATATTCTTTTTGGAGTTCTGTCCTAGAAACATATCCATTATTTTCCACAAACAAAGAGCATTCTTTTCCTTCTTTATCTGTGCCACGAAACATGTACTTTGCACACATGTTTCGATTTCCTGCTGCATTTTCAATTTGTACATCGACCCCTCCAGGCACAATTTCGCCAGTAAATATTTCTGACTTTACATGCCCAGTAAATGGAATCATTGTGACTTTTCCGTATCTCCCTTCCAAGCTAGAAATTCGAGAATTGTCTATAAAGATTTGGATTTGCATAATCAATTTTCCTGCTATAATTTCATTGGAAACTTTCATATCCTTCCCTCCCATTCTTCTCCTGCTTTCATGCATTCATGAACAAAATACAACAGCATTGCCTCCATTCTTCGATTTCCATCCTCTGAAAAACCATGTGGCTCATGAGCAAATTCTTCTAATCTGGCATTTGGATATTTCTTTACTGCTTTAACACTATACCCAATCGGAACAATTTCATCCTCAGCACCATGAAGTATTAATACTGGTCGCTCAAAATGACCAATTACATCAAAAGTTTTAAAATTTCTCATACTTTTAAAGAATTCTTCTCCTAGCTTCATTCCCCAAAATTCAAATTCTTTTGGAATTTCTGACTCTGACTTAAAACGCACTCTCCAGTCATCTGCAATACACAATGCAGGGAACAGTAAAATCATCCCTGCCACTTTTTCCTTACATTCTTCTGCTACCATTGCACTGATCAATCCACCTTGTGATGCGCCAAACAGAAAAATTTGCTTTTTATTAATATTAGGTCTTTGCTCCATGCTTTCCAATATTGCCATCAAATCTTCCTTTTCCGTAAATAAAGTCATCTGCGTTGTTGGAAAACCAGACTCGTCCCTTGTACTTCCCCCACAAAATGTACATGCAACCGATGCGATTTTTGCATCAGCAAGGTATTTCGCTGTTTTTTCAAAGTCATCTTTACAGCCATTATATCCATGGCTCATTATTACCAATGGAAAACACCCTTTTTCTTCTGGTTTAAAAAAATAGCCATGTAATGTGCGTCCATGATGTGTTATCAACAATTCCTCTTTTATCATTTTTATATCCGTTCCTTTCGCTTCGATCAAGGCACAAAACACTACAAAATGTTTCCTTGAGTTATTTTTCACTAGTAATTTATCACAGCTTCTCTCATTATTCATTTATTTAAATTGCGAACTTATATCTAAAAATTGCTTTCTTTGAAAACACAAACAGCCCGATCGCATACGCTACCGGGCTGCATTCATCGCTTATTAACTTAAAAATTCAGGAAATCCTCTGCTCTTAATTTACTTATTTCATTTTTCCAATAAATTCTCTGACACGCGTGTTTTCAGATGAAAACAATTCCTCTGGCGTTCCCTGCTCCACAATCACACCTTGTTCCATAAAAATGATCTGATCAGAAATTTCTTTTGCAAATTGCATCTCGTGTGTGACAATGATCATTGTCATATGTTCTATTAGTTCTCCTGCATCCATCTTTTCAAGAAGAGTGGCACAGCGAAGAAGAGTCGATTTTCCTGATCCAGATGGACCAATGATTGAAACTACTTGGCCTTCTTTCACCTGTAACGAAATGTCTTTCAAAACACCGCTTCCATCGAAACTTTTTTTCACATGGTTCAATACCGGCAGCAAGCAGTGGCACAACGCTGGTTTGAGCTGCACCGATCTGCTTGGCAACTGTAAACATCTCTGCGATTGAAATCGCAAATGCAAGAGATGTATCCTTGACTAATGTAATCGTCTCATTTGTAATCGATGGAAGCACTCGCTTAATCACCTGTGGCAAAATAATGCGCACAAAAGTCTGCGCCTTGCTGTAGCCTAACACCTCTGCTGCCTCATACTGGCCCTTTGGCATTGACTCAATGCCGGAGCGATAGATCTCAGCAAAATATGCGGCATAGTTAATCACAAACGCAATGATAACTGCTGGGAAACTGTATCCAGTTCCCATTTTCAATCGAAACATATAGTAAGGTCCAAAGTAAACCACAATGATCTGCAGCATCAGAGGGGTTCCTCTCATGACTGAAATGTATAGTTTTGCAATTAGCTTTACGATTTTGCAGCGTGACATGCGGCCAAATGCAACCAGCATACCAAGCGGCAGTGAGAACAAAAGCGTCAACGCGAAAATCTCGACTGTGACAAGAAAGCCTTCTGACAGCTGTTCTGCCATTGCCATTATATCCATAGTAATATGATACCTTTCCTACTTCTTATGATAAAGCATTATTTTCCGAGGCAAACACTGTCGGAAAGTCCCCACTTGTCTGCAATCTTATTAAAAGTGCCATCCTTTACCATCTCATCAAGTGTATACTGTTATCAATATACGGCTCAGACCAAGTATACTCGTCCTCACGACCGTTCATCGTAAAACCATTCCAGATACAATCGATAGCACCAGAATCCAACTCCATATCCTTTGAGTCCCAGTCAATCGGCTGCTTTACAAGTTCCCAACCCTGTCTATTGCAAACTTCCTCTGCCAACTCAAGGTCAAAGCCTACATACTCACCATTCTCATCGCGATAGCCATACGGTGGAAATTCTGCATCAAATCCAACTGTGAAGGTTTTCTGATCAGAGGTGGATTCGACTTCAGTATCCTTTGCTGCCTCAGTTGTTGACTTTGTTGTCTCCTTTGACTCACTCTTTGAACTAGAACATCCTGTTACGGTCATTGCTGCCATTCCTACAGCGAGTGCTGCTGCGATCATTTTTCTCATAATCTTTCTCCTCTTTTCCGGCCGCAGGGCACTGCAGCTACTTTATTGTGCTAACGTATTAGCGCTGTGCTATGGCAACATATCGAGGTGCTTTTGTCAATTGACAAATTCCCATCCATTCAATAAAAAAACGGGGTCAGGCACGGATAAACTAGCGTTTATCGTGAACTGACCCCGTAGCTTTTTTCATAAAACTAAAAACTTAGGAAATCCTCTCTTTGATGACCTTTAGTCTCGTGAACTCCTCACGCTCCTTCTCTTCAAGCGCATTGGTAATATTCTTTACAATTGCTTCGTAGGTCGGAATCGTGATATTCTTTAACGCATTTGCACGTTTCTGCGTCTTTTTAATGTTTGTTGCCAGACGGATCGCTGACGTCTCTATCGTGGAAAGCTTAATGGTTAGCTCTTTAACACGATTGAATGCCTTTTGCGCCTCATCCAGGCTGACTCTGGTGCTGTAGAACGCATAAATCGGCGTTCCTTCGCTGGCCTCTTTATCATACTCCACAAGCGGAATTTCAGTACCCATTATGCTTCGCGTCTTGATCTTTACAGTGTTTTCCACTGGAACTGTCTTCGCGATATCCTGCACCATATGAATACCCATCTCGATATTGGCCTGCTGCAGCGCTTCATAGGCTGCGCGGAAAGTCGTATCAATTTCAGTCTGAATGGTGGACGCCTGATCCACAAGATCCATCATTTCTCGCACCAGGATGTTTCTCTTTTTGTCCATAAGGTCATAACCCTGTCTGGCAAGCGCTAACGAGTTCTTGGCTGCGATCAGATTTCCCTTTGTAGGGAACATATTAATATTCATAGCGTCTTCCTCTCTACAGCTTATGCCTGCTTTTTGTCACTGTCTGTATCTGCATCCTTTTTATCGTAATAAACATCAAGAATCTTGGTGTCAATACGGTCGAGTTCTTCTCTAGGAAGCATACGAAGCAGATCCCAGCCAATCTCAAGTGTGTCAATGATGCTTCTGTTTTCCTGATCGCCCTGTCCAACAAAACGACCCTCAAATGCTTTACCAAATTCCAGATACTTCTTGTCAAGATCAGAAAGTTCATCCTCACCGATAACACTTGCTAAATTTCTGGCATCTCCTACCTTTGCATAGCAGGAGAACAGCTGGTTTGCAACAGACTGGTGATCTGCTCTTGTATAGCCCTCACCGATACCATCCTTCATCAAACGTGACAGAGACGGCAATACACTGATCGGCGGGTAAATATTGTTTCCAAAAAGGCTTCTGTCAAGAACAATCTGACCCTCTGTGATATAACCTGTCAAGTCTGGGATTGGGTGGGTAATATCATCGTTTGGCATAGTCAGAATTGGAATCTGCGTAACTGAACCATTGATTCCGCGCACAATACCAGCACGCTCATAGATAGTAGCAAGCTCAGAATACAGATAACCCGGATAACCTTTACGAGAAGGAATCTCGCCCTTTGAAGAGGAAACCTCACGAAGAGCCTCTGCAAAAGAAGTCATATCTGTTAAAATAACAAGGATATGCATATGCTGCTCAAAAGCCAGATACTCTGCTGCCGTCAGCGCCATACGAGGTGTGATCAGACGCTCTACAACAGGATCATTTGCTAAGTTTACAAACATGGTAACATGTTCACTTACACCGCTCTCCTCAAATGTTCTGCGGAAGAACTCTGCGACATCATACTTAACACCCATAGCAGCAAATACGATAGCAAACTTTTCATCGGAATTATCACCAAGAGATGCCTGCTTTACAATCTGTGCTGCCAGCTTATCATGCGGCATACCATTTCCAGAGAAGATCGGCAGCTTCTGTCCACGAATCAGCGTGGTCAGTCCATCGATTGCAGAGATACCTGTACGAATATAGTTACGCGGATACTCTCTCGTTACTGGGTTTAACGGCAGTCCGTTTACATCACGCTTAATTTCGGCGTTGACAGGACCCAGTCCATCAATTGGACGGCCGATACCATCAAAGGTACGTCCCAAAATATCTGGTGAAAGCGCTAACTCCATTGGATGACCGGTCAGGCGGGTATGAGTGTTAGTCAAAGACATATTCTCAGAACCCTCAAATACCTGAATCATCGCCTTATCCTCATAGCAGGCAACGATACGGCCAAGCTTTTTTTGCTTTCCATCTACTACAATTTCAACAACTTCATCATATGCGGCATCCTTCATGCCCTCAATGGCAATCAGAGAACCGTTGATCTGACTTAAACCTAAATATTCAATAGCCATAACGGCTCCTCCTTACGCATTTTTCTCGATGACTTCATCGTAGAATGTATCAATATCTTTCATATACTGATCAAACATATCAAGACGATCATTCGGCACATCATACTTGATATTGATGACACGGTCAAAGATGTTGCTCTGCTTTAAGACGCTCATCGGATGACCCATCGTTACTAGTGATCTAGCACGGTCGTATAAGTAGAGAATGACACGCATCTGCGCTGCCTGCTTTTCAATCGGCACGCATGTATCATCCTTGTGGAATGCATTCTGCTGCAGATATCCCAGACGAACAACTCTTGCGATCTCCAGCGTCAGCTTCTGATCATCAGGAAGTACATCAGAACCGATCAGCTTTACGATTTCCATCAATGCACTTTCCTGATTTAAGATTGCCATCAGGCGATTTCTGTTTGCAATGAAATCCTTTCCAGCCTTTGCATTATACCATGGTGCCAGATCCTGTACATACTCACTGTATGAGGTCAGCCAATGGATAGCCGGGAAATGTCTTGCATAAGCAAGAGATTTGTCCAGTCCCCAGAAGCAGCGCACAAAACGCTTTGTGTTCTGTGTAACAGGCTCTGAGAAATCGCTTCCCTGCGGGGAAACAGCGCCGATAATAGTAACACTTCCGACACTTCCATTTAAATTGTGCATCATGCCGGCACGCTCATAGAATGCAGATAGCTTTGATGCTAAGTAAGCTGGGAAACCTTCCTCGGCCGGCATCTCCTCCAAACGTCCTGACAACTCTCTAAGAGCCTCTGCCCAACGTGATGTAGAGTCTGCCATGATGGCTACATGGTAACCCATATCTCTGTAATACTCAGCCAGTGTCAGTCCAGTGTAGATACTTGCCTCACGCGCTGCAACCGGCATGTTGGATGTATTTGCAATCAAAACAGTTCGATCCATAAGTGGATTGCCGCTCTTTGGGTCAATAAGTTCTGAAAACTCCTCAAGAACCTGAGTCATCTCGTTTCCACGCTCACCACATCCAATATAAACAATAATATCGGCATCAGACCACTTTGCAACCTGATGCTGAGTCATCGTCTTTCCTGTTCCAAATCCACCAGGAATAGCTGCGGTACCACCCTTTGCGATTGGGAACAATGTATCAAGAATACGCTGTCCTGTAATAAGCGGCTCTGATGCTGCATAGCGCTTATTAGTTGGTCTTGGCACACGAATTGGCCACTTCTGAGTCATAGACAATTCTTTCTTTGTTCCATCATTCTGAATGATCGTTACAATAGTCTCATCAATGGTGTATTCACCATCATTTGCAACGCTCTCTACTGTACCCTCAGTGTCAGGCGGAAGCATACACTTGTGTACAATCATTGGTGTTTCTTGAACCTCAGCGATTACTGTTCCGCCAAATACATGCTGTCCTGGCTTTACTGTAATATGTGCCTGCCACTTTTTGTTGCGGTCAAGTGCGTCTACACTTAAACCTCTTGTGATATACATACCACCGGCCTTTGCGATCTCGCTCAGCGGTCTCTCTATACCATCAAAGATGTTATGAAGGATACCAGGTGCCAGTGTTACAGAAATTGCTGCACCTGTTGAATATACCTCATCGCCTGGCTTTAATCCTGTTGTCTCCTCGTAAACCTGAATGGTCGTTCTTGAACTGTCAAGACGAATGACCTCTCCTACCAGTTTCTGCGGTCCAACATAAACCATTTCACCCATACGAAAAGCAGTCTTTCCTTTAATATAGATAACTGGTCCGTTAATACCGTAGATGATTCCTTTTACATCAGCGGCCATCGTATTCACCTCCGTCAAACTGGAACTCATTTCTAACCTCAGCAATTCTTGAATCCATTGAATTGTCTATGAGTATGCTTCTTGCTGGAATGACAGCTCTCATGCCGCCGCCAAAGGAATACTCGCTCATCGTCAAGGTGCACTTTGTTTCCTCTTCAAGGTCATGCTTTTTAGATGCATCAGCTGGATCCAGATAAATAATAATGTCATCATTTTTTGCAAATGATTTTGCATCTATAATCTGCTTTTTGATCACCTGAACATACTCAGGTGTCTTTTTATAAGCTTCTACAAGAGCAGCAACCTCTTGAAACAGCTTATCTTTAAATTCGGTTTCCTTCTGGCTTAACGCACGTTTATTAACCAGATGCTCATGTGCCAGTTTCTGATTTCCCTGTCTCTTTACAGCTTCCACTTCAACCGCAAGATCTTTCTCTTCCTGAGAAAGAATCATAGCTTTTCGCTCCTCAAACTGCGCATCAAGCGCAGCCTGATATTCCTTAAGCGAGGCATCCATTTCCATTGTGGCATCCTGAACAGATATTTCCATAAAATGGTTTAATTTTTCTTCCAGTGTCAATTAAATCACCTTCCATTCTTTTTCACATTACATCATACTATGGATTATAACTTTAATCCTATTGCTTCGTTTACGTAGGAAGTAATGAAATCTGGCTTGCGGCCTGTTCCATGACGATCAGGAACCTCAATGATCAGAGGCAGCTTGTGATCCAGCTTCACATTATTGATCAATTCTGGATACTCTCTTCCGAACTTTTCCGTCAGCAGCAGGATTCCGATCTCCTTATCTTCCAGCGCATGGTCTATTGCTTTCTTTAATTCACCCTGTTCGTGAACGACGCAGCCTTCAATTCCGGCCAGACGCATGCCCACAAGGGTATCTACATTGTCACTGACCAAATATATTTTCATATTGAATATGCCTTTCCTGACGTTGTTTCTACTTCTTTACAGCTGACCAAGAATCATGAAGGAAATGATCAAACCATACAGGCAGACACCCTCTGCCAGACCTACGAAGATCAGGGACTTACCAAGAATAGAAGAATCTTCACTAATTGCACCTAATGCTGCGCTTGCTGCACTTGCTACGGCGATACCACCACCGATACAGGAAAGACCAGTTACAAGAGCGGCTGCCAGATAACCCATACCAGTGGAAAGGCCGCATGCTGCCTGTGCTGTCTCTGCTGCTGCCTCTGCTGCCTGTGCGTTTCCGCTGAACATGAAGCCGCATGCTACTAACATAATTCCGAAGAATGCTGCTGCATTTGTGCCAATTGTGAGCTTATAACGTGCCTTATTCTTTGTTCCGCTTAAGAAATATGCAAATGGAACGACGATGCTTAATAAAAGTGCTGCAAATAATGTAATCTTAACTAACATAATAAAATCCTCCTCTTATCTTTGCTTTGTATTGTGTTTTTTTTCAAAAATGTCTTATATCCACGACTGCCTTTGCAGTCTTTTGGATTTCTATTTTTACTGCTTTGTGTTATACGGTTCAAACTCTCTTCCATCACCTTTGTAGAAACGGGAGAACATCTCGTAGTATTCCAGACGAAGTACCTGAATACCAACGATCAAACCTTCCATACCGCATACAAAGAGATTTCCAAGAATAACAACAAGAATATTCGGTGTGCCGCTTTCTGCACCTGCAAGCATCATAACAACCTGCATCATAGCTGCATGGCTGACAGCAAATGCTCCGATACGGACAAACGAAATAGTATTTGAAAAGTAGCTAAGCAGTACCTCGATTAACTCAAACAGTGCCTGAACAACAATCATAACTGGACCTGTTTTCTCCGCTGGCTTTTTCTTCTCACAAAGATCAGTCAGCTGCTCCTTAAATGCAATACACAGAAGCGGTATAATAAACAGTACCGCAAGCAGTGCACCGCCTGGAAGGCTGTGACCTGTCATCAGCATTACGATGGCAAATACAAGCAGTCCGTAGAATACAAGACCGGCAATTCCATTTGTATCAAAGCACAGATCACCGAGACTGTGATTTTTTGCCGCATTGATAATGTGGATTATCATTGTCAGAAGAATCATTCCCATACCAAATGCAACTGCTACAATAAATACCGTATTCAGTCGTCCGATCATAGGAAGATCAGTCATCTTTGACATTGGTCTTAGCCAAATCGGTTCTATTACATCCTCAAAACCAAAGATACTTCCGAACATAAATCCAAAGAAGGTGGAGAATACACCTGCCATACTTATGATGGCTGCAAGATTCATCTTCTTAAAGTGATACAGCAAAAATCCTCCGATTACGAGCACTAAGCCCTGTCCGACATCTCCAAACATCCATCCAAAGATAAAGGAATATGTCAGTGCAACGAAGATGGTCGGGTCAAACTCATTATAATTTGGAAGACCATACATACGAATATACATCTCATACGGCTTAAACAGCTTTGGATTGCGAAGCTTTACAGGCGGCTGTGAAACACGATTTTTGTTGTCATCATGGATAAGACAAATCACATTTGGATCACTTTCAATCTCTGCCTTAAATTTCTTTGCGTCACGCGCTGTCATCCAGAAGCATATAATATAGAAGTTTTTCTTATCTGCACCTGTAACAGCTGCCAATCTTCTTATATCAAAGTTCTTTGAAAACTGCTTAAGCTTTGCCACTGCAGCAAGGATCTTTTCCTTCTTTGAAGAAAGCACATGATCAATCTCGCTCTGCTTTTCCTTTATCTTAGCATCAAGCTCACCAATATGCTTTGTCAAGAGTGCCAGTGCCTCCTCTGGAGTACCCTCATACTCATCCGGAAGGCGAAAACGTTCAAAGTGAAGTGCCTTATAAACAGCATCAATCTTTGCAATCTCATTCTTTGGGCTAAAATATACGCCCCATACATAATCCTGATCCTTTTTGCATTCGTAAAAGATCGTATTGACATTATCGTACGTGTACTGCATAAGCTTTTCCACGTAATCGACTGGGATTCGTCCGAAGCGATACTTTACAGACTTAAATGCAAGCAGCTTGTGAACATCATATCCCAAATTATTAAATGGAACAATCTGATCCACTAATGCCTGCAGCTGTGTCTTTTCCTTGTTCAGCGCTTCAAGAGACTTCTCTGCTTCCTTGATCTTAGCATCTGCATCATCAATTAAAGCTACAGCCTCTTTGACATCCATAGAACTATCCGTCTTTGTTTCCTTTGCTCCCATTGCGGACATAAGCTGTGTAGCTTTGTTTAAGGTCTCGCGGTACGGATTGATCTCAATGAACGGCTTAAGTCCAGTTGTCTCAGAAAGCTCTGTCATTGTACTTTCCAACTGAAAATCATACTTGGACAAATGCTGTTCAATTGCTCTGTCAATATCATCTTTGGGTCCCGTAATGCTTAAGAATTGCATTTTTTCTATCATGGTTACCCCTCGACTTTCCTAAATAAACTTACTTTCTGCACAAAAATGACAATCACTGCGTTACTGCGTATTTCATCAGTTTTGCTGTTGGAATTCCATAGCGTATTCCCTCGATAATTGATGTAATACGTGCAATTTCATGCTCTTTGCGGTACAGCAGCGCATTGAGCGGTGCAACTGAGTATGGATTTTTTCTGCCGGCAAGCTCAAAAATATGCTCTACCAGCTCAGTGTACATCTTTTCCACAAAACGAATCTCAGCAAAATCGTCTGCGTACTTCTGACCATAGTAGCCGTTTACAATGAGTAATCTCGCTTCCTCATACGTAGGCGCCTCTACAATAGCCGTGATGTCATCTGGTTTTAAATGGTAATAGCTAGGAACAACCATCGCATACAGCTCAGGTGCTGTCATTCGATAGTTTTTCTTTGCACGCATCAGCCACTGGATATTCAGCAGATCGATTCTTCTTCCATAACTGTCCGCAATGATCTGTCTTTCTTTTCCCTTAAGAAGCTTATCTTTCTGCTTCCAGATATAACTGAAATAATACACGTCAAGGCTGCCCTCATAGTCGAACAAACTTGGCTCTTCAGTATGGCGTATGGCGTCAAGCGGATGATAAAACGGTGTATTTTTTAATGCATCAATCAACTCATCCACCGTTGTGCTATTCTCAATCGCATCTGTATCCAAATGCGAATGACGCGCAAAAAACGCGCTGCGGTATGCCTGATCCTCTTGGATACTCTGACCGGAAATGACTTTTCGAAGACAACCCTTAAGATATGCCGCCTCATAGTGCAAAAAGTAAAAATCCAAAAACGCTCTTTGCTCTCCTCTGGCGAAACTGTACAGACGATTGTAATCATTGTAAAGCGATCCCATAAGCGTCGCCTCAATCATTCCTCTGTGACTGTCATGTTCATCAAAGTCCCTCAGCAGCGGCTCATATTCGGAAAACTGTCTCAAATAGCCAACTGCTTCACCGACACTCGCACAAGATGCCAGCTGTTCGTACTGCTCCTTCTTTAAGAGCTTTCCTCCCATGGCACGGGCTTTTGCACTGATACCGCTGTAAGATAAGATACCAGAAATAATAATCACCCCTTTTCGTAAGATTTTTTTGGCACAACACTAATGATACCATAAAAGTTATTGCGCCACAATCTTTGCCAGCAACTGTCTGGCGATCGCCGAATGGCTTTCCTCATAAATACGGTCCATATGAGCAAGCTGTTTTTCAAGCTCCTCCTTCTGAGCTTCAAGTTCTTCAGCGATCTGTTTTTCAAGCTCTGCCTGCTTAGCGCTGATTTTCTTTTGTGTCTCTTCATGAACCTGCTTTTCAAAGGCTGCAATTCTGGCATCCTGGTCTTTGGCCATCTGCTTCTTCTTTGCACCTGCCTCCTCAATAATTGAAGATGCTGCAGTTTCTACTTCACTTAATCTTTGAATAATCTGATTCATCTGCATGCCTCCTTTTTCGCACATTCATTATAGTATGATGATACAAAATTGTCATTGGCGAATTGTTTTAAAAAACTCAAATAAATTTCATATTTTTTTTGTTAATTTTTTGTCATACTGTGACGTTTTTCTCTCGTTTACGATCGTTTTTGACGCGTTGACTTTTTAGTAACTATCATATATACTTCTTATATAAGAAGCTTTGTGGTTTGCAATTCCATTGTTTTTTGATTTGCAGACCGCTGCAATTAAGTTTGAGGGAGGTTGGAATATGAAACATTTTGCTGTTACCATTACCAGAACCTGCGGTGCCGGTGGTACTTCCATCGCAAAGATTCTTTCCGCTCATTATGGAATTGAATACTATGACCGTATGCTGCTTCGCCTGGCTGCCGGAAACAGCGGCATCAATGAAGCAGTCTTTGCTGCAGCCGATGAGGATACAAAGAAAAGCCCACTGTTTAACGCCTTTAAGAAGGTCTATAACGGAGAGCATATCCTTCCGGAAAAAAGCGAATATGCGACAAGTGATGACCTGTTTGCCTATCAGGCAAAGGTTATGAAAGAATTAATCAAGGAGAACTCTTTTATTGTAATCGGAAGAGGCGGAGATTATGTATTAAAAGATTATCCGTATTTAGTTCGTGTATTCGTTCACTCTCAGTATAAGGATTGTCTTGCGCATGAAATGGAAATTATGCAGTGCAGTGAAAAGGATGCTGCCGAGCGCATCGCAAAGACAAACAAATACAGAAGTGATTATTACAAGCATTTCACCGGAAGAGAATGGATGGATGCAAGAAATTATGATCTTGTTTTGGATACAAGCCGCTACACCTATCAGCAGTGCGCAGAGATGATTGAAGCAATCGTTGCTGAACGCATGAAAGACTGAGAGGTCGGGGATGAGATTACGCAACGTCAGAGGCGCACGTGAGGAAATGCTTGTAAATCCCTACGTGATTCAAGAGCCACAGCAGTACAAAGGACATGTTGCTGTTCAAATTTTTGGCAACAACAATCCGATCTTCATTGAGGTTGGAATGGGCAAGGGACAATTTATCACATCGCTTGCTGCACTTCATCCAGAAATAAACTACATCGGAATTGAGAAATACTCTTCTGTTTTGATCCGTGCCATTGAAAAGCAGGAAGATCTTCAGCTTCCGAATTTAAAGTTTCTTCGCTTTGACGCAGAATATCTTCCTGATATTTTTGCACCAGGCGAAATTGCTCACATTTATTTAAATTTTTCCGACCCATGGCCAAAAGACCGACATGCAAAGCGCCGTCTTACAAGCAGCCGATTTTTAGGGCTGTATGACCAGATTTTAGCAGACGGCGGTATTGTCGAATTTAAGACCGATAATCAGCCGCTATTTGATTTTAGTCTGGAATCTGTAAAAGAATCTGGCTGGACACTTCTTATGCAGACACGCGATCTTCACCATAGTGAGTTTGCTAATGGCAATGTCATGACAGAATATGAAGCAAAATTTTCTGCCATTGGAAACCCAATCTATAAATTAGAAGCCGTTCACGATAGAAAAGCTTAATTATGCAAATGATCACAAAATGCTCCTGCCGCATATCTTGTGGCAGGAGCATTTTATTTGGAGGTCTCCATGCATTGTCATCATTTTCGCAAATTTATTATTCGTCACAGCTGCTGTCCTTTTTTCGACTGCACTCTGTTACATTTATATCGCTGTTTTCAAACTGCCGCCAAAGCCTGTGCCCACTCAAAGAAAAAATGTTCTTCAAAGCGGCCTTGAAAATATTTTTAATTTTTTTTTAAAAAACTGTTGACAAATCAATTGAGCTATGATAGTATATAGGAGTCGCGTGAGTGACAAATAAAAAAGAAGCGCCTCTAGCTCAGTTGGTAGAGCACCTGACTCTTAATCAGGGTGTCCAGGGTTCGAACCCCTGGAGGCGCATGATTAGAAGCATCCGAGTTAATCGGGTGCTTTTTTGTGCTATCGCAAAGCGTTCAGTTTCAAGACGTAAAAAAAGATGGCACAGCTACGTACCATCTCTATTTGATTAAACCTCATCTTCGTTTGTCAGCACATCCTTCTCTATAAAAATAGGACGCTGTTTTCCCTGAATATACATTCTTGCTATATATTCTCCCATAATTCCCAAAATTAAAAGTTGGATACCTCCAATTAAAAGAATCAATGCGACAATTGTTGCATATCCCGGCACATCTACACCGCAGATCAGCCGCTGCAAAACAACCACAATAAAATAGATAACAGCAAGAAGTGACGTGAATGATCCAAGCACAGTTGCAATTTTTAACGGTGCAGTTGAATAACCAATGATGCCCTCCACCGCATACTTAAACAGTTTCCAGAAACTCCACTTTGTCTTTCCTGCATGACGCTCCTCGGCAACATAAGGAATATAGTAAGTATCAAAGCCAACCCATGAAAAAATCCCCTTTGAAAAGCGATGATATTCTGGCATGCTTAAAATTGCATCAACCATTTTTCTTCTGCACGTGCGAAAATCACTTGCGCCATTGACAAATTCTACCTCGCTCATTTGATTAATCAGGCGATAAAATTCGCGTTTAAAGAAAGACAGACCTCTTCCTTCATTTCGCTCTTTTTGAAAAGCAGCAACACAGTCATACTCTGGATGTTCATCCAATATCTGAACCATCTCGCGCACAATTTCAGGACGCTGCTGCAAATCAGCATCAATCAATGTTACAAGATCACCCTTTGCATGCTTCATTCCTGCCAGGATTGCTGCTTCCTTTCCAAAATTACGTGAAAACTGAACGATTGTGATCGGTGTTTCTTCTCTTTTCTCATAAAACAGCTTTTTTAACTCAATCCCGGTATTATCCCTGCTTCCATCATTTACCATAACAAGCTCATACTCATAGCCACAGCCCAAAAACGCATTTACAGCTGCATCATAGAATGCTCGGACATTATCCTGCTCGTTATAGCATGGAACCACCAGTGATAATTTCATCCTACTACCTCCTGTCTTGCCTACTTGTCTTTCATATTTAAAAACCAGATTTATCATCCATCGCAATCTGGTCGGATAGCCCCACTTTTTTGCTTCATCGCCTACTATAACACAATTATGCCCTATTGGAAAGTATATTTTACGTATTTCCTTTTCTTTTCAGCATTTTTATGTTATTATAAAGGCCAGTCTGACTGACTTATCAATGTTTCACGGTGCAAAACTGTGCCCATTATGGAAAGGTGTGAATATTGTTTATGAAAACTGTTTTACGTTCTTCTTTTTCTTTATGCCTATGCATATGTCTTCTTTTACTGCCATGCCATGCCACAAGTGCTGCAACAAAGGCTGAAATTGACACCATGCAGGCACATCTGCCTGACGAATGGCCTGATGCGCCTGAAATCACAAGCGAGGCCGCAATCCTCGTTGATATTGATACTGATACAATCCTATACGCAAAGAATGCGACAAGCTCCATGTATCCTGCCAGCACAACTAAGCTGATGACAGCCTATCTGACTCTGTCTAACACTTCTTTGGATGATATTGTCACATTTTCAAAGAACTCTATTTATAGTCTTCCAAGCGGCAGCAGCCACATTGGTATGCATATTGGGGAATCCTTAAGCGTTAGAGACTGTCTGTATGGTCTTTTACTTCCTTCAGCAAACGAAGTAGCAACTGCACTTGCTGAACATGTCAGCGGCTCTGTATCTTCCTTTGTGGAGCTAATGAATAGTACTGCTGTAAGTCTTGGCTGCGTAAACACAAACTTTGCAAATGCCAATGGTCTTCAAGATCCTAACCACATGACATGTGCTTACGATTTGTATAGAATTATGCTTGGCTGCCTGCAGTATTCTGATTTTATCTCAATTGCATCCACACCAGCCTATTACAGAAAAGCTGATTCTATTCTAGACCGCGATATACCTATGGGTACAACAAATAAACTTATCAAAAAGGATTCTGATTACTACACACCGTTTGTCGTCTGTGGAAAAACTGGATGGACCGAGGAGGCTGGACGATGCCTCGTTACGTATGCTTCAAAAGACGGACGTAATTTAATCTGCGTTACAATGAACACAGAAGATCCCAACCAATATAAGGATACCATCCAGCTTTTTAATTATGGATTTGACCATTTCAGTGTAGCAAAGGCTTCTGATCAGGATCAGACATACAGCACACAGGCGCTTATATCTAACAGCCCTCTTGGTCTTTCTGAGCAAAATTCTTCTTTTCTGACACTAGACAGTGCGTCACGCGTCACCGTGCCAGATACTGTTTCGCTAAATGATCTGACACGCCGTCCCATTACAAATGAAGATGGCACTCATATGCTCTCATATGAGCTTCATGGATATCCTCTTGGAACTGCAATGATTATTAATCAAGTATCACAGGATACAAGTGACCTCTATGTGGCATCTGGTAATTCATTGTCTGACGTGCTTCAGACAAAACCTTTTCACGAAATAAAAATCTGGCTTGCTGCATGCATGCTTGCTGTAATCATTTTGATTATTCTTCTCGTTGTCTTTTTAATTCGCTACAAAAAGATGAATAAAAATAAAAACAATCGGCAGACACCGCCAAATCACCAATATCGTATGCAATAAACATTTTATAATACATGTAATTAATCAGAAAAAGGGCTGCGCATTAGCTTGTGCGCAGCCCTTTTTCTGCCGCCTTATCCATGCGGCGTTTTTTCATTAATTCTGATTTTGCCTTAATCTTTCTGGCACCCTCTGCATCAGTAAGTTTCATTGTTTTTATCATAAAAACCTGCCCGTCACAGTGCTTTACCCTGATTTTTCCTTTTAACCATCCGTGTCTAGGACAATATGCCAAGCCAAAATACTTGCGGTTGTTATCCGAAAACCAGTTCATTCGTCTTGTGACATTTCGCCCGCATTTATAGCAGACCATTGAACTGACATTTCTTGCTTCCATTGCTTCCTCACGGCTTGGATAAAGCTGTGAGACAAACTTTGAATAACGCTCAAAAACAAGATATATCTCCTCCTGTGCATTTTTCGGAGGTCTATAATAATCTACTGATACCATGCTCTGCCAGCTCTGCTTTTCAAGCTGACTTAACACGCAGCCTGTATAAGCTGCATCATACACAGCACGATGAAACGGCCATTTCTTTGGCAGTGCCAGCGTATCAATCACACTCTCAAGAGATGCACGCGCGTGACCATCCAGACAATACAGGCTGTAAAGCTTTTGAACATCATAATAAAACAGAGGGAACGCAAACGGATTTTCCATTCCAAAATAGGCAATGTTTCGCTGCAGCTCCGTCAGATCCATGTCGCCCCACGTAAAGAACACAGGATCCTTTCCACACCATTTCCAGAAGCGTTCCATCGCGTCCAAAAACGGTATGCCTTCAGCTTCTAGCTGTTTCATGCTAATGCCAACCACTTCCCGCACGCGGTAAAACAATTCTGTGTACACGCACGGCCGGATCAGGCAGCTAAAGCTGTCTGTCTGGTTTCCGTGCTCATCTAGGCGTACCGCGCCAATTTCAATCACCTCAAACGTAAGTCCTGGTGCTTCCCTATCACGCGTCTGTGCCTGATTCCATTCTAAATCTAATACAATTGAATTCATAAATAATAAATCTTTCTAATATATGCATTATAGCCTTACAGTTAAGCCTCTGCGCCTGGCACAAGCATTTCCAAGCCTTCTACTCCTTCTACTGCATCGCTTATGGAGCTTGCCACATGACGAAGCGATACAAGTCTTGAGTAAAATTTTGCGTAGCCTGGCTGAACCTCACAGCCGCGGCGGCCATAAAAATAACTTCTCATCATCTCCTCTGCAGCCAGTGTGATGCCGTTTCCTGCGGCCTGATCCATCGCATCCAAATATAGCTCTTGATCTGTCTGTGCCGCCAGGCCAAGGAGATATTCACCCACTCCATACATTCCGCAATACTCTGCACACAAAATGCTGATCGTATGCTGCAGATTTTTTCTTTCCTTTTCATCTAATGTCTCAGATAGCACCTGATGCAGCTGATTCATTTGTGCAAGAATCTCTGTTACTGCCGGCACCATTGTCTCATAAATCTTCTTTCCATTCTTCTCACTTGCAAGAAGCGGTGCAAATACAGCCATCTCAAGCATTGCTGTGCTTGTAACGTCCTCACCTGCAATCTGTTCACACCGTTTTTTTACCTTCGTTACAGCAGCCTCATCAAAATGATTCAGATATAGTGCAGCCAGTTCCTCGAAACCATCCTCCAAAAAACCACACAATACATTTTCCATCAGCTTTGCCGTATCATTCTCTCCATTTTTTTCCATATCAAGATCAGGATGTAAAAGCGGCAGCAATTCATCTGTAACCATCTGTGTATTTAATGAATCCTGTGCCTGAAGATATTTCATCACGCGTGAAAAATTCAGATACAGATATAAAAAGCTTTCCGTTAACAGCAGATGCTTTGCTTCCAAAATATCTGGCTCGTAGCCGCTGACACTATTTTGATCTGTCACCTGTGACACAGGTGCAAACTCCCAATAAGACCGTAAATGAGGAAAATCAAGTCCCTGCTTTTCACGATACTGTGCCTGTGGCAAACGCCTCGATGCATCACGGCGCATCTGCATCAGATTTTCACGATATTTATCTGGCTGGCCAAAACACTCTTCCTCAAAATAATCGAGCACATCGGTGATTCGGTCATCACTGATATCAGCAGCCTCATTGCTGTAAAGCCATACAAAATCACTTACAGCATCTTTTAGACGGTGCATAGAATGCTGTGCATGCTTATACATCACCTGATCTAACGCAAGCTTCAGTACAACAGCAGCCTTCTCATAATTCCCCTTTGCAATCAGTCTGTTTCCCTCTTCCTGAAGTGCACGAAAGTCCCAGTTTTCATCATTATACTCCTCGTACCACAGATCTGTCTTACAACTGGGACAAAAATGAGGATTTCCCCAAAAATGTGTATGGCAATTCCTGCATCTTCCCATTTGTATCACTTCCTTTCTTATTTCTTCTTTATCTTGAATAGTCACATTTTAACACAAATGAATAAAAATAGCAATGTAGCCACTTTCTATTTAAAACGGATTGTGCTATTATGATGACAGTTCATATGTCAACCCATTAAGATGTCAATTTGATATCAATTTTAGGAGGTAAATTATGCAATTGAAGGAAATTGAAAAGCTGGCAGCTTCTGTCATGGAAAAGGCAGTTGATGCAAAAGAAGTAGCTGGTGTCAACCTGCTTGTTTTAAAAGACAAAGCGCCTGTATTGTCACTTCATGCAGGCTACGCTGATCTGGAAAATAAGGTTTTAATGGAAGACGATACTATCATGCGCTTGTACTCCATGAGTAAACCAGTTACAGCAGCCTGCATGATGATTTTAATGCAGCGTGGTCTCGTTGATTTGAATGATCCGGTATCAAAATTTATTCCGGCTTTTGCAAATCAGACTTACGTAAACGGCAACACACTTTCCCTTGTGCAAAGACAGATGACCGTACATGATCTTTTATTTATGACATCCGGTCTTTCCTATGGAAGCGATTCCGCTGCCGGAAAAGCAACGTCTGATCTTTTTGCAGAGATGGATACACGTCTTTCTACAGAGGATGCTATGACAACACGTGAGTTTGCTGACCGAGTTGGAAAAAATCCACTTGAATTTGAGCCATCATCTAACTTTATGTATGGTGTTTCCGCTGATATTCTTGGTGCACTGATCGAGGTGATCTCTGGAATGAGCTTTGCTGAATTTTTAAAGAAAGAGATCACAGATCCTCTTGAGATGCCAGATACAGGTTTTTTCGTTCCTGCGCAAAAGCAGTCTCGTCTTTCTAAGGTTTATGCACGCACAGAAAATGGATTAACGCTTTATACAGGAGATCATCTGGCAATCCAAAATAAAATGGCTACCCTTCCGGCATTTCAGTCAGGCGGTGCCGGTCTTGTTTCTACATTAAAGGATTACGCAAACTTCGGCACTATGCTGCTTAACGGCGGAAATTTTAAGGGACACCAGATTTTAGAGCCAGAAATTGTACGCTATTTCACGCAGGGAACACTGCAGCCTTGGCAGCAGGAGTCACTGTCTCGCGGCTGGGGTGGTCTTGAGGGCTATAGCTATGGCAATCTTATGCGTGTTATGAAGGATCCTTCTAAGGCGATTATGTACACAACACTTGGCGAGTACGGCTGGGATGGATGGCTTGGACCTTATTTTTCCAATCATCCAGGCTGCAATATCACTTTCCTTGCTGGTATTCAGCTTACAGATGCCGGTACTACACCAACTGTAAGAAAGCTTAGAAATGTTGTTTTACCAAATCTTATAAATAACAGGTGATGGAATCTATGGATGAACTGATTTCACAGGCTGCTGATTTTATTAGCAGCCTGCTGCCGTTTCTCAATAATATAAATATTGTCGGTCTTATTTTATCTTTTGTCTCACTAGTATTATCAGTACTTTTATGCTTTTGGGGCTATCGCCTGTTTACCTGCTTTACAGCCGGCATAGGCTTTGTAACCGGCGCCTTTTTAGGATTTTTCCTGTCTGGTCATTTTACAGATGAGTTATGGATTATTCTTTTAAGCGCACTGATTCTTGGTCTTATACTTGGCTTTTTAGCAACCAGGCTAATTCTTTTATCCACATTTTTTGTCGTCTTTATTCTTGTTTCAGTCTTTTCATGCGGTCTTCTTGTTTCATTTGTCACATCACTTTCAAACGTGATGGCCGGCATAATCAGCTTGATTCTTGGAATTGTCGCTGGTGTGATCTGTATAAAACTGCAAAAACCTATCATAATTCTCGTCACTGCCTTTTGCGGTGCACTCGGCACGGTACAAATTTTATTTCAGCTTTTAAAATTTGAACAGATTACAATCTTTTACGGTGCTTTCTTATCACTTGCTATGATCGGAAGCATTGTCCAGTTTTTAAGTACAAGGCGAGACGCATAAAAAAGTGCGCGTAAAAAATGATTTTTTCATCTTTTACACGCGCTTTTTAATATTATAAAATCTTTTAATCTTTTTCCAACAAATATCCTACATTTCGCACTGTGCGGATCATCGAACCTTCCTCGCCAAGCTTTTGACGCAGCGTTTTAATATGCATATCAAGTGTACGGGACTCTCCTTCAAAATCAGTTCCCCACACACGTTCCATAATTACCTCTCTTGTCAGTACCATGCCACAATTAGCCATAAGAAGCTTTAAAAGCTCATACTCTTTAAATGTAAGCTCGCAGTTTTCTCCATTTACCGTCACGATATGACGTTCATCATCTAATACCAGATTTCCAACCTCAAGACGCTTTGTCTGCGCACCTGCACTACGGCGAAGCAATGCCTTCACACGCGACAGCAGTTCCATAATGCCAAATGGCTTTGTCATATAATCATCTGCTCCTATGTCAAGCCCACGCACCTTATCAAGCTCTGTAGTCTTTGCCGTTACCATCATAACTGGCAAATGCTTTGTCTGCGGCATTGCCCTAAGCTTCTTTACAATTTCTAAGCCATCCTCATCCGGCAGCATAACATCAAGCAAAAAAAGATCTGGCGTTTTCTTTTCCAATCTCTCGTAAAGTGCTTTTGCATCCTCAAATTCTTCAATTTCAAAACCGCCGCATTTAAGTGCATATGCCTCAATCTGACGAATATCATTGTCATCCTCTACAATAAAAACTAGTGCCATCTTACTACCATGCCTTTCCGCAAAATTTTGCTTATCTTTTGTGCTTTTGCTATTTTACTTTGACATCATTAAGTCACTACTATACTGCTTCTTTTTTAATTCTACATCTTTTTTTTGTAAATTCAAGGTAAACTTTCCAGCTTATTATACATTACTTTGAAAGACCTGCTTCAAATGTCTCCTCGTGAAAGCCATTTACCTTCGGGCTCTGCTGTAAATATTGAACGTTGCATGAACTGTAACTACAGATGTCAGCCTTTAAAATGTAACTCCCGTATGAATACGTGCAAAGTGCGATGGTCTAAAGAAATTTGTACACTGTACAAAGCGTGTTTGGCTGTATGAGGTATTTCCATTTGTCAGTGTCAAACGAACCTCTATGATATTATCTGGTTCTTCTTCTGTTCCATTCCACCGAAATGAAAGATCCTCTATCCAAAATCCCTGATAAAAATTTTCATCAAATGTCCAGTCTGTGCCTTGTGACGAACTATCCTTCACAGGATAATAATATAGCGAAAAACATCCCTTTCCATCACCAGAAGCTTCACTTTCCATGCGCACAGGATTTCCATTTGCTGAGTAAAAGCAGATTGTTTTCCACCAATCATCACCACTTGATTCACCACCCAGACAAAGTAATGCTCCATCTGCACTTGCTAATGAAAGCTCTCCTTGTGCCTTATCAAGAATTGTGTCACTGACTACAATTGCCCTTGATAAAGATTCCATCCTGTAAAACGCATTCATTGCAGCAGAAACTGCAGTTGTTGCTGCCAGTAAAAACATACCAATCAGCGCAAATGTAACAATAACCTCAACAAGTGTGCTTCCGCGCCTAGTGTCTTTTATCTTCTTCACTGCTCATCACCTCCATCTGACATGGCTGATGAACGATTTTCATATCCAGTTGTTCCATCTCCAAAGTAAAAGATTGATGCATTTTGCCTGCTGTAGCTGCTCCATTTAGTATTTAATGTAAAGCTGCCGTCTTCTCCAGAAAAAACACAGCTTACAGATTCCGTATTTGTCGGACTAGTCCTGTTTTTATAATAGTCTCCTATTAGCTCCTGTTCTTCTTTTCGTATATCTACAGAACGCGCAATAAGATTTCCCGAAACTTTCAAAGACTTTTGAAACATCAGCATTATTATCATAAGCAGCAAAAATGCCACGATGACGCCTACTAAGCTTACACCCTTTTTATTGTTTACGCATCTTTGACTTAGTCGTTTATACTTAGTCTGCCTTCTGCCTGTCATTTTTTTAATCATATCCCGCATCACCTACCTTCGCTCTGAGCGGATCCAATAAAGAGTATCCTGCACATCCTCATTTTGATTCTCATCATCCGTTGCATAAGCAGTATAAGCATTATAGATTGTAGTAACAGAAAATGGCATGTTATGATATATGCAGTGCACCGTTATATAAAGTGATGCATCCGTATAGCCATTTTCTCCCTCCTCCCAGCTAAGCGTTGCCTGCGCTGACAGCTCATTTGCCTGATTCAGTGCACTGCTGTCCAATGAAAATGTCTGTTCTTCACCAGATGGCCAGCTTCCTGAAATGATCTTGCTGTTGACAAATTCTAAGATAGTTCCACTAGCCTGTGTTTTTTCCTGCTGTGATGGTATCACCGTTAACTCTTTTTCCAACTCATCTGCAAGCGATACAGCAAGTATTCTTGACTGCTCCTGATCCTTTACTCGTCCCGCATTTTGTGTCATAACTGAGGAGGCCAGAAGAAGTGCAAGCGACATCATAACAAGAACTGCCATGATACACACCACAATAATCATCGCTATTCCCTCTTGTCCATTTCTTTGTCTGTGCTGTTTCATGGCAGTCTCCTTCCCCAAGCTTGTATATCGGTATCTTACCACTATGAAGCATCTGCTGTCAATCAATCCACCTAAACGCAAATAAAAACCAGTGGGGACAAACAAAATATTACTGTTTTTTGTGTTACACCCACTGGTTTTTCATGCTATTTAGTTTTCTTCTACGTTTTTCGCTGCAATATACACACTTGCTGTCTGCGGTCCTACAGTCACATGAAGAATACCATCCTCGGCACGCTCCATAACTTCACCGACATTATAGGTTGACTGTGTTGTCTGGATCATACGCTTTAAACATGCATTTTCCAAAATACCAATCTGCCATATTGGAAGATCTACTGTAAGCGTCTCTCTTCTGTTATTAATAAGAATAACTGCCTGCAGCTTTTTATTAAATCTGCCATAGCAAATCCAGTGAGAACCGCTTGCAATCGACTTATAGGAACCACTTCTAAAGCACTCATATTTTTTGTGGATACGAATCATATCCTTATGAAACTCTATAAGTTCCCAGTCTTGTTTTCCCCACGGATAAGATCTTCTGTTGTCTGGGTCAGTCCAGCCAACCATACCAGCCTCATCTCCATAATAAACAGTTGGTGCGCCTGGCCAAGTCATCTGCATGACAACTGCCTCGCGAAGAATGCACTTTTCCACATTTTCATTTGCGGCTTTAGCGCCCTTTGTCGCAATACGTCCGACAGTGCGGTTTGTTCTTGTAAGGAAACGAGAATGATCATGATTTGACAGCTCATTCATAGCAACGTCTAGTGACTGGCGCTGGAACTTGCTCATATTGTGTTCCATTGTACGGAAAAACTTGTCTCCATTTCCATACCATTCAGCCTGAAACTCATCACTGTGCTTTTCCATACCTGTCAAAAACCATGTGATTGGCTCCATAAACGCATCATAGTTCATGACAGTATCCCACTGATCACCGCGCATCCAGCTGCTTGGATCACCATAGTGCTCAGCCAAAATAATTGCCTCTGGATTTGCTTTCTTGACAGACTTTCTAAAATCCTTCCAGAACTGGTGATTAACACCAATACTATGACCAAGATCTGCTGCCACGTCAAGACGCCAGCCATCTACATTATAAGGTGCACTGACCCATTTTTTTCCTATACGAAGAATATAGTCATATAACTCCTTTGAACCCTCATAGTTAAGCTTTGGCAGTGTATCATGTCCCCACCAGCCCTCATAATTCTTATTATACGGCCACACGCCTCCGGTAAAACCAAAAAAGTCGTGATATGGGCTTGCCTCAGATACATATGCACCTGGCTCATATCCTTTTTGTCCTTCATAAATACACTCTCTGTCAAGCCATTTATTGAAGGAACCACAATGATTGAATACACCGTCAAGAATAACCTTCATGCCTCTTGCATGAATTTCTTTTACAAGCTCTGCAAAATATTCATTTGATGCCTCTAAATTTTCTTTAGAGGTAACACGGCAGATATAACGACTTGCCTTTTTGTTTTCCTTCTCATCCTCTTTAAGAAGCTCGCCCTCATCCTTTTTGATAACTGCAAAATGCGGATCAATATAATCATAATCCTGAATATCATATTTGTGATTAGACGGAGAGACAAACAGCGGATTAAAGTAGATGACCTCAACGCCAAGCTCCTGTAAATAGTCAAGCTTTGCGCGCACACCCTGAAGATCACCTCCATAGAAACGTCCAATATCAAGATTTGCCGGAAGACTATCCCAATCAGTTACGCGCTCACTCTGTGATCCTACATAGTAATACTCACCTGAGAGAACATCATTGGAAGGATCTGCGTTGTAGAAACGATCCACATAAATCTGATAAAATACTGCACCCTTTGCCCACTCTGGCGTATGAAAGCCCGGTGTGATTCTAAATGCATACTTCTGGCGCAAATTCGTTGTACATCCTAATTTATTATAATAACAGATATCTCTGCCTTTTTCGATCTCGAAGTAATATAGATAAGCCGTACTTCCAACGCTTATCTGTGTCTCATAAAAGTCAAACAAACCTTCTGTTCTGACCTTTTCCATTTTGATTTCACTTTTTCTTGAAATCAAATAGACATTGTCCACGTTATTGGCCAATGTCCGAAAGCGGATGACAACAGAGTCGCCCGCCTCCGGCTCTGCCGGAGTACGGTAATCTTCTGTTTCATCACAAAATAATGCATTTTTTACTAATATATCACTGAACTGCATTTTTTTCGTGGCTCCTTTAATCGTGCGTTATTATCTGCCTTCTGATGGCATACCTGACATGAGAGATGTCTGCTCTGCACCCGGCTCTGGAAGCTCCCTTCCATCAAAGATCGCCTCAAACTCCGCGTTTCCAATTTTTTCACGCTCGATTAATACCTGTGCACAGCGGTGAAGCACGTCCATATGCTCAGTAATAATCGTCTTTGCCTGTGCATATGCCTCATCAATAATACGCTTCACTTCTATATCAATTTCTCTGGCAACATCTTCACTGTAGCTTCTTGCATGTCCCAGATCTCTGCCGAGGAATACTTCTTCCTCACCGCTGTCCTCATAGTTGATGGTTCCAAGACGTTCTGACATACCATATTTTACAACCATTGCACGGGCTGTCGCTGTCGCCTGCTTGATATCCTGTGATGCTCCTGTTGTGACATCGCCAAATATCAATTCCTCGGCAACACGACCACCAAATGCTACGATAATATCTTCTTCCATGCGCTTCTTTGTCATAAACATCTCATCCGCCTCTGGAAGCGGCATTGTGTAGCCTGCCGCACCCATTCCAGTTGGAATAATTGAAATGGTGTGTACCTGACTTTCATGCGGCAATACATGGAACAAAATTGCATGGCCTGACTCATGGTATGCTGTGATGCGTTTTTCCTTGTCGCTGATGACCTTAGAGTGCTTCTCTGCACCAATTCCCACCTTAACAAAGGACTGCTCTATATCGCGCTGGCTGATGTAGCCCTGTTTGCTCTTTGCCGCATTGATCGCAGCCTCATTCATCAGATTTTCCAGATCTGCTCCGGTAAATCCTGCTGTTGTCTGCGCAACACGTCTTAAGTTTACATCTGAGCCAAGCGGCTTATTCTTTGTGTGTACCTTTAAAATTTCTTCTCGTCCCTTTACATCTGGACGTCCTACTGCCACCTTACGGTCAAAACGTCCCGGACGAAGGATAGCCGGATCAAGAATATCGACACGGTTTGTTGCTGCCATAACGATGATTCCCTCATTGACACCAAAACCATCCATCTCTACGAGCATCTGGTTTAATGTCTGCTCTCTCTCGTCATGACCGCCGCCAAGACCTGTTCCTCTTCTTCTGGCTACGGCATCGATCTCGTCAATAAAAATGATGCAAGGTGCATTTCTCTTTGCCTGTTCAAACAAATCTCGTACACGTGATGCACCGACACCGACAAACATCTCTACAAAGTTTGAACCAGAGATTGAGAAAAATGGCACGCCTGCTTCACCGGCAACTGCCTTTGCAAGCAATGTTTTTCCTGTTCCCGGAGGGCCTACTAAAAGGATACCCTTTGGGATTCTAGCGCCAAGGCTTGTGTACATATTTGGATTTTTAAGAAAATCCACCACTTCCTCAAGTTCTTCCTTCTCCTCTTGAAGACCGGCAACATCCTTAAATAAAACTTTCTTGGAGCCGCCTGTTTCCATAACAGCTCTGCTTCTTCCGAAGTTTGCCATGCTCTGACCGCCTCCGCTGCCACCTCCCGGTGCTGCCATACGGCCTGTCATTGCTACGAACACAAAGCTTATTCCTATGACTAAAATAAGTACAGGAAGAAGTGTATTTAGGAAATAATTTTCTTTAACTGCTGTCAGGGTAACTTTTATACCGTTATCCTGTAAACGGTCTAACTCAGCATTGACATCTGATACGAATACACGATATTCCGTCGATGAACCACTGACAAAAAACAACACACTGCCCGTCGGCACCTTCGCATTTTGTTCAATCTGTGCCTGAGCGATTTTTTCTTCTTCCACAAATGAACGATACTGCGAGTATGTTACATTAGTCTGCGTATAAAGAGAACGCTGAAAGAAGAAAATTAATGCAATTACAATTGCAATAATAATGGTATATGCGATTATTCCATTTGACTTTTTCAATTTACTCCTCGTTTCTGCAAATATTTACTCAGTCTCAACCACACCTACATACGGCAGATTGCGGTACAGCTGATCATAGTCTAATCCGTAGCCAACTACAAACTCATCCGGTACCTGAAAACCTGTATAGTCGACATTTACATCATCAACCTCGCGGCGCTCTGGCTTGTCAAGAAGAGTACACAGACAAATGCTGGATGGCTTTCTCTCGTTTAAGATCTTCATCAGATGGCTGAGTGTTCTTCCAGAATCAATAATATCCTCAACTACCAATACATCTCTTCCCTCAATAGACTGATCCAGATCCTTGACAATCTTTACGATACCGCTTGACTTTGTACCAGCACCATAGCTTGATACGGACATAAAATCCATAGTTACTGGAACGGTAATTCTCTTTGCAAGTTCACACATAAAAAATACGCCGCCCTTTAATACACAAATCATGTGAACCGTCTTTCCCTCATAGCGTTTGCTGATCTGCTCTCCCAGCTCGCGGATTCTCTTGTCGACTTCTTTTTCAGAATACATTACACGAATCTTATCTCCCATTTTTGCACTCCTCTGCTTTTTTATTTTTATAGTTTTGAGTCAATTTTCTGACTATCGTATGCGATGATCACTGCACTGTTCTAACTTCAAGCACCAGCCTTGTATGTTTGGTGATTTTACAATCTTCGGCCATGCGAACTCCTGCAATCCACAAAACACGGCTTCCAGATGCCAGAATAGGAATCTGATCCCGCTTTGCAGCAGGAATTTTAGCATTAATCATGCAGTCGGAAAGCTTTTGCGTATTACCCTTTGTATCAATGCAAATACGGTCTTTCGGCCTTCTTCTACGCATAAGCAATCCTTCTTTTATTGTATCATAATCAAACCAGTTTACACAACAAGTTTGTGGAATTTTTTTCTCACAAACGGGGAAAATTGAGTAAACAGCCTTACCAATTTTGCTGTTTGGCGATTGTAAATCCTGATTTTCTTCTTTATGCTCTGAAAAGCTCTCTTTTTCTATGATTAAAAACTCATATTGAATACGTGCCTTACGTCTTTGCGGCAGATTTACCATGCTTCCTGTGCGCTTTGACAACAGCCCTATAACAGATTCAATATGTGTCCTAGTTATATCTTTTACTCCTCCTGTATGCGAAATTGCCTCCTGAATCAGATATCGCTGTAAAATTGGTTTTTGTTTCTTAAGCTCTTTTACAGGAAGCATCATTTGCTTATGCAAGACACAATGCCATGACGAAATAAGTGCCTGTGCCTGATCTCTAAGATATTCCTCTGCCTCAGAAAAATCACCCGCTGCACATGCTATGTGCTCAGCAGCCTGCGCATTATATTCACTTGAAAGAAGCGGCAGAAGCCTGTTTCTGATACGGCTTCTGAGATAGTCATCTGTCAAGTTTGTCTCATCAATGCACCATCCCTGCCCATTTTCTATAAGCCATGCTTCAATCGCCTCTCTTCTCATACCTAAAAGCGGACGCACGACAACAATATCTCCCTTGTCTGACAAGCTGCGCTTACAAGGTATTCCGCTACATCCACGAATCCCGCTTCCTCGCAGCAGATTCATTAGCACTGTCTCAGCCTGATCATCCATATGATGTGCCACTGCAATTACAGATGCACCGCGTTTTTTTGCTTCACACTCAAACGTTTCATAACGGACACGACGCCCTGCCTCCTCCTCAGTCAGATGATGCTTCGCTGCAAGAGCCGGCACATCACATCTTTTTTCAACAAACTCAATTTCTTCTTTTTCGCAAAGCTGTCTTGAAAACTTAAGATCATGCTCTGCTGACTCACCACGTATGCCGTGATGAACATGAATTGCTGTTATTGAAAGATTATATATTTGCTGCAATCGTTTTAGTACCAATAAAAGACAGACAGAATCTGCGCCTCCTGACAAGCCTATGATGACATGATCACCGAAGGAAAACAGCTTTTTTTCATCAATGTATTGCTTGATTTTATCTATAAATTTATCGTGTGGAATCATTTTTATCTCCTTTATTTTTTCCAGAAACCAGCTACAAGCACTGTTCTGTCATCTCTGGCATTTTTTGTATTTCCTGCAAATGCCAAGATTTTTTTTGCAATCTCCTTTGGATTGTTCTCGTCTAGCTTCTCACAAAAGCGACACATCGTCTCCTCCTTATCGTAGCCAGGTATTTCTTCTAGCACACCATCACTAACCATAATAATAATATCTCCATCCTTTAGACGAAGTATTTTTTCCATCGGTGCGTGCTCCTGCAATATTCCTGCCGGCATACTATCTGCACCAACCTGCATCGTCTGTGTGCCGCGCTTTAAAAAAGTGACGGCTGCACCGGATTTTGTAAGCTCGCATATACCGTTTGCACAGTCAATAACTGTTAAATCAATTGTGACAGGATGTTCCTTTGCTTGAATCATCAGTGCACTGTTAATCACACGAATGAGAAGTGACGGCGAATAGCCTGCCTCGCAAAGTGATTCTGCAAGCTCTGTGACTCCCGCACTTTCCTTTCCTGCAACACTTCCGCTTCCCATTCCATCGCATAAAAGAAGAACCTTTTTTGCATTTGACAGCTCCATGCACGAAAAGCTGTCTCCTGAAATATCATTTCCGCTTTTACAGCTAGATGCAGTGCCAAAAAGCACAAAGTATGGACACTCCTCTTCAAAACGAACCCAACGCGTCACTGATGATACAAGAAGCGGCTGATTTGCACACAGCACCATGCGTTTGCCAAGAACCTCTTCAATGCGCTCGCAGACAAGCTTCATTGAAATACAGCGTGCACTTTTGGCACTGAGCGCCATAATTAGCTGTCTGGCTCCATTTTTATTTTCAGTCATGTAGATTCGCTTTGCCTCTACACCTGCCCATAGCAGCTTCTTTTCCAGATTCTCACGCACAGCTCCGGACAACTCTTCTTTTTCCTGCATCTGCCCGACCGTTTCCAAAAGCATCTGCGCACACTCAAAAAATTGTTCTGACAAAAGCTGACGCAGTTCCAGATAACGCATGCGCCAGTCAGTTTCAAATGGATCCTTTGCTACATCTTCTTCACGATACATAGAAGAAAGCTGCGAAAAGGTCTGCGCCAATGCCGGCAATCCTTCTCCTGCCATATCTTCTACCGCAGCCTGCCACACTGGTATGCTTTCTTGTTCATTAAATCCACAATCTTCCTTAAGCAAATTTTGTTTTTGCGGACAGGTAAGTTTTTCAGGAAGCAATAAAAATACAACACCAACTGCCAAAACTGATTCCATCGTCTGAAATAAAATAGCCGGAGAATATACAATTCCAACGCCAAAAGCTGCCGCTGCACATGCTGTCACGCTGGCCATCCTGCCTAAACTGCGAAATGCACCGGAGAAAATTCCAAGAAGACACAATATGCCAATCTGCGCTGCCTCACCGCTCACAAGAGAAAGCATAATTCCACTTATGCTTCCAGCAATTGCACCTGCTCCTGGTCCAAACCTATATCCGAAAAAAAGTGCACTAAAAAGCAGCACTACCTGTATAACCAAATATGTTGTCTGCCCACTTCTTAACACAACAAAAAGCATTCCGCCAATCATAAAAAAAATTAGGCCAAGTCGCCCTATGCCCATTTTTTTTACCTGATTATTTTGCCATCTTTCCAGACCTTCCACTTGCTTTCGACCTCCATTTCTGAAAACACAATTGTTTATCAGCTGCTCTTTTTATCATAGCTTAGTTTTTTTGAAATGTCTGTCGAAAAGACGGTGCGATTAAAAAAAGTGCCGCTTCGCGTTTCCACGATACGGCACATCATTCACCCTTAAATATGATCTCGTTTTTATGGATCAAGCCTAACTTTTCCTTTGCATACCATTCAGCAAATTCATCGGTTTTCATGTACTCGCTGTACTCATCGAGTTCTTTGCTTCGCGCCTCTTCCTCGGCAATCTTTTCCTCGAGGAGCTGCTGCTGTGCCAGATTCTGGGCGTTTTGCTCTGCCAAACTGTTTCCACCAATCCAGGTCATCACGCTTAACAGTACTACTGTCACAAGTGCCAGTGCGATCCATTTGCGATTGGCTCTCCTTCGGGCTGCCATCTTTCCTGTCAATATTCTCACCTCTCTTATTGCGGCTATGTTTATCCTTTTCTTTTATCATACTTTCTTTTTGTGTCTTTTTCAACCTCTTTTTTTCCATTTTTCGCCTCTCCAGACGTTTTTTTCGCCATGCGTGGCATCTTCTTTGCATTTTAAGTCGTTTTTTTCTAATCTTACAAAACAAACTGCCTGTCAGCTTTGCCGGACCAAGCTGATACAATGCCATCCCAGCTGCAATTCCAATCAAAGAAAAGAGTCTCGGTGTTCCATTATTCTCCCGAAATAAAAGACCAAACATCAAAAAACTACCAAACGTCCAAAACAATACATCCTGCACGTCCAAAAGAAGCTTTGGCTGCCGAAATACACGGCGAAAAAAAATAATCGGCTCGTAGCCAAGCCGCATCAAAAATCCCAGCAGAAATGACCGCATAAAAAACACAAGCTCGCCTGCAACACCTCCGATTACCTTAGCAGCCTCTTCCAAAATGATTCCCCCTGACTCTGGCCTTTTTGCTCCTGATATTCCAGACTGTTCACACAGCCATCCACCTCAATGATCCCCTTGTCTAATGCCAGCTGCTTCATATGAAGACCATCACCACGTATCTCTAATGCCTTGTCTGTCGTATTGATTTGTATGATATGTTCGTCATACGCAATCACATCAGTTACACCGGTGATTTTTAGGCTCCTTCTGTGCTCTAAAATCAGACAGTGTTCGCGCTCAATATATTCCTGATCTTGATTTTGTTCCAAAAAAAGACCCCCTAACAATCGGATTTTCCGGTATACCGTTCTATTCCAATATATTAGGGAGCCGCTGATATTATGCTATTGCTCTTAAAGATATTCAAACATTTCCTTTGCATCTTCTTTACGGATTGTCTCCTGCACACTCGTGATACGCACCTTAACTGTTTTATTACCAAAGGCAATCTCTATAACATCTCCAACCTTCACGTCTGCGCTCGCTCTTGCCACTTTATCGTTAAGCATAACGCGTCCGCTGTCACAAGCTTCATTAGCTACCGTTCTGCGCTTAATGATGCGAGATACTTTCAGATACTTATCCAAACGCATATCAATCTCCTTCTAGTTAAAATTCCCCCTACAACGCAAATGCATTTTAGGGGGAATTTTTGCACGTTTTTCGCTCAGATTTTAAAAATCATTACGCGTTAATTGCATCCTTTAATGCCTTTCCAGCCTTAAACTTCGGGTTCTTAGATGCTGCGATAGTCATGGTCTCACCACTTCTCGGGTTTCTTCCCTCTCTCTCTGGACGCTCTGCTACCTCAAAAGTTCCAAAGCCAACCAACTGCACCTTATCTCCAGCCTTTAATGCACCTTCTACTACTGCTGTGAAAGCCTCAATTGCCTTCTCTGCGTCAACCTTCTTTAATCCAGCCTGCTCTGCAACTGCTGCTACTAACTCCTTCTTGTTCATTTGAAACTCCTCCTTACATCTCACACGGTAAGACCAGCAAAATATCCTTTATCTAAAACTGACTTTTGCTTTCTCTTACACGCTTTTTTCCTCATTTTGCATATCTTTTTTAATGCTTTTTTACTGTAACACACGTTATAAGGTTTTTCAAGTCCTAAAAGAAAAAAGTTATGCAGCGGTTCACCTTAATCACGGTGCTATGTCACGAAAGCCCTATGGTGCCTCACCCCTCCATTTGCTTTCCCAAGAAGGAAGCTGCACAGGCAGCTGCTTTATATTCTGTCTCGCTAAAATGAGTCTGATTTTCGCGGCTATATAAAATGACAGCACCTATACAGTCTCCCTCGCAACAAATCGGATAGATGGCCTGTGCACTGTAGCTGTCTTCGTCTCCGCTTATCAGCGGAATTGTCTTTTTATCTAATCCGGCCTGGATGCTGTTTTCGCGATTGATGATCATTTCTTCGAGCTGCCTACTTATTGTTTTTCCAAGAAGTTCTCTTTTTCCGCCGCCTGCCACCGCAATGATCTGATCGCGGTCAGACACTGCTACCTTTTGATTCATGGTCTGCGCAACAGACTCCGCATATTGTTTTGCAAAGCTGCCTAACTCCATCATTGGAGAATATTTTTTTAGAATAATCTGCCCTTCCCTATCTGTAAAAATTTCAAGCGGTGTGCCTTCTGCAAGACGCATAGTTCTTCTGATTTCCTTTGGGATCACCAATCTTCCAAGTTCATCCACACGGCGCACAATTCCTGTTGCTTTCATATCTTCCAATTCCTCCTGATTTGTATTTCTAATCGTTTTAACTATTCCATATTTTGCGTTGTATGGGTAGTATATGGAAAACAGGAAATTTTATACGCAGCAAAAATTACACTGTGTTCATGCACTTCTCACAAAATCATTCTAACAGATCCTCTGCCTTACAGCCGAGTACTCTAGCTAATGCAAACAAGTTACCTGCACTTGCTTTGTTTATATCCTTTGCCCGCTGTTCATACTGCTGAATCATTCGTAGTGTTACTCCTGATTTTTCAGATAGCTCTTTTTGCGAAAGGCCAACTGCTTTGCGTACAGTCTGTAATTTTGTTGCTATGTTTTTACGTTTCAGTATAGAGTTTGCTACATCAACAAACTTTTCCTCTGACGCTTCATGCAACGTGGGATATAATTTTTGAACAACCCCGCCCGACGGGTCGGACGAGGATTCCGTTGCAGCCGTCAGGATTTCTCACATTGGGATGCATTGGAACCGCGATTTAGTCCAGAGTTA
>QWCE01001109.1_pt1 | contig 47199 bp, 48 predicted proteins | sample 1972531 | NCBI WGS metagenome assembly QWCE01 (sample SAMN09866716, study PRJNA288562) | Human gut metagenome isolate term4_stool, whole genome shotgun sequencing... | reverse complement strand
TTCCCGACGATGCGAAGCACAACCTAAAAAATCCAGTATTTATGCGGGTTTGAAGGGTATGGGGTGGTCATTTGACCATTATTTTGACCATCAAAAGCAATAGTCATAACAAAGAGTGTACAAGGATTTACAATCTTATTGAAAAGCAAAATTAAAAGATAAGCACTACTTAGAGGATATTTTCTAAAGAAATTTAGAAAGTATCCTCTTTTTGCGTTATGGAGAAAAAATTTGAAAGGAGATATGAGTATGACAGGTAAAGAAGCACCTAATAAAAGAAACATGCAGAAGTTTGTGAGATATGCGGAAGGAGCCAAGATGTATAGTATGGGTTTAAGCAAATTCCAAGAGTTGGCTAAAGATGCAAAAGCATGTTATAAGGTCGGTCAGCTGGTTTTGGTCAATACCGAAATACTTGATGAGTATTTGGAGACATTCAGAATTGTAGAAGATGATTTTTATAAGTAGGTGAATATATGGCAGTTATATTATCGCCTCGTGGAAATGAGGCATCCAATATGATGAAACGATTTGTAAGATATGAAGAAGCAGCACAGTATTTTGGAATAGATGAAACGCTTATTGTTGCATACGCAAAGGCAGCAGGTGCGGTGTACCAATTATCCAAAATAAGATTAATTAAGATTGAACCTTTGGAGGACTATATGAAGCACTTAACGAAAGTAGGAAGATCATCTAAGCTAATTCAACGTAAATTTGTGAGGGTAGGTGAAGGAACACTTATTTATAATATTGGACGCAATCGTTTTATTGAGATGGCAAGAGCAGCAGGAGCAGTATATAAGATAGGTGATAGTAAGGGAAGTAAAGTACTTATTAGACTAGATGTGTTTGATGAGTATATGGAGCAATTTAGAGAAAAGCCTGTGGAAATGAAGCATCCGTTATGGAAGGAGGATTAAGGTATGGGATATTCATATAAATCATATTCAGACACAAAAGAAGTGTTTAAAAAGTTTGTGAATGCAGCTGAAGGGCAGGCGGTGTATGGAATAAGCAGAAGTCATATTATGGAAATGGCAAAGAAAGCAGGAGCTGTTTATAAGGTTGGAAATACTGCACTGATAAATACAGAAATATTTGAGGCATACCTGGAGCAGTTCAAAGAGAATCCGGTGCCGTTGCCTAAGTACATAGTAGATAAAACGAAGCTAAATAAATAAAAACACCAGTTTTTGGTGTGATATTGAGAAAAAACACCAAACCAGTCCATATCCAAATATTTTTTTCTGGTTTATGATATGTGTGTCCGAAACAAACGGACAAAAACTGAATATCAATTGCAGGTCCGCAGTAATGCGGTACTCGAGAGAGTAAAGTGAAAATTCCGGGGCATTCACCTTGAGGATATACAAACACAACTTTCACATTAGTAGTTCGATGGACTGAGAAGTGAAGAACGAGGAGTTGGTTATGAATCTGGTAAAAGGAACAAGGATGTTGCGGAAGGATAATAACCCATATGGGGCACAGCCCTAATCCTCACAATGGCAGAAGAGGAGATAGTTCTTATTTGAAAGAGCGTCGTGAACACGAAAGTGGCTTGCCTGCAATTCCCATGTGTACGGGCGATAGAGGGGTTCGGATGAACCAGAGTACACCTACATGCTTCTAAGAAGCTGTCCTGACTGAACTTGTTTTAGCAGGAAATATAAGGAGGATGTAGACATGATAGAAATTATTTCAATAGCATTTGCTTTATTAGGTTTACTGATGACATGGTCTCTTGCTAAAGCTGCAGGTGATGCAGATAAACGGATTGAGGAATTCTATCAGACTTTTCTTCTTGGAGAGGAGAGTCAGGATGGGAGTGGTTCAAAAAAAGTTCAGCAGACGGCATAAGCATAAGTTGTCAGCAGAAGAGAAACTTGAAAGGGATCTAAAGGATTGTATGAAATGCAAATACTTCTGGGGAAATAATAACAGGTGCATCAATAATAAGTGCTATCGGGAAAAGAAAAAACCTGAGACTAAGAAACCGGCGAGTGAATGCGATGGATGTCCTTATAACAAAGGTAGCGGATATTGTTTCCCTTGTATGAAGAAAATCCTTGGAAAGTAGAGGCAGTAATGAAATTCAGATTTAGATTGAAAAGGAGGAAGAAGACGATGAATAACAAAATCGAAGTAATTGGTATTGACCACGGCTGGAGTAATATAAAAACCTCGTCGCAGGTATTCGTTACCGGTGTGAAGGAAATTACAACTGAGCCTGCATTATTTGATGGCGTTCTCGAGTATAAAGGAAGATATTACAAGGTCGGGGGCAACAGACAGGAAGTAAAAAGCACAAAGACAGAGGACGATACATTTTATCTGTTAACTCTGGCTGCGGTTGCGAAGGAATTAAGACGAAGGGGCTTATGTGAAGCAAAGGTGTTCTTGGCGGTAGGTTTGCCACTGACACGATTTGGCAGTGAGAAATCTGACTTTGTAAAGTATCTTACAGCGGAAAGGGATATCGAGTTTCTGTTTGAGAATATTAAGTATCATGTGGTAATTGAAAATGTTGCAGTATTTCCACAATGCTATGCGGCAGTTGCGGATAAGCTTCAGACTTTCAATAAGAAAACCTTGATAGTGGATATCGGGTCATGGACGATTGATATTATGCCGGTTGTAGATAAGGTTCCGGACGAATCAAAATGTGTAACCATTCCGAAGGGACTGATAACCTGTATGAGAACCATCAATGAGCAGTGTGTAAGACAGTTGAATGGTGAACTGGATGAGTCTATTATTCAGGATATTATGAGATTTGGCAGGTGTGAGATTGACAAAAAGTATTATGAAATTGCGAAAGCTGAAATTGAAGCCTTTTGTGAGAAGGTGTATAACTCAATCAGAGAGTATGGATACAACTTATCTACAACACCCATTGTATTTGTAGGGGGCGGAGCATCAGTTATGAAACTGTTTGGAGGACTTTCACAGAGCAATATTACTTATATTCTGGATGTTAAGGCAAATGCCAAGGGCTATGATCAGTTGGCAATGATGGCTCTCAGAAAGATGAAAAAGCTGGCATAGGAGGTGGATAGGATGTCATTAGAGCATATTGTAAAGCATACTTGCAGATTTAATATTAAGAATCCTCAACATCGAAAGGTCAATGAAGTTCTCGCAGGATTGAGTCCGGATGTATGTAAGTCAAAGAGCCAGTTTCTGATTGATGCGGCAGAGTATTATATCGACCATTTTGGTAAGGAAGCTTTTGTGACAGTATCCAGAGACGAGCAGGAATATGTTACGAGAACCGAGCTTGAGAATCTTAAGAGGCAGATGATTGATGCAGCAGTCAGTGCCGCAAAGGATGAAATCATTCGAATCAGCTTAGGCGCAAAGGATGAAGCAGAAACTGCATCCTATATTTCACGAACCCGGATGGATTCTCAGAAAGAGGAAGAAGAACCGCAGGATGATGATACGATTTCAGATTATGCATTAAGCTATTTGATGGATGGAATGGAGGAATAGGAATGGCAGGAAGATTTTTAGCCGGATTTGGCAATGTATTAGTAGCTATATTGAAAGCAATCGCATGGCTGATATTAAATGCGTTGCAGTTGGTCCTAAATGTGGCAAAGGTCTTCCTCTTGCTGTTAGGACTTGTCGGCAGACTGTTCCTCGCATTTGTGAGAGCAGGAACACCATAGGAAGGAGGCGGTAACATGAAGACATTTGCAAATTACCGAAAGAACCGGAGATTGGTACAATATTTCTTCAGAATGAAGAAGATATGTGTATAATGGAAGGAGAGTAGTATGCATCGAGTACGGGACAGACCCAAGGTATGTGTCCCGTGTAAATAGAAATGTTCACACAGTAAGAGTGGACAGGCACGGAACACATTAGCCTATCCCTCTTACGGAAAGGGATGGGTGATATTATGAAGAGATTATTTATTATTCTTTTATCCGTAGCAGTTTTGACATTAGCTGGCTGTAATTCCACAGTGAATGAAATGACGGAAGCAGATATCAGCAATGAAGAAACAAAAGAGACAGAGGAAAGCAAGGAGCCGGTTATTGCAGAAGAAAGTAAGGTGGAAAGCTCTTCTGAAAACGAAACAGAGTTCCAAAGCAATAAGGATGAAGATGAAAGCAGTGAAGCTCCTGTAAAGGATGATACTGAAAATCAGCCTGTTTCTGAAAACAGAGAGAATCAGACAGAACAAAGAGAAGAAACACCTGCATCCACAGAGCAAAGGGAGGAAACACAGTCCCCGGTTCAGACACCGGAGCCAACTCCAACACCTGAACCGACACCAGAGCCAACCCCGGAGCCGGAATATACACCAGCAGGATACAATCCGGGTACTGTGGTATCACTTGCCATTGCAAAGTGTCAGGCAGGAGGTATGATTACTACGCAGGATAACCTTGCAAATGCCTTGGCAGAGGGCAGAATTACGCAGGAAGAGTATAACGAGTATTATCCCTATGATGGTTTGGAGAGCAGCTACTACAGTGTGTTTGTGGAAACTGACTTAAATATAGCCAGTACGACTTCCGGACAGCCATTAAGAAGTGAAGACGCTATTGCAACTTACATAGCGGATATGCTTCTTTTGGAAAGTAATCCGGTGTTCAATGTGGTATATGCGGGTGTGTACTCCAGAAATGGAACTGACTTCTATGAGTTCCGATGTCTCAGATAACAAATAAACAAAACAAAAGTTGCAGGCCATGAAAGTGACCTGCTTTTTTTGTGCCCATTTTTAAGGAGGAATGAAAAGTGAAACAAAAGTTTAGAAGATTTATGGCAGGTTTTCTTGCTGTTCTTACGATGTTCACCACATTGTTCTCTAACGGAACAACTGCATTTGCAGCAAGTCCGAGTGCGAATATTGCCTTCTGGAATGCTTCTGTAAAGAATACCGGGGAGGTAAGTGAGTTAAAGGCAGGCTACAATCATGGTAAGATTTTGTACTCTATGATTGATGGCAATGCAGCTTACTGTATGAATTTTGGACTGGCGGCTGATGGTGGTCAGCTTATGAACAGCTATGATAATCCGAGCACGAGTTTATCAGCAGCACAGGAAAAACAGCTTGCATACTGTCTGTACTTTGGATATGGATGTAACTCAGCTACAGTACCAAGCAATGATCAGTGCGACCAGTATATTGCAACACAGGCAATGGTATGGGCGATTGTGGCAAATCTTTTTGGAACAGGTTCCGATGATTCTGCAGCTAATAAGTTATGTGCATCAGCACCTAATCCGACCAATTCTTACGCTTACTATACAACGCTTAAGAACAATATCAGTGCATCCTATTATGCTACAAGACCAAGTTTCGCAAGCGCAACCAAGAGTGGAGCAACCACTTATGAATTGAAGTGGAATGAGGGTAATAAGAGATTTGAAACAACCCTAAACGATTCCAATGGCGTGTTGTCAAATTTCGACATTTCCCTCAGTGGATATTCTGTAGAGAAAAGTGGTAACAGCGTTACGATTCACACAACATCTGTGAATACAACAGCTACCACGGCAACCATGAATTCAACAGCAGGAGTTGTGGAAACAACATCAAGCTGCGTGTTCTGGCTTACCGGAAAGTCCGGTTATCAGGAGTTTATTTCTGAGAAGCCATCAGCAGACCCGGTGTCAGCGTATTTCAAGGTCAAGACTGAGAATATCGGTTATGGAAAGATTACCAAGCAGGACGAGGAAAGTGGTGTAAAGCTTTCCGGTGCAAAGTATGGTATCTATACTGACAGTGCCTGCACCAATAAGGTAGACACAATTACTACCGGAAGTGATGGTACAGCTACTTCCAAGGCACTTGTAGCTGGAACTTATTATGTGAAGGAGATTCAGGCTCCGAAGGGTTATGTGATTAGCGGAAAGGTACACACACTTACTGTTAAGGCAGGTCAGACAACTTCCTTTACTGCAACTGATAAGGAGCAGCTTGGAGCACTGACTATTTACAAGGAAGGTGAGGTACTTACCGGATGGAATGGAAGTAACTTTACTTATGAAGTAAAGAAATTGCCGGGAGCAATATTTAAGGTGACTGCCGGTGCTGATATCTATAAGGCAGATGGTACAAAGGTTTACAGTAAGGGAGATTTGATTGCAGAAAATCTTGTAACAGGTTCTGACGGTCTGGTTGTTCTTACAGACCTTCATCTTGGTTCTTATGTGGTAACGGAAACAAAGAGCATTGATGGATATACCATCAACACTACTCCCGTGCCAGTGAATATTGAGTACAAGGACCAGAATGTGGAAGTGCAGTATGAATCAGCAACCATTCAGAATACAAGACAGAAGGCAGAGGTTTCTGTATTAAAAAAAGACTCTGATACTGCTAATCCGTTAGATGGCGGTAAATACACTTTATACGCTGGTAATGATATCAAAAACTATACAGGTCAGGTTATCGTTACCAAAGGTACTGCACTTCAGACAGTCACTACAGGTGAGGATGGTAAGGCAGCATACTCTTTGGATTTACCGATTGCAAACAGCTACTATATTTCTGAGTCACAGGCTCCTTATGGATATGTGAGAAACAGCAGCGATGTCTATAGCTTCAACTTCAATTACCTGTCAGAGACTACAGCTAAGGCTACTTTTAGCCATGAGTTTGTAAATGACAGAACCACTGCAATGATTCATATCTTCAAGGTGGATAAGGAAACAGGTCTTCCAGTACCACAGGGAGATGCTACCTTAGAAGGAGCAGTTTACGGTTTGTATGCCCGTGATGATATCATGCATCCGGACGGAGCAACCGGAGTCGTATTTAAAGCGAACGATTTGGTAGCTACCATGACAACGGATGCCAATGGCGATGCGGAAGTGAATAACCTTTATCTTGGAAATTACTATGTAAAGGAAATCACTCCGCCGGAAGGATATCTTTTAGATGAGGAAGAGCATGATGTAGTCTGCGATTATGAAGGCGATCTTGTTGCGGAGGTATCTAGAAGCACAACTTCCAAAGAGCAGGTTATGAAGCAGCCATTCCAGGTGATTAAGGTATCTGATAATGGAGATGATACAGAAGCTCCATTACTTGAAAAGGCAGGCTTTACAGCTTACCTTAAGTCATCTTTATCCGTAAAAGAAGATGGCGGTTATGATTTTGACAGTGCAACTCCTGTTGTAATTGGTGCAAATGGAGAGACACAGCTTTTCACAGATGAAAAGGGACATCTGGTAACCATTCCTATCCCTTATGGAACTTATGTGGTAATTGAGACAGTAACTCCTCATAACATGGAGACAATCAAGCCATTTGAGGTTCATGTTACGGAGAATCATCCGACAGAGCCGCAGGTCTGGAGAGTGTTTGTGGACAGAGAGTTTACAGCAAAGCTTCGTGTGATTAAGAAGGATGCAGATACCAAAATGACGGTTCTTATTCCTAACACAGAGTTTAAGATTTTCAATATGGACACCAATAAGTATGTGGAGATGATTACCACTTACCCGTCCAAGAAAGTCCATACTTCATTCTTTACTGATGCAGATGGAGATTTGATTTTGCCTGATGTATTACCTCTTGGTAATTATCGTATTGAAGAAGTGGCAGCTCCTTTTGGATATGTGCTCAATGAAAACTATGTGGAAGTAAAAGTGGATACTGATACTTTCTACGAAGTGGACCCTGACACTTACGAAGCAATCATTACTGTAGAGTATGAAAATGCTCCTGCTGTGGGTGAGCTTATAATTGAGAAGAAGGGTGAGGTACTGGATGCATATAAGGGCGGCTTATTTGCAGATTCCGAAGATAAGGAATTTGTTTATAAAGAAGGTTCCCTTGCCGGTGCGAAGTTTGAAATCTATGCAGCTGAGGATATTTACACAGCAGATATGCAGACAGATGAGAACGGAAACCGAAACAAGTATTATGCAGAAGGTGATCTGGTTGCAACTGTTGTAACCGGGGAGGACGGAAAAGCAAAAGTTTCAGACCTTCCTCTTGGAAAGTACAGGGTAGTAGAAGTGGAAGCTCCTTACGGGTATGTACTGAACAAAGAAGAGCAGTATGTAACTTTCGTATATGTGGATGATAAGACTCCTGTTATCAGGGAAAGTCTGACATTCGCAAATGACAGACAGAAGGTTGATTTATCCGTAGCAAAACTGGATGGAGAGACCGGGTTGCCGGTTTCCGGTGCTGAGTTTGGCTTATATGCAGCGGAGGATATTGTAAATGTGGATGGTAAGGTAATCGTAGAGAAAGATACTTTACTTGAGGTAGCAGTATCTGATGCAAACGGTGATATCCAGTTCGTAAAGGATTATCCTTTGGGTCATTACTATGCGAAGGAAATCAAGGCACCTGCCGGATATGTATCATGCGATGATGTGATCGAATTTGATGCAGAATATCAGGGACAGGAAGTGAAGTATGCAACAATTATAGCAACCTTCCATAATATGCCTACAACTTTTGAATTTACGAAGGAAGATATTACAAGTGGTGCAGAGCTTTCCGGTGCAACACTGACTGTTCTTGATAAGGACGGAAATGTGGTTGATACCTGGACATCCAAGGCAGGGGAAGCGCATGTGATTAAGAAGCTTGTAGTAGGTGAATCTTATGTGCTTCGTGAGGAATTTGCTCCTTACGGATACCTTAAGGCTTCGGATGTAACCTTCACTGTAGAGGATACGGAGGAAATCCAGAGCGTTGTTATGAAGGATGAGGTTCCTACCGGGTCAATCATCATCAACAAGGATGGAGAGTTCCTGACAGACATTAACCTTGTAAAAGGTAAGTGGTATGACTTTGTATTCGATTACTTCAAGAAATCTCTTGCAGGCGTCACCTTTGAGGTTTATGCAAGAGAGGACATTGTAAGTCCGGATGGTCTTGACACTGTATATTATGAGGCTGATGAGCTTGTTGCAACCATTGTCACAAATGACAAAGGAATTGCCATGATTAGCGATTTACCGCTTGGCAAGTACTACCTTGTTGAGACTGCAACTATCGAGGGATTTGTGCTTGACAGTACACCAATCGAAGCAGAACTTTCCTATATTGACCAGAATACCAAAGTGGTATATGCAGGTATGGATGTAACCAATGAGAGACAGAAGGTGCAGATTACTGTTATCAAGAAGGATGCCGAGACGAAGAAGTCTCTTGAGGGAGCTGTATTCGGCTTATATGCAAAGGAAGATATTTTCGATGCTGATGGCAGACTGATTGTAGCAGCTGATACTTTCATTGAAAAAGCAGTAACAGGAGCTGACGGAACAGTAACCTTTATTTCAGACCTTCCTCTTGGACAGTACTATGTGAAGGAAATGGAAGCTCCTGCAGGATATGTGAAGTCTGATAAATGCTTTGATGTGGATGCTTCTTATCAGGGTGATGATGTGGAAGTAATTGAATTTGAGGCAGAATTTGAAAACTATCCTACCAAGCTTGAAATTTCCAAGACTGATATTACCGGAGAGCATGAGCTTAAGGGAGCAAAGCTTTCCATTATTGATGCTAATGGAAATGTGGTTTACAGCTGGGAGTCCGATGGAACAGTTCATGTCATCGACAGAATTCCTGTTGGCAAGTATATCTTAAGGGAAGAGATTGCCCCTTATGGATACAGAATTGCAAATGATGTGGAGTTTGAGGTGACTGAGACAAAGGAAATTCAGAAGGTATCCATGAAGGATGAGCTTGTGAACGGAAAGATTATCATTGATAAGACTGACGAGTATACCAAGAAGGGTATTGCCGGAGTAGAGTTTGAAATCCGTGACAAAGATGGCAATGTGATTGAAAAACTTGTGACTGACAAGAACGGTCATGCGGAATCCGGAGAGCTTCCGATTGGTGTATTCAAGGATGGCGAGTTCGTGGAGGATATCAAGTATTATGTGGTCGAGACTAAGGCTGCAGAAGGGTATATCCTTGATGAGACTGTTCACGAGGTGGTATTACAGTATGACGATGCAGCCCCTGAGGTTGTGACTTATACACTGAATATTACTAACAAGCCTACAGAACCGAAGCTTCCACAGACCGGGGATAACTTCAATCCTTGGCTTTTTGCCGGACTTGGTCTGGCTGCAATGTTAGCAGGAGCAGGTGCTTTCTTCTGGAAAAAGAAGGAAGAGGATGAAGTAACTGAATAAGTATCATCTATATGAGGTGTAGGCCGTAATAGCTTACACCTCTAATTTTTTTGGAGGGATAGCTTTGGTTGGAGAAAAGATAAAGGAATATCGGGAAAGGCGAGGCTTCAGCAGAGAAGAACTGGGGAGAAGATGCGGTTTTGGATGTGATGGAGAACGAGTTATCTCAGGATTTGAACAGGATAAAGGTTTTCCGGATCTTGATAAGCTGAAAAGGATAGCAGAGGAATTATGGGTTCCGCTGGAAATTTTATGCCCTGTGCCTTGTCGGGAATGTCCATACAGAAAGAAGGTGCGTCAATGACAATCGGGCAGAAGATTAGAATGTTCCGAAAGGAAAGACATTTAACTTTGAGAGAACTGGGAGAGCTTGCAGGTTTTCCAAACAGGGGAGATGTGAGAATTGCTCAGTATGAAAACGGGAGCAGGATTCCTAAGAATGAGATTTTGAATAGGATTGCGAGTGCACTCGGTGTGACTGTAGAGGAGATTGCCGGTGTTGAGTGCAGAGGTTGTCCATATAGAAAACGCAAACAGCCCCAAGAAGCAATTATCCATTTGGAAGATGATCCCGGTTATGAAACAGATGTAAAAGAGTATGGAGACCCGGACGAGGAAGGGCTTCTATATGACAATTTAGATTAAGGAGGACATTTTATATGATGAATTACGAGATTTTTAAGGAAGTCGTGGCTGAGAAGTTTATGGATTATATGCCGGAGCAGTATCAGGGAATGAGACTTCGTGTTGAGCCTGTCAATAAGGTAAACAAGGTTCTGGATGGTATCACATTAGTGGGAAGCGGAGCAGGAAGAAGCGTATCTCCCACACTGTATATCAATCACATGTATGAACACTATCTTGAGACAGAGAATCTTCAGGAGGTGTTACAGAGTGCTGCCAGAAGAATGGATATGGCATTCAAGGAAATGCCCGAGGTAGGGGATGTGAATCTTGAAGGTGCAAAGGATAACATTGTCTTTCAGGTTATTAACACACTGCAGAATGAAGATATGCTTAGGGATATGCCACACAGAGAGTTTCAGGATTTGTCCATTATTTACCGCTGGGTGGTAAAGGTGGATGAGAATGGAATCCAGAGTTCGGCGATTCGTAATAATCTTGCGGAACAGCTTGGCATGAATGAAGAGCAGTTGTTTAAGTGTGCTGTGGAAAACACAAGGCGTATTTTCCCACCGACCGTCAAATCCATGAACGATGTCATTCGTGAAATGTTTATCAGTGACGGTATGCCTGCTGAGGTTGCAGACATGATGATCGGTGAGATGCCGGAAGATAAGATGATGTGGGTAATCAGTAATGACAGGGGCATTAATGGTGCAGGCTCCATGCTTTATGAAGATAATCTCCATAAGCTGGCTATGAAGCTTGAAACAGACCTCTATATTCTGCCTTCGTCTGTGCATGAGTGCATCGCAGTATCTACAAGCGTTGGAGACCCTTATGAGCTTGCGGAAATGGTGAGCGAAATCAACATGGGACAGGTTGCCTTGGAAGACAGATTATCCAATCAGGTATATCACTATGATAAGGATGCAAGAAGACTTACACTTGCAACGGATACTCCGAATAAGAGACTGGATGGCATGGTTGCAGAGGCACAGCTTATTTATGACAACGGAAAGTCCAGATAGGAGGCAGACTATGGAGCAGGAGATGACCGTGCAGGAACTGATTGCTCTTATGAATGCCTGGGAAGGGGACTTTATTTTACAGATTGAGCTAAAGGAGGATGATGCGAATGGGAATCGAAAAGAAATCTCAGATGGAAGCAGAAGAAGCCTTTAAGCTCGATGTGGTTAGAGTAAAGCTTGTGAAGGAGGCTCCGTTATATTCGGAGCTTCCTTTACAGAATCCCTACGAAGCAGCAGCCACTATCGGAGAGCTTCTCTGTGAAATGGACAGGGAGGTTGTCTGTGTAGTCAATCTGCAATCAGATCTGAAACCGATTAATGTTACCTTTGCTAGTATTGGTGCACTAAATGAAGCATTGGTGCATCCGAGGGAAATACTCAAGGCAAGCATTTTGTCAAATGCAGCGAGCATTATGCTCATTCATTCGCATCCAAGCGGCAATCTGTTTCCGAGTAAAGAAGATACGATGATAACCGACCGTATGAATTCCGTATGCGAGATGGTGGGTATCCGACTTGTGGATCATCTGATAGTAGGAGGCGATAATAAGGAATTTTTCAGCTTTAAGGAAAAAGGACTTATGGATAATCCAAAGATTTCCTATACAAGTGATTACAGGAATTTCAGTTTTACCAACAGTCTTGTGGCAGAACGGGAGAAAGGAAGGTAGCGATGGAGGATAGATTTACGGAAGCAGAATTAGCCATTGCAAAAAGTGTGGATTTGACCGCTGTTGCCTCTTATCTTGGTTATATGGTAAAGAAAGTGGGACATTACCATACACTCAAGGAAATGGACTCTATCCGGATATATGATAAGAGCCACTGGTTTCGGTGGTCAAGGCAGTATGATAAGGGTGAGAATGGCGGGTCCCAGATAGATTTCCTGAGAGTGTTTTGTGGAATGGAAGTAAAGGAGGCTGTATGGTGGCTTCTGGATTTTGCAGGATACCGGAGAATTGAAGAGAAGGATAGAAAATCTCCTCTCAAATATCAGGTGGAACCGGGCAGAAAGCCGGAACCCAAAAAGTTTGAGCTGCCCGTACCGGCACCGGATAACTGTTTTCTTTATTCGTATCTGAATCAGGAGCGGGGCATTAGTAAAAGTGTTATCGACTACTTTATTTCGCAGGGGCTTATTTATGAGAGCAGGCATTACCACAACATTGTTTTTAAGGGTAATAACAAAGACGGTGTTACGAAGTTTGCAAGTATGAGAGGTGTGTTCGACAGGGAAGGAAAGCCTTTTAAGTGTGATGTGGCAGGCAATGATAAGGAGTATGGCTTTAATGTCCCTAACGATAATAGTTCGGAACTGGTTGTCTTTGAAGGGGCGATTGACCTGATGAGCTATGTGGATATTTTCTCGGATTATGAGACCAACAAGCTGGCTCTTGGAATGCTTGCAGATGCACCTCTTTCTACTTTCCTAAAGGAGCATCCTCAGATTACTTCCATTAAGTTTTGTCTGGATGGTGATGAGCCGGGGAGAAAGGCAGCCTTGCAGCTGACGGAGAAGTATTATGGTTTGGGATACGATGTGGAGGATTGCCCTCCTCCTGCCGGATATAAGGATTACAATGAATGGTTGGTTGGGACGAAGCTAAATCTTGAGGTGAGTCAAAAAGTGACGCACCTTTGCAAAAAGTAGGTCAAAAAGTGACGCACTTTTTCAAAAGGTGGGTCAAAAAGTGTCACACCTGTTTAGCAGGCTCAACATTGAATCAAAAAAGGTGAGTCAAAAAGTTGCGCACTTTATCAAAAAGTGAGTCAAAAAGTGACGCACTTTTCCAAAAGGTGAGTCAAAAAGTGACGCACCTATAGATTATTGGGGGTTTTAGGGGGCTTTGCACCCCTAACCAGATGTATTTTGGATGGATATCCAAAATGCGTATCTGGCAGAGGACAGGGCTTTGCTCTGGACTCTAAAGGCTCCTGAAATATTTCTCAAAACACAGATAAGGAGGTGTGGTTACAGCAATGGGAACAGAAGATGTAAGCATAACAGAGATTCGACAGCCGGAAGAGTTACTGGCATTTATCAAGGAAAATGATATTTCCATAGTCATGACGGATAAAGAGGCAGAGATGCTTCTTGGCTACATGGAAGGGCATGATTATGTGGTGGGTTTTGCAGAGGGAAGGCTGTATCGAGGAGATTTGGATGATGTGCCCGGAGAGATTGTCTGGGATGATGATTTTTCTGTGGATGATTTGATTGATACGGTTTGTGAATGGAATTATGAGCTGATTCTTGATATGGATGCAGAGAGGCAGAATCCGAAGGATATGGTGGACTTTTCCAATAAGCAGAGCAAGTATGAAAGTCTGAAACAGGACGAAGCCATACTGGATAAGCTATTCGACCAGACAAAGTACAGAGCCGGAATTGAGAAGCTGGCAGAGGAATTAGCTAATCAGTTTATTCAGAATCTGAACCAGAAGGGATTAGACAGTTCTGTGAAACAGCTGGTATCAGATATCCGTCAGCCCGCCATTAGTGGAAAGGCTAGGTGATTGGATGGAGAAGAGGCAGCACAGTATCAGTAAGCTACTTAGAATGACACCGGAGGAAGCAAAGCTCTTGGAAGAGAAAGCGAAGCAGGCGGGTATGACAGAGTCGCAGTATCTTCGGCTTATGATTTCCCAGAAACCGAATGACTATCCGGAGGTCCGGCAGCTTCTTCGTGATTTAATCAATGAGGTAAATCGGATAGGTGTCAATATCAACCAGATTACCCACAACCACAATGCAGAGCTTTATTCTAAGGATGATAAGGAGAGGCTTATTGCCTATATGCGTAAGCTGAATGTTGCTGTGGCAAAGGTGGTGGATATCGTTGGCAATCAGTAAGATTCTTTATATGAAGGACTGCGGCAACCATTTTCACGGCAAGCACTTAAAACAGTCTTTGGATTATGTAATGAATCCGGAGAAGACGCAGAACGGGAGGCTGATTGGCGGGATGAACTGTCAGCCGGATACAGCCTTCAGACAGATGATGGATACCAAGAAAGCATTTGGCAAGGTGGATAAGCGTCAGGGCTATCATCTTATCATTTCCTTTAAGGAAGGTGAGGTCAGTCCTGATACCGCCTATGAGATAACGCAGAGGTTTGTGAAGGAATATCTGGGCAGGCAGTATGAAGCAGTTTATTGTGTTCACGATAATACGGATCATATTCATGCTCACATTATATTCAATAGTGTCAGCTTTGTGGATGGCAGAAAGTACCGGTATGAGAAGGGTGACTGGGAGCGGGATATTCAGCCCATAACCAACCGCTTGTGTGAAGAGTACGGACTATCCACGATTGATATAGGGTCAAAGGATGAAGAGCGTGACCGATACAGGGAACACAATGATTACCGGGATGGCAGATTTGTCTGGGGTAAGATGATTGCGAGGGATCTGGATGCCTGTATATTACAGGCTGGCTCCTTTGAGGAGTTTATGGAACTGCTTCGGGATAAGGGATATGAAATCAAGCAGGGAAAACATCTTGCTGTGAAGCCGCCGGGAATGGGCAGGTACAGAAGATGCAGAGCCTTGGGAGATGATTATACCGAGGAGAGAATACGACAGAGGATTGCGGAGGAAGATTTATCTTTTTACCGGTCGAATAAGGAGTTTAAGCCGGAGATTGTGAAGTGTTATGTCAGAAGGTATAAGAGAGCAAGACTGACCGGATTGCAGAAACGCTACTATGCAAAACTGTACCGGGTTGGGAAACTGAAGAAGCGTCCTTACTCACAGGTATGGAAGTATAAGGATGATATAAAGAAGATGGAAAAGTTTCAGCAGCAGTATCTCTTTCTCGTCCGGCATGATGTACACAGTGTAGAGGAGCTTGCATCTGCAATGATGAATCTGACGGATAAAAGAAAAGAAGCCTCTGCGGACAAAAGCCGGGTGTATCGGGCAAAGCAGAGATTAATCAGTCTGTTTGATATTGCAGAGCAGATGGATTCGTTAGAAGGTGCGGAAAAGAGTTTTCAGAATGGGGATAACTTCTTTTCGGAAGAACACGTACAGTGGACAGAGCTGTCAAAGCAGCTTTTGGATGAAGGATATTCCTATGAGGAGATTAAGAAGCTTCGGGCGTACTATAAGGAACAGATTGCTTATGTGACTGCGAGGGAACGGGCATCTGCAAAAGAGCTTAATCTGGCGAAGACAATCTGGAGAGATATGGTAAGCGATGATACGAGCCTTTCCGAAGATAAGGAAAGAATCCCTGAAAAAACCGAAGAGAGAACGAATATTAAGCAGCCTAACAGATAGGCTGTATTTTTTTGGAGGTATTTATGGAACGAAGTTTAGAAGATTCAATTAAGAATAAGACCTATATTGATAATCTGCGAAGTGCGGCAAAGTACAGCAAGGAGGTAATCGACCTTGTGGAAGCGGATATTGAATATGGTCTGACTATGGAACAGACGAAGCTCTACTTAAAGAGGGAGATCAAATTTCCTCAGATGAAGCTTTTGTCCCAGTGCCTTAGAAAAGGGGCAGATGAAGCCTTTATTGAACTGCTTACCAAATATGATATGAGCGGCTATCAGATACAGGTTGCGATTGAATTTATGGAGAAGGGTATCTCCATGGAGAATATCGAAACCGTAATTGCCAAAGGAGAAAATCCGCTGGCGATGCGTAAATCGTTTCAGACGATGCTTGATAAGGTAAAACAGATTCAGGCAAATTCTGATGTGTCACCAGACTATGTCAAAGGTCTTGTAAAGCAGATTGAGGAGGCGGTTGCGAAAATCCAGTTTCAGGAGGAGCGTTACGATGAACTGAATAAAAAGCTCAAGGTATTTGAGAATTCCAAGAAGGATGAGGAGGTTCATAAAGGGCTTGTAAAGAAGCTGGAGGATACGGAAGCAGAGTTAAGCGGTCAGCAGGACCAGTTAAACAGAGCGAATGCTACGATAGCAAGACTTCGTGAGCAGATAGATGAAAAAGAGAAGGAGATGGAGAAGATGCAGAACCGAATTGATACCTTGGAAGATAAGCTGCTTGAGAAAGCAGCAGGTGCGACAGTAAAGCAGGAAGCCCCGGAGAAACCGGAGGAAAGTAAGGAGCCTTTAGGTAATCAGACTGTATTTGATGAAAAGCCGGTTGCAGAAAGACCTTATCAGATTCCTGTGTTTTACCAGTTGCCTGTGGTAGATGCAAATGGCAGGGTGATTCAGCATGTGCAGGTTGAAAGAACTGTCAGAAAGTCAAATACGGGTGCGTTTACCGGGCTGCTTGGTAAGCTTGGATTTATGAAGAAGTCCAGACAGGATATTGTGAAACTGTTAGCCAGTGGTGATCTGGTTCCGGCACAGCTTGTGCAGATAAGAAGTGCCATTGAAAAAGGACTGACAGAATCACAGCTTGTAGAACTTATCAATAACAATGTTTCGGCTGAGAAGATGAAAGAAATCATTGATATTGCGGTTCTTGAGAACAGTATGGACTATTAGGAGGAAGCGATGGGTTTAACGATTATTAATGAGACAGTAACAAGTCTGTGTAAAACAAAGCATGGCTTTTCTGACAAAGAAAAGGAATTTGTTGTTCAGTTTGCATTCCGAAGCGGAGACAAGACTTTAACCAATCAGCTGATTGATGAACTGGCTGCCTGTGAGAATGAGCAGGAATCCGAAAAGGTAATGGAGCAGTATATGAGCATGATTGACATGAAACCTGTATGGGTGAGTCAGATTGAGAATCTGCTGGTATCCATTGAGATGTACCGGATTGAAGAGGAGAAGGCGATTAACCGTCTTGCGGAAGTGCTTACAGCTTATGGAGTGGATGTAACGGAAGAACAGGTCAGAAGGGCAGATGCAGAGGAAATCAAGGAAAAGGTCAATGAGAGCAGAAGCAGGCGGGAGGAAGAGGACGAAGAGACCAAAGAGGAAGAACAGTCCGAACAGTATGCACCGAAATGCACTCTCAGGGAACCGGTGTTATAAGGAGGGACGTATATGGCAGAAGAGATTCAGGAAGCGGTACAGATTATCCGTGTAGCCTATGACGGAATTGAGATTGCAATGAAGGTGGGCAGTGGAGGATTAGGTGCCATGCAGAAGGCAATCGACTTTTTGAAGGGAATGCTTGACTATGAGAAATCGCTTGGTAAGACATCCATGCGAAAGCTTCTGATGAAGGGCGGCGACCTTCAGGTACTGCAATTTGAAACCAAAGATATGAAGAAGGTTGAGAAGATGGCAAAGAAGTACGGAATTTTATATTCCGTATTGCCTGATGTGAATAAGAAGGATGGTCTCAGTGAAGTTATCTTTCATACGGAAGCAGTGCCACGAGTGAACATGATGATACAGAAGCTCAGCTTTGGTCGTATTGCAACATTTGATGACTACTTAAAAAACGGGGATGAAAAACAGCTTGGCAGGCTGATGGATTTCCTTAAGAGTCAGAAAATGGGAAACGAGAAAGTCCACACTGCGGAAGGGGCGAGAGCCAGTGCAACCATGGACGGTCTGATTGAAAAGGTCGGGCTGTTTGCCATGGAGAAGCAGAGTATCAGTGTGGACGCAGTACAGGAGAATTTCAGTATTAACCAGTCGCAGGCAGAAATCGTGTTAAAGCAGTTGGAAACGATTGGTGTTCTGGGGGCAAAGGATGAAGCCGGAGAGCATAAGGTTATCATGGACAGGGATGCGTTTATGAACCGGATTAAGGGCTATCAGAATCTTGCGGAGAGAATGATGGCAGTATCGGCATCCAAGAATACAAACCTTTCGGATGTCACAATCAGTAAGACATTGATTGTGCAGGAGAATGATCATGCGGTTAAGACCAGAATCCCGGGAACATGGGGAGAGAATGCAAGGTATGTCTGGATCAATAAGGAGAATATCATGGACATTCATCATGGCAAGACTATGTTGACCTTCATTGACAGCGGTAAGAATTATAAGATTTATGATGAGGAAAACAGGGTTGTGGAAACCAAGCGTGGTGAGGAACTGTACAGCCATTATGACAAGGTGGAGGCTTCCGTGCGTGAGAAGTACGAAAAGACGAAGGCAAAGGAAACAACCAGGACAAAGACCGTGCAGCAGAAAACTACCACAACCGTTAAGAAGAGGTAGTGCCTATGCAGACAAGTAAGAAGAAACCTTCCATGGTATTTTTGTTACTTGGTGCAGTCTTTGCCGGGTATCTGGGATATCTGATTGGGGGAGCTTGGGAGAAAGGCATAGCGCTTATGGAATTTCTTGACAGGTTCAGTGCTGTATGTGAAGCTCCGTTTGCAAATTATTTCAATGAGAATACAGTGAAAATGATAGCCATAGTTGTAGTTGTCTACGCTATGGCTGTTGTTATGTATTACACCAGTCAGAGGAATTATATGCCCGGCAGGGAATTTGGTACAGCCAAGTTGGAATCACCGGCGAAGGTAAACAAGATTCTGATGGATAAGGATGAAAACTTTAACCGTATTTTAAGCCAGAATGTGAAGATGTCACTGGATTTCAGAAGGCTTAAGTTAAACGGTAACATTCTTATCTGTGGCGGTTCCGGTGCAGGAAAGACATTCTATGAGGTAAAGCCGAATCTGATGCAGATGCCCCATAACTGTTCCTTTATCTGTACCGACCCGAAGGGAGAAATCCTAAGAAGCTGTGGTCAGATGTTAAAGAACAATGGCTACAATGTAAAGGTTATCAATCTTTTAGAGATGGATAAGTCAGACTGTTACAATCCGTTTTCCTATATCCGTGAAGAGACGGATGTGGTAAAGCTTATTACCAACCTTATCAGTAATACGACACCGAAAGGGGCAACCCCTTCCGACCCGTTCTGGGAGAAAGCGGAAGGATTGTTTCTACAGGCAATCTTCTATTATGTGTGGCTGGAAGAAAAGCCGAGCAGAAGAAACTTTGAAACGGTATTAAAGCTGCTTGGAGAAGCAGAAGTGACGGAGCAGGGAAAGCCTTCAAGGCTGGATGTTCGTATGAAGTTTCTGGAAGAAAACTCACCGCTTGGAGCGAATCACCCGGCGGTAAAGCAGTACAACAAGTGTATGCGTGGTGCAGGCGATACGGTCCGTTCTATTATTATCAGTGCTAACTCAAGACTTGCTTTTCTTGAGAATAAGCAGGTACTAAGGCTTTTATCCAAGGATGAGCTAAACCTTGCTGATATCGGTATTGGTGTAAACGGGGATGGGGAGACAAAGACAGCGCTGTTCTGTGTCATACCGGATAGTGATAAGTCTTACAACTTTATCATTGGTATGTTATACACACAGATATTTCAGGAGCTGTATTATCAGGCAGATTTTAACTGCGGAGGAAGACTCCCGATTCATGTCACATTTATGCTTGATGAGTTCGCCAATGTCGCATTGCCAGATGACTACTGTTCCCTTCTATCCACCATGCGAAGCAGGGAAATCAGTTCGATTATCATTATACAGAACTTTGCACAGCTAAAGGCACTGTTTAAGGATACCTGGGAGACGATACCGGGCAACTGCGATACCTTCATCTATCTTGGAGGCAATGAGCAGAGTACCCATAAGTATGTGTCGGAGCTTTTGGGCAAAGGCACGATTGATAAGAAGTCAAGCGGAGAGACAAAAGGCAGACAGGGAAGCTCATCAAGAAACTACGATGTTCTTGGTCGTGAGATCTTTACACCGGATGAAGTGCGAAAACTGGATAACAAGAAATGTATTATTTTTATCCGTGGGTTTGATCCGATTCTGGATAATAAGTATATACCGTTTGCACATCCGATGTTTAATCAGACTGCGGATGGAAAGGGAGAACCCTATGTGCATCAGATAGATGTGAAGAACAATCTCATTGGTCCACCCTTTGAAATTCTGTCAAAGCGGGCAGTGGAGCATTATGAAAAGCTTCAGAAGAAGGGCGAGAATATCTATATAGATTCATTGACCTATGATGAATTTATGATGCTGGGAGATTTGGAATTGAGCAGGCGTTTTTCGGAGCTTGAGGAAGAAAGCGAGAAGGCAAAGCTTAACAGCACGCAGGATAATGAACTGGAGTATTCCGAAGAGCCGGAGCAGGAGCGTGTGGATGAGATACCGGATGAAAAGAAAGATACGGACTGGGAGGACAGCATTACGAATCGTATGATGCACTGGAATTATTCCGAGGAGCAGAAAGCGGAGCTTCGTAAGGCAATGGATGCCAGAATTCCTAAGTCTGTGATACTATCCTTCTTTTATCCGAAGACATCGCCGGGCGATATGGCTAAGATACGGGAGCAGTATCTTTCGGAGCATTAGAAAGAGGGAGGTGGTTATTGCAGCAACATGTCGGAGAAAGTCCGACCTTACTTTACTTACCGGGATTATCCCGTTTTCATAGAGAAACTAATAACGCAGGAATAAGCCGTGTATCAGAAGGATATGCGGCTTTTTTCTGCCCCAAACTTGAAAAGGAGATTTTTGATTATGAAGACAGAAAAGGTAGCAGTAACAACAAACAACAAAACAAATGGAGGTAGCAACATGAAGGGATTTTTTGGAGGAATGAAAAAGAAGATAGTACCGGCTTTATGCGGTATGGGAATGATGATGAGTCAGATGACCACAACCTGCTTTGCGGCAGGAACCGGTACTTCAGCGGTTACACAGCCGCTTGACAATCTGAAAACACTGGTTATCGCAGTTATCGGTGCGGTCGGTGTCATTATCCTTGCGAAGAACGTAATGGAGTTTGCTCAGGCATATCAGCAGCAGGATTCTTCTACCATGAACTCTGCGCTTAAGGGTATCGTAGCCGGTGTTATGATGGCAGGTATTTCTACAGTGTTGACATTCTTAGGCTTCTAAGATGCAGAAGGAGTACCCCAAAACGGTAGGAAGGAGATGTAACAAGTATGGATATTTTTAAACTTGGAGACAAAATCCTTGCTTTGCTTGAAATGGTATTTGGTTTCTGGAATAACCAGATATCACTGGTATTTTCAATGCTTGGACAGTCGCCCGTGAATTTCAAGGGCGGCGGTCCGTGGGCAATCATTGAGGGAATAGAGCCGATCTTCGTAGCGGTTGGATCTTCCCTGGTGGTATTGTTCTTTGTCATAGGTTTTTGCTCGGAGAGTGTGGATGTGAAAGAGGAAATGCGATTTGAAGCAATTCTTCGTATGCTTATCCGGTTAGGACTGGCGGAATGGTTTGTGGCAAATAATGTCACGATTATGAAGGCATTCTTCACATCCATTGGTAATCTGGTAAATCTGATGACCGCCGGAACAACAGTCACACTGACCATCGACAGCACCCAGGCGGATGTCATTAAGAATCTGGGATTTGGAGAAAGTCTGGTAATGCTCATTCTGGCAGCATTATTGTCCATCATTGTCATTATCTGTGGCTTCTTCGTTATCTACACGGTATATTTCAGGTTCCTTAAGATTCTGATCATTGTACCTCTTGGTGCGATTGCATTCTCAACAATGGGTGGTAACAGAACGGTAAGTCATACAGCAGTTACTTACTGTAAATACTTTTTATCCGTTGTCATGGAAGCAGTCACCATGGCACTTGCGATTATCGTGTGCAATGCCTTTATCAGTGCAGGGCTTCCGTCCTTTACGGGCAGCTATGCGGACTGGGCAAAGACCCTTATTTACCTGTGTGAAATGACATTTACGATTGCCATGACCGTGGGCAGTGTCAAGGGTGCACAGTCACTGACAAGCAAAGCATTAGGATTGTAAGGAGGGTGACAGATGGAAAAGACATTAAACTTACAGAGCCAGTACGGAGGAGAGATAAAGGTTTCTCTGGAAATCAATACTTATCTGAATAATGGGTGTATGTATATAGGTCTTGTAGAGCAGGGGGAGTACCCGGAGCCTTACGGGGATTTGACTGTAAATCTCATGGGTAAAGTCCCTGACTACTGCGGATATGTGGACCTTAACAATATGCCGGAGCTTGAGAAGTTTATCGCTGACAATGAGCTGGGTGAATTTACGGGACTTATGAAACGAAGCGGATTTTGTGAATATCCACTTTATCTGTTTAACGTAGACAGACTGAGAGAACTGTGCCCGGACGGGATGCAGGTGTATGAAGCGGGTATTGGAAAAGGCAGGGAAACAAAAGTGACAGAGAAAGCGAGGTGAGAATATTGGTAATTGAAATCAATAAGGATATTGACCGCTATCAGGAAACCGTGGCACTTGGACTTACTGCCAGACAGCTTATGTTTTCTGTGGCAAGTGTGGTAGTAGGCGGAGGGCTGGTTCTTCTGCTTTATAAATATATCGGTCTTACGGGGGCAGCCTATGTTGCAATTCCCTGTGTAGCACCGATTGCCCTTGGCGGGTTCTATTCCTATAACGGGATGAACTTTTACGAATATATGGGTAAAAAGCTTCAGTTTATGTTCCATAATAAGGCTTTGACTTATGTGTCAACGGAGAGTGAGCAGACAATTAAGGCTTACGAGGCAGAACAAAGTAACACAGGTAAGAAGAAAAAAGCCGGGAAGGGAGCAAAACCGGAAGCAACCGACAATACCAAGAATAAGGAGGATTTCGAGGCTATGAAGAGAAAAACAAAAGGTATTCTGATTGGAATGATCGCAGCTGTGGTTGCAGCTGTGGCAGGACTTGTTATTTACAAGGCAACAAGATAAGTAACCAGAATTGATTGACTTCCTTTGGGGGGCAATCCGGGCACCAGCCGGGGTTGTTCCCGGTGTGGTGCGTGAATCCATAAGGAAAGCATAAAGCAGAAAGGAAGGTAGAAAAGATATGGGTTTATTTGCAGACGGATTTAAGGAGCTTAAGAAAGCCAGCGAGCCTTTGTATAAAACTCCAAAATCCATACAGGAAACCATTGAGATAATGGCAGTTGCGGAAAATGGTATTTTCGAGGTCGCAAGAAACAGGTACAGCAAGTGTTACCGTTTTCAGGACATCAATTACACAACTGCAACCGAGGATGAGCAGATTGGTATTTTTGAGAGATACTGCAAGTTCTTAAATTCTCTTGACTGTAATTTTAAGATTACCGTGAATAACAAGAATAAGAACATGATTGACCTCAGAGAGAAGGTTCTGCTTGCCTATTGTGATGACGGATATGACCATTTCCGTAAGATTTACAATGATATTATTGAGGAAAAGATTCGTGAGGGAAGACAGGGTATTGAACAGGAGAGATACTTAACCATCACGATTGAGAGAAAGAACTTTGAAGAGGCAAAGGCACAGTTTGCCACTTTGGAGGCGACCATTCATAAGGCATTTATTGAGCTTGGTGCAGAGATTGTACCGCTTTCGGGCGATGAAAGAATCAAGGTGCTTTATGACTATTACCATCTTGGAGATGAAAACAGCTTCAACTTTAGTCTGAAGGAAGCAAAGAAGGTAGGAGCAGATTTCAAGAATGATTTGTGCAACGGAATGATTAAGTTCTTCCCGGATCACTTTGAGGATGAGAGCAAGTTCTGTAAGGCTTTATTTATCAAGAAGTATCCGAGCAGCCTGTCAGACCGCTTCATCAATGAAATTACTTCGCTGCCGGTTCACTCCATTACGAGCATTGATGTGGTTCCAGTACCGAAGGATCTGACAACAAAGACTTTACAGAAAAAGTATCTGGGTATTGAATCGGATATCATCAAGCAGCAGAGAGTCCGTAATAAGAACAATGACTTTTCCACAGAAATCTCTTATGCAAAGAGAACCGAGAAAAGGGAGATTGAGGCGATTATGGATGATGTCAGGGAGAACGACCAGTGCCTGTTTTATGTTGGCGTGACAATTATTGTTATGGCGGAGAGCAAGAAGGAGCTTGACAGTATCTGTGAGACAATCGAAACCATTGGAAAGCGTAACAGCTGTACCATTGATACGCATTTCCTGAAACAGAGAGAGGCATTAAATACCGCATTGCCGATTGGAGTAAGACAGGTGGAAACAATGAGAACCATGCTTACACAGTCCCTTGCAGTATTGATGCCTTTTAACGTGCAGGAGCTTAACGACAGTGGTGGCAATTACTATGGTATCAACCAGATAAGTAAGAACATCAATGTGGGAAACCGTAAGAAACTGATTAATGGTAACGGATTTGTATTTGGTGTTCCCGGTTCCGGTAAATCCTTCTTCTGTAAGATGGAAATGGGAAGCGTATTCTTATCCGGGGATGATGAGATTATCGTCATTGACCCGATGAACGAGTATTTTGACATTGCCGAGACTTACGGCGGAACGGTTGTAAACATGTCCACTTATACGGACAATTATGTGAATCCACTTGCCATGGATGTGTGGAATCTTGACCAGAACGATACAAAGGGCTGGGTAAGAGAAAAGGGTGAGTTCATGCTTGGTCTTTGTGAACAGTGTATCGGTGACAGCTTAAATTCCCGTCAGAAGTCCATTATTGACAGATGCGTGAGAAAGCTTTATATCGACATTGCCAGAAGCAGGGAGAAGTATATTCCGATTATGAGTGACTTTTATGATTTGCTTTTGGAACAGCCGGAAGAGGAAGCAAAGGATATTGCATTGTCCCTTGAACTTTTCGTAAGCGGTTCTCTGAATATCTTCAATCACCAGACAAATGTGGATGTGGATAACAGATTTACCGTGTATGGTATCAGAGACCTTGGTGCCGAGCTTAGTCCGATTACCATGCTTGTAATGATGGAGTCCATCCAGCAGAGGATTGTGGAGAATGGAAAGCGTGGCAAGGCAACATGGCTCTATATTGACGAGTTCCATGTGCTCTTAAATTCCGAGTATTCAGCAAAGTATTTGCAGCAGCTTTGGAAAAAGGTGCGTAAGCAGGGTGGCTTATGTACAGGTATCACGCAGAATGTCGTCGATCTGTTACAGAACTACACTGCAACAACTATGCTTGCAAACTCTGAGTTCGTGGCACTCCTTAAGCAGGCGAATACGGACAGCTCCAAGATGGCAGAGGTAATCGGCGTGTCAGAGGCACAGCTTCGGTTCGTAACCAATACTGCATCCGGTATGGGACTGATTAAGTGTGGTTCAGTGGTAATTCCGTTTGATAACCAGATTAGCAAGGATACAGACCTTTACAAGCTGTATAACACCAATATCCACGAGAAGATTGCGGAACAGAAGAAGCGTGAAGCGATTCAGAATGATGTGGAATAAACGGAGGGCAGCACATAGCTGCCCTTATTATGAAGGAAGGTGAGCACAGTGAAGATAAAAAAGGTAGATGACAAGCCGATGGTGATTCATACCAAGCAGAAAGCGAAGCTTCATACCCATGAGCCAAAGCAGGCAGCTATCAAGGGAAGTAATGTCTATACCGTAGACAGAGATCCGACCAAAAAGAAAGCTGATAATGGCAAGTATCGAAAGAGCACGGTTCATCAGGTGCAAAAGGAAGGAATGTTTTCCAAGTATCGAAAGCAGATGAAGCAAGCCGGGCAGTCTATCAAAGTGAAGGACTCTTCCCTTCGTAATGCCGGAATGGTAGGCGGTAAGGTTATGACAGACCAGATAGAAGGTGGTCAGGAAATACAACAGTCAGCAATGATTATGTATGAAGCCTCAAAGCCTGTTACGGGTACTGCGTCAAGAGGTGCAGAGTTATTTAAGCGGCAGGTAATCAATCAGCAGAAACGAAAGATTAAAAAGGTGGAAGCAGGAAAGAAGATTGCCAAGAAGGGTGTAAAGGGTACAGCCAAAAAAGTGGCAAAGGAAAGCAGTAAAAAGGTAGCAAAGGAATCGGCAAAAACAGTTGCGAAAGAAACCTCGAAGGTTGTTGCCAAAACTGCAACGACAGCTGCCACAACAGCGGCTGGTACGGCGGTTTCCCCGGGAGTCGGAACTGTGATTGGTATTGCAGCCGGGGAAGTTGTCGGGGAAGCAGTAGCCTACAAGATGGATAAGCAGGACATGACTAACAATGTCCGTTCCAGAAAGATTAAGTTCTTTTTGGATAAGATGAAAGCACAGGACGAGCAGACGGATAGCTTAGCGAAGCTGGTTAAGGATATTTTTGTGCAGAAGGGTATGTTCGTTGCCAAGTATGTGGCTAAACTTGTTTTGCCGATTCTGTTAGGACTGGTGCTTTTAGTGTCGGTAGTAGCGATTCCGGTAGTGGCAATCGTGGGAACTATCTACAATTCACCGTTTGCCATATTCTTGCCGCCTCTTGAAGATGGAGATACTGTTACAACCGTAGCAAGTGCGTATGTCGCCGACTTTAACCGGGAAGTGAATGAGCTTAAGAGTAACCATACCGGATATGATGACGGAAAGATTGTATATGTCGGATATGAGGGAGAAGGTAATCCAAGTAACTACTATGACATTCTTGCTGTCTATATGGTCAAGTATGGTGTGGGAGATACAGCAACCATTATGAATGATACTTCAAGGGGATGGTTAAAGTCTGTGGTAGATGATATGTGTACTTATACGACTTCTTCCGGTTCTGAAACAGAGACCGTGGAAAATGAGGATGGTACAACCACCACAACTACTACGACCTATCTGTATGTAAACGTAACATTGAAGTCCTGTTATACCATGGCGAATGAATACGGTTTTTCGCAGGAGCAGATGGATTTGCTTGTGGATTTTATGTCGCCAGAAAACCTTGCCATTCTTGGATATAGTCCGGGAGGCGGTGGAGGTGACCCGGGAGTATGTTCTCTCACTGAGGCAGAGATACAGGCGGTTCTTGATGATATACCGGACGGTGCAGCCAAGGATGCATGTGACTTTGCATTACACAGAGTTGGTTATCCATACAGTCAGGATTTGAGACATAGTGGTACGCACTTTGACTGTAGTTCCCTTGTTTACTATGCATGGCTTGATGCAGGTGTTGATATCAGTTATGGTGGAGCAACCACAGCAGGATATGAAGCACAGGGACTTGCTAATGCAGGAAAGACTACCGTGTATGAAGATATGCAACCGGGAGATTTGATTTTCTTCAGTTATGAAGAGACAGACGGATATCTTGATATTTCTCATGTCGGAATTTATGTGGGAAATGGAAAGATGGTAGATGCGAGAGGTACAGCGTATGGAGTGGTTTACCGGGATGTACCACCTAACACAGGAGCGATTGTAATGATTGGTAGACCAAATTAGGATTGGGCAGGGCTTATGGCTCTGCCTGTTATGATGGAGGTGGCTTATGAAGATAGAAGATATGGTTATGGTAATCAATAACCAAAAAGGGATAGAGAAGAACTTTCTTTGTTCTTTTGAGAGTTTTGTGAAGCAGTATGTCACAAATGCCTGTGATAACTTCTTTGAGGTTGCCGAGGTTATATCGGAACTGAATCATGCAAGTGAAAAGGATAATTCATTTTGTGAGATTTATTTTGCACCAAACAAAACTATGTATGCGAGGTTCTGTGGAAGCCTTAATGAACTGAGATTGTTTGTTGCAGGGAAGTTAAACGATGGCATGACGAATGTGTTTGAGGAAGATTTCTGTGATAAGGAATGTTTGGATGTATTGTACAGGCTTGGTATTTCCACAGACAGAAGCATGGCTATTGCCAAATGGCCGCATTATGAAAAGCTGGAGTCAGACCTTATGCAGGGAGAGATTTACCACAATTTCAATGGCTCCGATTACCGCCTGATGGAGAAGTATTCCGGCAGGAACATGCTGTTTATGGATGTCAATTCCGGGCAGTTTGTGGTTGGTATCGGGGTGGAGTATTTTTGCAGATATCCTCAGGGAGAAGACCGAAATTCTGATTTGTGTGAGACAGGTATTGAGTGGGGGCATGGGTTGTATCTTGGAAATACCCCTTCAACCATTAACTTTGCTTTACTACGCAGGGAACATGGTGTAGAGAAGGAGATTGATACGATAGATGCCTACCGGGCTTCCCTTACCGAAAAGTTTGAAACCTATTATAGTCTTGCAAAGAATGAGGCGATTTCAGATTCAGTCAGAGAAGCGGCAACCAATGCCATGTATGAGGAGTTTGGAACTGGAAAAAGAGACACTTTCCTTTGTAAACGCAATGATGGAGATTATGACAAGGGATTTCTTGGTGCAACAACTCAGGAGAAACACAGGGGGCGATAGGATGCAGGAGTTTCAGATTGAGATAAAAGAGGAACTGGCAAGAGTGGAAACCATTCAGGCAGAAACTCTTGGGGAAGCCATTGATAAGGCAATGGAGCTTTATTATGACCAGAAGATTATTCTGGATGCGGAGGATATGAAGGGCGTGGACTTTCAGCCTATGCAGCCGGAGAAGACAAGATAAGGAGGATGAACCCTATGGGAAAACAGAATAAAGAGATTATAGACAATATGGAGTTTCTGATGAAAGAGCTCCATAAGGAATGGGACAGAACGGGTGCTGTAAAGGCATCCGTTTTTATATCCCTTGAGGAAGTGGAGGATGTGCATAAGGTGATTCTGCTTCGTATTGCCAAGCAGCAGAAGGAAGTGGAAAACGGGGATATCACATTTAAGAAAAGCGTGAGAATGTCAAGGGAGTGCTATGTGTTACTGAGACTTGCCCGAAAGATTAAGACAGAGGAACACAGGACTTACCGAAATGGCACCTGCTATGAGTTTGAGGTGGCTCTGGACAAGGACGAATTAAAGCTCTTTAAGGAGATGTTTGGTGAGAAGGTGAAGTAGATGGGAAAGTATCAGATTATCTATGCTGACCCACCATGGCAATTTGAAACTTATTCAAAGAAAGGCAGCCTGCAAAAATCAGCGGACTGCCATTATTCTTGTATGAGCATGGAAGATATTATGGCACTTCCGGTGGAAACATTGGCAGCAGAGGACTGTGTACTGTTTTTGTGGGTTACTTTTCCACTTCTTAGGGAAGGACTGGAAACCATGAGAAGATGGGGATTTACTTATAAGACTTGTGGATTCAATTGGGTGAAGCGGAATAAAAAGGCAGACAGCTGGTTTATGGGACTTGGTTACTGGACCCGTTCCAATTCTGAGCTTTGCCTAATTGGAACAAAAGGACATCCAAAAAGGATTTCCAAATCCGTTTCACAGATTTGCGATGCAAGGATTATGGAACACAGCAGGAAACCGGAAGAAATCAGAGACAGAATCGTTGAGCTTTGCGGAGACCTGCCAAGGATTGAATTATTCGCCAGAAGCAGGGCAGAGGGGTGGGACAGCCTTGGAAATGAGATTGATGGAAAAGATATTCGCGAAGCAATTTGCGAGTGTAATACAGCATAAGGAGGAAAAGATATGGGCGTGGATTATCAGGCAAGACAGATTTATGATATGCAGATAAAGGATGTTACGACTTCGCCGGAAAAGTGGAAGAGTATCTTAAAGCTTGCGGGAAATCTTTACCGTTATGAGTTTGATAACATCCTGCTTATCTATGCACAAAGACCTCATGCAACCTTGGTAGCCGACTATGATACATGGAAGAAGGTGGACAGATATGTTATGAGGGGAAGTAAGGGCATTGCCATATTTCCTTCAAGGGCATTAAACACACACCTTAGACATGTATTTGACATTAAGGATACCGGCGGAAGAAATGTGAAGCTGACATGGGACTTGACGGGTGATACCTTAAAGGAATATGTGGATTATCTTGCTTCACAGAAGTTTGTCGAACCAACCGAGGCTACGGACAGAGAGACACTGTTTTCAGTAATGAAGGACTTTACAAAGAAGGAAATCGGAGTCATAATGAAAGAGGATTTCGAGGAACGAATGTCCGAGTTAATACAACTATCAGGTAGTAGGATTACTGAATATGTTCAGAATGAGAGTTCTGGGCAACCAAAACGTCAGGGCTTACCGGATATGGAGCAGTTTGTTATGCAGAGTGTTTTATATACGGTGGGTACGAGATGCGGATTTGACTTATCTGAAGAAGAACAGGATTTCAGTCAGGTCGTAAAGGTTTCCGATGAAGAAATGGTTTACCGTCTCGGTTCTCTGGTATGCGATGTCTCCTGTAGTGTTCTTAGAGGAATTAACAGTAACTTAAAGACCATGGAACAGCAGAAAAGATTATCTGCGGAAGGGAGAATTGCATATGGCAGAAATGACGTTATCGTACACGGAAGTGGACGGACTACTTTATCCGAACATTCAGATGCCGAGGGAGCAGTCAGTGGAATTACAGAAGCTGGGCAAGTACGGAAGGATGGCGATGAAGTACTTGGAGGAGATGGAACCTCAGAGGTACAAAACGTTATTCCGTTTCGGGAAGCTGGCAGAGAAGATGCAGGAAGTGGAAGAGGAAGCGAACAGCCTGTTAGAGATGCTGATGGAGCAGTACTTAGCGAAGCACAAACCACAGAATCCGTCCTCAACGATGGAAATGTGGAAACTGAGAGAGCAGGCGAAGATGCAGGCGGAGGAAGTAGTCTTAAGTCAGATCGTAATGCGTTTCCATTAGAAAACGCATCTGAAGTTTCATTAGAAGATGAAGAACTGAATAGAGAGTTAAATGAGCTTGACTCATTTGGAAAGACAGAAGCCGGTGAATATCATCAGGCTTCTTTTTTTGACCCTGAATATGGTTTATCAAATACAGATAAGCCTCTTCCTGTTGTGGAGAAAAAGGGAGCGCTTACCTATGAGTACCGGGGAGAAAAGTACACTTATCTTGCTCCGAAGAAAGAGCCGGATGTACCACATGAGTATATTAAGCAGGTGGTATTAAGAGGTACAGGCTTTGCCGGTGGCAGGTCAAGGGTATGTGAGATATTCCATACGGAGGTAGACGCAGGCACAAGAGCCAAGCGGATTAAACAGGAATATGGTCAGGGTGGAGCAGGCTGGCCTCTTGAGGGTTATGGGCTTCACGGATATGACACTTTCCATGGGCAGGGTATTCGGTTTCAGTGGCGTGATGAGGAAGGTGAGAAGGAAGGATATGTTTCGTGGAAAAACATCGAAAAGGAAATCGGTGTTTTGATTATGACGGGAGAGTATCAGCCGGAAACACCTAGATTTGAGGATATCGACATGGAGGGTATCCGGGAAGATGATGAGGTTATTGATGCTGAATACAGAGAACTGGATGCAGTCAGTGATGCAGACGGGATTGATGATTTTGCCATTCCGGATGAACCGGAAAGTTACAACAGTTCCTTAAGTGACATTGAAAAGCTAAACCGTGCCTATAACGAGGGCAGACCGCTTACGGAGGAAGAAGCAGCCATTGAGGACCGTCTTGCAACCATGGCGGAGTATGGTCCTGAAATGCAGATGGAAGAGGAGTATTACGAAGAACCGGAAGAGGCACCAGTGGAAGAAGCCACCAAAAAGGATGCCAGTGAGCTTCAGTATATTGAACCGATTGATTATGCAAAACGGATTGAAGAGATGGATGAGGATTTGCGGACTGCACTCGAAATTCTGGTGTCAGAATGCAGCTGCTATACTCCGTTTAAGCCTTTTCTTCAGGATATTGTTGCGAGCGAGTATCTGTTCATGCCTAACCGTCTTGATTTCTTATCGGATGTGGTGTTAAACGGTGCACAACAAAAGGATGCCTATGCCAATAACCAGTATGGACTGATTGCTTATGTCTTAAAGCCTTATGAGTTTGAAGTCAGCTACAAGAACAGAAACGGAGAACGTGTAAAGGAAACCTGTAGTTACCGGGAACTGTATGAGGTGCTTACCTATATGGTAAAGACTCCATATTACTGTGGTGCAGACCACAGGGCACAGTATGACAGGATGATGCAGGGAGAGGCAGCAGGCAGGAAACCGATTTACCAGCTGTTTCTTGATAAGCAGGAGGAGATTCGTAAGAACCGGGAGGAAACCAGACAAAGGGCACTTGCGAATGGCTGGGAAGTGGCAGACGAAAGTAAGGAAGAGAAGAAAATCAATTTCCATTATAATCTTGTGGAAGTTCCGAAAGGCGGAGCCAAGACAAGATTTGGATGGAATGTTGATGCAATCAAGACCCTGAAACAGATTGAGCAGGAAGGAAGACTTGCTACCAGAGAGGAACAGAAGATGTTGTCGAAATATGTCGGCTGGGGTGGATTATCCCAAGCCTTTGATGAGCGTAATGCATCATGGGAGAAGGAGTATTCCGAATTAAAGGAGCTTCTTACGGAGGAGGAATATGCTGCGGCAAGAGCTTCCGTAAACAATGCGTTTTATACTTCGCCGGAGATTGCCATGTGTATTAACAGTGCACTGGTGCAGTTTGGCTTTCGTGGAGGAAATGTATTGGAGCCTTCCATGGGTGTGGGAAACTTCTTTGGCAGTATGCCGACACCCATGCAGCGAAGCAGTTTGTATGGTGTAGAGCTTGACAGTATTTCGGGCAGGATTGCAAAACAGCTTTACCAGAATGCCAACATCAGTATTACGGGTTTTGAAAAGACTAATTTCCCGGATAACTTCTTTGATGTTGTGGTGGGAAATGTGCCTTTCGGGGATTACAAAGTGTATGACCCGAAGTATAACAAGTACAACTTACGTATCCATGACTATTTTATTGCGAAGGCTCTGGATCAGGTCAGACCCGGCGGTATTGTGGCAGTCATTACCACAAAGGGAACACTTGATAAAAGCAATCCTACCATTCGTAAGTATATAGCAGAACGTGCAGAACTGATTGGTGCAGTCAGACTTCCGAATACTGCATTTAAGGATAATGCAGGAACGGAAGTAACTTCGGACATTCTTTTCTTGCAGAAGAGAGAGCGGAAGATGGAGGTCGAACCGGACTGGGTGCATCTTGGCTATACGGAGAATGGGATTGCAGTCAATTCCTACTTTGTGGAGCACCCGGAAATGATGCTGGGGACTATGGAGTACGATACAAGGATTTACGGACAGGACTCAAGGTACACGGTCTGTGTCAATCATGACGAGAACTTCAATATGTACGATGCCTTAAACAATGCCATTCACAATATCCGGGCAGAAATGACAGATTTTGACAGACTGACAGAAGAGGAGGAAGTGAGTGCAGATGTTATTCCGGCAGACCCGGATGTGAGGAACTTCACCTATACCTTTTATGACGGAAAACTCTATTACCGGGAAAATTCCCAGATGGTAAGACAGGAGGTGTCAGCAAACGCAGAGGAGCGTATCAGACAGCTGGATGAAATCAGAACCATTACAAGGGAACTGATTGATATTCAGATGGAAGGGTGTTCCGAGGAAGAGCTTGCGGATAAGCAGGCCTCTTAAATGCGAAGTATGACAAGTTCGTGGAAAGGTATGGGTATATTACAGGTAAAAGCAATAAGATGGCGTTCCGTGACGACAGCGATTACCCGCTTCTCTGCTCTTTGGAGGAAGTAAACGAGGAGGGAGAGGTGAAGAAAGCAGACATGTTTTATAAACAGACCATAAAAGCAAAGCCTGTTATTGAAAGGGTGGAGACAGCAGTGGAAGCACTGAATCTTTCCATCAACGAATTTGGAGCAGTCAATCTTCCCTATATGCTTTCCATTTACGAACCGGATATGGAGGCAGTCAAGGAGGAAGTCCGGGAGAAAACCGGGGAGAGTGAGGTAAGCTTTTCCGAGGTACTTACCGGGGAGTTAAAGCAGGCAGCACTTGTAAAGGAACTGGAGGGACTTATCTATCTGAATCCGGCACTTGCCAATGAGAATAATCCGGCAGCGGGATATGAAACAGCGGATGAGTACCTGTCCGGCAATGTCAGGGAAAAGCTTCGTGTGGCAAAGGCGGCAGCTTTGGAGAATCCCGCATTTGGAATCAATGTGGAGGCACTGGAAAAGGTACAGCCCGAGCGCATTGAAGCCAGCGATATTGATGTCAGAATCGGCACCACCTGGATTGACCCGAAAGACTATGAGCAGTTTATTTATGAGCTGCTTAACACACCGAGAAGAGCGAGGGCAGTAAGAAGTGAATGGTACAATTCCGGTATTCAGGTTCACCTTAACAAAATAACGATGGAGTGGTTCATTGAGAACAAATCCATGGATAAGCGTTCAGTTGCAGCAACCAAGACTTATGGTACAAGCCGCATGGACGCTTATTCTATTTTTGAGGAAACCTTAAACTTAAAGACCGTTACTGTTCGTGACAGGGTGGATGACGGAGACGGAAAGTATCACTATGTGGTCAATAAGAATGAGACCATGCTTGCAAGGGAAAAGCAGAACCAGATGAAGGAGAAATTTAAGGAGTGGCTGTTTGCTGACCCGGAACGAAGGGCGAAGTATGTGGACTATTACAATGAGACCTTCAACAATATCAGACTTCGTGAATATGACGGAAGCCACTTGCAGTTCCCGGGCATGAATCCAGAGATTGAGTTAAAGCCTCATCAGAAGAATGCCATTGCAAGAATCCTGCTTGGCGGGAACACGCTTCTTGCACACTGCGTAGGAGCCGGAAAGAGTTTTGAGATGATGGCAGCCTGTATGGAGCAGAAGAGACTTGGACTTGCCAATAAAACGGTTATGGTTGTACCAAAGCCACTCATCGGTCAGACCGCATCGGAGTTTTTGAGATTATATCCTTCTGCCAACATTCTGGTAGCAACGGAGCGGGATTTTGAGAAGAGCCGGAGAAAGCAGTTTATTTCAAGGATAGCAACCGGAGATTATGACTGTATCATTATGAGCCATTCGCAGTTTGAGAAGATACCGATTTCTGCGGAACGAAAAGAGCGTATGCTTCAGGCACAGATTGATGAGATTGCTTATGCGATTGATGACATGAAGAGCCAGAACGGGGAGCAGTGGACGGTTAAGCAGATGGAGAGCCAGAAAAAGAAGCTGCAGGAACAGATATCTGCACTTGCAGACGAAAGCAGGAAGGATGACCTTATTACCTTTGAGGAGCTGGGAATTGATTCCATCATGGTAGACGAGGCACATGCGTTTAAGAATCTTGCGATTTTCTCCAAGATGAATAATGTATCGGGTATCAGTTCATCCGGTGCGAAGAAAGCCACGGATATGCAGCTTAAGTGCCAGTATATCAGTGAAATAAACGGAAACAGGGGTATTGTTTTTGCAACGGGAACACCGATTTCCAACACGATGTGCGAGATGTATGTCATGCAGCTGTATTTGCAGAAGCCGGCATTGGAGCAGATGGGGATATACCATTTTGATTCCTGGGCGGCAAACTTCGGTGAAGTGACAACTGCACTGGAGCTTACGGTGGAAGGCAGCGGATTCCGTTTTAAGAGCAGGTTCAATAAGTTTACCAATCTGCCGGAGCTTATGAATATCTACCGTGAGGTGGCGGATGTCCAGACAGCGGATATGCTTGATTTGGATGTGCCTGCCCTTCGGGGAGGCAAGGCGATTATTGTGGAGTCGGAGCCTGACTGGTATGTAAAACAGGTCATGGAAGACTTCGTGGTAAGAGCGGAGCGAATCCGTAATGGCGGTGTGGACCCTTCCGTAGATAACTTCCTTAAGATTACCCATGAAGCGAGACTGCTTGGAACGGATGCAAGGCTGATTGATAAGGATGCACCGAATAATCCGGACGGAAAGCTGAACAAGGTGGCAGAAAACGTATGGAATGAGTATCAGGAGAACAACAAAGATGGAAAGATTGGCTGCCAGCTGATTTTCTCCGATATCGGAACGCCGGGAGCAGATAAGGACTTTACGGTATATCAGTATCTGAAGGATGCACTGATACAGTACGGGATTCCGGAGGAAGAGATAGCCTTTATCCATGATGCCAAAACCGATGCCCAGAGGGATGTGCTTTTCAAGGAAATGAGAACCGGGAAGAAGAAAGTCCTTATTGGTTCTACGGATAAGTGCGGTACTGGTGTAAATGTGCAGACACATCTTGTTGCATTACACCATGTGGACTGTCCTTGGAAGCCTTCATCCATTGAACAGAGAGAAGGTCGTGGTATCAGACAGGGTAATGAGAACGATGAGATAGCGGTTTACCGTTATGTAACGAAATCAACCTTTGATGCCTATAACTGGAGTCTGGTTGAGAATAAACAGCGTTTCATCAGTCAGGTTACAACCAGTAAGGCGGTAAGCCGAACCTGTGAGGATATTGACGAGGCAACTCTTTCCTATGCAGAGATTAAGGCAGTTGCTACCGGAAATCCGCTGATTAAGGAGAAGATGGAGATTGACAATGATGTGCAGAGACTGAAACTGCTAAAAGCTTCCTATGATAACCAGCGGTATGCCCTGCAGGATAATTTCATGATCCGATATCCGAAGCTGATAAAGGCTGCAAACGAGAAGCTTGCCTGTGTCAGGGAAGACATCAAGCTTCGGGATAGAGAGTTGCTGGAGCATCCGGACTTTGCAATCACAGTGGGCAAGTTTACTTATACGGAAAGGGCAGATGGCGGTGCTGTTATGCTGGAGGCGGTAAGTAAATGTAAGACTGGGGATACGACTGCACTTGGAAGCTTCCATGGGTTTGAGCTTCTCGTAGAGAAGAATTTCATGGGAGTGAATTACTTAATCCTTCGGGGAAAGACAGAGTATAAGGTAGAGCTTTCCACCAGTCCGGTGGGCAATATGGTAAAGCTTGAGAACTGTTTTAACGGTATTCACGAGAATGAGGAATATCTGTTAAAAAAGATTGAGCAGTATGAAAACGATCTTGCTGCATCGAAGGAAGAGTATGAGAAACCATTCATGCACGAAGAGGAGCTTTCGCAGAAGCTTTCAAGACAGTTTGAACTTAATGCCCAGCTCGACCTTGAGAACGAAAAGGTTGCGGATGCAGACCTTGGAGGAATTGAGGAAGAAAAGAGCATGAATGTAGCAGAAAACCAGTTGCCTTATCAGACAAGGCAAGACAAACCAAGATAAAAGATGTGCCCTGCCAATGGCGGGGCATTTCTAATGGGAGGAATTTTTTATGAGCAGAAGAAAAGTGTTTGCAGCACTACTCATAGTGGTGAGTATTTTGTTTTTTGCCATTCCAATTATATATCACTACACCGGTATGAGGGAGACAGAGAAGCTGACGCAGGAATTTGAGCAGATTTTGGAGGAAGTGCAGGAAGATGAGACAGAGATGGAAGAAACCGGGGAGGAGGAAACCGAAGCCTCCATTAGTGAAGAAGATGCAGCCATATTTGCAGAAGGGGATGTTATTGCCATTCTGGAAATTGAGGCATTAGACATACGCTATCCGGTAGTGGAGGGATGTTCCTCCTCAAACCTAAATAAGGCAATCGGGCACATGAGTGAGACCGGACGAATCGGAGAGAAGGGAAACTGTGTGTTATGCGGTCATAATGGCAGCAGATACGGAGAGTTTTTTACCAATCTTAACAAGGTTTCCATTGGGGATATCGTAACCCTTCTTGATACAGAAGGGGTGCTTCATTCTTATGAAGTAACGGAAACCTTCGTGGTTGGTCCTTTCGATAATTCGATTCGTACACAGGGAGAAAGGGAAGAATTAACCCTTTTTACCTGTGCGGAAAAAGGAACCAAGCGGTTTGTGGTAAAGTGTGTTCCCGCCAGTGAGGAGGGTACTTATGAAGAATAAGACAAAATACCGTCTCGGAGAGGTGGAAGAGGTTGTTTCTGAGATGGAATTTGAAGACAGATGCGATGAGATTGTGGAAGTGGATGATGACATGCAGCTGTTAATCAGTGGTTGGTATGTCTTTATACCCAGTCTGTCGTTGTATCTTCGGGCTGGTGTTGCCTGTGTATTTGATGAAGAAGCAGGTATGTATATGCCTGACTTTGATGTGACTGTCCTGTATGAAGAAGAGCTTGACACAGAGCAGTGGATTTACTATGAGCAGGACGGATTTGTGGTTACTCTAGGCAACTGGCTTAATGGTCGTCTGCCTATCAGTAATATAGAAACTTTAGAGTGTCATCTGGTAATGCCGGATGAGGATGAACCGGGTCGGGCGGTTCCCGACAGAAAGTGAGGAATTTATGAAGTATTCAATTCATGTAACAGAAGCTAAGAATCAGGAAGGAAATGTAAGGGGCTTTGCCAATCTTGTGTTTGGAGACTCCTTCAAGATTACCAACATTGCCATTTTAGAGAATAAGGAGAAGGGTACTCTTTTTGTATCCATGCCGAGATACAAGTCCAGCGAGCGTGACGAGAATGGCGGTGTAGTCTATAAGGATGTGTGCAATCCGATTACCGCAGAGTTTCGTGAGGAGCTTTATGGGAATATCCTTGAAGCATTTGAGCAGGAAAAGTCTGCTGACAAGTCGCAGTCAGGCAATGCAAGAGGTGAGGCAGAGATGCCTCAGTTTTCCGTTACGGTAACACCATATGAGAGAGAGGGCAGTAATATCCGTGGTCTTGCCCGCATCTACTTTGATGACAGTTTCATCGTGAATAATGTGAGCATCCTTCAGGGCAAGGATAAGGTGTTTGTGGCAATGCCTTCCTACAAGACAAAGCAGACGGACGAGCAGGGCAAGGCTGTATATCAGGATGTGTGTTATCCGGTAACGAAGGAATTTCGTGAGAAGCTTTATTCCGAGATTGTGAGCCAGTATGAAAAGGCAAAGGAACAGAGCGAGAATAAGGCAAAGGAAGCGGCACAGACACAGGCACAGCAGTCGAAAGACCAGTATATGAAAGTGGATGGTAAGGAATTGCCCTTTCGCTAATGACAATTAATTATAAGGCAGAGTGGCCGGAATGCTGCTCTGCCGGAAATGGAGGATAAGATTATGGAAGATAAGCCAATGACCGGAGAAGAGGTATTACAGCAAATCTTAGGAGCACTGAACGGAAACGGAATGCAGCAGGCGGCAAACGGAGTTTATGAGCTTTGTGCTTATGTGGACAGTATGACACATAAGGTGGAAGACATGACAGAGGAGATTGCAAGACTGCGTGAAGATATCCAGAGGATGCAGGAGGATACCTTTACAAACAGACTTAAGAAGTCGTTATCGGAAGCTGCTGACCGTCTTGAAAAGCGTTGTGATGAGATAAAACAGCAGATCTTCGAGGTAAAGGAGAGCATTAAGAATAAAGCCGAGGAAATCATGGCAGATTTCAAAATGCGTGGAAAGGCAGCACTTAACCGGGTATCTGAGTTTATCGGTCTGAAAGATAAACTTGTAGGTATCCGAAACAAGGTCAAAGAAGGCATTGCCGATACCAATCGCACCATTACTAAGATTGATTCCTTTGGAAAAGGTATCCGTGAAGCAGGACAGAAGGTAGCCAATACGTTCAGAACCTTTGCGGACAAGGAAGAGGTGGATTACTCTGACAAGGAAAAGAAATTCTCCAAGACAGAGGTAGCAAAGAAGCCTTGGAAGTGGCAGAAAAAGGTATATGAATCTTTGGTGCTTCATCTTGACGCAGCCATTGATAAGGTGGAGGATTTATCGAGGGATGTGGAATTAGACAGAATGGATAAGAAACAGATTGATAAACCAGAGCAGGTGACAGATATCCGGGATGCAATGGCATCGGTATCTTCTGTGGCAGAACCGGCGGAGTATCAGTTTGGGGCAGAGGCATTTGAGGCAGCATATCCCAAGATGGATTCCGTAATAAAGCAGGATGCAAAAGCACCTTCCGTTCCTAAGACCGGGAAGGTGAGGTAGAGGTTTATGACGGATAAGGAGAAAAGGTACTGGGCATATTTCCTGAATGTGAATGGTAAGATTGAATACTATGAGCAGTGTAAGAAATGTGTTCGTTCGTGCAAGCAGAGCTTTCGGATAACAAAGCTGTTTTGTAAAAAGTATCAGGAAGCCAAATAGCGAGAGGCGTATCATCGGAAATGGTGGTATGCCTTTTTCTTTGGGTATATTTTACCTTTAGTTCCTTTAAATATAATAACAATGGAAGATGAGTTAGCTATTCTGCAAGAAGAATTTAATGAGTTTGCAGCCAACTCCGGTTCTCGAGTGGTCGGTGTTTCGTATACTAGAAAATGGAAAAATAGATAATTTTTGCTATATTGGCGCGTAAAACAGACAAGGAGAGACAATTCAGTGAAAGCGGCACAAATTACGCAGTACAACAAAAATATTTATATTTCGGTCAATGATGTCCCAATCCCTAAAATGTTTGTAAGGAAATTTGGTACAGGGCAGTTGGGAAAAGACTGCCCTGTAGTGCAGTAATGAAATGCAATAGTATTTCGCACCCAAATACCAGTATTTCACACCCAAATACCAGTATTTCACACCATAAAGTCAGAGAGAAACCTTTATTTGCCGATATAATAGATGATGATTTATGTAGCCTAAAAAGATTAGAAAGGTTTGATTTGAAATGAAGATTGCAGTTGTAGATGATGATAAGGCAATTTGTGAGGCTATTGCTCAGTTGATAAAGAATCAGGAGTCGGAAGCAGAGGTGTGTCAGTTTTCATCAGGAAAAGAGATGCTGGAAACGGGAGAAAACTTTGCAATTTCTTTTCTGGATATTGCAATGGAAGAAATGTCTGGCTTAGAGCTTGCGGGGAAACTCAGACATGAGCAGGAAAGAAAGGGATGGGTAAAAAGTATTCTTATTTTCATTACAGGTTATCGGGAATATATGGAGGAAGCCTTTGATGTAAATGCTTTTCATTATCTGGTAAAACCAATTGATGAGGAAAAGTTTTCAAAGGTTTTTCGTCGTGCATGGAAAGAAGTGTCTGCTTTAGAAGAACAGAGTAAAAAATACATCGTTATAAAAAACTCTGGCACACAGCAGAAAATATATCTAAAAGATATTTATTACATTGAAAGCAGCAATAAAAAAGTGATTTATCATACAAAAAATGGTAGGTTTGATACCTATGGAAAAATGGAAGAACTGGAAAAAGAATTAGGGAATGCCTTTTATCGGTGTCATAGATGTTATCTTGTGAACATGGAAAAAATTTGTGCATATAGTGCAGACACGATTCAAGTTGTAGGCGGGGATGAACTGATACTTGCCCAAAAGAAATATACTGATTTTGTAAAGCGTTATATGAGATATGCAAAGGACGGAGGAATTGTCAATGTTTGAAATGATGTTGCTTTCAGGTTCTATTTACCTGATAAACAGTATTTTCAGTGGCATTTATACAGAAAGCTTTTTAAAGGGGAGGTACCAGAAAAAAATAACTTTAACAGTATGGATAGTGATATGTTTTTTATGCCAAATTGTAATATTTGAAATAGTGGGTAGCAAGTACCAAATCAATGACATTGTTCAGGTAGTTGTTAATCTCTGTATTCTATTTTTCCTGCAATTATTATTGTTTCGCAAAGATTTGATGAAACAGGCATTTGTTATTTTTAGCTTTATAGCAGGAAAAGAAATTGTGAAATATATCGTAAGCATATTCAATTTTGCATTGTGTGAATTGTGGAACAGGACTTTTAGTTTTCTGATCTTAGAAGAGAAAATTAATACAGTGAAAGCGGCTTCTGTATTCGGAAAAATTTCTACGGGTGTTATATCTATTATAAGCGCATTACTTTATGCGATATTGCTGATTGTATATTTACGACTGATCCGTAGAGAATTTGTAAAAAAGGATTATCAGTTGCAGGTACAGGAAAGTGTTTTTTTGATTTTACCAAGCATTGCGGCATTGTGTATTTCAATCACAATAAAAATGATGATAGTGACTGTTGAAAATGGGATGACTGTGATTATTTATGAAACAGTTCCGGCAACACAGGTTTGGATTCCCGTAATCTGTTTTCTGTTGCTTTCTACGATTGTAGCCAATGTAATGCTGTTTCAGAAATTTGTACAATACAATGAAGAAACCAGAAAGCGCATTATGTTGGAAAATCAGGTACAGCAAATGCAGAAGGAAGTTACAGAAATACAGGATATCTATGCTGATATGAGGGGACTTAGGCATGATATGAGAAGCCATTTGTCAAATATTTCATTGTATGTAAAAACTATAATCGGTACAGACAGTGAAGAATTGAAAAGCTACATCGGGAAAATGGAAGAAACGGTTAGCAGGCTGGATTTCATTTATCAGACAGGCAATCCGATTACGGATATTATCATTCATCAGAAAAGTCAGGAAGCACAGAAAAAGAAGATTCAATTTGATGTTGATTTTATATTTCCGTCAAAACAGAAAATAGATGCTTATGATGTAGGTGTTGTTTTGGATAACGCACTGGAGAATGCCATAGAGGCGTGCTGTGAGGTGGAGGGGGAAAAGAGTATTTATTTGCATGCTTTTGTAAAGGGCAATTTATTTTTTATAGAGATTGAAAACAGCTATTCGGGAAAAGTTGTATTTGATGTGGAAACCGGATTGCCTGTAAGTCATAAGAAGGACGCGAAGTTACATGGACTTGGCATTTCCAATATCCAAAGATGTGCAAAGAAGTATATGGGCGATATTGATATTGTGCTTAGCGATACAGGCAATAAAAAGAGATTTAATCTTACCATTATGATGTATGGAAAGATTTCACACCCATAAAATCGTTGTTCACACCATTTGAGTGAAATCATTGACAGGAAGTTTTGATAAACTATGTAGAAACTATAAATTGAATGGAAGGAATGGTGATTACTATGTCAATGGAGATTAATAATTATAGTAGTTATGCAACAAATTACACGGAGAGAATAAAAAAATCGGATAGTAAGGCGGCTACAGAAGTAAAGACAGGCACATCAGCAAACAGCAAGGACGGGGTACAGGAGTATTATGAGAAACTGTGTAAAAAGTTCCCGGAGATTACTTTTAATACGGGTAGCAGTCTTATGAGTGGAAATGAAAATAAAGTGGTAATAAATCTTTCTAGCGAATGTCTAAAGAAAATGGCAAATGATCTGGAATTTGCCAAGAAAGTAGAGTTTAATTTAACTGGTGCAGTACCGGGACAGAATAGAATGTTTGCACAAGCCAAAGCTGATAATGCAGTGATACATGGTGTTACAACTGTAATAGATGCCGATGGGAATGCTTCTGTTACTTGCGGAGGTATGACAAGAACCACAGCTAAGAGACGGGCAGAGAAAAAGGCGCAGTTGGAGAAGCTGACAGAAGATGAAACGTTTACAATATCAGCTACTGGCACTGATGTAAAAAGTGTTACGCAGAACCTCTTAGCTGCGGTTTCTGGTACATCTGCGCCGACAGGGGCAAGTTTTGATATAAAGGCATAAGGAGAAATTGTTCATATTCCGCAAGGCACATAAACCTTTGCTTTTGCGGACTGCCCGGACTTATTGCAAGGGTGTAGGGGGCTCTGAACGATAGATGAGCCGCTATTAAAATAATTGATGACAATGGAGGATTTGAAAAATGAGTATAAGCGGAGTAGGGGCAGGCTATTCCGAATGGCGCGAAATAAGAAAAACGCAGAAGAATAATTCGGGAACAGGCTTCGTGGGGCGGATGGCTGATATGGATACAACGGAAAGCAGTTCATCCCAAAGAACCAGCGTGAGGATATCTGCATTGGATGCATACCGGGCATCGGCGGCTTCGGCAGTACGCAATGTGAAGCCTGCCTATGAAACATATGAATCTGAGAATTACAGGATTGTGCCGGACAATGAGGCTGGCTGCTTTGACATCTATGATAAACAGGGAGAGAGAATCGGCGCTTTTGACTATTCCGACATCAAGGTCAGGCAAGACAGCGTAACAGGCAAGCAGTTCTTAATTTCGGAGCATGGAACCATGAGTTATGATGCTGTGGTATTGGATGGCGAACTGAAAGATGCCCTGCAGAATGTCATGGGCGTAGAAACGCTGGAAACGGAGGAATTGCAGAGATTTACCTTAAAGACGTATTCCGGTACGGGCATACAGTATCTGGTGCGGGATGGTGAGGAAGGGCGGGGCGGAAAAGTCCTTTTACAGAGTCAGGCGGACATAGAGAAGTATGAGGCATTGGCGGAGGCTTATTTCAATAAATATCCCAACCTGATTCATGATAAGAACGCCGCATACATATGGGCTGACTTGGAGATAAAGGGGCTGGCGCAGCATACGAATAATGGCATTATCTCTATGGGCTTTAATGGAATGTCTTACAATGACAATGCAGATTATAAGAACAACTGGAGCGTTCTGTTTTCGGGAGATACCTATAAGGCAGTTTTCGAATGGTTGCAGAACAACAGGGGAAGCATTGAGGAAATGCAGAAGTTCGCTACATGGCAGGATGTGTTTGACATCATTGGCAGCCGCTATGAACGGGTATGGTCTGATGAAGAAGAAAAGCAGGGGTATCTGAATAACTGATAAACCACACCCGAACAAGGCAAGGCAGGAATCCCCGGCATTTCGGCAGAACGAGTGAGATGAAGATTGAAATGGATATTACAGGAATAGCAAAAAGCCATCAGACGGGCATCCAAAAGTCAGGAAAGGCATCATCCAAGAAGGACTGGAAGCTGTTTGATTCCCTTCAGGAGAAGATAACGGAATATGCCAGAGAGGATGCGGCGCAGAACGTTTATATGGGAAATAAGTTCCTCGCCCTGCGGAAAAGCGAGGTCGCCAAAGTGGCACCAAATCGGGCGGCACTGATAGGTAAGTTCAACCAATCAATGAGTTCTGGAAATATGGGCGATATGAAAGAAATACAAGAGGCAGACAAAAGATGGCTGTGTATTTTATTTGGGATACCATATGAGGCTGAATATCAAGGAGAGGGAACTGGTTCTGCGCTCCATATATTTAATGAGGAAGGGGAAGAAGTTCTTACATACACTCAAGGGGTAGGGTGGCATGAGGAAGAAACAAAAGCACCATCTTCGGGTAGTTCACTGGATATACAGATATAAAATTGTAACTATCATAACAATGGAGGATTCAAAAATGAGCATTAGTGGAATAGGAGCAACAGGATACCCGGCGGCAGGGTATGAAATAAGAAGGACAGCAAGAAATATAGCAGGAAAGAATTTTTCGGGGCAGATGGGCAATGTGAAAAGTACGCAGGGCACGGGCATCATGCTGTACATATCAAATCCAGAAGATGGCGAAGCAATCGGTTCGATGGGAGATCATGACAGTTCCGTTACGGTGTATAAAACGAAGGAATTTGACCCTGCAAACCCGGTGTATAAAGTGAAGATATGGGATGCGGCAGGAAATGTGACCGAAAGGATGGTTGACATCTCAAAAGTTGACCCTAAGAACTGTGATGAAATTGATATGTTCGCATACTCCAGTCATTTAACAGCAAGTGGCAAATGTCCGAGTGCACAAAGAGCATTTATAGGGGCTAAGTCTAGCAATGACAGTTTAAATAACGGTGGCAGCTTATTTGATAAGGAAAACTGGATGGATATTGTTAAGGAAATGATGCAGATGCAGTATCATGCCGGAAATCTGAAAGGGTATCTCGATTATAAGCAGTTTTGGGATTTTATGGAGCAGTAAAATAATTATGTTGCTTGGACTCATAGCGATGCAGTTCTGAATGATAGAGGATTGTCATAAAAGGGTAACAGCCAGAAACGGATTTCAAATATACAATTCAAGGAGGATGGAAAGACTTTATATATGGCAAATGAATTTGACACAGGGAAGGGAAGTGAATCTATGTCAATAAGTATTTCAGAAATATACATATCACGTCAGGATGACAGATATGAGATTGATGTCAATAATACAAAGAATAAAATGCAGCAGGCAAAAAAGCAGTATCTTCGGGTAGTTCACTGGATATACAGATATAATCCTTACGCTCTATTCCGTAGAGGCGCATAAAACTTTGTCTCTGCGGATTGCGAGGGAACAGGGGTGGTTCTGAGTGACAGAGGCATAATGGAGGATATTTGGAGATGAGTGTTAATCAAATTAGAAGCAATTATTGTTATATGAGGACTGCAACAAATCATATGCAGGAGAAGGCAACCGTCAAGGATGCAGACAGGAGGACGGTGGAGCAATCAACAAATCTTTCTATTTCTGATGAAGGAAGAAATATGTTGCGGGAAATGTCAAGCAGATTTGAGCCTGCGTTAGATGACATCAATGCAAGGGAGCTGACAATACAAAATAATGAAATCTATAATGGATACATATGAAACCCGTTATAATGAAATCGTAAAAGAACATGAAAATGGAGATCGTGAAGTTTCCTACGAACTTACGGGGAAAAGGTCATTGACACTTGACGAAGATTTAGCCGGATTGGACGAAGCCTTTAAAATGCGTCTAGCAAATTTAGAAGGATATATTACCTGTCAACAAACCAATAAAGCATTTGAAAACGCAGACAGTTCATGGTATTTCCGTAGAAATAGCCCTCAAAATGAAGTAAAAACACAAGATAAGGCTCAAATGTTTGATACAAAATATCAGAAAACCGCAGTATCAATAATGGAGCAGGCTAAAGAGAAGTTTTTGGTAGCCTTTAAAAGTATAAATTACAAACAAGGAACAGCAACAAGCATACTATCGGATATTATGAAAAAGTGCTGATAAAGGAGGATTAAAAATGGCTATTAGTGGAGTAGGACAGAGTTATTATCAGAACAATGTTGCAACAACGAAAAGTACAAAGAG
>QWCE01000988.1_pt1 | contig 47315 bp, 69 predicted proteins | sample 1972531 | NCBI WGS metagenome assembly QWCE01 (sample SAMN09866716, study PRJNA288562) | Human gut metagenome isolate term4_stool, whole genome shotgun sequencing... | reverse complement strand
GTAACTTGCTATTGCTCCTGCTACTGCTTCTGCTGTCTTTTGTAGGTTTTTTCTGTAGACTGTAGCGTCTTCTAAGTTGTCATGGAAGACATGCTCGATTATGAAGTTGTGTTTTGCTTGTCCATGTCTTAGTATTCCGTAGTAGTTTTGACCTTGTGAGTTTCTTCTGTACTTTGTCCCTCTGTAAGTTGTACCTAAAGCCTTTGCCACAGACCCACAGATTAAATCTGTGAAGGTTTTTATGCTTTCTTTAGGGTTTACACTATCCCATATCTCTACACCCCTTACAGAGCCTGTAGAAGCGTTAGAGTGGCAAGAGATTAAAAGGTCATATCCTTTACCCATAGATCCCCTTGCTTGTAGACTTGGGTCCTGGTTGATGTCTGCCCTCGTAAGTCCTACAGTGAAGCCGTACTTTTCTAGTGCTGGTTTTAAATAGTCATGAGCGTAGATGAAGTTGCAGTCGCCCTCGTTGCAGTAAGGCAAGGTCTCCACTTGCTTGAAGCCTCGATTGTGCTTTCGTCCTGGTCCGTGCCCAGGATCTAGTAAAATTTTCATTTCCTCACCTCGTCCAGGATCTTGTCCGACTTTTCATCATGCTTTTCTAGCTTTCTGTGTAAGTCCTTGTTGTAGTAATCTAGCCTATTTACAGTGTCCGCCACTACTCTGTTGGTGACGGACAGTTCTTTCACTGACTCTGTGAGACCTTCTATGAGCCCTTTAAAGTCGGTATCATTTATCTGAAGCATGCCTACTTTGCCGATAAGGTCGTCGATTTGCTTTGTCCTTCTCTTATCATTACTTATGACAAGGTAAGTGAAAAGCCCTAGAAAGATTACTATAATCGCTCCTGCTGCTCCTACCGCAAGGTAGAGTTCTTGTATTGTCTTGTATTCCATGATGTCATCTCCTTAAAATTCTTGTCCTGTTATCTCTTTAAATTGCTCTTTGGTAATATCACCAAATGGATTTGTTTCAGTAATCACCGCTTGTCTTAACAAGTCTATCCCTATCCAACTGTTGTCATATGCCATTTTCCAAAAATCCATTATTTGCCTCCTTTTAATTGCATTAATTGTATCTTTAAACTTGCTACTTCTTGACCCAACTTCTTGTTTATTTGCTTATCTTTGATTGCGTCTATCTTTAAATTTGCCACTTCTTTGACTAGAGTTGCTGTCATGTCAGGTTGAGGTGTAGGCTCTTCAGGTCTCGGATATAACTTTCTTTCTTGCTTTTCTTCGAGATTTCCGCATTTTGCCACAATAAAAAAAGAAGTCTCTTCAATAACTTCTTCTTCAATTAATTTTTTATTTTCTATCTTTGCCTTATCTGTGCCTACTACTTCAAAGGTGATGTCTTTAAATATTTCATCTCCATATTGGTCGTACACATGACCACTGAAGCTGTAGAAGTCTACTGTCATGAAAGTAGGCTTTGATGTAGGTAGCACTAGGTCTTCAAGTGTCGATACATCACCCTCGTAGTTTAATCTGTCGCTATTCTTCAAGATGATGTAAGCATCTTTTAAAATTTCTTCTTTTGGACGTGTGTTGTCCAAAATTCGCACTAGCCCGTAGGTGTTATCGTCAAAGACGATGCCTACTACTGTGTCTTTATCTAGGTTTTCATATTTTAATAGTTTCAATTTATCACTCCTTTTCTATTCTACTAATTCTAGTACTGGTCTCCAGCCATAATAAGAGCTATGCTTACTCCTACCTACTGATTCAGAATAACTAATATCTTTACCGCCACGAACTAAGGCATCATAGCTACTGTCTCCACTTTCCTGGCACCAACAATAAGAACCGTTGTCATAGTGTCCTATCAATAAATCTTCATTCGTGTATTTAATATTCCAATTTTCGGTTATAGAATTGACATTTTCCTGATAACCCCAACTCGCAGGTGCATTTTCATGAATTGGAAGAAATAATTTATTCCATTCAGAATTATGCAAAATTTCCCCATTATAATTCTTTACATCGTCTTGTTCTCCTTCGTTTTTACCTTTAATCAAACGAACCTTATATGTTTTACCTAAAACATTGATTGTTTTATCTCCAAATATTAAATCATAACTCTTTAATTCATCATGAGATACGCTTGTAAGTATTGGTTTTTTGGCTATAAATTCAATTTTATTAAGATACACAAATTTTAACCAGGGTTCTTCAGTAAATTGACGTGTTCCTCTATATTTAATCAGCGTGTTTATTAATTCTTCACCTGAAATAAATTCACTTATAGGAACTTCTCCAAAGAAACCAGCTTGCATATTTCCACCAATTAATTTCTTAGGACCAGGAGAGCCTGAATTATCATCTAGATCTTGCCACAGAATACCCCCCCCCGTTCATTATTCGCTGAATGTCAGTATTTCCAACAGTTACACGTTTTATAGATTTGTCAATCTTCATAAATAATTCTCCCAGTAAATTTTTCTACAACACATTGATCAGATACTATGTTTCTTATTATTACTTTTTTAACACCGTTCATATAGTATTCTTCTCCTTTTGTTAAGCTTTCAATATTTCCATAAACTATAAATTCACCGTTTTTAATTTTATAAGATGTATAATATGATCTTTCTATGTCTTTAGTAAGAACGGAAGTTCTACCAAGTGAAGTCCATTCAATCCTATACGGTCTCACTCTTTCCCATATATTGTTTGACGCATTCATTGTTTTCTGTATTTTAAAATTTGAATTATAAATATTTGTTATTTCTCTAGTATCCATAATTTAAGCCTTTATATAATAAAATATATCAGTAGCGTTCTTCTGTGTACTGCTCAAAGCATTGTAAGCAGTTTCAGTAAGTACTACATGTTCAGGAAAGCCTAAGTTCTTGATATCTTGCTTCGTCACTTGCTTCAAGCCGTCTAGCTTTCTTTTATCGCTAGTACTCATAAGCCCGTTGGTGGACTGTGTAGCTGTGGTGTAGGTCGTATCACTTCCTGGTATTCCTAAAGCTGTGATGTCGCTCTTAGATATAGCACCAGTCTTACCGTTTATCGTAGTGACTGTGTCGGTATACTTCGGATTGGCTGGTATATTTTGAACTTTCTTTTTTTCTGCATCCGTAACAAATTTTTTATCTGAAGTCTCGGTGATCATGCTTGCACTGTGTGTGCTAGGGTGAATGTATTTGTTAGCACCTGCACTTATTCCTGCAAGCTTTTGTTTTTCCGCATTGGTGTAGTCATTGGTTGATAGGTCTTTACCAGTGACTTTATCTACTTTTTCATCTAGCTTCGAATTTACGTCCGCAGTCTTCGCATAGCCTCCAAGTTGACCAGTTACGTCTATACTTTGTAAGTCGTCCTTAGTAGCATAGCCACTTAAATCAGGCGCTGGTGATAACTTTCTTATCGCCTGCGCAGTTCTTTCTGGTGTCATGTACTTAGTTGACGATGTTCCACTTTCCGCTTCGCTTTGGGTCGCTATCCCAAAGTTTTCTACATTTCCTAAACCTATTGAAAACTTAGTTATAGCATTTACTTTTTGATCAACTTCATCTTTTGTTGCGTAAGCTTGAAGCTTATTATCAAGGCTTACAGTAGTAATGTATTTATCAAGATTGCCCTGTGCAATGATTTGCTCTACTTCACTTTTAGTCTTACCTATTCTTGAAAGTAGATCCTCAAGTGTCGAGATCTTAACTTTTCCGTCTTCGACAATCGGTACTAAAGAATCTTTGGTTAAATTTCCATCACTGATTAGCTGTTGAAGGCTCGTGTTGAGTCTTTCAGCTTTTGTAGTGTTGGTTTCAAGACTTTTACTCAAGTTTTCCGCTTTTTTATTGTTTTCTATAAGCTTAGTCTTCAAAGATTCCGCTTGTTGGTTTGTGGCTTTCAAGGTTGGCTCTATTTGATTTGCTTTTGTTACCTCATCACTTAGTACCTGTTTTAAGTTCTCGCCCGTCTGTGTCGCTCTTGTGAGGTCATTTTTTACAGAAGTTGCCGTTTCGGTTTGAGTTTTGAGAGTTTTATTAATTTCTTCGGCTTTTTGTATTTGAGTAAGTAAGTTTTGTAAAGAAATATTTAGATCACTCGCATTTTTAACCAAAACTTTTAGATTTTCGATTTCTGGGTTTCTGCTGTCAAAATTTTGAAGTGCTGCATCTGCTTGTGCTATAACTTTTTTAATATCTTCACTCTTTAAGTTCGCGGTTTCGATATTCTGTTCGAGTGCTGCTTTTGCTTGTAGAATTTTTGTGTTGATTTCTTCAAGTTGCTTTTTAATTTCTTCTACATTGTCAAAAGTCTTTGCCGCCGCATCGAGTTTTTGTGTGATTTCCTCAGATTTTGCCACCAAGGTTTCAAGTTCTTTATACACAGTACTTGAAACTACTCTTTGCACTGATACTACTACTTCTCTTACCACGAAAGTGAATTGTGTAGATGTTAGAAGTTCACTACCTTTTTTGAATCTTAATTCTGCCTTAGTAAGTCCAGTAGTAGTTAAAGCTTGAGGAGTAAGAGTCGCTACGAAGACATCACCTTGATTGTCCGCATCTATCACGACGAAATTTCCATCTGACTTTAAGACTGCGAGTTCGGCGGTGACTCCTTCTTCAAATATAAAGTTTTCACCATTTTGTGTGATTTTAATTCTGAACTTTTGCGTGTTTTCGTCGTGTTGAGGTATCACTATTTCAGTTTGTGTTATTTTCTGTTTGAGGTCTAAGACCAGATTATATATGTTTTCCATTCTACTTCCTTTCTACTTCTTTTCTAATGCTGCGACCCTACTTTTTAATGACTTAATATCATTTTCTATTATAGGAAGACTGTTGCTTCGTATTGATGATACATCCGAAGAAAGCCTAGTCATGTCTTTTTTTATAGCACTGATATTTGTCTCATTGGTGCGAGATCTACTCGTATTACTGCTGACTTTCTTTTCTAAATCATTAAATTTACTAACTGCTGAATCTGCTGTATTTTGTGCTGTTTTGACTTTATTTGTATTAGAGTTGACCGAGTTCCATAGCTTACTGATACTACTATCAGTACTGCTCTTATTTGTACTTATAGCACTCTTATTCGCTTCTATACTTTTCGCATTTGCTTCAATCTTCGTCGTGAGTTCAGTCTTATCCGCATCGTGTTTTTCCGATAAAGCTTTAATTTTAGGGTCTATTGAGTTTGTCAAAGTTTCGTTTAAGTCAAAAGGCTTCTTTTGAAAAGTTACTTCGCCAAGTATGATGAAAGATTCTCCAAATTCCAAGCAGAAGACTTTATCATCTAACTTAGGTGAGTAAGACGCAAGATAAGGATATTCCTTTTCCGCCGGTTTTTCTTCTCCATCAAATTGGATTTTTGCGGTTTTAGTCTCTTCAAAAAATCCTACTACTGTTGCCATTTTGTTCATATCTGGATCACTCTCCTACAGTTATGTTTCATCGTTGCCCCTGCTTTTAAATCAAAACTCCATGATGTTTCGATATACTTCGCGTTTATCCCTAGTTTTTCATCTTCAATCAGTATGCAGTCGGAGTAAGAATGTCTAGGGTTTATAAGCGTATCAAAAGAGATTTTTCTATATTGGTTTGTTGAGTTATAAGCCAGCCTCTTTACATAAGAGTTCAGCGTGCTTTGGTCCGCAATATCTGATACAGTTCTATAATCTACGATGTTTCTACTTCTATTCGTGATTGAAGTTGGACTCGTCGGACTTTCGTTCTTATACACTGCTTTTAAGCTTTCATTTTCCGCATTAGAAGCGACTACAACCCAAATGTTCGGTATATTAAAGAGATCTACCTCATCTGTGGTTGAGTAGTCAACCTTTAAGTTTTCTGGGTTTAAAATGTCGTAGTCATTGTATCTGTGGTCGACATTTCTCAAGTTCGGTAAGATGTAATTTTCAGCTTTTAACATTCCCATGTGATCACTATAAATCGAAGTATAGTTACATTCACTTAGAAGTGCATTGACTACACTTAACTTGCTTGTACCAGGTTCGAATTCACGGTCTCTTTTAAGTACTAGCTTCGTTGGTTCTATCGATACTTTGTGGATCCCTGCACTGTTTATAATTTGAGTTATCACAGAAGTATATTTCGAGCCTTGCTTCAAGTAGAGTCTCTCTAGAAGTTTGTCTTCTTTGAGGATCTGCGTTTTGTCGTATGCTTCTATAGTTCGTATGATCCCTTGTTCTTTCTTTTCTCGGTTAGGTGATGGAATTAAGAAGATTCCCATCGGATATTCCCTACCTTCAAGAATCACCACAGGTCTTATTCTGTCATTTAAGTAGTCCACGTGCTGTAGATCATTTTCTTTAATTTCAAATCTTGCTGTTCTCTTAATCTCCGCTAAAGAATTAAGAGAGACTGACCCTGAAAGTACGTCAATCTCTCCTTTGATTAAGTCATTTTTATTTAGCAGTTCGTATCTGAATCTAATCTCTCTACTATTCATAGTCTTCACCTGTGATTACTAGTGTACAAGTTACCAAGTATCCTAAGACATCATATTCTACGTTTAATCCCTGAATCATTCCTTGTCGGTTCGTTCCTCGATTTTCACGGAGTAAAAATTCTTTTTTCTTCTCTACCAAAGATTGAAGTTTGATTACTTGGTCTATATTTTCCAAGTAGAAACTTAAATTAAAACTTGCCCTCGCGTGATTGTCAAATTCATAGAAAGGATACTTCTTACCCTCTAGGCTTATTGCCGCGCCTTGTACTTCAAAAGAGTACACTTTCTTGATTGATTCGTTGAGTCCGTATTTTATCAAGAAGAAATCTTCGAGTTTATCCACAGTCGCAAGAGTGTTAAATTCTCCAAACTCTGTAACACAGCCTTTTTTATCACTTAGTCCTACTACATCGTCTTTAAAGGATCTTACTTGGTAAGAGTAAGTCTTGTAGTTTGCTCCAGTATAGTCTCTAAATTTCCCGTCTTTTAATTTGCCTATAACTTTTCCATCTCTTAGTACTTCACCCTCTAAGTAGTCGGATGTTATCTCTACAAAATAGTTCGACTTGTAGATAGTTATTGTAGGCTTTTCAATCGGTGTAGGTTCTATGATGTGAGTGTATTCTGTTATTTCGGAGTATATCGCGTATGCGTTTAGTATGCTTAGTTTAAATAGATATTTGCCATTAGGAATTACTTTGTCGATTTTAAATTCTCTCGTTGTCGCTCCGAGAATATCTTTTGTTATAAATACGACATTTCCTTTTAAGTCTTCTACACTTAGTTTAAAGGCTTCTTGTTCCCTCGAATTCCACTTGACTGTTGGTCTATTTGAGTTATCTATGCTCATGATCTGTGGCGCAGGTGGTATTCCTATCGTTTGAAAAGATACTCTTTCGGTCCAGTCCGACCAGTCATCGAAATTATTTTGCACTCGCATTTTCCAATACACGACGATTGAATCTGTGATTTTTAGGTCTACTGTGTGTGAAGTGTTTGGTGATGTTTCTTTGATGGTCTTTGTTTCGTTTGGTAGTGATATTTCTATCTCATAGGCTTTTTGTTCTTCAACTGTATTTTTTACAAAATCCCACTCAAAGGTGATAGGTTTACCATTTTTGATGTAGTCACCTACTGGACTTGAAAGTCGTGGCACTGGTTGAGGTACTGTACCTATGGTGAAGGTTGCTTCGGTCCAATCGGAGTACAAGCCCGATTCTTCCATTACACGAACTTTCCATTCGACAGTTCCGCTAGATTCTCTTATGGTTCCAGGTGACATATCGTAAAATCTTTCGCTGGTGTTTTTAGTTATTACATTCCAATTTGACCCATTAACTCTATACTGAAGTTCAAAGGCTTTTTGTTCTATTTTTGAATTCCATGTGAATTTTATCGGTGTTCTTGGGTTTAATGTGGTTTTATTTGGATTCAATGTTTCTGGAGTTTGAGGTGGTTTTTGTTCATAGAATATATCCAAATAAAAATCATTAATGTCATATCCTAACTCGTATCCTTCTAATCTATTTGAATATAAATATGAAAATGATTCCCATTCTTCTTCTGAAAGATTAAATTCTGAAACCCCTCTGCCTGATCGTGTACCTATATAATTTTTAGTATCCACAATTGTCAAAGTCATGTCTTGAGGAAAGTTATAATAAAATTTCGCCGTGGTTATAAAAAAACCTTTTGTATGAAGTTCTTTTGCAATACTTGACGGTGTTTTTTTAAAGGAAATACTAACCCATTTGTGATCCCGACCCCAATTTGCACCAGGAGTATGCCCAGGTTCAGATTCTACACTTTGTTGCACTGTAATTGCATAAATTCTTATACTAGGCACTTACAACACCTGCCCTTTGCATTTGACGCACTTTTTTCACTGTGTCAATTAACTTGTACACTTCGCCAACTTCATCCATTTTCACGTTTAAAATAATATCTCCGCCTTTATTTCCACCGTATGGTTCGCTCGCGTTAGGATTCCAAGGGTTATTCTTAGCTGGTATGACTGCTTCTCCTCTATGAATCATAGCGAGTTGATCTTGCTCTATATACTTAGAGCCAACAGCATATCCTCGTATTTTACCCGTCTTAACTCCACCGCTCAATTTACCAAGTTGTTCTATGGTTCCTTGCACGCTTGACTTTCGACCGAGTAAAGCGTTTAAAGCTTCAATTAAAGCCCACACTGCAACTGCAACAGCTATAACTAGAGCCGCCCATTTTGCAAGCTTTAAGAAAGTGGTATTTTCTAAGGCTGCTCCAAAGACCTTATTTACTTTACTTACACCTTTTATAGCTTTTCCAAGTCCACCCGTAACTTCTTTTACTGTCTTAGTGGCTTCTATAATCTTTGCCGCTCCTACGAGAAGTGGTCCGATTGAAGCCGCCATTAAAGCAATGGTTACGATGAACTTTCGAGTACCTTGGTCTAATCCTGCGATGTATTTTAAAACATTATTCACACCGTTTAAGATTGGTCCGAAGACTGGGATTATAACTTCTCCAAAAGTCACTCCGATTTCTTTTACGATTTCGCGGAAGTTTTCAAGTTGAGCTGACGCTGTATTGTGTTCTTTTTTGAAATAACCTAAAGCGGTGGAGGTTTGCGCCATTACAAAGTTATATCTTAATTGAACTTTTTCCGCTTCAGTCATTTCTGATATTTTCTTACGAATACCTTGTGCGTATGCGTACTCTTGCAACGAAGCTTGATTCAACACTACACCAAACTTTCTTAATGGTTCTGTTTGACCTGTAAAAATAGCATTTAAAGCATTTGCTGTTTCTTCACTAGATTTGTTATATCTTGCTCCTAAGTCTCTAACTCTTTCAACTAAACTTTGTGACATTTTAGTAGTTTCTTCAATTTTAAAACCAAAGTTATCAAATAAGGCTCCAAAGTCAGCTATCATTTCTGCTGCTGAAAGTTTAGAAAGACCAAAACTTTCCATAGAAGTGTTAAGCCAATCTTTCACCGCCTTATTGTTTTCTCCAAAAACGTCATTCATCTTACCAAGTGCTTGTTCATAATCTCCACCCATTTTAAAAGCGGCGGCTCCTGCTGCCATTATTGGCGCGGTTACTTTTAAAGAGAGGTCTTTTCCTGTGTCTTTAAGTTTCTTGGACATCTTATCCCACTCTTCAGTGGACTTACCCAAGAAGCCTTTTTGTTCGTCGAGTTTCTTATTTACTGCACCTAAATCAGCTTGCAAGGCTCTTAGTTCGGTTTCTGTCTTTTGGATCTTTTCTGCGTAGTTTTCTACAGCCTTTGCGTTGTCTTTTTCCTTTGCGGCATCAAGCCTTTTCTTGTACTCGTCCAAGGCTCCGTTTAAGATTTTGATTCTTTCGGTTAAGTAGTCTTTTCTACTTGCGAGCATGTCGATTGCTTTTCCTGTCGCTCTCGATTCTGCCTTTACTGCTTTATATTCGTTATTCAGCATTTTAAGTTGTTTATTTGTCTCTTTTACTCCTTCTTTGACTTCGTCATAGTCAAATGTGAGTTTAATCTTTCTTACAAATTCTTTCGCCATTCTTCACCCCTCTTTCTTATAAAAATTCCCTGATTGAGTTCACTTCTTTTACTCGATTCTTCTTGTCAGGAATACCTTTATATTTTAAGTATTCAAGTTCAATCATTCGTATAACCTTTGCTGGTGTGGATTTGAAAAACTCTTCTTCTGGACGATTGAGTTTAATCACGTATAAAAAATAAAGATATTCCCAGAATCCACCTAAATCAGTTCGTAAGTTTTGAGGATCTTCATTTCTTCCTTCGAAAAAGCCCCCTGAAGCATCTGAATCTTCTTTTTTTTTACGGCATCGTTACTTCTTAGATTAAAATTATTTGTCATACATTCCGCCACTTCTATAGCTAGGTCGAATCCGCCCATGTACATCATCTGCTCGGCTTCTTCTAGTGTGATATTAGGATCTACGACTTTAAGTCCACAGTAAAGAAGTTTTGCAGTTGCTCCATATGGATTATTTTTCACGTCCTCCATAAGCAGTTCGCTTAGTTCTCCAAATTCTTCTTCGTAAAGAATAAAAGCGTCATTGTTAAATAACGCTTTTTTGACTGTGCCGTCTTCAAATTCTAACTCTAAAGGTTCTATTGGTCTAAGTTTAATCTTTGCCATAACTAAACCTCACCTTGGATTACATCTCCAGTTTGAACTTTGCTAAAAAATTGTTTTGCTGTGATTGCCTTGTTTTTGTCGATTGATGTGTCCACAAAAGTGTAGAATCTCTTCAAAGAGTTATGCTCCATCATCGTCATACTTATACTATCTGATGTGAAGTTAATCTTATCTTCTGATTGTTGTACCTCTACTGATATAGGTTCAGCCACTCCAAATAAGAACCATATGAATTGGCTTGAGCCATCTTCCATTTCAGTTTCCCAACCGCAGGCAAAAGGATTTGGTCTATCAGATGATGATCCATATTCTACTCCGCTTTCTGATACAGTTACACCTTCCATTTTTGCTCTTATTTCTGATGGTATAAGGTTATGATCCACTGAAAGTTCGTAAGATGTCTTTTTATTTACACTAAATCTTAGAACTCCATCTCCATATTTACCACCATCGGCAACTTTTGCAGTTCTACTAACTTTTTCAAGTCCTACGATGTGCATCGGTTTTTCATATTGAAGTTGTCCGTCAGCTTCTGTACAAAAGGCTATATGAAAGTTTTTACAGTTTACTTTTATAGTTTCACTTGCCATATTATTCCCCTCTTTCTAAATAGTTAAATCGAAGTATCGTGTGATATAGACGCACTCCGTTCAAAGTGTCGTCATAGTCGCTACAATCTTCGAATTTAAAGTTTTCATCTTCTAATCTTTTTATTATTTTCATTTCCAGATTTTCAAGATATCTTCTGTGAAAAATATCTATTTGCAAATTACCAGTTATATGTTTTCTTTTTCCATCTCCATAAAAAGCGCCTCGACGATTGAAGATGTGATAAGAGATCACTATATCTTGACCATCTTTAAATCGAGGTCTCGACATATACTTAACTGGTATATTAAATTCTTTTAATATCTCATAAATTCTATCAATCACCGAGTTTCGCTCCTTTCTGGTCTAGTAGTGATTTCATTCTAGGTTCTATACGGTTTAAAACTCTATCTATAAAGTGATGCGCTTTTGACCTATAAGTGCCTTGATCAACAATGTGCCACAGTTTACCCGTTTCTTTATCACCTTTTATCACTGCTACAAGACCCTTTTTTCCCTTGGTTTTAATAACGTCTTGATACATATGCACAGTTCTATTGTCATACATCTTACCTTTTCTTTCGATAGCTTTTAATTCTTTTTCCGCTTCTTTCTTGGTAATATCTCCGAGTTCATCTATAACTTGTATGCCATATTCTCCGCTATCTAATTCAATTTGTTTTAGCCAAGAACTTAAATCAACAGTATCTTGCGAAATCATTGTCATTCTACTCATTAAAATCACCAACCATGTCATTTTTGAACCTATATCCTGTTATTTCTAGATATAGGTTCTCATTGGTTAAAGGTATGATTGATTCAATTTGATAGTGATTGTTTTGGATCGTCATTCTCATAGTTTCGTCGAGGTCTTCTCTATATCTTACGACTACCACGATGTACTTCTTTGTGTTTTCTGCTCGTGCTTGATTGAGTACCCTCGACTTAAAGTGTCGTATATCTCCGTAGAGTTTCTTAAAAGGCTTGTAGTTTTCTAAATCGTCAAAAGGTCTATCCTCGACTTTCTTTTCAAAGACGATTAAGTCTCTCATCGGTCTTTGACAGTCCATCATCTTCTTAGTTTTTTCCAACACTATCTCTCACCCCTTCACTCAAAGTAAGTCGTAAGATCTCTCGGTGAAAGTTTTCTTCGAAGTATTCTTCGGAGTAGTTAATCGCGTATCTTACGAAATTTTGAAGTAAGGCGAAGGCTTCTAAGTTCTCTACGAAGTTGATTTCAGTACCTGTTAAAGATTCAATTTTATAGATTCCTCTTTGGATTGTATCTTTTAAATCAGTATCTTCGTCGATCGTATATTTAAAGAATTTTTTAATCTTATTCTCTAAAACTGCTAAGTCGTTCATGACTTCACCTACTTTTCTTCTTTAACTTCCTCTATAAGATCTCCTGCGGTTAAGATTTCTTCGTAGCGTGATTTGGAGACGATGAACTCATCTCCAATTTCACGTACTACTTTCTCTTTCAAGTCATTAAATTTAACTAAAACTCTTACCTTCATGTCTTACTCCTACACAGATGGAGTTGCTGATGTTGCGGCTTTAAACTCTTCAAGTTTTGGTACAGTTGCACCTTTAACTCCTGCTATATCAGCTACGAAAAAAGCGTTAGAGTCTTTAGCAACTCCAAATCCGTAGAACTTAGCAATGTAAAGGTCCATGTCTTCGATTGCTAGAGTTTCTGTATATTTATCCACTCTTACATTTCCTGATACACCTAAGAAGTAGTTTGCTGGATCTCCAATTACTAGAGTGTCTTCTGGTACTGCATAAGATGTGATAATTTCTTCTCCTGTGGATAATCTATCTTTTACAAATTCACCTTCTGGAGTTCTAAGAACTAAAGCAGTGAAAAGTTTTGACCAGTAAGTCACTGGGTTTACTAGAACTGCAACTCCTGCTCCGTCTAAGTTAGCTTTTGCAAGTGCCGCTCTTACTCCTACTAGTGAATTGTAGTCAAGTTCAGTAAGTGTTACCTTGTCTTTATCTGGATATACAGAATCAACTGCGCCTGATAGTTTCTTTATCATACCTATTGGTTTATTCTTACCATCTCCAGCTACTACTGCAACTTCAAGTGATGCTGCCATTACTTCATAGATTAAAGTAACGATATATTCTGCAAGCCATTCTGGTCCAAGTTCGATCATACCTTTGCATACAGCCACGAAGCCAGATAATCTTGAAGAATCTAGATCCACTTCTTCAAAGCCTGCGAGAATCATTTGTTTGATATCTTCGCAGATTGGACCCCAGAAGCCTTTTGCTTCATTTGGTTTAGCAAAGATATATTTTGCAAGTCCAGTAGTATCTACCATGTCAATCTTTGATAGGATTGGATGTTCAGTCTTTAATTTCTTGAATACGTCTTGGATTATGGTTACAGGAAAAGCTGATTTTATACCTTCAAAGCCTTTTCTTTCTACTACTTCATTAAAGAATTTCATTTCAGTAGAAGTTAGAGGTTTCATGATTCCTCTGTTGATTAGGATTTGTTTGTCATTATACTCATTGCCTACGCGCTTTATTTTTTCGTCAGCTTTATTCATGATGTCACTTTGAAGTGCTTCTGTGAAGTTAGTAAAAGCCATTTCTTGTTTTTCAGCATCTTCACTCATCATAGCTTCAAATAATTCTTTTCTTGCGTCCTCTAGGTTTTTGATGTTGTCTAAATTTTTCATCGTTTTATTTCTCCTTTATTTTTAAATTTGCAAAATTTCGCATAAGTTTAATTCCTTTGTTTAAAGTTTCTTGCGTACTATCTTTTGGTTCTGCAAGCTTTTTAACTTCAGTGCAGAAGCCTTTTTCTAAGCATTCTTCAGCAGATAACCACGTCTCTTTGTCGATAAGCTCCATTAGTTCTTCGTCACTTCCCTTGAAGTGATTCTTATAGTTTGCCATGACTGTTGAGTTGTCTAGCTTTTCAAGTATGTCGGCTTGTTCTCTTAGCTCGTTACAGTTACCCCAAGCGAAAGTACTTGCTCGATGTATCATAAGCATTGTGTTTTCAGGCATGATTCTTACATCACCTACCATAAAGATTAAAGAAGCACCACTTGCGCAGATACCATCATTAATCGTGGTTATATTCTTATCAAGTGACTGTAAGTAGTTAAAGATTGAGATACTTGCAAAGACACTTCCACCATAAGAGTTGATATGAAGTTCTATTTCGTCTTCTTCAATCTTTTCAAAGATTTCTCTTACTTCTTTTGGTGTGATATAGTCACCTTCCATTGGTTCTCCAGTCCACCAATCAAGTGGTCTTTCGTCTACGATGTCACCTGCTAAGTAGACCACTGCTTTTTCGTCTTTCTTTACTACTTCAAGTCTAAAGTCTATTTTTTTCTTCACCCTCTTCACCCCCTTTCATATTTTCCATAGGACAAAGATTCAAGGTTATGAATCTCTTTTCTCCTAGTTCATTTTCTGTTTCATCTCTACCAAGCATACGCAAGTTGTCATTAAGTGTGTTGATTCCGTTTCTGGTTAAGACATCTAAAGCGTTACTTAGTTTGATGATGTAGATTGGATTGATTAAGCTTGTATCAATTTTTAAGTATGATTTTTTCAAGAAATCATCTTTTTTGTAGTACTTTCTGTTGATTTCCTTTTCCAGCAGTTCGCTTATCGGCTTAATACAGTTCGTTAAGTAGTTGACCCATACTTCGTCATTAACCGAGTTCATACCACCTGTTAGAAGCGGTGTAGGAATCTGGAAGGCTGCTGCTACATAATCAAAGACATCACTCACTAAGTTCTTTATGTCTCTACTGTCAGAAGAGTTCTTGTAGGTTGAGTTGGTTAAGTCACTATAAGTGATCCCATTGCTCAAAGGTAGCACTGCACCTTTTTCAGCTTCAAAGAATTTCTTAAAGTTGTTTTCTAGTAGGTTTCTTAAGTCATTTTGTGCTTTTTCTGTAATCGGATAATTAGTAGGAATATTTAAGACTCCTCTTCGAGCATTTGCTCGTTTGTAGTTGTCTTTTGAATATTCGATTAATTTTCCGTAATCATCATAAAGACTGTCGATTAATCCTTTAACTTTGTTTGAGTGTAGTTCTAAGTAGAAGACTTGATCTTCTCTAAATGTGTCTTTTAATTTGTAGTCTTCGATGATTACATTTGTGTAGATATTCGGTACAAACGCAAAGGCTTTTCTCTCGAAGCTATCTGCAACATACAAGTTTTCATCTTGCATAATTACCAAGGCTTCATTATCTTTTACAAGTTTTTCAATAACTTTTTTCCAGAAGCGGATTGAGTTTTGGTTCGGATTTGCTTCAATGTTGAAAAGATAATAGTTATTTTCTTTGACTTCTTTTCCTTGTTTAAAAGTTTTAAATTCTGCTTGAGTCAAAGTACTACTTATAAGATTAATTGCTGATTCAATAGCTAACATCTTGTAGTAACTTTCGATTGACGGACTGCAATATTCCTCATGTATTCTAATTTCTTGACTATCTCTAAAGAGTGCAGGAAATCTTCCCGCTATCCAAGTTTTTATGCTCATGTTTACCCCCCTTTCTTTTTAGTATGTGTAAACTGGAAGACTTATCATTTCTTTAGGTTCTTCCAAGTCATCACCAATTAGGCTATGAAGTAGACAGAAGAAACCATCTGTCTTTCGTTTGATTGGTTCTATTTTGTAATAAGCGACATTTCCCTTTTTATCAGTTTCTCTTTTGACATTCCACACAAACCATCTGAAGAGTTTACTGTCAGGTAGTCCGAGTTCGTGATTTGCAAGTAGTGTGTCTAATACTGGAGCGACTAAGTTATGACTTATAGTACCGCTTCTTATTAGTTCAACTTTTGGAAGTCCTTTACTTTCGAAGCCTTCTTTTAACGCTCCATATCTGAAAGAGTCGCACTTGATCTTCTTGATATAATAAGAATTTTCTTCCACTTGTTGTAAAAACCAGTCCGCCAAAATTTCTGGCGGTATTGTTGGACTTTCGTTTTTCTTGATTATTGTAAGTTCTCCGTCTTTTGCCGCCTGTTTTAGATCCACGTTATAGTTCGTAAGTTCTAAGCTCGTTTCGTGTACCCAAGCGTGACTTATGAAATATTGTTTGCCATCTTTTTTAAACCTTAGACCAGCGCAGGCAAAGTCTCGTAGATCCGCGAAGTCTACCGATCCTATTGCTTCTAATCCTGTTAAATCTGGAACTTGTAATTTACAGCAAGCCATTAAATCATCCCAGCTACATACTGTTTTGGTTTTGGATACAAAGGATAAGTTCATTCTCTTTGTGATAAATGCTTCTTTAAGTGCTTCTATCTCTAGCATCTCTTCGTATTCTTGATAAATTTGACCTTTTAGAGTTTCGTCATAGTTGATTCTTGGATTTGCTTTATCCCATAAGTCAGGCTTGCCGACTTCTTGAATATTGTCTAATTTCATGATGATTGGCAAAAAACCTTTGTTTTCTGTCTCTCCTTCAAGAATTCTTCTCGCTCTTTCTTTGTAATCGTCTAGGACTCCTTCTCGAATTTCTCCATCTGTAGTGATGTAGATTCTTCTAGGTCTCGGTACTTTTCCAAGTCCACCTGTGAAGACTTTGATATTGTCGTAGTCTTCGTATGCGTGGATCTCGTCAAAGATAACACAGCCTGGACGACCGCCATCTTTTGTCTTTGCGGACGAGGTTCTGTACTTCAATGTGGATCTTGTTTTTCTATATGTGATTTTAGTTAAGTTGTAATCGTAGAGTGCTTTTGCTTTTTCTTTACCTAGACCCTCGATTTTGTCGTACACTTCATTAAAACTTGTCATTGCTTGTTCTTCTGATGTTGCGACGATGTCAACATCATACTTTTCTACACCATGATGTTCAGTAAGCATAAAGTCCGCTAAGGTTGAAATAAATCCATTCTTACCCCAACCACGACCCGCCATGATAAACACGTTTGGAAATACAAGCTGTTTTGTGTCTTTGTAGTAAAGACCAAGGATTAAACTTGCGTAGAATTTCTGATCTGGCATTAATTTAAAATAATATTTCTCCGTAAGTTCTACGTATTTCTCCACTTGTTTAGCATCAAAAAAGACCCTAGGATCATCTAAGGTCTTTCTTATTATATTCATTAATTGTTTGATTTCATTGGAGCTATGGACTTTGTTTTGCTCAACAGATTTCAGCCATTCATTAATAAAAGGGTGATAATCATATTTTCTTTTAACCAAAGATATCACCTACAGTTCAAAGTCTGTCTTTTCTACTTTTATGTCCGCCCCTCGTAGTCCAAGGTCGCAAAGGATTTTCAGCATCTGTCCGTTTACTTTGTTTAGTTCAGGCACTGCATCGTTTTTCTTTCGTCCAGTTTGACCGCCACCGTTATTGTAGGTTATTACTACTCCTTCTTCACGGATGTTTTTGATTAACATATTTTTAATATCCCATAGGTCGAGGTAGTCGTCAACCAGTGATGTATAAAAACTTTGTGTAAGTCCTTTTTCTTCGAGTTGCTCTAGTAAGTCTTTTTTTATTTTATCTCTGCCCAACACCTCACCCCCTTAAGTACACCATTGTGTGATTTTTCAAAATTGTTGTGCAGCCTTAAAATCGGTCTCGGTCGATGACCTCCAGGAAAAACGACTTTTATTTTCCCCGGGGTCTTTATTCCCATCTCTCGGCTTGATACTCTTTTACCTTTTCAAACTTCTTCAGTCTATCTGGATGCTCTTCTTCATGACAGGCTCTGCAAAGACTCTGAAGATTCTCATCAGTCAATGCAAGATTTGGAAAGTATTTATATTCTTTCTTGTGGTGAACCGTCGTAGCTTTAGCCACTTTACCACGGGACTTACACTTTTGACACTCAAAGTTATCTCTAGTCAGTATCTCGGCTCGTTTTATTTTCCATTTATATGTTTTATAAAAGTTTGGATTATATTTTTTTAAGTATTTTTCTTCATAGGTCATCTTATCCCCCATCTTCACATACTCGGCTTCCCACCCACAGCTTTTAATTAACGTATGTATTTTTCCCGTGCCTAACAGCACCACCTAACAGGATGAAAAATTCCCAATATCATAGTATCACAGAAATTGTAAAAAAAGTTCCGCGTTTTTTCCACGCTACTCATTTCTGGACCTACCATAAAGAATCAAAGCTAGTTTTCTAATAACTTGACTTCTAAACTTATAATAACTACTCTTTTCAAAATACATCTTCTCGCATACAGTTTGCACACTTAGACCATCAATGAAAGACGAAGTTATAAGCTCTAACTCTTTCTTGTCTAAGTATTTTAAAGCACTGTCAATTTCTTCAATCTCTAATCTACAATGTTTGATATTCTCTTTTAAAATATCACGTTCAAAGATATTATTAATAAACACATCTTCTTGAGCAGTACCTCCGCCTTTAATAGGATCACTGTCATAAGTTACTGGTTTAATGCTGGCGAACCTATCTTCCAGGTATTTTAACTTTTCTAGGTTATTTTCTAAAGCAATCTTTTTAAATTTATAGTCTCTTAATCTTCTGATAACTTCTCTTTCAAAATCCACATCATGCCTCTCTTTTGCTAACTGGGATCAAGTCCCAGTCATTATTCCACTTCTCATTCAATATAAGCTGCGCATCCTCTGGACTTCGTGCTACACCATAGATCAGTCCTTCAGCCAATGCCCACAAACGAAACTCTTTCTGCTCTGGACTTAAGATACCTTTTTCCCTTTTAACTTCGATAAAGAATATTTTGTGATCACTATACCTAAAGCCCATAAGGTCAGGTGTACCTTTTGGAAAAGTGGTGATCCATCTAGTACTACCGCCACTCTTAGCCTTAAAAGTTCCTGTCACCACGTTATATACCTTAGCCACTGGAGACAGCACCGCTCTTATATAGTCTTTAACATCTGTTTCTGGTACTTGATTTCCTAACAAGTCTTTCATACTCTCATGTCCTTTCCTTTGTCCTTAGGGATATTAATAATAAACTTACCACACTTTTGTCTTATTCTTCCTGCTATTGCCTCGTCTATTGTCGATACTTGATCTAGCGTCAACTCCGAACTTATCAAGGTCTTTTTATCTGTCGCATAACGATAGTTAATTAAACTGAAGATCTTGTCTCTGTTAAATACTCCACCTTTGAATAGATCATCGATATACAATATTGGCTTATTAATTAAAGCCTCAAAGAATCTCTTGTCTTCGAGTTTGCTATACTCCGATGGATATATGAAGTACTGAACTTCTTTACCCTGCTCAATGTGCTGATTGGCTATAGTCGTGCTTATCTTCGTTTTTCCACTGCCACTCTGTCCTCCGATATACCACCAGTCGGAGTAGAAGCAATTATTATATGCCATGTCTTTTATTCTCTTTTGCCACTCATACTTGATCTCGAAGTTATCGAAAGTATTATCTGCAAAAGACATAAGACCCGCTCTCTTCAAAGCTTGTCCTTGCTTGTACTTATTTAAACACTCGCATTCTCGGATCTGGAGATATTCTATATCATCCTCAACTCTTACTACTGCAAAGTCACCCCTGCCCTTGCACTTTGGACAGGGTGTCTTGTTGCCTTGATTTGCATTGTAGGTGTCCATCTGAAATTTAATTGATTTGCTTATCATAGATATAGCACCCCTTTCATGCGCGTACTTTGCTCTTGAAGATAACTACTGAACTTATCGCCGAAGAGTGTCATTGGTCTTAAATACTGATCCATTTTCTGATCACCTTTCCATTGTTCGCTCTTAACTTGGATTACATGTTTAATATCTTCTACCTTGTAGCCTTGACTAATTAATTTTTCCACATACGGTTTACAATCATTGACGTTGTAATTTTTCCCTGCTGTGGAATTAAAAAATTCAGTGACCTCTCTCACGCGCGCGTATTCTTCTTTATCATTCTTATCATTCTTATCATTCTTATCATTCTTGTTAGTTGTCACCTGCTTGTCAGTTGCTTGTCGGTTGCTTGTCACCTGCTTGTCAGTTGCTTTGTCAGCTTGATACTCACTGCCTTGATATTTTGTGTAATTTACAATGGTTATCAGCCTATTTTTGTTTGTCGATTGGTTTGTCAAAAAACCGTACTTTTCAAAACGTTCTATGGCTGTTCTTACATTTCGGGTTGTCACCCCTCCACCACAAGCATCGGTTATTGATTTTAAACTTGTAATCATTTGTCCTGGTTGAACTTTGTATCTTTCACCATTCCATTCCCACTCGTTCTCTTCGTGGTTAGCCATCAAGAGTAAAGTTATCAAAATTATTTTCTGCTCAGGTGTAGATGTCTTCCAGATGGCTTTGTCTATCAATTCTCTATGAAGTTTTATCCATCCTTGGCTTGCCACATAATCACCACCTTAGCAAATTTCTATAGCTACACCTGTGAGTTCTTGTAGGCTCTTTTTGATTAATTCTGCGTCGGAGTTATTATCTGATAAGTGCAAAACATATATCTTTTTAAGCCTTGAAAGATTACACTTCTTTAGAAAATCCACGGCAGTTTCTAAGGACATATGGTTCCACTTTATTCTCGTCCTTAATTCTGGATGTATATTTTCATTTTGATTTATGGTTTCTCTGATATAGTTAACCTCTATCATCAGATAATCAATAGTATTAAAGCGACCCTCAACATACATAGTGTCCGTGATAAAAAGTAACCTCTCATCAGTCTTTGTATTTAAGATATAAAAACCAACGGGTTCGCTTGCATCATGGATTGACTTAAAAGCCTTTACTTTGAAAGAGCCTATCTCAACCCACCTATAAGTTTTATCGTTGCTTTCTTCAAAGGTCTTAACTCTATGACTCTCATGTTTTAAAGCTTCTTTTGTTCCTTTGGTCATATATAGATCCACTCCAGCCTTGATTAAATCCTTACAAGCTTTTGAGTGATCTCCATGTTCATGACTGACTAAAACTCCGTCAATATCAGTGACCTTGAAATTTAATGCTTCTTGAATTTTTTTATAGGGAATACCACACTCAATTAAGAGTGTAGCATCCTCATTACTTATCTTGTAGCAGTTACCAGAACTACCACTTGCTATTACTTCAATCTTCATCTTTTAAGACCTGACATTCTATTTGAAAAGTTATCCTTGCCATTATATTTTCTACGCTTGTCGCAGATAAACCTTTATGAAGCAAGACTCTGTATGTTTCATTTTCAGCTATAATGTCGCATGTTCCATTAGAGTTTTTAACTGCATAGACTACATCTGGATTGAATAAAATTCCAAGTGCCCCACTTACTATCATTTTCTATTCCTCCTTAAAATGGTGCTTCGACTTCTTCAACTTCTTCAGCTTCTATGACTTCGTCTTCTTCAACTGGCATTTCAAGCATCGCATTGTTTTCAGTCGCTCTTAAAACTTCAAGGTCTTCTTCTCTTTTAGCTGCTTCTTGAAATTCTGTAGACAATACACCGTACTTTGTAAGAAGTCTTCTTAATACTGTCTTTTGAGCCATTTCGTCAAACTGATTCTTCCAAGGACTGTAATCACTACCGAAAGATTGAGAATATCTCTTCGCGTGGTTTGTTATGTCTTCTTTGCTCATGAAGAGCGCCTTTTCATAGCCATTTAAAAGTTGGAAATATGCGAAATATCCAATTGCTTTGTCTGATTTTGGTTCACCTACTATTTCAAAAGTACCTTTTAAATAATCTTTTTTTATTTCCATACCCTCATACATGATGCCTGCGTTTAAAGCCTTATATTGTCCGCTTCTTTGTGCCATTTGGATATATCCCTTGTATCCTATTTGGAATTGAGGTGTTAGTTTGCCCTTGTTTTTGAAAGGTACGATATAAGCGTAACCTAAACTTTTATTAATTGGTAAATTAAGAGTTGCCGCCTTTAGTGCTTCCATCGCCACCTCTTTCGGGTCGCAGTTTTGTAAATAATTGTCGCCGTTGTATAGATCGATAATTGATGCTATAAATCTGTCTTTATTGTCTTTTAGTGCATCTGCAAATAAGTTTTGCATTCCTTGATTTGCTAGTAAATTTTTCATTTGGTTTACTGGACTTATTTGTCTTTGTTCTTGTTTTTGTATGTTTGTCATCTTAAATCTCCTTCTTTAATAAAAGTTCCGTCTATAGTTTTACCTTTTCTATCTTTGATTTTTTCGTAAGCCATATCTAAGCACTTTATTGGGTTAAGACCTATTTGCTCACACAAAATTATTAAGGTTACAAAAATATCTCCCATCTCAAGTGCCATAGATTCTGTAACATCAGCATAGACTATTCCTGCATTCCACATATAGTTTTTTAAATCTGATTCCGTCTTAAATTCAAAGACTTCTTCAATAAATTTTAAAAACTGCTTTTCAGCAATTTCTTGATGGATTAAATTTTTCCCTTCTCCCCAAGCAATTACTTTCTTTCTTAAATTTTCAAAATTTAAATTGTTGTTAAATCTGGCAAGTTCTAAGTCATCAAGGATTATATCAATACCATCTTCATAATCTTCTAAACTCCTTATATTTAAAACAAATTCATCAGCATCCTCATTCGCATTTCCGTAAGTTACACACCTAACCTCTGCATCAGGATCACAATAAATTAGTTTCATTATTAAATCTTTTACTTTCATATTTCACTCTCCTTAAAATGGTATATCATCGCTATTTTCTACTGGATAAAAATTCTCTTGTAAATTACTGTTTTGGTAATTTCTGCTTTGGTTATTTCCGCCACTACTTCCCACGAAAGTAACTCCCGTGATTAAAACATCTGTTGTGTAGATCCGTTGACCGTCTTTTTCATAGCTTCCAGTCTGGATCTTTCCCTCTATTCCAATTTGACTTCCCTTGTTGAAATAGCTGGCTATTAGTTCTGCGGTTTTATTAAATGCTACGCAACTTATAAAATCTGCTGTTGGTTGATTATTCGCCTGTGCTTCTTGCTTCTTGTCCTTGCTAAGCTTTCTGTCTACTGCTACTGTTATCCTGGTGACTCCTACCCCAGATGGACTGTATCTAAGTTCTGGGTCTCTGGTGAGTCTACCTATCAAATTAACTACATTCATTCTTCGTCTCCTAATTTTCCTAAAATCTCTTTATAATGTTCAATAGCATTAGATGACAAGCCATTTGTATTTATCAAAAAATCTTTCTCGTCTACAGTCTCCCAACCGTTTAAATAACAACAATCTATCAACAATTCCTCTAGCTCGTCTAGTTCATGCCATCTTAATCTGTGTAAAAACCTATCTTTACCTTGGTTTAGATATAAAACTAGACCCACCTTATTTCCCAGTTCTGGTATGGTTTCTCTTTCAAAACCTAATTTTAATAATTTTTCTTTTGTTAATTTCATTCCTCTACCTCTTTCCAATTCCAGTCTAAAAACTCTAAAATATATTCAAACAAATAATTATCTATTTCATCTTTGGTCATTCCATCTTCGATTTCTAAGATATCCTTTTCTATGTCTAAATGTGCTATGATTTCAACTTTCATCGTTCCACCTCTTCATAACTTTCAATTTCAAACTCTGGGTCATAATCCAGCAAGTTTATAAAAGATTGCTCAACCTCATCTCCTATATCCGCATTGTCTTCAATTTCAATTTCATATTTCCCATGTATGTGTATTTCTACTAGCTTCATTCTTCTGCCTCTTCCATCACTCATACACATTACCAATAACAGTACAGTCTGCTGTCTCACTTTGTTCATCAGCAAAGTGTTCAAACGAAATGTTATCTTCTGTACTGTTCACATACCACCCAAAAGGACTATAAACGGCAACCCCTCTAAAAGAATATTCGCCATCTAAGTGTTCAACTATGTCCCCTTCGTATATGTCAACGCCATCACTGTCTTTCAACCCAGTGCATTGCATTAGAACAACTTCACTAAATCCATTTTTCACATACCACTCTCCACGAACAGTTTCTTCAACCCTTAAAAAAATTATTTTCTTACTAAAGTCTATGAATGCAACTGGATATATCTCTTTTCTGTTGTTACTGTATGCTCTAAATTTTATTTCTCGGGATTTTAGCTTCACTCTTTTACCTCTATCATTGCCCAGTTGCTAGGTCTTATCGCTATTGGTTTATTTGTAGCTGAATTGTTGAGAATTATAAAATCTATTTCTTTGTCATAGACTCTTTGAAGCTCATTTCTGTAATAATACTCGCCCTCATCTACTGATACTTCAATATCTATATAAGGGTTATATAACTTTAAAATCATTCTTCTTCACTCCATTTAATCACATTTCTCCAGTTCAATATAAGGTACACCTGCTTGATGTACTCCTACAACATTAAACTCATATTCTTCTCCATCAATGTTCGCAAGTGCCACAACATCTGTTTCATTTTGAATGTTTAATTTAGTAACCTCTTTGATTAATTCTCTTAATTTCATTCTTCTTCCTCCTCATCTATTTTTGGAATTTCCATCCAGTAACATGTTTCTCCCAGTTCTATTTCTGTATTATAAAATCCTGCACCAACATCAAATTCAACCCAAGTATCTATCAATACATCTGTGTTATCGCCATAAGAAACTAAAACTACTTCATTTATTTCTGGAATCGCTCCCTCCCAAATAAATTTGCACTCTGGATAATATTCTTGTTCTTCATTTTCAACAGGTCTAGTTTTTAATTTATGCCATTTCATTCCTCTTCCTCCTCGAATACATCAATTTGATTGCTTTGTACTTTTTCTAAAACAACAACACCATCATCAAGTTTAAATTCCATGCCTTGGTATGCATCTCCACCGTCTAAGCTTGATTTCTTTTGTAGATTAGTTCCTATCTTGTAATTAAAAGCTGGCATCTTATAAACTGTTTCTTCCTTGTGTTCGTAAACTGTCCCTATTTTTAGCTTAAGAGTTATATCGCCTTGTTCAAATTCTCCAGCAGCTATTTTCTTGGCTACATGGATAATTGATGCGTTTAAACTCATCTGCATTTCTTCAAATTTTTCATCTTGCAAACTAAATATTCTCATTCTTCCACCTCAAAAACCTCTGGATAAAACCTATCCCCATAATTTACAATTCTTTGTATATCCTCTTCTTCGTTCTTGCCGTAACCTGTCCCGATGTAGTACTTAATTTCAAAGCCTGTGTCTACCTTGATAATTCCTATCGTGTCTATATTAGTAGTAAAAGGTGTGTACCAGACTGCATTTAAAACCTTATTCAATTTTAAGCTCCTTATCTTTACTTACTACAAGCCTTACGAGTTGCGCTTCTGTCTTAATTAATTCGTTGATACTTTCAGCGTTGTCTATAAATATTGGTACTTGAATATCTAACTTTTCTGATATCGCGTTTATCACGTCTAAGCCTGCGTTGATTTTGCCTGCACTGTTCAAATCACTGTAAGGTACACCATCAAGTGTCACTTCGCAGGTTTCAGTTATTCCGCCATTTATTTGCTGTTCAAATAATTTTATTTTGACGTTGTAAAAAGCAGCATTTATCTTGTCACTTACTAAATCTACATAAGTCTTTATATATTCTTCACACAAGAAGATGATTTCCTGCTGTTCTTCATAGGACTTTGCCAGGTCTTTTTCTTGCTGTTCTAGTTCTTTGATTCTTTCGTCTAATTTTTCATTTTGTCCTTGTAGAGATAAAGTCTTGTTTAACTCGTCAAGTTCTTTGGTAAGTTCTTCTTTCTTCTTGATAAGCTCGGTCTTATCTCCTGTACTTAGACTTGATAACTTTTCTTTTAAAGTATTGATTTCATCGTCTAGCGCTTTTATCTTTGCTTCATCTAGTTCAATCTCTTCAAGAAGTTCATATTTTTTGGATCTTATTTCTTCGATTCTCTTCTTGTAGTCTTCAATCCTTGCTGTCATCCTTGCCGCTTCTTTTTCAATAATTTCTAATTTCTCTGATTTATCCAGGTTAAACTTTGAAATGATTTCATCTATTTGATGTTCTTCTAAATCATGACCACAAGTTGGACATTTAAAGTCACCATCGTATTTTGAAGAGTTTATCTTCACCCATTCAGTTCTATAATAGTCGATGTTTTCTGCAAGCCTAGCGACTGTGTCATTTATTTCTTGCAGTTCTTTTTCATCTTTTTCTTTTTCTTCTAAGGTGTTTTTATTTTTAGAAGATATTTTATGATTTTCAATCTCAAAGTTAGTTTTAATCTTTGATTTTTCTTGCTCAAGATTACTAATCTTTGAGGTGATTTCTTTGATTTCTTCGCTTGAAGTTGATACATCTGCAAGTTTCTCGTCTATCTCTTTAATTGCTGGAGTGACAAAGTTTTTTCTAAACTCCAGAGAATCGAAATCAATTTCTCCGACTTTAGATTTTTCAAGCTCATCAATGCGAGCAGGTATGCTCTCTATGTCTTTGTTAATTTTCTTAGCACTGTCTTTAGCCATTGCCTTGATTTCGTCAATAGTGTACTTGTCTAAAGGCAATTTCTTTAAGTCTTCATTTTCCTTTAAAACTTCATCTTTGCCTATGTCTTCAATAAGCCCTAGAACTATACTTCGTCTTTTGTTCTTGTCTAAGATTTGATTGAAGTAAATCGGATTTGACAGTAAATTGAAGTTCTCTTCGTCTATCACTGTAGCTAGTCTATCTGTGTACTCTTTCTTCTTCACTGGCACGGAGTTCATGTAGTAGTCTGTAGTATGACCTGTAAACTCTGCTTGTGTTGAACCTCTTTTCTTAGTCCAAATTTCTTTGTAGATCTTCTTTAAAATGATTTCTTCATTGTCAAATGCTAGTGTTCCTTCAACCATAGATTCTAGGTTGTGGATCTCTTCTCCGTCCTTGTCATAAGGTTTGATTGAGAAGTCCTTGCGGTTTAAACTATCCTTGTCCCAGAGTAACCATGTGTAGGCATCAAATATGGTTGTCTTTCCTTTGCCGTTGTCCGCTAAAATATTTGTTACATCTTCTTTAAAGTCGATTTCAAGGCTTTTAATTCCTTTGAAGTTTTCTATTTTTAATTGTTTTAGTTTTATTTGCATTCTAAACCTCCGCAAAATACATCTTTAAAGGCTTCTATGTCTTTTAACATGATTTTTGTAAGATATTCTACCAATGAAATTTTAAGATTTGATCCTCCATAGTAGTTTTTCGTTATGACATCGTTTAAAGAACTTTCTTTAATGCTTGCAACAAGAGTCATTCTTAGATCCTCTTCTATCTTTATTTTTTCTTCGTAACTTTGAGCGTCTTCAAATCTTTCAAAAAGTGTTCCGTCAGACGCTTTAAAACATTCTATTTTTTTCATTTTTTCCTCCTGATTGTGCTATAATTAAACAAAAGTTATCTTTTTAAGTCCTTATCTTGCTTCCAGGCTGTGAGGACTTTTTTATTTAACTTTTTCATCTTCTTGTCTCCTTTAAACGTAATAACAGTCAAAACAAATTCTAAAAGCCCCATCAATCTTCTTGGTATAAGTTCCTTCTGCAACCCTCACCAAATATTCTTCAGTTTCATCTTCAACTACTCCATAGATTTCTTGTTCAGGATTGTATAACTTCAGTTCTTCAATTAAATCTTTAACTTTCATTCTTTCACCTCAACCTCCACATTTCTACTCAACTCCTACTCAACGCTACTCAACGCTTCATGATTTCAATACCAGTTTCATCTTTAATTGCTTCTATGATTTCGTCTATATCTACTAGTTTCTTGGTGATACTTTCATAATATTCATAAATTCCATCGATAAACTTCTCAAGTCTAGCTCCACCAAATCCAAAGAAATCTCTTAAAACTATCAGTGATATTACTATCAAGTAGTCAAAGGCTTCTTTTCGCCCTTTGTCGTAGCCTTGCTGTACATACCCTCTGATGTCGTCCATGGTGACCTGGTATGTCGGAGTCTTAACTTTCTTCTTTTTCACAATTTACCTCTTTTAATTTCAAGATGTGTTTTTCTACCACATCTAAAACTTTCTTGTAGAACTCTAATAGTTCAACTTTTCCTTCTTCACCCTCAAAACTTTCAACTAAGAAGTATTCCAGTTCTAAGTCAATATCTAGATATTTAATAAGATTTTCTCTCGCAGAATCTCTTAATTCTAAAGGGTCTATCTCTTCTCTTACTTCTTCTTCATATACATAACTTGATACTGATAGATTGAAGTCATTTTCTACTATTTCTTCTAAAGGTACATCTCTTTTTAAGTCTTTTTCTAAGTCTTCAAACTCGATGTATCCTTCAAACTTTGATTTACTCATCACCAGTAAGACTGTAGATATATTAGTATCTTCAAAGTATCCACTCGGTACTTGAATAACTTTCTTAATATAGCCTTTTTCGACAAGCTCTTTTCTTATCTTTCCTTCTCTTGCTTTTCTATAAAGAATCCCTGGAAAATTAAGACTCACACAAACTCCATCATCGGCTAGTAGATACATCATGTGCATTATAAAAGCGTAATCTGCTTTTGATGGTGGCGGTACGTCTACCCAGTCTTTGAACCTTATGTCTTCTTTGTCTGGTTCCCACTTAATAGAAAATGGATAATTTGCCACGATTAAATCGAACTTCATATCCATAAACGCTGGATCCTTTAAAGTATCTCCTACTTCACCAGTGAAGTTTTTTAAAGTCTTTCTTGCTACTTCTAAATAATCTTCTATAAGTTCTTGACCGTATTTTGGTACATCGTCATCGAAGACACTTAGCAGGGTTCCTACACCGCAAGTAGGGTCATACACATTCTTAGGCTTGTCTTTACCATAAGATTTGATAATTTCTGCTAACTTGGTATCTGTATGAAAGACACCTTTTTCTTTTAATTCATTTCTGTACGCTTTCGCGCTGAAGTCTTTTTTCATATCCTAAAATCCAATCGTACCTTTCTAAAACTTTCCTTAAATCTTTCTTATAGATAACGAAATTATTAAAAAATGTTCCGCCTTTAATGAAAGATTTTGAATATCCTTTTTTGCCTTCAAACATAAAAGCCGCAGGAATAACCAACACATAAGGGTTAATCAGTTCATATCCTTTTCTTGACTCACAAAAGGCAATGTATAAGTCCGCTTTTTGTCTACAAGATATTGCGTAGTATGGTTGAGCCTTACCTTTGCCATATCCATAGCAAACTCTATCTTGATTAAATCTCATTGACGAGAATTTAATGTCAATTTTCAATTCACCAAACATAAAATCAAAAGTTGGATTGTTTCTTTTGATAACCCTATTCGCGTCTACCGCTTCTGGTATCATCGCCTGAAACATTTCTTCTGCTTTTGCACCAAGATAAGCTTCACGATTTTTATAGACTATTGGATCTTTTAAATTTACAAGACCCGACTCCATAAGCTCCATGTGCGCTTCAAGTGCAGGAAGTCCACTTTCTAGGACAGCTTGTTCAAAATCTCCAGTTTCTTCGTAAATCTCTACTACGCTTTTCATATCATATCGGCTCACAGCATATATAGAAAAAAGCTAGTATAACTACTATTCCGCCTGCTATTCTTAGTAGATCCCATAGTAGTGTCCACAGTGGTGCTTTAAAATTTATTATTGTTTTTCCTTTTGAATTTACGAGTTTCATTTCTTTTTCTCCTATTCTTTGGTTGCTTAATTCCTATCACATATCCATCACTAGTCTCTACGTGATATCCTTCGTCTATCAATTCATTAACTGCCTGTGTCTGCTCTTTGAAACCGTTACATGGTATGCAGACCATGATTTTTTTATATTCTGTCATCTAATCACTACTGCCGTTTCAACTCTAATCTTTTTGAGTATGTCTTCTAAGGCTCCTATACGGTCTCTAAGGCTTTGATTTTCTTTCTCTAGTCTTCGTCTCTCAAATGGAGATAGTGGATCATACTCTAAGCCTGCCGCTTCTCTGTCTTCTATATATTTCACAGAGAATTTCACTCCTGGTAGTCCAGGTATAGTCTTCAAATTTCCGCTTGCGACCATATTTCTTATCGAGCTTTCGGAAAGTTTCCATCGCTCCATAAGCTCTGATACTGTTAAAACTGCTACATCTGCCATTTTCCATCACTCCTAATCGATTATTTCAACACGATCAAGGGCAAACTCTAACAATTCGCAAGCAATCGTTGAATAATCCTTATTTACATTTTTAGCTACAGATTTAACTCTTTCAGCTACATCTGTAGTAATTCTTAAATATGCATTCGCTGGAGAGTAACTCTTTTGTACTTTTAATATCAGTTTTTCGTTTTTATCCATTTTATTTCTCCTTTCTTTATTTGATATAATCTCCATAAGGAGATGATTATATTGATATACTTTAATAACTCACAACAACTAGAAAACTTATGCAGAGCCTTAGCTGAATTTACAACAGGTTCTAAAATAACCAACATGTTTGATAACCTACTTCTAAATGAAGCTCCACAACAACCTAATGATACTAAGTGGAGAAGATTACATACTGCTTTCTGTAATTCTCAAAACAGTTCTAAATCTAGTGACAAAATAATTCAGTGTATAGAATGGATAATTTATCCTCAAAATTTCATCGGTGATAGTAATTCTTGGATAGAAGCAAAAAATACAATAAATAAAATCATTCAATTTAATGGATTGGAAATAGATGATTCAGGTAAAATTATTCATGCATCTAAGCCAATTAACTATTCTGAAGCTTATAAAAGATATTCATCATTAAAAAATAAATTGGCTCCATTTAACATTCATCCCAGAATTATGTCTATTTGCAATCAAGAACTTATTTCAAAAGATTATTACAGTTTAATTTTTGAAAGTTCAAAACTTGTTATCAAGAAGATTCAAGAAATATCAGATTTAAAGTTTGATGGGATAAATTTAATTAATAAATGTTTTGATCCTAAAAAACCAGTAATTGTTCTGAACTCTTTATCCTCTAACGCGGAAAAAAATCTTTACTTTAGCCTTAAAGCAATGCTAAATCTTATTATCTACATGTATAGAAACCCTAAAGCTCATGAGCTAAAAGCCTACGATACTTCTTCCGAAAAAGATGCAATAGAAGCAATAATTTTAATATCTAAAGCATTAACTTTGCTTGATAATTGTTCAAGATCTTCCATTCATTAAAACCTATCTCTTCATCAGTTACTGTTGTAGTTAGTCCTGCACTTTCATAAAAGTTTTCAAGCTTACCAGTGTATTGGTAGGCTTTTTCTCTTGAATTAAAAATTACTGAATCACTTTTTGAAAGCGACAATGTACCTTCTAAGTCTGCTAAATACCTATCAATGTTATTAATCCGAAATTTCAAAATATAAACTTTAAAGTCGTTTTCCATGTTTATCTCCCTTTCTATAAATTATTTTTCGCTAGATGCCATGACTTCCTAAAAGCTTGTTGGTGAAGTATATTTGACCTTTGCCAGTCATCTTTGTCGTCGTGGTCGTTCTAGTACTACCGTCTGGATTGTTGATGACTCTTATCTTAGTTTCGAAGAGTCCTTGTTCCATTGACTTTTGAGTAGGTTGATTTCTTCTTTCACCATTCTTACACAAGTAACCTTGGTTTCTTAAATAGGTAAATAACCTATTTTGACCCATGTTCGGCAATCCGTTTTGCTTCATTCTCTTAGCAAATTCACCAATTAAGATTGAGTTTTCTGCCACTTCGCAAGAATCGGAGAAAAGAACTTTCGGCTTGTTTCTTTCGTTCTCTTCTTCTGCTAGTAGTCGTCTCTGTCTTTCGTCTTTGAGTGTAGTTGCTAGTTGAATTAAATAATCTGGATCCGTAAGTGTTCTTTCAATGACACTTTCTGTCATGTATGCTCCGTGTTTTCTTATTGTTGGTAAGACTTCGGATGTTACCCAACGTTTAAATTCTTTAGCTTTTTTCATTTTTGATGAAAATATTAAAGAATATAATCCTGACTCATTAACAATAATCATTTTTTGTTTTCCACCAGGTGTCTGTATTTCACCGACCCCTTTATCTTCGCCATCAACATGCGTGTTTAATGCGTCTGCTGTTCTCTTGTATTCCAAAATTTCTGCAACATCTTTTCCGACGAACCAAGGTTCATCATTTATAGCTATTACTCTTACTTCTCCAAAGTCTTTGTTTTTAAAAATTCTTAAATCATTCATTTTATTTCTCCTTTCTTTATTTGCTATAATCTCCATAAGGAGATGATTAAATGCTTTTTTATCATGTTAATAGAAAAACTGATTTCAAGATAAATGATGTATTGAACTACTTGTCATTACCTAAAAATTCTAATCCAGAACTTTTAGATTACTGCCATGACCATTTCCCTGAGGGTCTTAGCCAAATGGGATATAAATATTCTTCATACATAAATCCAAATTCCATTGAATACAGTTCTTATACTTCTGAAATAATCTTAGAAATATTTCGTCAAAAGTCATTCCCAAACTTACCTTCGAGATTTCAAAGTGTTTTTTGTTCAACTTCTATAAAAGAAGCTATTTTCTGGTATAAACAACTAAAACCACAATCAGCAAATATATTAGTCTTTGAGTCGGATCATGTTTATAAATTCGATGCTGCTTGGCGTGATATTATTGCTGCAAATTTAAGTATGTTTTCAGTAGAAATGTTTGCTAATAACTATTGGAATGGAAAAGTCTTTGAAAGAAGTCCTAGAATTGAATACCTGTTGCCATTACCTTTAAAAATAGTTGATATTTTACCTATCGATTAGTTTTTTGATGTGGTCTAAACTTTTTTCTAAACATGGTATTGAGCAAAAAGTATATTTAGTTGGCTTATTTCCTTCACGAGCATCAACTTCTAATACGCAGTTAATATTTGCTTTTTTCATTCCAGGTACCGTTAAAGAGTGTTTGTAGTAATCACATGCTTGAATTTCTGCATCTGGATAATATCCATTAATTACTTTTCCACATCCATCGCATCTAACTTCTTCCATTTCTATCACCTCGTTTGTTTTTAAAAATTTGTAATTCGTTCATAATCTTCTCCTATTGTTTTGCGTTTACGTAAGTTTTTAAGCAAAAAAAATTTCTTCTACTTCTTCTAAAGTGAGTTTTAAGTGTTTTGCAATGGTGTCTATTTCACTCCTGTAAAAATCACTCTCTCCGTTTAATTTTCTATAAAGAGTTGTAACATTGATATTTAGCAGCTCTGCTATATTTTTATAAGTTTCACCTTTTAAAATTAATGCGGATCGGAACTTTTTTACGTCTAACATTTCATCACCTCCTTTTTTTGCGTTTCCGTAAGTTAAGTATATCACCTTGAAATTAAATGTCAATACATAAACGCAAAATATTTTTGATATTTGTATGTTTTTATTGCATAAACGCAATCAAAAGGGTATAATAATAACACAGGAGGTAATTATGGATATAGGTCAATTAATTAAAAAAGCTAGAGAAAATTCAGGAAAAACACTTGATGAAGTGGCAAAAATAGTTGGAGTTTCACCAGCGACTATATCTAGGTATGAAAGCGGAGAAATAAAAAACATGCGTCGAGATAAAATCTCTTTGCTTGCTAAAGCTTTAGACGTTTCTCCTTCTTATCTTATGGGGTGGAGAGATGAAAGCGGAGATCCAATATTAGAAAATATACCTGGAGTAATCATGTTAAATAAAGGTAGAAGAATCCCGATTCTTGGTACCATAGCATGCGGTGAACCTCTTCTCGCAGTTGAAAATTTAGATGGATATTTCTTATGTGATCCTACTATTGTTCGTGGTGACTTCGCCCTTAAATGCAAAGGTGATAGCATGATTAATGAAAATATTAATGAAGGTGACTTAGTCTTTATAAAGAGTGCTTCAGATGTTGATGATGGCAAGATAGCAGTAGTAATTATAGATGATGAAGCAACTTTAAAGAAAGTTTATAAAAATGGAGATTCTTTAATTTTACAGCCTTGCAACCCCTCTTATAAACCAATTATTATTAGCGGTGAAGATTGCAAGGATATCAGAATTATTGGCGAAATGGTCGGAGTATATTCAAGTAGATAGAGGTACTTATGGACATTAAAATTAAATTCGGTAATGGAAATATCATCAACGTAGATGATGAAGTATTTAAAATTAGAAAATCCAGCACTGACGAAACTGTAACTATTCCATTAGAAGAAATTAGCAAAGTTGAAATCTTAGATGATGACGAGTTAATCGTCTTTAAAGATGATGAAAAAATTGAGTGCGGTATCTTCGACGAGAAGCACTTGAGGAAACTTTCTCACTTTTATGAATTAATTAATAAAGAAAAGTATAATTTGCCAAAGAAAAACTTTAATTCAATATATGCTTTTCTTTTACATTTCTTAAGATTGATAAGTATAAGTTTGTTTTTCGCTTCACTGGTAAGAAAAAACTATATCTTTACTGCGATAAGTATAGGTTTGATTGTAATTTCAAGCCTTTTAATTTCTTCACTACTTGCTAAAGATTCTAGAAGTGTAGATCCTACCAGATTTGATTTCTGGGGTGATATCTTTCTTACTGGAAATGGAGCGTTGGTGTATGTAGTTGTCGGTTTTATCTTGCTAGTATTCTTCGGAATATTTGTAGGAATTATGAAATAATTTATGACACAAAAAAAGAGCCTGCACGAATGCAGACCCTCAAAACACATAGTGTTTTCACAACCACCAATATTGTATCATAAATCCGTCAAAAACAAAAGGAGTATGATATGAATACAACTATTAGACAACGAGACAACGGTAAATACCAAGCCATCATTTCGTATAAGGTTAACGGCATCTGGAAACAAAAATCAAAAGGTGGATTTGACCGAGTTTCAGATGCCAAGAAGTGGGCAAAAGAAACCTCTTTCGACTTGGTCGAGATAGAAAGACAAGGTATCATCGACAGCGACATGACAGTCGGTGAACTATTTGACCTCTACATTGAGGATCTGGAGCTTCAAGGTAGACCGAGAAATACGATCAAATCTTACGTTGACACCAAAAATTTCTACGAGAAAATTTCTTCGATCCCAGTAGATAAATTAAAAGCACACGATATCAAAAGACATATTTTATACAAGCAAAAGGCGACAGGCTTTTCACACAAAAATTCTTTCTTAAAGCTTCGAAGCGTCTTAAACTTCGCCTGCAAAGAACTTAAAATTATACCGTCCAACCCGATGGACGGATTAAAAATGAAATTTACTTTTGAAGACACCAGGATAAAGTTTATCACTAAAGAAATTTACCAAGAAATTTTAGACTCTATCGATGACGATCTCGAAAGACTCTATGTCCAAGTCCTATATGAGACAGGTATGCGGCGAAGAGAAGCAATGGGAATCACAATTTTTGATATAAAAGACTGTGCAATTACTGTAAATAAGCAATACGACGAGACTTTAAAATCTTTCGTAAAGCTTAAGACTAAAAATTCAGAGCGAGTTATACCTATAAGCAAAGACCTTGAAAAGAAGCTACTTACTAAAATTACAAACATAGACGGCAGAATCTTCTATGGATTTGATTCCGGGAAAATCAACGAAAAATATTTAAGATCTTTTAAAACTTCGATCCACTGCTTCAGACATACTTTCGCTACAAATCTTGTAAGCTCTGGTATAGATCTCACAGTAGCATCTCAAATTATAGGTGACGATATCAAGACAGTACTAAGCACCTACACTCAAGTGAACGAAGACAAGAAGCAAAGTGAATTCGATAAGATTCGAGCGATGTTTTAAATTTTTGACCAATTTTTGACCGAGAAAAATAAAACCGTTGAAATCAACGGTTTTAAGGCTTAAATTTTTTATAATCATTATATCATCTATAAATTTCAATTTCTACAAATAATAACAATCGCTACTGTTTTGCAAGGTTTTGAAATGAAAATCATATTAAATATATCAAATTTATAAAAAATTTCTCCAACAAAAAGTGATTAAAAAATGAAAATTTTTCACTAGATAAATTTTTTGTTCCTATTTTCTTTATCTTTTGATGATTATATGCAATAATAAATAGTAAAGGATTTTCCCTTACACAGTTATAATATTTAGGAGGAAAATATGAAAAGATACTTTGGTACTGTTGTTAGAGGTGTTAGAACACCTATAGTCAAAAGTGGAGATGATGTGGCTAAGATAGTTACAGATTCTGTTATCGAAGCAGTTAAAGCTGAAAATATAAAATTAAGAGACAAAGATGTAGTTGCCGTTACTGAATCATTAGTGGCAAGAGCACAAAACAACTATGCTTCTACCCATGATATTGCAAATGATGTTAATTCTAAATTTTCAAAAGAATTTGGTGTTGTTTTCCCTATTCTTTCAAGAAATAGATTTTCTATCATTCTTAAGGGACTTGCAGAGTCAGGACTTAAATTACACATACTGCTTTCATATCCTTCCGATGAAGTTGGAAACCATCTAATTGACGAAAGGGAAATTTTCAACAAGAAGATAAACCCATATACAGATGTGCTTGAAGAAGATGAATACGAAAAATTATTTGGAAAATCCATTCACCCATTTACAGGAATCAACTATGTGGACTTATACAAAAGTCTTGCACCTAATTCAGAAATCCATTTTTCAAACGACCCTAGAACTATTTTAAAATATACCGACGAAGTTCTCGTAGCTTCTATCCACACTAGACATTTAATCAAGGATGAACTTAAAGAAGCTGGAGCAAAAGTTGTCTATGGTCTTGACGATCTACTTTCTGAAAAAAATGATAAACATGGTTACAACGAAGATTATGGTGTGCTTGGTTCAAACCTTGCTGGTGATCAAAATGTCAAACTATTCCCAAGGGATGGTAAAGTGGTTGTAGATAGAATCAAAGAACTACTCGACAAAGAGTTCGGCGTAAGTACAGAAGTCATGATCTATGGTGATGGAGCTTTTAAAGACCCTGTTGGACAAATTTGGGAACTTGCAGACCCAGTTGTAAGCCCTGCTCACACTGCTGGACTAGCTGGTACTCCTAGTGAAATCAAAATCAAGTACATTGCAGATACTGATCTTAAAGATTTAACTGGTGAAGAACTAAGAGAAGCAATGGTTGAAAAAATTGAACATAAGAATAAAAACCTTGTTGGTTCAAACGAAACTCTAGGCACAACTCCTAGAAGAATTACCGACTTAATCGGATCTCTTTCAGATCTTACTTCTGGATCTGGAGATAAGGGAACTCCTGTGGTACTAATCCAAGGTTACTTCGACAATTATTCTGATAATTAAAATAAAAAATGGAGGAGCTACCAATGCTTCCTCCATTATTTTTTTATATTTTTTTAGATAGTATTTTAAATAGATAGGATTCGTAGACTGTGTATGGATCCATTGAAGTGGTCTTTATATTTTTATCTATCTCTTCTAGTTCTTTGAAAAACTCTACTAATTCATCGGATCTATAATTAAAAGAGCCAGCCCTTACCTTTTTAAGCTCAAAATTTCCAATTCCAAGCACATTCATTATTTCATAGTCGGGAATGTTTTTCTCGCTTATTTTTTTATATCCCATAAGAAGTCTTACGCTTCTCGCGATAAGTACAAATGTCTTCTGTAGCGGCTCACCTATATCGTAAAGATTTTTAAATTCCGTTATAGCCGTATCTATATTTCTACTTAAGATTGCATCTGTAAGTTTAAAGATATTGGTGTCGATATTTTCAGTAAGCACACTGTCTATTATTTTTCTATCTATCTTTTTATAGGATAGAAATTTGGACAGCTCATTTTTTAAATCCATTAGTGTAGTCTCTAAGTTCTTTGAATTATAAGAAGATTTAGAAATCAAGTAGTTTAAATCCGATGGAGATATCTCTATGTTTTCTCTATTTAAGTAGATATTTACAAACCTCGTCACTTCCTGTGGCGACACCTTGTCAAACTCCACAGTTCTCTTCTTTTTTTTGAAGAATTTATAGAACTTCTTCGACTTATTCAGTTTTGAATTCTCATCGATAAATATAACGATAGAATATTCTGGAATGGTCTCGAAATATTTCAAAGTCCTATCCACATCCAGTAGATTCTTTTCAAACTCTTCTGATTCAGATACTATTATCAGTTTTTTATTCGCCATAACAGGTAATGTTTCACAAGATTCTACCAGGTTTTCAAAATCAGAGACACTAACCAGGTTAAAGGCTTCGAAACTCTTGTCTACATATTTGTTTTTTAAGTAATCCACAGCATTTTCTATCAATAGAACTTCTTTTCCGTATAGTAGGTATGCGCCGTATAAATCTTCGTTGTAAAGTTCGTTTACATTCATCTTTTCACCGTATATTTTTCTAAATTTTCGTTGTATATAAAGGTAACTTGTCCATGTTTTTTAGTTTCCAAAACTTCTCCATACCTTAGTAACTCTTTAATTATATCAGAAGATGGCATTCCGTAGTAGTTAGGTCCATAAGAGATTACCGAAAAATCTGGACGAATCTCACCAAATAATTTCTTAGACACGGAGTACTTTGAGCCGTGATGAGGCACTTTTAAAATATCCACTTTCCCAAGGGATATACTATCAAGTGCTTCTTTTGAAAGATCTCCAGTGTAGAAAACTTTTAAATGCTTGTAATTTACAAGAAGAGCTAGAGATCCGTCATTTCCCTCTCCCATTTTGTGAGAAACCTCTCTAATTTTAAGATCCCCTAGATCCATATCTTTAAATCTTCTTAAATTGAAATTATCTCTTATCGTTTCTGCATAGATATTATCTTCTACAAAAGTATTTGCATAGATAGTTTTGAACTTTATTTCTGGCAAAAGTTCAAATAGCCCTTCGCAGTGGTCCGTGTCGTAGTGACTGATGAAAAGCCCTTCTATTTTCGTAATATTTTTGGATAAGAGGTACGGAAGAACATAGCTTCTCGTCGGATCATAGGCACCACTGCCTCCAGTATCAATCATGTAGTACTTCCCATCGTGTTTTATAATACTGCAATCGCCTTGGCCAACATACATAAAATCCGCTCGGAAGTCTTCCCTTTCGTAAACATCTTGAAAATTTAGAACGAAGAGAGTGATGATACATAGCCCCATTGCTTTTAGACTTTCTTTTGAAAAATTAAACTCTCTATATTTTAAAGCCAAAAGTACACTGAGGTAGTAGGAAACTATAAAGTACCAGTTGACCTTGCCTGTGACGATGTTCTTGAAGTAGTAGTTCAAAAATCTTCCTATATTTGCTCCAGTTTCAAAGAGAAAATCTATTAGAGTCTTCGTCAAAATATTCGGCACCAAAAGATGAGCAAATGAAAATCCAACTCCTAGAGAATACATTGGAATCACGACCAAATTCGCAATAATCGTGATTGGGTTAAACATATAGAAGCATCGTAAGATTATCGGAAGAGTCATTATAAATGCGCCAAGTGAAACTGCAAGACCTTTTCCAATGAATGTTGTTCCCAGAAATTTAAATCTTCTAGCGAATATTATTATTCCAAGTGTCGCTGCATATGAGAGCCAAAATCCAACAGAGTAAATGACATATGGATTGTATGCAAATTGGAAAACCATTGAAATAAGAATAATCTCTATCGACCTATACTTAAATTTAAAAAATCTTGAGAGAACGAGGCACAAAACCATTATAAATGCTCTGACAGCAGAGACTGGAAATCCTAAAACATATATGTAGAGAAATAAAGTTATAAGCGAGATGATGTCACCGACATTTTTTCCAAATGGTTTTAAGATTCTCTTTATAAATAGAAAGACAAGTCCCACGTGTAGTCCTGAAAATGCAAATATATGTGAGATTCCTAAGTTTCTATATGTATTGTAGTCGATGGACATTGAACCATTGGAAGAGAGGATGCCTATGTATGTTCCCTGCACCTCTGGTTTTAGAGATTTTGCTGAATATTCGAGCCTTCTTGCAAATTTTGAACCAATTCCCCTTTTCTTAACCCAGATGATCTTGCCATCTAAAACTCCGCCAACTCCTCTGGACTTTAAATACTTCTCTTCAGAAAAACCATTTTCGTTATAAGGTGGATTTCCCCTTCGAAGAACTCCTTTGAAATTTACGACATCTCCAACATAGTATTTTTCATCTGACTTGATGGAAAATTTTGGATTCCTCCTCAAAAAACTATTTCCATAGGAAACCACATACCTATTCCCTTTAGCTTCAACGATCTTGCCACTTCCAGATACGGTTCCAAAGTTGGTACTAGGATTTGAAATCAAGATTCCAAAAAGCAGTATTAAAAAACTTAAAATTTTTTTATTCTTAGGCAGATTTTTATATAAATAATAATTTATTGTAGCTGCTACAAAAATGATAATTGCCATATCTAACTCCAAATTAAACTTTTACCTTTAAATTTAGTATATATGAGCTTTCTTTCCATTACAAGACGAAGAGAAACTTTCCATAAAATAGTTAAAATTTTACCAGAAACGCTGTCAATATGATAAAATAGTATAGGTGGTTAAATGAAGTATATTATAGATCCTTATAATATGGAATATGAATACAATTTCAAAAACTCAACTTTTTTAAATGGTGTCGAAGTTGCAACCATTGAAGATGTCTTCAACGGAACTAAGAATGTTCGTCCAGATTCTTTCACCATAGACGGCAAGATTTTAAAACCTCTATGGTATGATTCAAAGGCTTACTACGAAACCAAGAGCAAGAGTTCTGTTAGAGTTAGTATCGATGCAGATAAGAGGATGGATCTTGCAGAAGAAGTGACAGCAAATGCGATCCTTCGCCTGGTAATTAAAAATACTTTTGCCCTAAACGCAAAGTATCAAATCTTCGATAGAAACATAGTGGTCCTTGATAAAAAAGATATCACCTACCAAGACTTCGATCAAATGGAAATCCTGTGCAACCAAATCGTTCGCTCAAATTTACCTATCGAAGTAGATGGAAGCGTAGCAAATATCAAAGGTCTCGGAAGCATAAGTATTGAAGGTCCTATCTTAAAGAGAACCTCAGAGGTTTCTATCATAAAACTTATGATGCCCAAGAAATCAAAATCAGGCATAGAAATAGAAATCTTAGGTGGAAGAAAGGCTTATCTCGACTACAAGAACAAATCCAAGCTAATAGAAAATATGATGATGACCTTTAGAGTCGATGAAGAAAATCTATTTGCGAAATTAAAGTCTATCGCCATTGGCAAGGGCTATGATTTTGAAAGAGAGTTAGACGAGAAAGAATCAGAAAAATCTCAAAAGAATAAAGATGAAAGAGATTCTAAAAAATCTGAAACTTCTTCGAAAGATGATTCAGACAAAAAACCTAACTTCGATACACAAAACTTCTTAGATTCAGACGATTTCCCTGAAAAGCCTCAAGAAGATTTAAAAGAATATGAAGAAGATGAAGTAAAATATACATCGGAAGATAAAACCCAAAATGCAGTTGAAGAAGAAACCAAAGATGCAGTCACAACTTCAAATTCAAAAACAGAAGACGAAGACCATTTAAAAAATGAAAGCCCTCTCCCAAAGGGGCTAAATGAAGTTTTAAGTTTTGTAAAAGTTGTAGATGACATTAAGTATATCTACAAAATCCAAAACAAGTATTCACAAGATGAATTAAAAGAAATAACTAAGTACTTAACCAATCTACCTAGTTATGTGGTGGTTCTTGGAACATTACAGAGAGATTATTCTGACATATTAGTTTCAAGAAGCAAGAATTTAAACGTTGACCTTAAAGAAATCTTAGATCATGTTAGCTACCCACTTAAAAGACCAAGTGGAAATATGTTCCAAGTGGAAGCCATGTGTAGACCATCAGAACTATCTAATGTGATGGAAGAATTCTTAATGGAAATAAAATCTAGATTAGGAGTGTAAAATGTATAAAATTGAGAGAAAAGTTAATTTAGCGCCAAATATCTATCTATTTGATGTATTGGCACCTCGTATTGCAGCTTCAGCTAAGCCTGGACAATTTATAATACTTATCGCTGATGACTATGCAGAAAGAATCCCTCTAACAATTTCAGACTATGACATAGAACGTGGTACAGTTCAAATAGTTGTTCAAGCATCTGGAGCATCTACTCAAAAGATAGTAGCATTTGAAGAAGGAGAATATTTCAAAGATTTTGTAGGACCTCTTGGAAGATATTCAGAATTCTTAGACGAAGACCTTGAAGAACTTAAAAAGAAAAGATACTTATTCGTTGCAGGTGGTGTAGGTACCGCACCAGTTTACCCACAAGCAAAATGGTTCAAAGAACACGGACTATCCTGCGACATCATCCTAGGAGCAAAATCAAAAGAATTCGTAATCCTAGAAGAAGAACTTGGAGCAGTGTGTGACAATCTATACGTGTGTACAGATGACGGATCATACGGATTTAAAGGACTAGTTACAGACAAGATCAAAGACCTTTATGAAAAAGGCGAAAAATATGACGTATGCGTATCAATAGGACCTATGATCATGATGAAATTCGTATGTCAAACTACAAAAGAATACGGACTTAAGACCATCGTATCCATGAACCCAATCATGGTTGACGGAACAGGAATGTGTGGAGCTTGCCGTGTTAAAGTTGGCGACAAAACTAAATTTGCCTGCGTAGACGGACCAGAATTTGACGGTCACCTAATCGATTGGAACAGCGCAATGAAAAGACAAGCACAATACAAATCAGCTGATTCAGTTAGAAAAATAGAACCACATGTATGTAACTTTGAATACGACATCGAAGCACAAAATCACGAAATCGAAACTGGCGAAGAAATCAAACAAGATAGATTCACAGCAGTACCAGTTAGAAACCAAGATCCAGAAGTAAGAAGCCACAACTTCGAAGAAGTATGCCACGGATACAACGAAGAAGAAGCAATGAGAGAAGCAAACAGATGTCTTCACTGCAAGAATCCAAAATGTAGACAAGGTTGCCCAGTAAACATAGACATTCCAGGATTTATAAAAGAAATTGCATCAGGAAACTTCGAACAATCAGCAAAAGTACTTGCTCTATACACTGCATTACCAGCAGTATGCGGAAGAGTTTGTCCACAAGAAACACAATGTGAAGCACTATGTGTACTTAAAGCAAGAGGAGATTCAGTCTCAATAGGTAAACTAGAAAGATTTGCAGCAGATAAAGCAAGAGAAGAAAAATACAAACTATCTGAAAAACCAAGACAAAACGGACACAAGGTAGCAGTCATAGGTGCAGGACCAGCAGGACTAACCTGTGCAGGAGACCTTGCAAAGATGGGCTACGAAGTTACAATATTCGAAGCACTACATCTATCAGGTGGAGTACTAGTTTACGGAATACCAGAATTCAGACTTCCAGATTCAGTAGTAGAAGCAGAAATTGAAAACCTAAAAGCACTTGGAGTTAAGATAGAAAACGACGTAGTAATCGGAAGAACTATTACAGTTGATGAAATTCTAGACCAAGGATACGAAGCAGTATTCATCGGATCAGGAGCAGGACTTCCAACATTTATGGGAATCGAAGGAGAAAACCTAAACGGAGTATACTCAGCAAATGAATTCTTAACAAGAAATAACCTAATGAGATCATTTGACAAAGACTTCGACACACCACTTAACGTAGGAAATAGAGTAGCAGTTATCGGTGGAGGTAACGTAGCGATGGACGCAGCCAGAGTTGCAAGAAGACTTGGCGCAGAAGTATCAATCGTCTACAGAAGAACCGAAGCAGAACTACCAGCAAGAGTAGAAGAAGTTCACCACGCACAAGAAGAAGGAATCAAATTCGAAATGCTAACAGCACCAGTTGAAATCCTAGGCGACGAAGACGGTTGGGTAAGAGGAATGAAGATGGTGAGAAACGAACTAGGCGAACCAGATGACAGTGGAAGAAGAAGACCAGTTAAGATCGAAGGATCAGACTTTGAAGAAGAATTCGAAACAGTAATCATGGCACTAGGAACATCACCAAACCCACTAATCTCACATACAACAAACCATCTTGAAGTAAACAAATGGGGATGTATCGTAGCAGATGAAACAGGACAAACCTCAAGAGAAGGCATCTTCGCAGGAGGAGACGCAGTAACAGGAGCAGCAACAGTAATCCTTGCGATGGGAGCAGGTAAAACAGCAGCAGAATCCATCGACAAATATATAAGAGAAAAGAAAAACTAAAAATTTAAATTAGAGATAAGTACAAAAAGTACTTATCTCTTTTTTATTGCAAAAATTTTTAAAAATTTAATATGAAAATATTAATCATCATTTTTATATGAAAACGATTCACGGCGCTAAAGTAAATCGTTAATTTATTAATTAATTTTAACTTTTTACATTCTGTGATATAATTTAGTTAACTAAAAGGAGGTAATGAAATGAAAGAAAAAAAGGGTTTGTCACTTCCTATTCAAATCTTAATAGGACTCGTGGCAGGAATCATCGTAGGTATATTCTTACAAAGTAAACCTGAAGTAGCAGACAAATTTATAAAACCACTAGGAACGCTATTTTTAAACCTAATTAAGCTTGTAATCGTACCACTAGTATTTGCATCATTAGTAGTAGGAGTTGCAGATCTAAAAGATGCAAAAGAAATAGGCAAGATCGGAATGAAGACATTTGTATATTTCTTTTTAACCACAGCATTCGCAATAGTAATAGGACTAATCCTCGCAAACCTACTAGACGTATCATCAGGCTTCACACTACCTGCAGATCAGCTAGAGTTTGAAGCCAAAGAAGCACCAAGTTTCATAGACACACTAATAAACATAGTGCCATCTAACCCACTTAAATCACTAGTAGAAGGTCAAATGCTCCAAATAATCGTATTTGCTCTTATACTTGGAGGAGGACTACTCTACGCAGGTGAAAAAGGCGAAACAGTATTTAAATTCTTTGACGGCTTACAAGAAGCAATGATCTACATTACAAACGGAATCATGAAGCTTGCACCATACGGTGTGTTCGGACTAATAGTACCAGTAGTAGCAGCAAACGGACCACAAGTACTACTCCCACTAATAAAAGTAGTAGGAATAGTATACCTAGGATGCTTCTTACATGCATTCTTAGTATACGGATCATCCATAGCATTACTAGCAAAACTACCAGTTGGCATCTTCTTCAAGAAGGCATTTTCACCATGGGCAGTAGCATTTACCACATCATCATCAGCAGGAACATTACCAATCTCACTAGACACATGTGAAAATGAACTAGGAGTATCAAAACCAATCGCATCCTTCGTACTACCACTAGGAGCCACCATCAACATGGACGGAACAGCAATATACCAAGGAGTCTGTGCACTATTTATCGCAAAAGTATATGGACTAGACATGAGTTTAGGACAACAACTAACCATAGTCTTAACCACAGTACTAGCATCAGTAGGAACAGCAGGAGTACCAGGAGCAGGAATGATCATGCTAGCAATGGTACTACAAGGAGTAGGAATCCCAGTAGAAGGAATCGCACTAGTAGCAGGAATCGATAGAATCTTCGACATGATAAGAACCTCAATCAACGTACTAGGAGACATAAGCTGCTCAGTAATAGTTGCAAAATCAGAAGGAAAATTTGACGAAGAAGTATATAGAAGAAAACAATTAAGTAAATAGAAAAAGCCACATAAGTGGCTTTTCTTTATTTAAGGAGATAAAATGAAGAAAAAATTAGGAATTTTAGGAGGCATGGGACCACTGGCAAGCATGGTGTTTTACGAAAGAATCATCCACAACACAGAAGCAAATAGCGACAACGAACACATAGACATAATGCTACTCTCCCACGCAACCATACCAGATAGAACGAGCGTAATATTAGAAAATAGAGACCACAGTGAAATAGTAGACGTAGTAAAACCGGATATAGAAGCATTCGAAAACTATGGCGTAAAAAACATCGCAGTCTCATGCAACACATTCCACAACTTCTTAGAAGACGTAGAAAAACTAACAGACATACCAATAATAAACATGATAGAGATAGCAACAGAAGAAGCGAAAAAACACGGACAAAAAGTCACAGTCCTAGGAACCAAAGGCACACTACAAACAGGAATCTACGAAAAATATATAGAAAAATATGGACTAGAGCATATAAAAGTAGACGATGACATAGAAGAAGAACTGATGGAAATAATCTACCATGTAAAAGCAACCAATGACACAAAATCCAAAAGATTCAACGAAATCTGCAAACACTACCTAGACCAAGGCTCAATACCAATACTCGCATGTACAGAACTCTCAACATTGGACTTAGAAGAAGAAGTAGAAGAAGAAACAATAGACGCGCTATCAGTCCTAACAAGAGAATGTATCCTAAGATCAGGATACAAACTAAAATACAAAAAAATAATACACTAAAAGCGACTAAGAAAACTTAATCGCTTTTTTTGATACATATGAGATGGATCATCTGCCTCTATTAACCGTTAAGAGTAAAATAAATTACTTCCTATTTATCATTGTAGCGGAAGCTATCAGCTTCCATCAAACTCGACACTAAATTCTCTTCACTCAGGCGAAGCCGTGGAATAACCGTTTCATCATATTTATCCTCGTAGCGGAACCTTCTAGGTTCCACAGCCGAGAGGCTCTGCACAGAAAACTTAATTGATTCTAAAGTCTTATACAGGTCCAACACTCCACACAGTCACCCTGAGCGAAGACGGCAACGCCGTCATAGTCGAACGGGTCTAACCTCTGTAGGTCAAGTCCTCCCAAATGACCCCACCTGATGGAGATCCTCATAACCACAAAACCTATTAATAATGTCATTATAAATATTACTAGCATGAAAATTGCTCTGCTTGCTTTTCCTGTCTTAATCATTTTCTCCCTTCGTTCTTTTTACTTGTTAATGTATTCTCGGTCCCAAAATTACTGCTATTAACTTAATTTTATTATATCAGAGTTTTGAGGTTTTTATTTCTTTTTTCAAATATTTATGATATTTTAACGTTTTTTATGTGTTTTTGTTTTTATTCTACAAATTTAGTTTCTACAAAAAATCTGCTGGTGTTTCTATCAGCAGATTTTCTTTGTTCTTTTAAATTTTCGCATTAAAAAAGCTGGAACTTAATCCAGCTTTAAATTTTTAAGTTAGTCAAGAAGTTTTGATACTACTCCTGATGCTACTGTTCTTCCACCTTCACGGATTGCAAATCTTAGTCCTTCGTCCATTGCGATTGGTGTTATTAGTTCTACTTTGAATGTTGCGTTGTCTCCTGGCATTACCATTTCTACTGCTTCTGGTAGTTGGATGTCGCCTGTTACGTCTGTGGTTCTGAAGTAGAATTGTGGTCTGTAG
>QWCE01002271.1_pt1 | contig 47598 bp, 41 predicted proteins | sample 1972531 | NCBI WGS metagenome assembly QWCE01 (sample SAMN09866716, study PRJNA288562) | Human gut metagenome isolate term4_stool, whole genome shotgun sequencing... | reverse complement strand
TGTAGTATCTATGAAGAGCCTGCTTGAAGCCGGCGTACACTTTGGTCACCAAACCAGAAGATGGAACCCGAAGATGAAGAAATACATCTTCACCGAACGTAACGGCATTTACATCATCGACTTGCAAAAAACCGTCGGTAAAATCGAAGACGCCTATGACTTCGTTCGCGAAACCGTACAAAACGGCGGACAAGTATTGTTTGTCGGTACGAAAAAACAAGCACAAGATGCCATTGAAAAAGAAGCAAAGCGTTGCGGAGAATTCTACATTAACCAACGTTGGTTAGGTGGTCTTCTTACCAACTATCAAACCATAAAGAAAAGAATCGGTCGTCTGAAGGATTTAGAAGAAATGGAAACAGACGGTCGCTTCGACGTTCTTCCCAAGAAGGAAGTTATCGGCCTTCGTCACGAAAGAGAACGTCTTGAAAAGTTCTTAGGCGGCATTAAAGACATGAACGGCTTGCCCGATGTCATGTATGTCGTCGATCCGAAGAAGGAAAATATCGCCGTTAAAGAAGCTCAAAAGCTCGGCATCCCCATCGTCGGCATTCTCGACACCAACTGCGATCCCGACGAGTTGGACTACCCCATTCCCGGTAACGACGACGCCATTCGTGCCGTTAAGTTAATTACGGAAACAATGGCTAACGCCGTTCTCGAAGGTAAACAAGGGGCACAAGATCACGCTGAAGAAGAAGCTGAAGCAACGGAAACTTCCGAAGAAGCAGAAGCAACCGAAGAAACTGAAAATCAAAACATGGACAGTGCGGCTGATACAAAAGAACAAGAATAAGGTAGATTATAAGAGTTCTAAGCCAATGGAACTCTTATTTTTTTGAAAATGTGATTCACGATTGAAAGGGGACTGTAAAATGGAAATTACTGCAAAAATGGTTAAAGAACTGAGAGACAAATCCGGCGCAGGCATGATGGACTGCAAGAAGGCTTTAAAAGATTCCGACGGTGACATCGACCGCGCGGCCGACATTCTCAGAGAACAAGGCTTAAGCAAAGTTGCTAAGAAGAGCAGCCGTATTGCCGCTGAAGGCATCGTCGAAAGCTACATCCACAACAATCGTATCGGCGTTCTTATCGAAGTCAACTCCGAAACCGACTTTGTCGCTAAAAACGAAGACTTCAAAGAATTCGTTCGCGACATGGCGATGCAAGTAGCAGCGACCAATCCGAAATACGTTACCCGCGAAGAAGTACCCGAAGAAGAATTGGATCACGAACGTTCCGTATTAAAGGAACAAGCGTTAAACGAAGGCAAACCCGAAAAGATCGTAGAAAAAATGGTCGAAGGCCGTTTGGAAAAATTCTACAAAGAAATCGTCTTATTGGATCAACCCTTTATTAAAGACGGCGACAAGAGCGTCAACGATCTGTTAACCGAACTCATCGCAAAGATCGGTGAAAAGATCAGCATTCGTCGTTTCTGCCGCTATGAAGTCGGTGAAGGTTTAGAAAAGCGCAACGAAGACTTCGCCGAAGAAGTTGCAAAACAAATGCAATAATCGGACCGCGACCATGGAACCTAAATATAAGCGAATCGTCTTAAAGCTCAGCGGGGAAGCCATGGCGGGTGAAAAGGGAATCGGCATTGATTCTTCCGTCGTCCGGCTTTTCGCTTCTGAAATCAAGCGCATTTCCGAAGCCGGTGTAGAAACGTGTATCGTCGTCGGCGGCGGCAACTTTTGGCGCGGCCGCGACAGCAAGGATATGGATCGTGCTACATCCGACTACATGGGGATGCTGGGGACGGTGATGAATGCCCTTGCCCTTCAAGATGCTCTGGAGCAAATGGACGTGGTAACGCGGGTCATGACGGCCATCGAAATGAAACAAGTGGCCGAGCCCTACATTCGTCGCCGCGCCATTCGCCACCTTGAAAAAGGACGTGTGGTTATCTTCTCGGGCGGCATCGGCAATCCCTATTTCTCCACGGACACCACAGCGGCCCTCCGTGCAGCTGAAATCGACGCGGAAGTCATTTTGCTGGCGAAAAAAGGCGTGGACGGTATTTACGACTCCGACCCCAATGTCTATGAAGACGCCGTAAAATTTGACAACTTGACTTATTTCGATATCTTAAGCAAGAATTTAAAAATTATGGACTCGACAGCCACTTCTCTATGCATGGAAAATGAAATTCCCTTACTTGTCTTCGGCATCGACGAATCGAACAATCTTTACGATGCGGCCATGGGCAAGGAGCTGGGAACCCGTGTGGAATAAGGAGGATTTTGTATGGATTTTAGCGAAATCAAAAAAGAAGTTCAAACCAAAACGCAAAAGACTGCCGATCGCTTAAAGGAAGAGTTGGCATCGATTCGTGCCGGTCGCGCCAATCCCTCTCTTTTAGACCGAATTACCGTAGAAGCTTACGGCCAACAAACGCCCTTAAACCAAGTCGCTGGCATTACGGCACCGGAAGCGCGCTTGTTAACCATTCAACCTTGGGACGCATCCTTGATTCCGGCCATTGAAAAAGAGATTCTAAAATCCGATTTGGGTTTAAATCCTTCCAACGACGGAAAATTAATTCGTCTGGCGATTCCTCAACTGACGGAAGAGCGACGCAGGGATATGATTAAGGTTGTCGGTAAGGATGCGGAGCAATCGAAAATTGCCATTCGTAACGTTCGTCGCGATGCCATCGAAACGATTAAAAAAGCGGAAAAGAACAAGGAAATTTCTGAAGATGATCTGAAGGATTATGAAGAAGAAATTCAAAAGCTTATCGACGCCGCCATCAAAAATATCGATGCCATAGCCAAGAAAAAGGAAGACGAACTACTTGAAATTTAAATACAATTGAATAGAGCCCCTTAGGGGGTTCTTTCTTTTTAGGAGAAATCATGGATTCTGCAAAAAAAGAAATGCCGAAACATATCGGCATTATTATGGACGGAAACGGCCGTTGGGCAAAAAAACGGAACTTGCCTCGGACCTACGGACATAAGGAAGGCGTGAAACGGGTTATAGAAATCGTCAAGGCCTGCTACAAATTAAATATTCCCTACCTCTCTCTATATGCCTTTTCCACGGAAAATTGGAAGCGTCCCGAACAGGAAGTCTCCAATTTGATGTTTTTGTTGCGTTCATTTATCGAGCAATATCTGGATGAATTATATGAAAACGGCGTGAAGCTGAATATTATGGGCGACGTATCGGCCTTGGGAGACAAGACGAGAGAGATGGTAACAGATGCCGTAAAGCGAACGGAGCACAATAAAGACCTCGTATTAAACATCGGTTTAAACTATGGCGGACAAGACGAGATCCTTCGTGCGGCAAAGGCTTTGGCGCAAAAGGTGGAAGCGAAAGAAATCACCGCGGATGCCATCGACAAAGAGGCTTTCGAAAAAGAGCTCTACACGAAAAATCAGCCGCCCTTGGATCTTTTGATCCGTCCCAGCGGTGAGTTGCGGGTAAGTAATTTTATGCTCTGGCAACTGGCCTATGCGGAATTCTGGTTCTCGGATATTTTGTGGCCTGACTTTACCGAAGAAACCTTAAAAAAAGCGATCGACGATTACCAATGTAGAAACAGGCGATTTGGAGGCGTATAATTGAGTAATCTATCAAAACGTACGACAACGGCCCTGATTCTTATTGCTCTTTTAGTTACGATTTTATATTTCGGCGGAAGGGTGCTGCAAATTGCCGTGCTCTTATTCTCCCTGGAGCTGTCCCGGGAGCTGATCGCCGCTTTTAAGCATAAGGGGAATCACATTCCCGAGCATTATATTTTGCTCGCCTGTGCTTTTCACTTTGTGGTTTTCGAATTCGGCTGGCCATGGTTTGTCGCATTCACCATTCCTTTATTTTTCTTAATTCTTTATTTTTTGAAAGACGATCAATTTACCGTCGAGGACATGGGCATTTCCGTTTTAATACTCATCTATGTGCCTACATTTTTGTTTCCCATTATGTCTCTGGACAAGACCCGCTATCTGTATCTGGTCTTCGTTATATCCATTGCGACGGACACCTTTGCCTATTTAACGGGCATGGCCTTCGGGAAACGCAAGCTATGCCCCTCCATTAGTCCGAATAAGACCGTTGAGGGCGCTTTAGGCGGAATTATCGGCACGTTGATTTGCGGATTGATCTATTGTCTTATCTTTCATATCGAAATTTACTTTGTTCACGGGCTTTTTATCGGCCTCGCCTCGGTGACGGCACAGCTCGGCGATTTATTTGCATCAAAAATTAAACGAACGACGGGCATTAAAGACTACGGAAATTTCCTTCCCGGTCACGGCGGATTTATGGACCGTTTCGACAGTATGCTATTAATCATTCCCATGGTCTATATCCTATTCCGTTTTGCCCTTTAGGAGGTTTTATGTCGACCTTATTAGGTTCACTTTTTGTATTTATATTAATTATTGCCATACACGAGTTCGGCCACTTTGCCGTGGCCAAAGCTGTGGGCATTCGCGTCAATGAATACGCCATCGGCATGGGTCCGTTAATTTTTAAAAAGAAAAAAGGAGAGACCCAGTACAGCCTTCGAGTCCTGCCTATCGGCGGCTACGTCGCCATGGAAGGGGAGGAATCGGCATCGGAAGACCCCAGGTCTTTTAACAACGCAAGCCTTTGGAAACGGGCGGCGGTCGTCGTAAGCGGTGCCGGAATGAATTTCGTTTTGGCCATCGTGACCTTTAGCCTTTTTTTATTAATTACAGGCTATCCGACCCGCACCGTCGAAAGGGTTCTCCCCCAATCCCCGGCGGCAGAAGCGGGAATACAAACCGGCGATGTGATTCATTCCATCGACGGAAAGACCGTGGCCGATTGGGACACATTTTCCAAAACGGTGGCGGCATCGAAAAAGACCTTGACCATCGGCGTTCGTCGCAAGGGCGAAGATTTGTCTTTTACCGTTACGCCGGTGAAAAAAGAAGGTCGGCCTATCGTCGGCATTCAACCGACGAGTAAAAAAGAACCGATCAAAGCCATTGGCGACGGATTCACCATGACCGGGAAGACCGTCGTGACTATTTTTCAAGTGCTGGGTCAATTATTTTCCGGCAAGCTCGGCGTCGATAATCTCTCGGGGCCGGTGGGCGTAGTGAAGGTTATCGGCGATTCGGTGAAATACGGATTCGCATCCCTGCTCTTTATTACGGCTTATATTTCGGCAAACTTAGGCTTTATGAATCTGCTGCCGATTCCCGCTCTCGACGGCGGGAAGCTGGTTTTCTTGCTTATCGAGGGGATTACCGGTAAGCCCATCAACGAAAGGGTAGAACAGGGCCTTTCGATAGCAAGCTTTGTATTATTATTCAGCCTTATGATTTACGTGACGATTTTCGGCGACATCGCACGATTTTTACACTAGAAAGGACGACGAAAGTGGCAAAGTACACGAAGCAAATCGCAGTCGGCGACGTTTTAATCGGCGGCGGCGCTCCAATCAGCATTCAGTCCATGACGAACACGAAGACGAAAGATGCGATTTCAACCATCGACCAGATTCATGGCTTGGAAAAGGCCGGCTGCGATATTATTCGGGTGGCGGTCAACGACGAGGACGATGCAAAAGCCTTGGATAAAATTATTCCCGCCATTGCCATTCCGGTGATCGCCGATATTCAATTCGACTATCGGCTGGCCCTATACGCCTTGGAACACGGCGTCCACGGCCTGCGTATTAATCCGGGAAACATCGGCGAAGAATGGAAGGTAAGGGAAGTGGCAGAGGCTGCGAATGCAAGAAACGTCTCTATTCGTATCGGCGTCAATTCAGGCTCCGTAAAGCCCTCTTTCATCGAAAAGAACCACGGCGTCAATCCCAAGTCCATTGTGGAATCGGCATTGGAAGAGATCGCCACTTTGGAAAAATTCGGCTTCGACGCCATCAAGGTTTCTTTGAAATCCTCCGACGTTCGCCAATCCATCGAAAGCTATCGCGAGTTTTCAAAAGTGTCCGACTACCCCCTACATCTCGGCATTACCGAGGCCGGTGCCGCCTTAAACGGCATCGTCAAATCGGCTGTGGGCATGGGAACTTTGCTGGAAGAAGGCATCGGCGACACCATGCGCGTCTCCTTGACGGGAGATCCAGTAGATGAAGTCTATTGCGCCAAAGCCATATTGAAGAGTTTGGGCCTTAGGCAAGAAGGCATCGACGTCGTCGCCTGTCCTACCTGCGGGCGCACGGAGATCGACTTAATCAATATGGTCAAAGAAGCGGAAGAGCGCTTTAAATCCTTAGATTTCGAAGGAAAGATCGCCATTATGGGTTGCCGCGTCAATGGCCCAGGCGAGGCGCAGGAAGCGGATTACGGAATCACCGGCGGAAACGGCAGAGGCGTCATCTTTAAAAAGGGAAAAGTGGTAGAAACCGTGCCTGAAACCGAACTGTTAGACGCTCTTATCGATTTAATAGAAAGGGATCATCGGTGATTCAACAAGAGAAGCATCCGTCAGAGCGCGTCCTGATGGATTTTATTTTAAAAAATTCCATACCTTTCAAAAAGCTCGTCTACAATAGGGACAAATCCGCTTTAAATCTGCATTTTAATTGCGAGGAAGGGGATTGGAGCGACGAGCTTGCCCAACTTGTGACGCAATGTTATCCCACATTGGTCGTCAAGATGTTTTACTTAGACAAGAAAAAAGAGCCGACGTCTTATACGGAAGATGAAATCTATGATTTTCTGAAGACGTCGATTATTTCTTCCGGAGCTTGGCTCGAGAGAGGCTGCTTTTCCTTAAAAGAGAGCCGCATCACCCTTCAGGTACCGAATGCCACCGTGGAAAAGACCATCCTTTCCATGGGCATCGAAAGCCGACTTGAAGAAATCACCGGGTGTCATTACTTCCTCGAGTGTGCTTGCTCGGAAGACGGCTGCGAATTGAAATCCTTGAATGAGGTGATCGAGAGCGAAGAGTCGGTTTTCTGCAACGATTTTAAACTTGAAACGCCGGTGGCTGCGCAAGAGCTCGGGAAAAACGAGGACGAAGTTTACAGTTTCGGCAAAAATAAATTCGAAGCGCCGACGCCTCTTAACCAATGTAGCTTAGGGGAGACGGTGACGATTACGGGCTCCGTCTTCGATTTCGATGCGCGGCCCATTAAAAACGACAAGACTTTGCTAATTCTTTCGATTTACGACGGCACGGACAGTACCACGGTCAAGGCCTTTGCCAAAAATAAAGAAGCCGATGCCTTTGCTCAGACTTTCGGCGTAGGAACGACCGTTTCGGTTCACGGGAAGTACGATTTCGACAGCTTCGACAAGCGGGAGTGCATGGTGGCGAGAAATATAAAGCTGTCCCCCACGCCGAAGCGTGTCGACAAAAGCGAACGTAAGCGCATTGAACTTCACGTCCATACGAAAATGAGCAATATGGACGGCACCAACACCATCGGTGATTTCGCCAAGCAGGCCAAGGCCTGGGGCCACGAAGCCATCGCCATCACTGACGACAATGTGGTGCAGGGCTATCCCGACGCCATGAATGCGGCGAAGAAAAACGACATACGCATCCTCTACGGCATCGATGCCGATGTGGTGGACGACGAGGAGCTTATCTATAAAAATCCGGCGCAGGTCAAGCACGGAGAAGGTTACGTAGTTTTTGACTTAGAGACCACGGGATTTTCGCCGCGCTACGACGAAGTCACGGAAATCGGCGCCGTAAAAATCGAAGACGGGCGCATCACCGATCGCTTTTCGACCTTCGTCAATCCCATGCGGCCCATTCCCGAAAGAGTGGTGGAGCTGACCAATATTACGGATGAAATGGTGGCAGATGCGGACCCCATCGACGTAGTCCTGCCGAAATTCGAGGCATTTATCGGCGACTGTATCTTAGTGGCCCACAACGCTTCTTTCGACTCCCGCTTTATCGAGTACAGACGGAAGGGGAAGGCGCCCTATCCCACCATCGACACCTTACTTTTGGCTCGGTCCTTAAATATTCAGGTAAAAAATTTTCGATTGGGCACTCTGGCGAAACGTTTCGGCATCAATTTACAGGGCGCTCACCGCGCCGTCAACGACGCCGAGGCCACGGCGGAATTATTTCTGCACCTGCAACGACTGGCGGAGAAGTGCGGCGTCGAAACGCCTGACGACCTTAACAAATTGAAACCCGATGCGCCTGAAAAAACCTTCCCCGCCAAAATGACTATTTTCCCGAAGAACCTGGATGGTCTTACGGCCATGTACCATTTGGTTTCAAGCTCTCACATGGATCATTTTTTCCGTACGGCGCGCATGCTTCGTTCGGAGGTCCTAAAAAATAAAGAGAATTTCATCATCGGATCCGGGGGAGAAGAGGGCGAATTAATCGATGCCTTTTTGCGAGGAGCAGATGAAGGGGAACTTAAACACATCGCTTCGAATTTTGATTACATCGAAGTGGCGCCGCCGAATCGTTACGGCAAGGCTTATGCCGACGGCCTTTTGAGAAACGAAGACGATACTCGGGAGATGATCGTCGATTTAATCAAGCTGGCAAGAGAACTGGATATTCCGGTCGTGGCATCTTCCGACGTGCGCTACTTAAACAAAGAGAACGCGGAATTTCTTCAAATACTGGAGCATTCGAAATTTAGAGGTCGCCCCTTTACAAATAACGGCGCTTACTTTATGACCACCGACGAAATGCTCGACGCCTTTTCATTTTTAGGAGAGGAAGCGAAAGCCATCGTCATCGACAATCCGAAGAAGATCGCCGATTCTATAGATGTATTTCCGCCGATTCCCTCGGGTAAGTACCCGCCGAAAATTAAAAATGCCGACGTGGATCTAAAGGCCGACGCATTTAAGCGTGCGAAGGAGATATACGGCGATCCCTTGCCGAAAATCGTGGAGGATCGTTTAAATACGGAGCTTGAAAGCATTATCGGAAACGGCTACGCGGTCATGTACAAAATTGCCCAGCAGCTGGTGCAAAAATCCAACGACGACGGCTATTACGTCGGCTCCCGTGGCTCCGTCGGCTCTTCCTTTGTCGCTACCATGACAGGCATTACGGAGGTTAATCCCCTGATGCCCCACTATGTTTGCGGAAACTGCCGTTACAGTGAATTTATCGACGACGGCAAGGTGAGCACCGGCTTTGATCTGCCGAAGAAAAATTGCCCGGTTTGCGGCGAACCCTTAACTCGCGAAGGCCACAAGATTCCATTCGAAGTCTTCCTGGGCTTTTACGGCGACAAGGAACCGGATATCGATTTAAACTTTGCCGGCGAATATCAGCCTACAGCCCACAAATTCATTGAGGACTACTTCGGCGAAGGCTTCGTCTTCCGCGCCGGTACTATCGGCACCTTGGCGGAAAAAACCGCCTTCGGTCTGGTAAAGAAATTTATCGAAGAAAATAACATTCAGAAAAACCCGGTGGAGATCATGCGACTGGCCAAGGGCATCGAAGGGGTAAAGCGCACCAGCGGCCAACACCCCGGCGGCATTATGGTCGTGCCGAAAGATCAGGACATTCATCACTTTACGCCGATTCAGTATCCGGCGGACGAGAAGAAGAAAAACGTTATAACCACTCACTTCGACTACCACTCCATTAGCGAAAATATTTTAAAGCTGGATATCCTCGGTCATGATGCGCCGTCCATCCTGCGTATGCTGGAAGATTTAACCGGCATCCCTATGGAGACCATCGACCTGAACGATCCCGACGTCATGAGTTTATTTACCTCCACGGATGCATTAAAGGTAGACGACGCACTTTTCACCTCGCCCACGGGGACTTTAGGGATTCCCGAGTTCGGTACGGATTTCGTCGTGCGCATGCTCATGGACACGAAGCCTTCCACCTTCGGTGAGCTGGTGAATATCTCCGGCCTTTCTCACGGCACCGACGTATGGACGGGCAACGCCCAAGATTTGGTGCACTCTAAAAAGGCTACGATTTCTGAGGTCATCAGTACCCGGGAAGATATTATGAACTACCTTATCGTCGCAGGTGCGGAAAACAAAGTAGCCTTCGATACCATGGAGGCGGTGCGAAAGGGCCGAGGCCTTCCTGAAAAATACATGGACGTGTTAAAGACCTTGGATGTACCGAGCTGGTATTTCGAAAGCTGCGAAAAGATTAAGTACATGTTCCCACGGGCTCACGCCGTAGCCTATGTGATGACCAGTATTCGCATCGCCTGGTACAAGGTCCATTACCCCCTGGCATTTTATGCCGCCTACTTTACGACCAAGCTTTCGGATTTAAACGGTGATTTGTTAGTCGGCGGCATCGGCGTAATTAAAAAACGGATGGATTGGATCGATAATAACGAAGAGGCGACGAAGGCGGAATTATCCGAAATTCCCATTTTGCGTGTCGTTATGGAAATGATGGCGAGAGGCTATGCCTTTGAGCCCATCCACCTTGGCGTGTCCCATTACGAAAAGTTTTCAGTCTACGAAGGAAAAGTGCTCCTTCCCATCAGTTCCCTTCAGGGAATCGGACGAACGGTGGCAAAAGAAATTTACGAGGCCGTTGCGGAACAGGAATTTCTTTCCGTAGAAGACATGGTGAAGCGAACCGGTGCTTCCAAAACTGTCGTGGAAACCCTAAAGGCGCACGGCGCCCTAAGAGGAATCCCGCAAGATAACCAATTAAGCATCATGGATCTTGTTGGCGATACCGGCAAAATGTGATATACTAGAGAAAAGATAGACGAGTAGAACTAGAGTGGGTCCACCACTCTAGTTTTTTATGGGAGGTGAGTTCTTGAAACATTCTCAAGTACGGGAGATCGTCGCATCGGCGGCGGAAAAAGCGGCAAGTGAACGCGGTTATGAAATCGTAGAGGTTGAGGTTTCAAACAAGACGCCGTCGCGTATTGTTATCACGGTGTATCATCCTGAGGGCGTGAAAATCGACGACTGTGCCGATATTTCTCGCGATATAGGAGAGTTAATTGACGGCAAGGATTTATTCGAAGGCAAATACACCTTGGAAGTTCAGTCACCGGGATTGGATCGGCCTATTCGTACGACGGATGATTACAGACGAAACATGGGAAAAAAGGTCGAGGTTCACCTCTACAAAAAAGTAGACGATCGTAAAGAATTTGTTGGTATTTTAGCGGACTACGGCGAAGACACCGTGGATATCCGCACCGAAGATGGAAAAATTGTCACCTTTGATTCAAAATCCATCTCATTAATGCGACAGGTCATTGAATTTTAGGAGGCAAAGAAAAAACAATGAATGAAGAGTTTATTTTAGCTCTTAAGCAATTAGAAAGCGAAAAAGGAATTCCCGAAGACGTCATCATCGAGGCCCTTGAAACGGCACTCTTGTCCAGCTATAAGAAAAATTTCGGCACTACACAAAATGTGGTCGTTGAAATCGATCGGGAGACGGGGAGAATTTCTTTGGCCGCCGAAAAAGAGGTTGTCGATGAGGTTTTCGACGACAATACGGAAATTTCGTTGGAAGAGGCGCGAAAAGAAAATCCCAGACTGGAAATAGGCGATACTTATTACGAGGACATCGAACCGGAAAAGTTCGGTCGTATCGCCGCACAAACGGCGCGACAAGTGGTTATTCAACGGATCAAGGACGCTGAAAGAGATGTTATCTATGACGACTATGCCGATCGGGAAAATGAAATTATCACCTGCGACATACAGCGCGTGACGAAAGGCAATGTCTTCGTCGACTTAGGAAAGACCGAGGCCATCTTACCCGTGTCGGAACAAATCCAAGGTGAGTCCTATGAGCAGGGCGATCGATATAAGATGCTGGTTCTCGAAGTTAACAAACAGCCGAAGGGACCGCAAATCGTTCTTTCGAGAAGTCATCCGAATTTAGTGAGACGGCTGTTTGAATTGGAAGTACCTGAAATCCACGACGGAATCGTCGAGATTTTCTCCATCGCAAGAGAAGCGGGGAGCCGGACGAAAATCGCCGTCTTCAGTAAGGATGAAGATGTGGATCCCTTGGGCGCCTGTGTCGGCTTTAAAGGCAGCCGAGTAAAGACCATCGTCGACGAATTACACGATGAAAAAATCGACATCGTCATTTGGGAAAAAGATATAGCCGCATTTATCGGCAATGCCCTGAGCCCGTCGAAGGTCGTGGAAGTCTTTATCAATCAACGGGAAAAATCCGCCATGGTCGTTGTGCCGGACTATCAACTGTCCTTGGCCATCGGAAAAGAAGGCCAAAACGCGCGTCTGGCGGCAAAGCTGACGAATTGGAAAATCGATATAAAGTCCGAAACACAATTTGACGAATACCTGGATTCCCTTTCCATGGACATAGACGATTTCAGAACCTATTTTGAAAATACGGCGGCGGAATCTACGGAAGAGAGCGCGACGAAAGAAGTATTCGCAACCGATGAAAAAGGCGAGACGAAGATCAGCGATAATTTTGCAAGTATCGGCGGCCTCACCGGCATAGATCTGTCGGAATTGTTCCAAGATGCAGATGCGAGTGCAGCGGAAGAAGAGCCGGTCCATGACGAGGATTTAACGGAGGAAGCAGAGCAAGGTGAGTAAGAGGATTCATCAATGAACAAGACGAAAAAAGTTCCCTTGCGCAAATGTGTAGGGTGTTCTGAATCGAAACCGAAAAAAGAACTCATACGAATCGTAAAAAATAAAGAACAAGAGGTTTTTATAGATGAAACAGGAAAAGCAAACGGCAGAGGCGCTTATGTTTGTAAAGATATAAAGTGCCTGGATAAGGCGATTAAAACAAAGGCGATTTACAAGGCCTTAGGAAAAGATCTTACAAAGGATACGATCGAATCGCTTCGCCAATCACTTGCAGATCTATAACCCTCTATTAATGAGGAGGTGTTCTCATGTCGAACAAGAGAGTATACACGGTAGCCAAGGAATTTGGTATGGCCAGCAAGGATTTAATGGATATTCTTGCTCAGGCAAATATAACCGTCAAAAGTCACATGAGTACTTTAAGTGAACAGCAGCAAAAAGATCTTTTGAGCTTTATCAGGAAGGCGCAAAGTGCGCAAAGCACCGGCGCTCAAAAGCCTGAGAAAACGGAAAAGAAACCGACAGAAAAAGCCGAGGACAAGAAGAAAAAGGAAACGGCTCCCGCCACGAAACAGACGCCCGAGAAGAGCAAGAAAAAAACGCAATCGGAGCAAAAGCCTGCTAAAAAGACGGCTGAAAAAACGACGGCTAAGATGCCGAAAAAGAAAGATCACGACCGTGGTGATACTCAGGTCAGTCCCGAAGTCGTAAAGGAAGCTCCGCGAAAGGTGCAAGAAAAGAGCGCACCCGAAGTGGATGCTTATGAGGATAAGCAGTATTCCGATGGAACAAGTAAGAAGCATTCGGACCTTAAGAAGAGCAAAAAGAAAAAACAAAAAAAAGAAGCAAAGAAATCCCAGGCTAAAGAAAAAGCAAATGCACGGCCGCAGGATTTTGAAAAGCCGAAGGCACCGAAGAAGAAAACGAGAAGTCAAAAGCGTAAAGAGCGCATGGCAAAGGAAGATGTAAAGGGGGACGGGGCTATTAAGATCAAGGCACCGTTAACGGTTAAGGAATTTGCCGATACAGTCGGCATCAGCTTGGCACAAGTTATTACGAAGCTAATCGGCTTAGGCGTTATGGCGACACAAAACGAATCCATCGATCGCGACGTCATTGAAATTTTAGCAGACGAATTAAAGCTGGAGATCGAGTTTATCTCCGAAGAGGATTCGAATATCGAAGAGCTCTACGGCTTGGATCAGGAAGATCCCGAGGACAGTCTGGTTGAAAGACCGCCGGTCGTTACGGTTATGGGACACGTCGACCACGGTAAGACCTCGATCCTTGACGTTATTAAAAAGAGCCATGTGACGGCATCGGAAGCCGGGGGCATTACCCAACACATCGGCGCATACCAAGTGACGGCTAACGGCAAGGCCATTACTTTCCTGGACACGCCCGGCCACGAAGCTTTTACGGCCATGCGTTCCAGAGGAGCCTCCATTACGGATATCGCCATTCTCGTCGTCGCTGCTGACGACGGCGTCATGCCGCAAACCAGAGAAGCTATTCACCACGCCAAGGCCGCCGGCGTTCCCATTATCGTCGCAATCAATAAGATCGACCGCGACGGCGCCAATCCCGACCGCGTACGCCAAGAGCTGACGGAAGAAGGCTTGGTTTGCGAAGACTGGGGCGGCGATACCATCATGGTGGAAGTGTCGGCGAAAACCAAGCAAGGGATTCCCGAGCTTCTGGACATGGTGCTTCTCGTGGCGGAGGTCCTGGAATTAAAAGCGAACCCCGATCGATTGGCGATAGGCACCATTGTGGAAGCACGCCTCGATAAGGGCAAAGGCCCCATGGCGACGATTCTCGTTCAAAAAGGCACCTTGACCAACGACAGCTACATTGTCAGCGGTACCTGCTACGGTCACATTCGCGCCATGAACGACGATAAGAAGAAGCGCCTGAAGACAGCCGGACCTGCAATGCCCGTCGTCGTTCTCGGTCTCGACGGCGTTCCCAATGCAGGCGACATGGTCTATGCCGTTCAAGACGAAAAGACGGCAAGAGAAATCGCCGCTCGAAACATCGCCCAAGAACGGGAAGAAAAATTGGCTTCGAAGAACAAGGTTTCCTTGAACAACCTCTTCGACAAGATCAAAGAGGGCGAGCTGAAGGATTTAAACCTTGTCGTCAAAGCCGACGTCAAGGGTACCGTAGAAGCCTTGAATCAATCCCTGCTGAAATTAAACGACAACGAAGATGTGGATGAAGTACAAGTCAACATTATCCACTCCGGCACCGGCGGAATTAACGAAAGCGATATTAACTTAGCTTCCGCGTCCAATGCATTGGTCATCGGCTTTAACGTTCGTCCGAATATTAATGCCATCGAACTGGCCAAGCAGGAAGAAGTGGACGTGCGCACCTATCGCGTTATTTACGACATTCTAAACGATGTGAAAAATGCAATCAGCGGTATGCTTACCCCTGAAATCACCGAAGAAGTCTTGGGTCGCTGCGAGGTTCGCGAAACCTTTAAGCTCCCTTCCAACGACATCGTTGCCGGTATTTACGTTCTGAAGGGAAAAATTGCGCGAAAAGCACTCGTCAAAGTTTTGCGCGACGATGTCATCATTCACGAAGGGGCGATTTCATCTCTGAAGCGCTTCCAAGATGACGCCAAGGAAATCGCCCAAGGCTATGAGGGCGGTCTGATGGTGGAAAACTTTAACGACATTCAAGTCAATGACTTGCTGGAATGCTATATCGAAAAAGAAATCAAGAAGGAAATTTAACATGAAGGATAAACGAGTTCACCGAATATCGGAAGAAGTGAAGAGGGAGCTCTCCAACATTATTCAAAACAAATTGAAAGATCCTCGGATTCCCCCTTTAACCAGTGTCTCCTTTGTCTCGGTGACGAGAGATCTTTCCTATGCCAAGGTAGGCATTTCGATTTTCGGCGACGCCGAAGCGAAAAAAGATGCCATGGACGGCTTGGAAAGTGCAAAAGGCTTTATGAAAAAGGAATTGGGCAGCCGCTTAAAGTTAAGGGCGATGCCCGAGCTCCTTTTGGAGCTGGACGAAAGCATCGAAAAGGGCATGGCTCTGGAAGAAACGATAAATAAGGTTATGGAATCGGAGCATCACAGTGAGTGATATTCAACGATTTGCCGATACACTTCGAGATAAAATCCGTCAGGCGGATATTGTTGCGATTATGTCGCACACCAGCCCCGACGGAGACAATCTTGGCAGTCTGGATGCCATGTACGGCTTTTTAAAGGGATTGAATAAGAAGGTCGTCTATCTGTCTAACGACGATGTTCCGAAGGATTTTACTTATTTAGCCTCGACAAAAGCCCGAGTAGACGTCTCGTCCATTGACGAGGCGTTTGCCTTGTTAATCGCCTTGGATTCATCGGACGTTGATCGCTTCGGTCCCAAGGGAAAAGAGCTTTTTGAAAAGGCGAAGTTCACGGTGAATATCGATCACCATATGAGCAATATTTCCTACGCCGATTTAAACTGTGTCCTTCCCAAGGCTACATCCACGGGAGAAGTGCTCTTCCGCGTGTTGGAAGCTATGGATGCAGAGATAACGCCTGAAATGGCTACGGGCTTTTACACCGCGATTTCTACAGACACGGGGAGCTTTCAATACGACAGCGTTAACGGAGATACGCATCGCATTGTCGCCAAGCTCTACGATGCCGGATGCGACCATAATATAGTGGTCAAATCGGTGTATCAATCCATGTCTAAGGAAAAGCTGGCGCTGTCTGCTCGCGTCCTTTCCGATCTGCGTTTTATGGCCGATGGAAAAATTTCTATCGCCGTCTGTCGATTGAAAGATATGGAAGCGACGGGGGCGGCAAAGGACGACACAGAGGGAATCGTAGAAAAGGCCAGAAATATCGACGGCGTCGAAATGGCGATTTTCCTCAAAGAAAAAGCCGATGAGGTAAAGCTTTCTTTTCGCTCGAAGAGTTATCTCAACTGCACGGAGTTTGCCTCCGTCTTTGGAGGCGGCGGCCATATTCGCGCTTCCGGGGCATCGTCAAAGGATTCTTTGGACAGTGTTCTTGAAAAAGTGGAAGCTTTAGTTCGAGATAAAATAGAAAATGCGGGCCAATGAACGGAATCCTTTTAATCGATAAACCTGAAGGCTGGACTTCTCACGATGTAGTTCAAAAAATGCGCAGGCTCTATGAAACGAAACAGGTCGGTCACACGGGCACCTTAGATCCCATGGCGACGGGCCTTTTGCCCATTTGTATCGGACGCGCGACAAAGGTGGCGGAATACATTTCCGACGATCGCAAAGCCTATATCGCTACGGCATCTGCAGGCTTTAGGACGGACACAGGGGACACTTCGGGCGAAGTCTATGCAAGGTCTCCTCATCCGGTTCCGAATGATCTGGAGAGCGTTCTGGAGGCTTTCAGAGGGGAACAGCTTCAGCTGCCGCCCATGCATTCGGCGCTGAAGTATAAAGGCAAAAAATTATATGAATACGCGCGCAAAGGCATCTGTGTTCCGCGTGAAAAGCGGCCTATCACTGTGACGAAACTGGAGTGTTTGTCTTCGGATAAAGAATCGGTGGCGATCCTGGCCGAGGTGTCTTCCGGGACCTATATCCGTACGCTCCTCGACGACATCGGCGTGGCGGCCGGCTGCTATCTCACCATGTCCGCCTTGCGACGCATCTCCGTCGGCAGCACAAGCATCGACGATTCATTCACCATTGAGGAAGTGGAAGCCATGACCTCTCGGGAGCGAAAAGACGCTCTTCTTCCCATGGACCGGTTACTCGAGCATATGCCTGCCATTCATCTGCCGGTGTACCGCCTGAAGCCCGCCATGAGCGGCATGTCTTCTCGAATTCAATCGTCCGTCCCTCTCGCCGATGTGTACCGCGTCTATGCGGGAGATACATTCGTCGGCTTAGGCACGCTTAAAGAGATTGACGGCGCAATGAATATATCCATGAAGAAAGTATTAGTTTGAGGTGTTTATGGAGGTTATACAAGTCGATTTAGAGTCGAAAATTCATAGGGAGGCGACGATTGCCCTGGGCAATTTTGACGGCATCCACAAAGGCCATCAAGCTTTAATCAAAGGTGTCGTCCATATGGCGCAAAAACTTCACTGCCCGTCTTCTGTCCTGATGTTTACGACGCATACGAAAAACAAGACGGAGGGTATTTCCCAGGAGCTTTTAACGTCCCGGTCTCAAAAACACGACATCCTTCGCTCTCTAGGAATCGACATTATTTACGAGATCGATTTTACCGATAAAATCATGCATATGAGTCCCGAGTCCTTTGTGACGAAATTTCTGGTAAATCATTTAAAGGCCAAGGGAATCGTCGTCGGCTACGACTATCGCTTCGGCTATAAAGCATCGGGAACGACTTCCACACTTAAAAAGCTTTGCAATTCAAACGGCATTGCCCTTTCCGTTAAAGAGGCAGTGACTTACGGCGGCGAGACTATTTCCAGCACGCGCATTCGAGAAGCCGTAAAGGAAGGAGATGTCGTTCTCGCACGAACCCTTTTAATGCGGCCCTTTACCATTCGGGGCACTGTCGTCAAAGGCAAGCAATTGGGACGGACCATCGGCATTCCCACGGCAAATATTCTATACGACGTTCACTACGTCATTCCGAAGTTCGGCGTCTATTTAACCGGCGTAAACGTCGACGGGAAATTTTATTACGGCGCCACAAATATCGGCACGAACCCGACCTTTTCCGAGCAGGAAATAAAGGTGGAAACCTATCTCTACGACTACCATGGCGACAGTCTTTACGGCAAAACCCTGGATGTTTCCCTGTTGGAATTTATCCGCCCGGAAGTGGCTTTTAAAGACGTGGATGAATTAAAGGATCGCATGAACGACGATCTGGAAGATATTCGCAGAAAAATTTCAAAAGAAGATTTTACAAATAAGTAGAATAATGGTAAAATAACTGAGTATTCGTTAGTTTGGCTCAGTTTGTCGACCCTCGACGCTTACTTGGTCAAACCGTATTTTTATTAGGAGGAAATTATGTTATCGAAAGAAAAGAAACAAGAAATCATCAAAGCGTATCAAAGAGAAGAAGGCGACACCGGTTCTCCGGAGGTACAAGTTGCTATTTTAACCTACACAATTAATACGCTGAACGAACACTTAAAAGAACATAAAAAAGACCACCACTCTCGTAGAGGTCTTTTAAAGATGGTCGGTAAGAGACGGAACCTGCTCCGCTATTTGAAGAACAAGAATGTGGAACGTTACAGAACTCTTATCGAACGTTTAAACATCAGAGGTTAAGACAGGAATCAAAGAGCGGGCGACCGCTCTTTCTTTATAGAGAAAAGAGTGTGACATGTATAAAACATATTCGACTATACTAAACGGCGAGCCTCTGTATGTAGAGATCGGGAAGGTCGCTAAACAGGCTAACGGCGCCTGCTGGATCAGACAGGGCGAAAGCGTGGTTCTCGTCACGGCGACGGCATCGACCAAGGCCCGCGAAGGAGCGGATTTTCTGCCTTTAAGCTGCGACTACGAAGAAAAATATTACTCATCCGGGAAAATTCCCGGTGGCTTCAACAAGCGGGAAGGACGTCCCGGCACCAACGCTATTTTGGTCAGTCGCTTAATCGACCGTCCCATTCGTCCTCTGTTCCCCGATGACTATCACCACAGCATTCAAGTCACGGCCACGGTACTCAGCTACGATCCCGACTACCCCACGGACATCTTGGCCATGATCGGATCCTCCATCGCTCTGTCCATATCGGACATTCCCTTCCAAGGTCCTACGGGTTCGGTGCGCGTCGGCCATATCGGCGGCGAATTGGTATTGAACCCTTCCGTCGACGATCAAAAAATCTCTCGCTTAAACCTCGCCGTATCGGGCACCGCCGATGCCATTATGATGGTGGAAGCGGAAGTGGATCTGCTGAAGGAAGAAGAGGTATTGGATGCCATTCTCTTTGCCCACGAGGAAATTAAAAAACTGGTTTCCTTTATCGACGGCATCGTCGACGAGGTGGGAAGAGAAAAAATGGATTACGAACGCTTGGTCATCGACGAAGAATACAAGGCCATGATTGTTGACACGGTATACGACAAGGTCGAAAAGGCATTGTGGATCGCGGATAAAACGGAACAAGGCCACGCGCTTTCCAAAGTGAAGGACGAGCTGATCGCCGAATTGGAAGAGAAAGAAGATTACAGAGAAGTCGAATTAAACGCCATCTTTGAAAACCTGACGCAAGAAATCTTCAGAAAACAAATTCTCGTTGACAGAAAGCGGAGTGACGGCAGAGACTTCACGGAAATCCGTCCCCTGTCTTCGGAGGTAGGGCTTTTGCCTCGCGTACACGGCAGCGGCCTCTTTACCCGCGGACAAACCCAAGCCTTAACTTCGGTCACCCTGGCGCCCTTGACGGAAGGCCAAATTATCGACGGCTTGGATCCCGAATACACGAAGCGCTACGTTCACCACTACAATTTCCCGTCCTATTCTGTCGGTGAAACACGTCCGCCGAGAAGCCCGGGTCGCCGCGAAATCGGTCACGGAAACCTAGCCGAACGCGCCTTGCTTCCCGTGTTGCCTACGGAAGAGGACTTCCCTTACTACATTCGCGTAGTCAATGAAATTTTGGAATCCAACGGTTCTTCGTCACAAGCGAGCATTTGCGGATCGACCCTGGCTTTAATGGATGCCGGTGTGCCGATTAAAGCGCCGGTTGCCGGTATCGCCATGGGCCTTATCGACAACGGAGACGAACCGGTCATTTTAACGGACATCCAAGGCTTGGAAGACCACTACGGCGACATGGACTTTAAAGTAGCGGGCACCTCGGAAGGCATCTCCGCCTTGCAAATGGATATAAAAATCAGCGGCGTTTCCAGAGAAATTCTTTCCCGTGCCCTGAAACAGGCAAATGACGCCCGTATGGAGCTTTTAGCTCACATTAAGGGCACCATTGCGGAGCCTAGAGCAGAGCTTTCGCCCTACGCACCGAAGATTACGGGTCTGCAAATCGATCCCGAAAAAATCGGCGAAGTCATCGGCAGCGGCGGCAAGGTCATCCATAAAATTACCGAAGAAACAGGCGCACAAATCGAAATCGAAGACGACGGTCGCGTTTCCATTATCGCCAACGACGAAGGCGCTCTTATTGCGAAGAAAATCATCGAAGACATCGTCCACGAATTGGAAGTGGGCGAGGTATTCGACGGCACGGTAACGAAGGTCGTCGACTTCGGTGCCTTTGTTGAAATCCTCTGGGGAAGGGAAGGCCTCCTGCACATTTCAAACATCGATCACAAGCGCATAGCCAAAGTGGCCGATGTATTGAAAGAAGGGGACAAGGTCAAGGTCAAGGTAATGAATCTTGAAAAAGGAAAGATCGGTCTTTCCAGAAAAGCCCTTTTACCGAAGCCGGAACGAAACCATCCGCCTCGGGATAAAAAACCGGAAGACAAAGAAAATAACAAATAAACAGAAAACCGCTTCGGCGGTTTTTTTCATAAAGGAGATTCTATGAACGTAAAAGTAGTGAACAAATCCCACCACCCCCTTCCTTCTTACAAAACCGAAGGCTCTTGCGGCATGGATTTGCGGGCGAATTTAGAAGAGGCGAAAACTTTAAAGCCCCTTGAGCGGGCCATGATCCCCACCGGACTTTTCTTCGAAATCCCCAAGGGCATCGAAGGTCAGGTGCGGGCAAGAAGCGGCCTTTCTTTAAAAAAAGGCATTACCCTCATTAACGGTATCGGTACCATCGACAGCGACTACCGCGGCGAACTGGGCATTCTCGTCGTCAATCTTTCCGATGAAGCGGTGACCATTGAAGACGGCGATCGCATCGCCCAGATGGTCTTTATGGCCTATGAGGTTGCCCATTGGGTTCAAGTAGAAAGCTTGGACGAGCTGTCTGAAACGGAGCGAGGCGAAGGCGGATTTGGTCACACCGGGATACGTTAAAATTATGTGGAATCCCGGAAATTATGTTATAATACAACCGAACATATATTTGACGAAATGAGGATTCCCTTGCCTAGAAAAAGAAAAACGACGAAAAAAAAGACTACCGCTCAGAGTCAACAGAAGGCTTATATGATCGGTGGCCTCATTATCATTCTGGCCATCCTTTCCATGCTGAGCCTTTACAGCGAACAGATGGGCGTCTTTGGCGACTTCGTGTCATCGGCCGTCGGCGTTCTCTTTGGAAAGGTCGGCCCGCTTTTTTGCGCCCTTCTTTTCATCATCGGCCTGTTCTTTATTACGGACTGGGATGTCAAAATTAAATTAAAAGTATTAGGCTTGGGCATTTTAGCATTCCTTATGGGTATGCTCTATACCTACGATCCCACGGGCCCGGTCATGACGTGGGATAGCCGTATAAATCTGCGAGGGCCTTATACGGACCCGGGACTGATCGGGGAAAATTTTTCGCGACTCATCGTCGGCCTTCTCGGCATCGTGGGGAGCTGGACGCTGATGATTTTATTGGCGTTGTTACTGCTTTATCTTTTACCGTCGAAAGAGCGAAAGGCTTTGGTAAAAGAGAAGATAAGCAGGTTCTTCCGCGAGCAAAAAGAGAATAAAAATGAAAAAGCTCAAGAGAAAGAAAAGCCCACGGCAAAGAATCAAAAGAGCGTCCCATCCTCAACAAGGAAGGAGAACAAGGCGTTTCTTACTTCGGGCTTTGACGTATTCGGTGTGACGGATAAAAAAGAAAAAGTCGAAAGGGCGTCGGAGGCCGTAGAAATTCGAGACTACCGACCGGCAACTGAAGAAAAGCCGAAGCGGGCGGAATCTCTAAAGGAAACGGAAAAAGCCGCCTTTGCTAAGGATGTGAATACGGAGGTTCAAGAGTCCGTCTATCACTTCCCTCCGTTAAAGCTTTTGAAAAAGCCTCACAGCGGATCTACATTGAGCGACGAAGGCATTCGCCAAAACGCCGCCATTATCCAGGAAGTCATGGACAATTTCAACGTGGATTGTCGCGTGCGGGCCATTAATCGCGGCCCCACCATTACCTCTTACGAATTGGAACCGTCTCCGGGCGTGAAGATTTCAAAAATCGTGTCCCTTCACGACAACCTCAGCCTTTCTTTGGCGAGCCCCGGCATTCGCATCGAGGCACCGATTCCCGGCAAAAGCGCCATCGGCATCGAAGTGCCCAATAAGGTGAAGGACAGCGTCAATCTCAGAGAAATCATCGAAAGCGACGCCTTTGAATCCTTGGATTCAAACGTACCTTTGACCTTAGGCAAGGACATTAGCGGCAACGCCATCGTTTCTTCCATCGATAAGATGCCTCACCTGTTAATCGCCGGCGCTACGGGCTCGGGTAAATCCGTGTGCATCAACTCGATCCTAATGGGCATTCTTTATAAATCGGAGCCGGAAGACGTGCGCTTGATCCTCATCGACCCGAAGACGGATCCCAAGAAGGCGGCCTTCGCCCTGGCCTGGGCCGTGGACGAAATGGAAAAGCGCTACAAGGCCTTTGCGGAAACCGGCGTGCGCGACGTGTCCGGTTATAACGAAAAGATGAAGCTCAGCGGCGAAAGCACCATGCCGAAAATCGTCATCGTCGTAGACGAGTTAAGCGACTTGATGATGGTGGCGGCAAAAGAAGTGGAAGATTACATTACGCGCCTCGCTCAAATGGCGAGAGCGGCGGGTATCCACTTGATCCTAGCTACCCAACGCCCCTCGGTGGATGTTATTACAGGAACGATTAAGGCGAACATTCCTTCCCGTATCGCCTTTTCCGTGTCTTCCTCCATCGACTCCCGCACAATTCTGGACATGTCCGGCGCGGAAAAACTCCTGGGCAAAGGGGATATGCTCTTCTATCCTTCGAGTTTCCCAAAGCCCAAGCGCTTGCAGGGCGCCTTTGTGTCGGATAAGGAAGTGGAAGACGTATTAAATTACGTGAAGCATCACACGGAGTCCACGGACTATGACGAAGAGGCCCTGGACACCATGGAGAAAAAGGTTCAGAAGGCCGTAGCCGATGAAGATCCACTGCTTTACGATGCCGTGGACATCGTCTTGACGCAAGAGCAAGCCTCTATATCCTTTATACAGCGCAAGCTGAAGGTGGGCTATGCCCGTGCGGCGCGTATCGTGGATCAAATCGAAGAGATGGGGATCATCGGGCCTCATGAAGGCACGAAACCGCGAAAACTGCTTATGACAAAAGAACAAATCGAAGAACTGAAAGAAAATCAGGAGAATATATGAAACATGTGTCCATCGTCACCCTGGGTTGTTCCAAAAACGACATCGACTCGGGCCAGATGCGGGGCGTCTTAGACGAATCCCGCTTTGTCTTTACGGATCAGGTAAAGGAGGCCGAAGTCATTGTCGTCAACACCTGCGGTTTTATCGACGCGGCGAAAGAAGAGTCCATCGACACCATCTTGGATTTAGCTAAATTAAAAGAAATCGGTAAACTGGAGACCCTGCTCTTGGCTGGTTGTCTCGCCCAACGCTATCCTGAAGAATTGCTGGAAGCCATACCTGAAGCGGACGGAATTTTAGGGCCGGGCCATATTCGTTCCATTAACGAAGCAATCGTGGAAGCGGAAAATCACGAAAAGCCCATTTACGCGTCTTCTTTAGAAAATAATTACCTCGAAGATGCCAGAAGGGAAGAAGTTTCCGTTACCGAATACGTTAAAATTTCGGAAGGATGCAACAATCGCTGCAGCTACTGTATTATTCCTTACTTAAAAGGCAATAATCGCAGCCGATCCCTGGAACACATTGTCGATGAAATTCGCCACTTAGTTGAAAAGGGAACTCGCGAGGTCATTCTCATAGGGCAGAATACCACTGACTACGGCATCGACTTATACGGACGCTACGCCCTTATCGATCTTTTAAAAGCAATTAGGTCCATCGAAAAATTGCGCTGGGTGCGTATCCTTTACGCCTACCCGGATCACTTCGACGACGCGTTAATCGAGGAAATGAAAGATAATCCGAAGATTCTTCCCTATATCGACATTCCCATTCAACACGTCGCCGATCCCGTCTTAAAACGTATGAATCGAAAAACCGATCGTCGCGCCATCGAAACCCTAATCACGCGACTACGAAGGACCATGCCCGATATCGCCATACGCTCCACCTTTTTGCTGGGCTTTCCAGGAGAGACCGACGAGGATTTTCAGGATGTTCTGGATTTTCTCGAGCAATATCCTCTGGACCGGGCCGGTGCCTTTGCCTACTCCCGTGAAGAAGGTACGCCTGCCGCGACTATGGAAGATCAGGTGGAGGACGCTGTAAAAGAAGAGCGACTTAACGCCTTCATGACGTTGCAAATGGATGTATCGGAAGCACTCATGGAAAAGCACGTGGGACGCGTTCTTGACGTCTTGGTCACGGAACTGACTGATGAGGGCGCAGTGGGCCGTTCCTATTTAGATGCGCCGGATATCGACGGCGAGGTCACGATTCATACAGAAGAAAAATTGTCCGTCGGCGATTTTATAAAAGTTGAAATTACCGAATCCACGGCTTATGATTTAGGTGGTGATTACATTGAACATTGCAAATAAACTTACGATTATGCGCCTGCTCTTAGTGCCCGTCTTCGTCATTTTATTTTTGATGAAGTCTCCCGGTGCAAGGCTTGCCGCTTCTTTGGTTTTTTGTGTGGCCGCCTTTACCGACTTTCTCGACGGTCACTTGGCAAGAAAACACCATTTGGTGACCACCTTCGGAAAATTTCTCGACCCCTTGGCCGATAAAGTCCTTACGATTTCCGCATTTATTATGCTCGTGGAAGAAGGAATCATCCCGGCCTGGGGCGTCATTATTATCGTCGCGCGGGAACTGGCCATTACGGGCTTTCGAATTTTGGCGGCTTCGGACAATATAACCATTGCTGCAAGCCCTTTCGGCAAAATTAAAACCATTACGCAGCTACTTTCTCTAATCGCCTTGTTGTTTGCACCGCCCGTACCGCAATCTGTCGGCATCGTTCTGTTCTACATTGCCGTCGTGCTCACGGTTTTAAGCGGTGCGGATTATCTTATTAAGAACAAGGGCGTATTGGATTTGGAAAATATTTAGGAGCGTCTATGAAAGCTGAGATCATAACCATAGGGACCGAAATTCTCATCGGCTCCATTTTAAATACCAACGGACCCTATTTATCGAGGAAGCTCACCGATGCCGGCTACGACGTTTGCTATCACGCTTCGGTTAGGGACAAGTACGAAGCCATTAGAGACGCTATAGACATCGCCTTGACCCGTTCTGACGTTATTTTTCTTTGCGGCGGCTTAGGGCCCACGCAGGACGATATGACGAAGCAGGCTTTGGCCCACGCCTTGGACCTGGCGCTTATTTTTGATGAAAAGCAGTGGGATTACATTCGCCATGTGTCCATGAGTTTTTCAAAACACATTACGGAAAACAACAAGCGTCAGGCGGAATTTCCCGAAGGTGCCGTGGTCATTCCCAATGCCAAGGGAACGGCACCGGGATGTATGCTTAACTACGAGGGCAAACAATTTTTTATGCTCCCGGGGCCGCCTCGTGAATTCGAGCCTATGGCGGACGACATTGTGGCCAATTACCTGAAGCCCGTTCACGGAAAAAATTTCATTACTTCGCTGCGCCTGGTTAATATCGGCGAATCGAAATGTGAATCCATGTTCAGAGCGGCACAAATCGAAACGGAGCGGGTGGAGATCAACACCTTTGCCAAAACCGGCGAAGTGGAAATCAAGGTTATCGCCCACGCCGAGGACGAGGCGGAGGCTGCTGAGATCGAAAAGGAACACGCCGAGGCCATTCGCGCTCTTCGTGAGCTCTTCGCCGAGTTTATTTACGGCGACGGCGAAAGAGATGTCTTCGAAACATTGGTCGATTGCCTTACGCAAGAGAAGATGACCATTAGCTTCGCCGAATCGGTGACCGGGGGACAGATGGCCCATATGATCACGTCGGTAGCGGGGGCGAGCAATGTGCTCCACGAAAGCTACATCACTTATAGCGATTCCGTGAAGGAAAAGCTATTGGCCGTGAACCCGGAGACCATTTCGAAAGATACGGTGGTATCGGAAGCCGTTGCCACGGAAATGAGTCGCGGCCTCTACGAAAAAACAAAAAGCCGTTACTGTGTCGCCACCACCGGCGAAGCCGGCCCCACATCCGCTACCGGAAAAGAAGTAGGCACGGTGATCTATTCCGTACGAAAAGACGGAGAAGAAGTTTGGCGGGAAAGCCGAATGTTTAAGGGCGATCGAAGCACCATTCAATATCGCAGTTCGAAATACATTTTGGCGCGGATTTTATTACATGAGTTAGGAGAGGGACATGGACGAAAGTAGAAAAAGAGCATTAGACGATGCCATCGCTAAAATCGAAAAAGAATACGGCAAGGGCGCCATTATGCGCCTTGGCGAAAACGCCAACTTAAATATCGAATCGATTCCCACAGGCTCCTTAAGTTTGGACGTGGCGCTGGGGATCGGTGGCATCCCCAGAGGGCGGATCATCGAAATTTACGGTCCCGAATCTTCCGGGAAGACGACTCTGGCTCTGCACATGATCGCCGAAGCACAAAAGCTCGGCGGAACAGCGGCATTTATCGACGCGGAACACGCTTTGGATCCTCAGTACAGCAAGAACCTGGGGGTCGACACGGAAAATTTAATCATCTCTCAACCGGACACCGGGGAGCAGGCCCTGGAAATTACGGAAAGTCTGGTGCGGAGCAATGCCGTCGATTTAATCGTCGTGGACTCCGTGGCAGCACTGGTTCCGAAAGCGGAAATCGAAGGGGAAATGGGCGACAGCCACATGGGTCTTCAGGCCCGCCTCATGAGCCAAGGCTTGAGAAAATTGACCGGCGCCATCAGCAAATCCAAGGCCTCCGTTATTTTTATCAATCAGTTGCGTGAAAAAATCGGCGTCATGTTCGGCAATCCGGAAACCACCACAGGCGGCCGTGCACTTAAATTCTTTACCACGGTGCGCATGGATATTCGCCGTATAGACAGCTTGAAAAAAGGCGACGAAATTATCGGCAACCGCGTACGCGTGAAAGTCGTTAAGAACAAAGTGGCGCCGCCCTTCAAAAAAGCCGAATTCGACATTATGTACGGCACGGGTATTTCAAAGGTGGGCTCCGTCTTAGATGCCGCCGTAGAAGCCGGCATTATTGAAAAATCCGGCTCCTGGTTCAGCTATGGCGATGCAAAACTCGGTCAGGGACGTGAAAATTCCAAGGCCTATTTGCTTGAAAACCCAGATCTTTTAAAGGATATCGACGAAAAAGTCCGCATCCATTACCATATGGGCGAGCATAAAGAAAACAACGAAGGTGTACCCTCCGAGGAGGAATAAAATTTGAAATTCCTGTACTTCACAGACAGTCACATTCGAGGAACGAATCCGAAATCCAGAACGGATTCGTTTTTCCATACGGTCAAAATTAAATTACAGGAGATTCAATCCATCGCTGCCGAAGAAAAGGTCCATGCCGTTTTACATGGAGGTGATCTTTTCGACCGACCCGACGTATCGATTTCGGTTATGAACGAAATCATTCCGATTTTAAAAAGCTTTCAGATGCCGATTTACGCCATTAGCGGCAATCACGATATTTACGGGCACAATCCCATCACCCTGCCCAGGACTATGATGGGACTTTTGGATACGCTGGGGATCATACACTTAATTAACAATCAGCGGCTACTCTTAAAAGAAGAAGAGACCACCGTACAATTAAGCGGCTCTCCCTATATTTACGGCATCGACCGGGAGGAAAATCGTGGGCTTTACATCGTCGATGAGCGGGACCCGGCGGCGGATTATGCCATTCACCTGGTCCACGGCTTCTTAATGTCCGGCGATGTGAAGGCCATATTCGCAAACACTCTGATCGACGATATTTTGGACACCAAGGCGGATCTGACCTTATCCGGCCACCTACACGACGGTTTTCCGACGACAGAGGTCGAGGGGAAGGTGTTCGCCAATCCAGGCGCCATCGTGCGAATTTCAAACTCCATGACGGAGCTTAAGAGGCATCCGAAAATTTTACTTATCGACGTGAAGAAAAACAACGCCACCGTCACGGAGCGCTATTTAAAATCTGCGCGACCCGGATCGGAGGTTTTGGATCGAACGGAAATCGAGATGCACAAATTTAAGCGCAGGGAGTTGGCCGAGTTTAAAGAGTCCATCGATCGCACGGGAAATTACGACCGCATTAATTTCTTTGATTTGCTCGCCGACATTTCCGCCAACGAAAAATTGGATCCGGCCATCAAAGAAGAAGCCATGACCCGCATCGCGCAAGTACAGGAGAGGAGGAGCGGCATTTGAATTTTATCGAAAAAATTATTCTCGTCAATTTTCAATCACACGTCTACTCCGAACTTAGCCTCTCTCGCGGCGTCAACGTCATCGTAGGCCCTTCCGACAGCGGCAAGACAGCCATCATGCGCGCCCTGCGCTGGAATATGTTTAACGATCCTTCCGGCGTGGAATTCGTTCGGGAAGGGGAGACGGAGGTATCGGTCACCGTACGCTTTCAAAACTCCGTAGAGGTAGAGCGGCGTCGAAGCCGTTCGAAGAATCAATATATTTTGCGCCGGCCGGACGAAGAGGAGCTCGTTTTTGAAGGCTTCGGAAAGAATGTGCCGGCAGAAATCGAAGAGGCCATCGGCATCAAAAAAATCATGCTGGATGACAAGAAGTCCTTGCCTTTAAACTTTTCCGACCAATTGGACGGTCCCTTTCTGCTTCAGGAAACCGACGCCTATAAGGCCCAGGCTATCGGCCGCATGGTGGGCGTCGATCTTTTAGACGAAACCATGCGCGACACTTTACGTGATAAGAAACAGATCTCCATTCGCCGGGAATTGATGGAAAAAGATCTCGAGGAAACGGAAGAGTCCTTGAACGCTTTTTCCGATTTAGATGATCAAATTGTTTTACGTGAAAAAATTAAGAACATCCTGTCTTCTATATCGGAGCTAAAGGAAAAAACGGAGACGGCAAAAACTTTCGCCGAAGCACTGAAGGAAATCAAAAAAGACCGCGTCCTGACCAATGACCTTTTATCTCGCTACGCCGTATTGGACCGGCTTCAAGACAAGCTGGTGCACCTGCAGCGAAATGTCGATCATTATAGAAACGAGCGCTTGCTCTTAGACCTCTTTTTGCAAAACCGGAAAGGTCGAAAGGAAACGAGGGGCCTTTTGTCTCTCTACGAAAATGTCGATGCGCTGGAGTCGGAACTGACGCAATTGGCGAAATTAAAAGCTACATATGACGGCATCTTGCCCGATTTCAATCGCATGAAATCCATTCGTGAGGCAGAGAAAGCTAATGAAGTCATTTTACAGGAAACGAAAGGTGTTTTTGACGTGGAGGCCATGGAGCTCCCGAAAAAATACGCTGCGCTCAGCGACTATAGCCATACCTTGGATGCCTTTAAAGAATTAAAGCTTCGAATGGAAAAGGGAGCACAGTTTCTCTCCCGATTCGATCAGCTGGACCAATTGGCCCTATTAAATACTCAAATAGCTGAAATAATGGAGAGAGAACAATCCATTGAGTCATTAAAAAACGACCAAAGGCGATTAAAGGATGAGAAAAATAAAACGGCAGAGAATTTGAAGCATTTGATCGAGGGCGACCGGCAGGCCATGAATGCATACCTGGAATGTCTCTCCCACGCCGGCACTTGTCCCTTGTGCAAGCAGACCATCGACGACGAGGCGCTTCACGCCATTAAGCACAGTTTGGAGGATTAGATGAACTTAGAACAACGGATCAGCGATTTAAATCAACGTTACGAACAGGCAAAGGACACGAGAAAGCGTGCCGAATGGCGCATGGAAGAGCTGGAAAGGGAAGAGAAGGAACTAAACGCGAAAATAAAGGCCCTGGGCTTCAATCCCGATACATTGGAAGAAGAAATTGGACGGATGGAAGGGGAGATCCTTCGCTTATTAGATGAGGCGGAAAAACTCTTGCCCGAGGATCGATCATGACCTACGAAGAAATTTGCGATCGCTTTGAAAATTTTTCAAAGGATGTGAGCCGCCGAGAAGGCATTCGGGATTCGATCAAAGAGCAGATTGAAAAAAAGAAGGGCGAGATAAGAGAAGTAGAAGGGGAGGAGAAGAAGCTCAACGGCGTGGTGTTTCTCCTGCAAAAGGCTGCGGATTTTTCAAGGAATCAGGCAACCCACCAAATCGAAGACATCGTCACCCAATCCATCGCCTATATTATGCAAAACAGTTCGAGGTTTATCGTCGATCTTTCCGAAAAGCGCGGCCTGCCCATTGCTGAATTTTTCGTTGAATCCGACTACGGCGACTACAAAGTTAAGACGAAGCCGGAATTGAGTCGCGGCGGCGGCGTCGTAGATATCGTCAGTCTCGCCCTTCGCATCGCATTTTTGGAAAATCATCGGCCGAAAATGGACGGGCCCCTTTTTCTCGACGAGCCCGGCAAGCACATAAGCGACGATTATATTTTTAACATGGGCGAATTTTTAAAGGAATGCTCTCGCCTTTTTTCTCGACAAATCATTATGGTCACGCATAACGACTACCTGACCAACATTTGTGACAAAGCCTTTCGCGTGGACATACGAAACGGCATCAGCGAGGTGACGGAATTAATCGACGATGCCGACGAACAGGCTATCGTAAAGGGGCCGCTGTCCTAAGCGGCTTTTTTTGTGGCAAATTTTAGTAATAGGTTAAATCATCAAACAAAAGTTTCGAACTATGATATAATAAACAAGTGGTTTATACCATTTGAATCATGAAAACTAAATAAGGAGGTGTTCCATATGCCCGCATATTTGGTACCTATTATAGGGGCATTGGTAATTGGAATCCTCGGAGTAGCTATTGGTTATTTTATACGTAAGTCATCGGCTGAAGGAAAAATCAACCGTGCAGAAGAATTAGCCAAGAATATCATTATTGAAGCGGAACGTGAAGCCGAAAACAATAAACGCGATATTTTATTCCAAGCGAAAGAGGAAATTCACAAGCTTCGGGATACGGTTCAACAGGAAAGCGATGCTCGGAAAAGCGAACTTCAACGCTATGAAGATCGTTTGAATTCGAAGGAAGATTTGCTTCAATCGAAAAGTGCGACCTTGGAAAAAAAGGAAAGCCAAATTTTCGATCAACAAAATCGCATTCAAGAAAAGGAAGACCTGATCGACGAATTGGTAGAAAAGAAATCCGAAGAAATTCAACGGATCTCCGGACTATCGAAGGAAGAAGCGAAGCAGATTCTGCTCAACGAATTGGAAAATGAGTTGACTCAGGAATCGGCTGTGAAAATCAGAGAATACGAACGCCACATTAAGGATGAGAGCAAAAAGATCGCCCAAGACGTCATCGTCCATGCCATTCAACGGATTGCAGCCGACGAAGTGGCCGAGACCACGGTATCTGTGGTTAATCTCCCCAACGATGAAATGAAGGGACGCATTATCGGCAGAGAGGGACGAAACATTCGCGCCATCGAAGCCTTGACCGGTGTCGACTTGATTATCGACGACACGCCGGAAGCGGTAGTCGTTTCATCCTTTAATCCCATTCGCCGAGAAATCGCCCGTGTCGCTTTGGAAAAATTGGTCCTTGACGGACGGATCCACCCGACGCGTATCGAGGATACGGTGGACAAGGCGAGACAGGAAGTGGACGAGATCATCAAAGAAAGCGGCGAAGAAGCTGCCTTTGAAGCAGGCGTTCACGGCCTTCACCCGGAATTGGTGAAGTACCTGGGTCGACTGAAATTCCGTACCAGCTTCGGACAAAACTGTCTGCGCCATTCCGTGGAAGTATCGAAAATCGCCGGCTACCTGGCCGAAGAGATCGGTATCGATTCGAAATTGGCGAGACGCGCCGGATTGCTCCACGATTTGGGTAAATCCATCGACCACGAAGTGGAAGGACCCCACGTGGAATTAGGTGTGGAACTTGCACGACGTTATAAGGAACCCGAAGCCGTCATTAACGGCATCGAGGCTCACCACGGCGATGTAGAGTTCAATTCTTTGGAATCCGTCTTAGTACAGGCGGCCGACGCCATCAGTGCGGCTCGACCCGGTGCACGACGTGAAACCATCGAAAACTACATTAAGCGACTGGAACAATTGGAAGAAATCGCCACCGGTTTCGACGGCATCGAAAAATCCTATGCCGTTCAAGCCGGCCGCGAACTGCGTATCATCGTGAAGCCCAAGGAAATCGACGAGGCTCACATGGTAACCACGGCTCGAAACATAGCCAACGAAATCGAAGCACAACTGGATTTCCCCGGTCAGATCAAAGTCAATGTGATCCGAGAAACCCGCGCCGTCGAATACGCCAAATAAAAAAACCTGCCTACGGGCGGGTTTTTTATTGCTTTCTTTGCTATGATAGTTAGGAGGTGAAACATGATTCGGGCAAATATATTGGACGACTACTTAAACTATATGCGCGCCGCCAGAGGCCGCAGTGATGGCACGGTAAAAGAATATTTTTACGATATACGCCAATTCCTCCGCTATATGCGCGTAAGGAAAGAGGGCCTCGCCGTGGAATCGTTGGACGAAGTGGACATCGATACCGTCGACGCCGACCTGCTTAGAAAAATTGAAAAGTCGGATATTTACGCCTATATTTCCTACTTGGACCGGGAGCGGAAAAACAACAGCCGCACGAAATTTCGAAAGATCTCTTCCGTGCGCTCCTTTTTCGATTATCTGACCTATAAAGTGGATATCCTGAAAAAAAATCCTACGGAGAATATCGACATGCCGAAAATGGAAAAATCCCTTCCCGTTTACCTAACCCTGGAAGAGTCTATCCGGCTGCTTCGAAGTATTCAGAACTTCAAACAAAAGAACATCTTTCGCCTTCGGGACTATGCCATTGCCATGCTATTTCTAAATTGCGGCCTGCGGCTCAGCGAGCTCGCTTCTTTGAATGTTAAGGATCTAAATAAGGATCGTACTTTGCGCATTATCGGTAAAGGTTCCAAGGAGCGCCTGGTCTACTTAAACGACAATGTGGAGCGCTCTATCGACGCCTATTTATTCGCCCGCAAGGCTGAAGGCTTGGCAAACGAAGAGCCGCTGTTTTTGAGCATGCGAAAAACTCGCATGAGCAATCGTTCCATTCAGCATATGTTGGAGAAACATTTAAAAAACGCCGGCTTCGACACGCGTAAATACACCGTGCATAAATTGCGCCACACGGCAGCCACTTTAATGTATCAATTCGGCGACGAAGATTTAAAATCCCTGCAAGAGATTCTGGGACACGAATCCATTTCCACGACGCAAATTTATACCCATGTGAATCTGGAAGACATTCGCCACACCATGAATCAAAACCCATTGGCAAATATAGAAGACGTGGAAAAAATGTTGGAGGATGCCGAAAAAGAAAATGAGTCAAAGGAATGATATAAACGCATGTTCGAACATACGGTTTTATTTTTTGTATCATTGCTCATAGATCTTTCGATAAAAACGCCTTTAAGCCGGCTTTATATGCCTGTAAACCCTTCTTCATACCATAATTCAGGCTATTACGTCCTTAAAGGGCCTTAGACGCCTTTTAAGAAACTTTCCTGTTTCTTTCATGCAGTTATATGATTTAAGCCACAAAAGCCCGCTATTTTGATCCTGCGACGTCATTTTTCAGACTTGCACAGTGGAATTGCCTTATAGTTTAAATGAGACATGCTTTAGGCCATTGAAAGTAACTTTGACAGCATGAAATATAAGGATAAGATGTCGGTAATAGAATCTGCCAATAATAACAATAGATTTGTTTGTTGATCATTAAAAGCTTTTAAAAGGAAGGTCCGGAATTAAATTACAGATTTTAAAAATAAACTCCGAAATTAAATTAGAGACTTTTAAAAACAAACTACGGAATCGCACTTAAGATCTTTAAATAAAAATAGAAAATTTGTAAGGTCACATGAAGAAGACATGATTGCCGCTTAAAAGGCTTTACTTAAACCTCAGCTCCTTCTTTCTTTAATACAACGTATTTAGTCACAAAATCTTTATTTTGTGACTAAATATTTCAGGCCATCTATTTAATGATCCGTTGTTCCTTCTCTTTCCTCTCTTTTATCTCACTAAAAAAGACGACCGAAGTCGCCTTTTTTTTTATTCCATATTTATTTGGATTTGGGGTTTATCTTCCGAGATGGGACCGAGAAAATAAATTCTGTCTTTAAATCTATAAAGGAAGCTCCCGCTCATCTAAGACGACGATGATTTTGTCGCCCGGTTTCAGTGCGCAATCGTCACCTAAGTGATTGGCTTCCACCATGCGGTCGATCATAAGGCGTAAGTCATCGCCATGCTCGGCATAGTTCGTTGCGATGGACCACAGGGTGTCGCCGGGTTGTACCAGGTACTCCTCTTGCACTTGGAAAGTGTTTGAACGATGTTGCGGCACCGTCGTCCCCATAATACTCATAAGCAAAAGAATTAGAATCGGCAGCAGACGAAGCCGCTTTCTATTTTTTATAACCCGAGGAGACGGTTGTAGATTTTTATGATTTTGTCTTTGCATGCTTTTATCCCTTTTCATTTTAGACCTCCATGCAATTGATTCAGATCGTTTATTCGAATATCTGTTCGTACGTTTGTTCATATTGTATCTGAACAATTGTTCCGTGTCAAGCTTTTTTGAATGTATGTTTGAAATGTTTGTTCGTCTCTGATATACTAAACTTACTTCATGAAAAGGAGCGATTGAAATTTATGTATGAAGATCTTGAAAAACGGGAAATGGAAATTCTCTTTTATATTAAACGCTTTATCGATTCCAAGGGCTACCCCCCTTCTATTCGCGAAATCTGTAACGGTTGCAATATTAAGAGCACCTCGACGGTTCACTCCAATTTAGAAAAGCTGGAGCTGAAAAATTACATTCGACGCGGCGCCACCATTAACCGCGCCATCGAGGTCATTCATCAAGACGACGATTTTCTTGCGGCTAAGAAAAAAACTACGGATATCCCCATTCTCGGACGCGTCGCCGCCGGCTTGCCTATTTTGGCATCTGAAAATATTTCCGATACGGTGCCTATGGCCACGGACTTCGTCAATGATCGCAATCTCTTCTTTTTAACGGTTCAAGGTGAAAGCATGGTCGACGTCGGCATTTTAGACGGCGATCAAGTCTTAATCGAACCTACATCCTCCGCTAGAGAAGGTGAAATTATTTTGGCGCTGATCGAAGACGAAGCCACCATTAAAACTTTTTATCGCGACGAGGTCAACCGCCGCTTCCGCCTTCAACCGGAAAACAGCACCATGGATCCCATTTACGTCGATGATTTAAAAATACTGGGCCGCGTGATCGGCCTTTATCGCCTGTTTTAGAATTTGTATGTTGCCGCCGAGTCTTTTCTCGGCGGTTTTTTCGGTTTTAAAATTTTTTAGGGACTAACCCACTCAACGGATTATCAGAAGCATTAAAAAAGCCCGAGCTCTTCATCATAGAAGGCCTCGGGCATTTTTTATTGTTCCTCTTGAAGGGAGTTAAGCACGCGGACAAGGGCGAGCTTGATGTGTTCGTAGGTAAGTCCGCCTTGAAAATAGACGCGGTAAGGCGGGCGCATGGGCCCGTCGGCGGACAACTCGATGCTGCTGCCTTCGATAAAGCCGCCGGCTGCCATAATCACCTGATCTTCGTAGCCGGGCATGTCCCACGGACAGGGTGTCACGTGGGAATCCACGGGAGAGGCTGCCTGAATGGCGCGGCAGAAGCGAATTAAATTTTCCGGCGTCTTGAGGGCAATGGACTGTACGATGTCACTCCTGGGATCCGTCGATGCGGGAACGCAATCGTAGCCCATGGATTCGAAAGTTTTGGCGAAAAGCATGGCTCCTTTAATGCACTGGACCACGCGGTGAGGCGCGAGAAACAGGCCCATAAGCGTGTTCCGGCTTTGGCCGAAGGTGAGGCCGCATTCTTTGCCGATGCCCGGTGCCGTAAGCTCCGAGGCCACCCGTTCGATAAGCGACTCCTTCCCCACGACGTAGCCGCCGGAGAGGCTCAGGCCGCCGCCTGGATTTTTAATGAGGGAGCCGGCCATGATATCGACACCGACTTCCGTGGGTTCGATTGTTTCCGTAAACTCGCCGTAGCAATTGTCGAGAAAAATAATGCCGTCGAAACTTTTTCTTACTTCATCCACGGCCCGCTTCATCTCATCCACCGTAAAGGCGCGTCGATTTGAGTAGCCCGTGGAGCGCTGCATGATCACTAAATCCGTATCGTGGGAAACGAAATCGGCGATGGCATCGTAGTCGATGGTGCCATTGACCAAGGGAAGCTCTCGATAATCGATGCCTTTGGATTTTAAATTGCCGGGTGCGTCGCCTGATGTGCCCAGAACTTTATGCAAGGTGTCGTAGGGCGTGCCGGTGATGGAAACGATGGTGTCTCCCGCAGACGTCAATGCCTTGATCGCGAGGGCGATGGCATGGGTGCCGGATACGATATTGGGACGCACCAGGGCATCTTCCGTGCGAAAGAGGGCGGCATAGACGGCCTCCACCTTATCGCGACTCACGTCGCCGTAGCCGTAGCCCGTGGTCCAGTTGAAATCCGTGGACGCCAAACGAACGGACTGCATGGCATTTAATACTTTCTCCTGATTGATTAGACAAATATCATCCAGGACGGCAAAGGGTTCACGAAGACTGTTTTCGATCTCCTGCAGATCCGCAATCTGTACCATATTTTTCTCTCTCCAGTTCTAAAATCTTTTCTACTGCTTCTTCTCTCGTCATTTCGGACATGGGAAGGAAGACGGCATCTTCTTCCTTGCGAAACCAGGTCATTTGCCTTTTTGCAAAATTTCTGGAATGCTGTTGTATTTTTTCTATGGCCGTAGCCTCGTCCCACTCCCCTTTTAAATACTTCACCACTTCTTTGTAGCCTATGGATCCCAAGGGCTTGATCTCGTCGCCATAGGTCCTGTAGAGGCCTTCTACCTCATCAAACAGCCCGGACTCTACCATTTTGATTACGCGTCGGTTAATGCGGTCGTAGAGCGCCTCTCGCTCCCAATCCAATACGATGTATAGGGGATCGACGTCCTCTCTCACTTTACGGAGCTGTTCCGTTTCCACGTGGCCGGATTCGAGGCGCTCCAAGGCTCGTATGACGCGGCGCGGATTGTTTAAGTCCACGGCATGGGCCATGGCATTGTCTTTTTCTTTCAAAAGCTCCACCATGTATTCCAAACCATGCTCGTCGAAAAGGCGATTTAAATGATTCCGAAGCTCCGATGAAGGTTTCTCGGAAAAATCCAAATCGTAGATCAAACTGTGGATATAAAGAGCTGTACCTCCGCAGACGACGGGAATCTTTCCCGCCTCCCATAAGCGTTGAAAAATCGGCAGGGACGCTTCGTAGAAATCCGCGGCGGAATAAAATTCCTCGGGATTCTTGATGTCGATTAAATGATGGACGACGCCGTCCGTTTCATCGGCCGTGATTTTTCCGCTGCCGATGGTAAAGCCGCGGTAGACCTGAACGGAATCCGCAGAAATGACTTCCGTATTCAGCGCTTTGGCCAAGGCCACAGACAGATCCGACTTGCCGGAGCCGGTGGGCCCGGTGATTAAAATTAAGGGCTTCATAGACCCTCCCTTAAAAATAATTTTTCGAAAGCCCGTTTTTCCACGTGGATCATCGTCGGACGACCGTGGGGACAGGTAAAGGGCGTGTCGGCATCGTTTAGTTCGTCCAAAAGGGCGTAGGCTTCGGTTTCGGAAATGGTATCCCCTGCTTTAATAGCGCTTCTGCAGGCGAGGCGCATGATTTTGTAAATGTTTTGCTCCTTCACATGGACGCCGTCATCCAATTGATGGATGGAATCCAGGAAAAATTGCCGGAAGTCGTCGATGAGAATATGCTCCGGCACTTCGCGAATGAGGATATCCTGTTCGCCGAAGACTTCGGGAAAGATGCCCAATCGCTCGTAGTCCGCCCTGTGCATTTCCACCGCCTGCATTTCCTCGGGACTTAAATGGATGGTTATCGGCGCCAAAAGAAGCTGGGTCGCCACGGCATGTTCGCGAATTTTCTTGCTGTAGCGCTCGTATAGAATCCGCTCGTGTGCGGCGTGCTGATCCACGACGAGAACCCGGTGGTCCCGCTTGTTTTCAAAGAGCAGGTAGGTTTTGAATACCACGGCCAAAAATTCGTAAAGGCTTACGTCCAACGGCGGTTCATGGGCCGATTCTTTTTCTTCGCCTTCATCTTTAATCGCCGATTCACTGCGTGGAAGTTCCTCGTCGTATTTACTTTCGCTTTCTGCCGCCACCGGCATCTCTTCGGGTAAAGCAGAGGCAGGTGCTTTCGGTTTCGCTACTTCCCTTTCGAGTTTTCGCTCTCTGCTCAGCTCAAAAATGGTCTTCTCCGGCACGGGTGCCTCTGTTTTTTCGGTGCCGTCTTTTAAATCGTCCACCGACGGAATTTCCCGCTTCGTCATGAGCTTTTCTTCCACCAGACGCTCTAAAATCGTCGTCAGCTGATTTTCATTGGAAAGACGAATGGTCTGTTTCTGGGGATGAATGTTTACGTCGATTAAAATGGGGTCGATAGTAATGTAGAGGACGTAAACCGGATAGTGGTTCAAGGGAATCAATGATCGATAGACCTTTCGAATGGCCTGGGCGATGTCATTACTCCTCACTCCCCTGCCGTTGACGAAGAGAAACTCCCGATCCGGCGATGAGCGGTGAAGTAAATTATTGGAGACAAAGCCTTCGATTTGGTAGGATTCCGTTTCAAAGGAAATCGGCAATAAATTTCTTGCAATGTCTTTGCCTAAGATCGAATAGATGTGATTGATCTTGTTATCGGCGCTTTGGGAATGCAAGAGAGTCTTCTGATTTCGGGATAAATGGATGGACACGTCTTGATGGCTCAAGGCCAGGAGCTCCACCACCTCTACGATTCGACGAACTTCCTTCGCCGTAGTGTTCAGAAACTTTTTCCTCACCGGCGTGTTGTAAAAGATATCCCTCACGACCATGGTGGTGCCCACCGGTGCTCCTACGGGCTCGCCGCGAGAGACGACGCCCTTTTCAACGGTAAATTTATATGCGAAGTCGCTGTCCGCCGTCTTCGTGACACATTCCACCTGACTGATATTTGCGATGCTCGCCAAGGCTTCGCCGCGAAAGCCCAGGCTGGTAATCATATCCAAATCGGAAATGGTACGCAGCTTCGACGTGGCGTGGCGGGCAAAGGCCTTGGGCACCTGGCTCTTATCCATTCCCATGCCGTTGTCGGCGATGCGAATTTCGTCTAAGAGATTGTCCGAAAGACGAATACTGATTCGATCAGCGCCTGCATCCATGGCATTTTCCACCAATTCTTTAATAATGGAGGCGGGATTCTCGATGATTTCGCCGGCGGCAATTTGAGAAATCGTCTGATCGCTTAGTGCAAGGATCTCACGCATCAACATCCTCCTTTAAAGATTCCAGTAACATCAAGGCTTCCAGGGGCGTCGTGTGGTTAATGTCGATGGAGCGAATTTTCTCCCGTAAAGGATCCTGTCCCTTTTCGGAGACGACGCTTTTTTCCTTCACGCTCTCGACGATTTTTCCGTCTTCCTTCGATTCCAGGTGGTTTAGCACGGTGCGGGCCCGATCGATCACTTCTTCCTTGACGCCGGCGAGCTTTGCCACGTCGATGCCGAAGGAATAATTGCTTTGGCCGATGACGAGCTTCCTTAAAAAGCGAATCTCATCGTTCACTTCCTCCGTGGCTACGGTGACATTTAAAATGCCGTCGTAGCGCTTTTCCAATTCGGTGAGCTCGAAATAGTGGGTGGCAAAAAGAGTTTTTGCCCGCACGTCGTTGCAAATGTATTCGATAATGGACCAGGCGATGGATAGGCCGTCATAAGTACTTGTCCCGCGACCCACTTCGTCAAATAAAATCAATGACCTGGCCGTAGCCAGTCGTAAAATCTCCGCCACTTCCGTCATCTCCACCATAAAAGTGGATTGACCCCGCGTCAGGTAATCGGAGGCGCCGATCCGCGTAAAGATCTGATCCACCAAGGGAAGGTCGGCTGCATCGGCCGGCACGAAGGAGCCGATTTGAGCCATAATCTGAATCAAGGCAACTTGACGCATATAGGTGGATTTGCCGGCCATATTCGGGCCTGTAATAATTTGCAGAAGCACCTTCTCGTCGTCGAGATAGGTGTCGTTGGGAATGTAGGGATCCTCCATGGACTGCTCGACCACGGGATGGCGACCCCCTTTAATGGAGATGACACCCTTGTTGTTAAAGGACGGGCGAATGTAATGGTGGCGCTCAGAAACGGTGGCCAGTGAACATGCCACATCCAGCTTTTGTACGGCTTCCGATAACTTTTGAATGGAGAAAAGTTTCGACCGAATAGTTTGTTGAATCCCTTCCAGTAAATCCAGCTGACGCATAAGCGCACGCTCTTTTGCGTGAAGAATTTCCTCTTCCCTGTCTTTTAATTCCTCTGTAAAAAAGCGCTCGCTGCCCACCAGGGTTTGTTTGCGAATAAAATGATCCGGCGCTTGGTTGACATAGGATTTGGACACCTCGAAAAAGTAGCCGAGAATTTTATTATATTTAATTCGCAAATTTTTTATGCCGCTCGCTTCCCGCTCCTTTCCCTCCAGCTGCAAGATCCACTGCTTGCCGCTTTCGGATAGGGCGAAAAGACGGTCAAGCTCTTCATCGAATCCCTCTGCCATAAAACGCTGTTCGCGGAAGTTCACGGGCACATCTTCGACAAATGTTTCTTTCAACTGCTCCGAAAGATCCCACAACAAATCCACGCCGTCGAAAAGCCGAAGCAAGGCTTGGCTGTCTGCCTGCTCGAGGAGTCGCGCGATTTTCTGCACGGCATCCAAACTTTTTTCCAGCCGCAGAATCTGTTTCGGCGTCATGGTTTCGTTGGAGATGTAGATGGACAGGCGATCGATGTCGTAAATCGCAGCCAACTGTTCCTGAATATCGTCAAACAAAATGCGGTCGCTATGCAGCGCATCGATGCGATCGTATCGGGTATTTAAGTCATCGCCATCCATTAAGGGATGCAAAATAGCCGTGCGAAGGTAGCGACTGCCCATTCTCGTCTTGCATCGATCCAAGATGTCGTAAAGAGAATGCTCTTTCTGATTGTTGTGGCTGTTGCTTACCAGCTCCAAATTGCGAATGGTGGTTTCCGACAAATCCATGGTTTCGTCGTTGTCCTTGCGCTCGGCAATATGGAGGTGATTCTGCTTGCTGTGTTGGGTCGCTTCCAAATAGGCCAATAAATTGGCGAGGGACAAACTATCGAAGTCGATGCTTTGATTTAATTCGGCGTAATCGGCTAAAACGGCTCGATTATTTTCCTTCACTTCCGTCGTTTTTAAAACAAAGTGGCGGCGCGCCAATTTATGAATGATCTTTTTCTCTTTAAAATCGCCGTCGTAAAGAATCTCCGTGGGACGATAAAGGGCGAATTGTTTTTCGAGAAAGCTTTCCGTTTCCCGCTTATCCCAGCAAACCTTGCGCTCCAGGACCAGCTTCCCCGAAGGATAATCGCAGTGCACCAGCTCGACGATTTTCCCCCCTTGAGCGATGCTGGTCAATATGCGGGGCTCGTCTGTGTCGTCTTCGTCGATAAAAGTACCCGGCGTAATGACCTTGGTGACTTCCCTCTTCACCAGGCCCTTCGCCTCTTTCGGATCTTCCACTTGATCGCAAATGCTCACGGAGTAACCCATTTTCACCAGCCGCTTCACGTATTGATTGGCCACGCGATAGGGCACGCCGCACATGGGGATTTTGTCTTCCAGACCTCCGCTTTTTTTAGTTAATGTTAGATCCAGCAGGTCGGATACGACGATGGCATCATTAAAAAAGAGCTCGTAAAAATCCCCGAGGCGATAAAACAAAAAGGCATCGGGGTTTTCATTTTTTGTTTCGACGTAATGGCGCATAGCCGGCGTCAATTTTTCGAAATCACTGCTTTCCATGAACGATTTCTCCTTCTAAAGAGAATGTATTGCCTCCCGTAATCTTTACCTGCGCCATGCGACCGATGTATTCCGGATCGTAGGGCGCGTGGACCAATTTAAAGCCGCCGGTGCGTCCGCTCATTTTTGTCGGATCGTTTTTGCTCGCCGATTCAAACAAGACCTCCTGCACCGTTCCGTGTAAGGCCTCGTACTTTTCCCTTTGAATGGCGTAAACCGCGTCCAAGAGCCGTTGAAAACGCGAGTCTTTTACTTCCTTAGGCACCTGATCTTCCATTTTGTCGGCACGAGTGCCTTCCCGTCTGGAGTAAATAAAGGTAAAGGCATTGTCGTACTTCACGCGCTTCACCAGATCCAAAGTATCTTCGAAGTCCTCTTCCGTTTCCCCGGGAAAGCCCACCATAATATCGGTGGAAAGGGAAATGTCCGGGCGCACGGCGCGTACCTTATCGATCAGCGTAAAGTAATCTTCTCGCGTGTAGTGGCGATTCATCATTTTCAGCACGCGATTGGAGCCCGACTGCACGGGCAAGTGCAGGTAATTGGCAAGCTTCGGCAAATCTTTAAAGCAGGCGATTAAGTCGTCGGACATATCCTTGGGATGGGAAGTGGTAAAGTGGATGCGGTCGATCCCCTCCACCCCGTGTACCATGCGCAAAAGCTCGGCGAAAGTGATATTCTCATCTAAATTTTTTCCGTAGGAATTGACATTTTGTCCCAGCAGAGTTACTTCGTTAACGCCGTCGGCCACCAGATTCTTTATTTCATCTAAAATATCTTCCGGCTCTCTGGACACTTCCCGGCCCCGGGTATAGGGCACGATACAGTAGGTACAGAAATTATTGCAGCCGTAAACGATGTTGACGTATGCGGCATTGCTCGCCGTTCTGGAATAGATCTGATTGTCGAAATTGGTGTAGCTTTCGTCGATTTCCACCACGGCATTTTTCCTGTCGTCGCTCTCCAAAATTAATTGAGGCAGACGGTAAATATTATTGGTACCGAAGACGATATCCACGTGATTAAACGTATTGAGTACGTAGTCTCGGGATTCCTTTCGCTGCATCATGCAACCGCAGATCGCCACCTTCAGTTTCTTGTTTTTCTTTTTGATGTGCTTTAAGCGACCGATATGGCCAATGACTTTATCTTCCGCACTATGGCGAACGGAGCAGGTATTGATAATCGACAGGTCGGCATCTTCTTCTCTGTCAATTTCTTTAAAGCCCATCTTATTTAATAGTGTTTTTATTTTTTCGGAATCGTGTTCGTTCATCTGACATCCGTGGGTGGTGATGACGTAGGCTTCGCCACCGTGGATTTCTTTCACACGATCGATTAAATGTTGAAATTGCTCTTCCATGCTTACTCCTTTGATTAACATTACCTTTAATTATACCATAGTTGAAATCGAAATTTTGAGCATGAAAAAAGACATCCGAGGATGTCTTTTCAGATCTTAGTAAGCGACGAAAGCCTTTGCCTTGGTGTGGCAGATGGGGCATTCTTCTTCGTTTGCATCGAAGGTGATGTAACCGCAAACGGGGCAGAGAAGAATGTCTTCAGCATCCAAGTCTTTACCTGCGTCAACTGCTTTTTTCGCTTCTTCGTAGCGAACAGCGTGGATTTTTTCAGCTTCAATAGCATATTCCATAGCCTTGACCGCTTCTTTTTCCCCTTGCATCTTAGCAACTTCAATAAAAGCGGGATACATTTCAGTAAATTCGAAGGTTTCGCCGTCGATACCTTTTTGAAGGTTTTCAGAGGTGCTTCCGATTCCGAAGCCTGCCATACTGGTGACGGGGAAATCGCCGTGAATATCTTTCATGGCTTTGAAGTGCAGATTGGCGTGGACTCTTTCGGCTTCGCCGGTGCAGTTAAAGAGTCTTTCGACATTGGGGAAACCTTCTTTGGCAGCGGTTTTTGCCCAAATACCGTAACGCATATGTGCTTGGCTTTCGCCTCCAAAAGCGCTTCTTAAGTTGTCTTGAGTCATTGCGTGCATAATAATGCCTCCTTATATTTGTTGCTTTTCGCTTGTTCATCATATCACGTAATTGATAATAAGACAAGTTTTTGAGCTACCGATACGAGGTCTAGTCCACGCTTTCGATCTTCGCCGCTTGATCCGCTGCCGTCAAGGCATCGATGAGATCGTCCAGGTCCCCGTTATTGATATCGTCGATGCGGTGACTGGTGTAATTGATACGGTGATCCGTCACACGACCCTGGGGATAATTATAGGTGCGGATGCGTTCGGAGCGATCGCCGGAGCCGATTTGGGATTTCTTTTCCTTACTGACGGCATCTTCCTGCTTTTGAAGCTCCATGTCGTAAAGCTTCGCCTTTAAAATTTTAAAAGCCTTGTCTTTATTTTTCAATTGGCTCTTCTCATCCTGACAGCTGACGACGATCCCCGTCGGTTCGTGAGTCAGGCGAACGGCGGAGTCCGTGGTGTTGACCGACTGGCCGCCGTTACCGGAGGAGCGGAACACGTCGACGCGCACGTCGTTGGGGTCGATTTCGATTTCCACATCGTCAATTTCAGGCATGACGATAACCGTCGCCGTCGATGTATGGATGCGCCCGGAGGATTCCGTTTCCGGCACCCGTTGCACCCGGTGAACCCCCGATTCGTATTTAAGCCTGGAGTAGGCGCCCTTGCCTTGAATCAAAAGAATGGCTTCCTTAAAACCGCCGATGCCATTTTCATTACTGGACATCAGTTCCGACTTCCAGTTGTGATTGTCGGCATAATGGATGTACTGGCGCAAGAGCACGCCGGCAAACAGCGCCGCTTCGTCGCCGCCGGCGCCTCCGCGGATTTCGACGATGACGTTCTTGTCGTCGTTTTCGTCTTTTGGGATCAAAAGAATTTTCAGCTCTTCTTCGATTTCGGCCAGGCGCTCTTCTTCGATCTTCAATTCCTCTTTTACCAGCTCTCGCATCTCGTCGTCGATTTTTTCGTCAAACAAGCTCTTGTTTTCGGCGATGGCTTCGGAGGTCTCAGTATATTCTCTGAATTTTTTTACGATTGGTTCAATCTCCGCGTGTTCGATGGCCGTTTTTTGAAGTAATTTGCTGTCGCTTTGTACCTTCGGATCCATCATCATATCGTTTAATTCTTTATAGCGATCTTCATAAACCGATAAGTTTTCAAACATTTTCTATCCTCCCATAAACGACGCGATCCAAGCCGCTGAAATCTTTCTCGCAACCGATGGCTGAGAAATGATGTTCATGTAATAATTTTTCCACGTCTTTTTTCTGTTTGGCGCCAATCTCAAAAACCAAGTAACCGCCGTTATTTAAATATTTCGGTGCCTTGGCCGTTATTTTTCGGTAGAAATCCAAACCGTCCTCGCCGCCATAGAGCGCCCCTTGCGGTTCGTAATCGGCGACGCTTTTATCTAAATATTTCATTTCGTCTGCCGTAATATAAGGCGGATTGGAATAGATTATATCGTATCTTCCCCTAACCTTGGTAAAAAGATCGGATTCGATAAAGCACACATTTTTTATTCCGTGATTCTTTGCATTAAATTTGGCTATATCCAGGGCATCGGAAGAAATATCCACGCCGTGAACCTCCGCTTCAGGATAAAGCCGAGCCAATGTAATGGCCACGCAACCGGAACCTGTTCCTATTTCAAGAATGCGCGTGGCCTTCGGCGCCATAGCTTTGATGCAATCCACGCTTCTTTCCGTATCGTAGCGGGGAATCAAGACCCGCTCGTCGACGTAAAATCTTTCGCCGTAAAAATACTCCTGCTTCAGAGCATAGGCCATGGGCTTTCCCTTTGCCATATCGCCGATGACTCGCCGAAGTTCTGAAACTTCAGATTGATTCAGATTTTTCTGCGGATGAAGAAGCACAGCCTTTTGATCCAGCTGAAAGAGAGCGTCGAACACTCGGTATACGCGACGCCGATCCCCTTTTAAGGCCATACAAGCCTCTTCAAAGGCTTCTTTTACTTCCATAGGTCACTTTCCCCTTCTTCGGGAAGAACCGCCTTTAAAGAGGCAATGCCTACTTCGATTTGACTGTCGTCCGGTTCACGCACGGTGAAATGCTTTTGAATCATCAGACCCGGGTAACGCAGGGCCATGGTGAGGGGCGTATCGTATTTGCCGATTAATCGATTGACCTCATAGCTGACCCCGGCGATTAAGGGAAAGATCAAGATGCGCACGAGAATCCTGCCGATAAAAGAGGGCCAGCCGAAGAAAGACAGTATAATGACCGATAAGATCAAAACCATAAATAAAAAGCTGGTTCCGCATCGAGGATGCAGGCGGGAATATTTCCGTACCTCCTCCACCTCCAGAGGCGCACCGGCCTCGTAGCAGGCGATGGATTTATGCTCCGCCCCGTGGTATTCGAAGACGCGGCCGATATCCTTTTGTTTGGAAATTAAAGCCATGTAGGCAAAGAAAATCCCGATGCGGAAGACCCCTTCCACCAGATTTAGCAGAAAAGAGCTTTCAATATGGCGTTGAAAGAATGTGGCAAGTGCGTTGGGAAGGACCATAAAAAATAAAACGGCTAATAAAAACGAAAAAGCTACCGTGAAAATTTGCTCCAGCTTTTCGCCGTATTCGGGGAAGTGTTTTCTAAAAAAGCCGTCCTCTTCCCCTTCCTCTTCTTCCCAAAAGGAAGCGGAATACATAATGGCATCGACGCCGATGACCATGGCCTCGATTAATTTCACGGCACCGCGCAGCACGGGCCAATTTAAAAAGGGATACTTGTCGGCGATGCTTTTATTCTTTCCCGTGCGAAGGGCGATCTCGCCGTCGGGCTTCCTTACGGCATAGGCCGTCTTGGATGGCCCGCGCATCATCACCCCTTCGATAAGGGCTTGTCCGCCGATAGTCGTCTTAAAGGATTCGTTCATAGATTAGTGAAACTCCTTAAAAAAAAGGCCCGCTTTCACGGGCCGTCTTTTATGATCTTTTGTATTTTTTGTTAAATTTATCAATACGTCCGCCCGTATCAGTAAACTTTTGACGTCCTGTGAAGAAAGGATGACATTCGGAACAAACTTCCACTTTTAAATCCTCTTTTACA
>QWCE01002242.1_pt1 | contig 47790 bp, 44 predicted proteins | sample 1972531 | NCBI WGS metagenome assembly QWCE01 (sample SAMN09866716, study PRJNA288562) | Human gut metagenome isolate term4_stool, whole genome shotgun sequencing... | reverse complement strand
GTCACAAAGTAGCTATGATCGCAGAGCCGAACTGGACGTTCGCCTCGCGATTTCTTCGGCGCAAAGCGCCTGCGGAATGGAGGATTTTATGACAATCGAACTCATCAAACGGCTGCTGGACGCCTGCTATGAGGCGAAGCGCATCCGCGATATGCTCCCGCCGCTGCCGGACGGCGTGACACCATCCTATATCCATTTTCTGGATGTCATCGGACAGATGGAAAAAAACGGAACTTCCGTAAAAGTATCCGACATCAGCGATGCGCTGAACCTTCCGCGTCCCGGCGTGACGAGAACGGTAAAGGAGATGGAGCAAAAAGGCTATCTGACCAAAAAGCCGTCCGAAGAGGATGCACGCATCCTGTACCTTTTCATTACAGACGAAGGCAAAAAGCTCTCTGCCAAGTACAACGAACAGGTTTTTAACGCCCTGCTGCCCGATCTGGAGACCATCTCCGGTGAAGATGCGGAATGTACCATTCGTACCATTGAAAGATTTTATCAGGTAATGTGCGAAAGGAGAAACGACCTTGACAAGTGATAAGACAGATTTTACACAGGGAAATATTTTAAAGAAACTGGTACCTTTTATGATTCCGATTCTGGGCGCGCTGGTACTCCAGGCCGCCTACGGCGCGGTCGATCTGCTCGTCGTCGGCAGATTTGGCTCCACCTCCGGGCTTTCTGCGGTTTCCACCGGCAGCCAGGTGTTAAACCTCGTCACCTTTGTTGTGACACAGCTCGCAATGGGCGTCACCGTCCTGATCGCCCGTTATCTCGGGGAAAAGAACCCGGAACAGATCGGCTCCGTCATCGGCGGCGCGGCGGTTATATTCACGCTGCTTTCTGTCTGCCTGTTCGCAGGGATGGTTTTCTTTGCCCGCCCCATCTCTGTACTCATGCAGGCTCCTGCTGAAGCAGTCACTCTGACCACAAGTTATGTTCGTATCTGCGGCAGCGGTATTTTCTTCATCGTCGCCTACAACCTTCTGTCGGCGATTTTCCGCGGACTTGGCGACAGCAAATCTCCGCTCCTGTTCGTCCTCGTCGCATGTATCGTCAACATCGTCGGCGACCTCGTTTTGGTTGCCGGCCTGCACATGGACGCAGCGGGCGCAGCATTTGCAACCGTATTTGCACAGGCGGTCAGCGTTGTCTTTGCGGTGGTTATTCTTTTCAAAAAGCAGCTGCCCTTCCACATTGGCAAAAGCGATCTTGGCTTCAATTCCCAGTGCAGCAAATTTTTAAGCATCGGACTTCCTCTCGCCCTGCAGGAATTTCTGACCCAGGTTTCGTTCCTCGCCCTCTGCGCCTTTGTCAACCGCCTCGGCCTGGAAGCCTCCTCCGGCTATGGTGTCGCCTGTAAAATTGTCAACTTTGCAATGCTGATCCCCAGCTCCCTGATGCAGTCCATGGCGTCCTTCGTTTCCCAGAATGTCGGTGCAGGCAATCTGAAACGGGCCAAAAAATCCATGTTCACCGGAATCGGCATTGGTCTGATCTTCGGCTGCCTTGTCTTTACCCTCATCTGGTTTAAGGGTGACCTGCTCGCATCTTTCTTTTCCACAGACGCTGCCGTTATCCAAAACGGCTTCGCGTACTTAAAGGGCTTTGCGCCAGAAACCATCGTCACCACTGTTTTGTTCAGCATGATCGGCTACTTCAACGGTAACAACAAAACGCTCTGGGTTATGCTCCAGGGTCTGATCCAGACCCTCTGCGTCCGTCTCCCCTTCGCTTACTTCATGAGTATCCAGCCAAACGCCAGCCTGACAAGGATCGGACTTGCCGCACCGGTTTCCACAACTGTCGGCATCCTGTTGAACGTTGGATTTTATCTCTACCTGAACAAGAAAGAAAAACGCGCCTGACGGCGCGTTTTTTTATGCATCTGATCTGGAATATGCGTTTTTCATCTGGCTGCTCAGCTCAAACAGCACCTTATCAAGCGTATCGTCTGTTTCCTTCTGCAGCATCGCGGCAATCTCCGCATTTGCCTGCTGCCGCAGCGCTTTTCTTGCCGCCGGATCCTGTTCTGCTGCCAAACGTGCATCATAGCGGTTGATCAGCTCGTGTCCCTTTGCTGCAACCCTTTCCTGATAACGCTCCACATGGAACAGAGATTTATTATAGGAAGCGTCCGCCATCGCTGCGATCAGACGGCTCGACCAGTAAAAGTTCTCTGTCGAAACCCGCCCGGTCGTGTTGTTTAAATACTCCGGTGTTTCCTCCACATCTGCATAAAATGGAACAAGGGCGTTAAATGCATTGGACCCGTAGGCAATCCATTCCACCGGCCTGCAGTCCGCTTCCATATCCGGTCTGATCTGAATCAACGCCATGAAATCATTTCGGTTGATGCCGATAGAACGGTATGCACCACGCATGGATTTATCGCCATAGGATCCATAGGGATCATACGGCGTCCCCTGATAGTGACCGGACAGAACATATTTCACATCCTCGACTGTGATCTTTTTTTCGGGAACCATGCACCACGGCAGATCATCGGAAACCGGTGTAAAATCAGCAAGCGCACCGTCCCAGCGATAGGTGTTCGGATTCAGATACCGCTCCATAAACCATGCCCGGGGTGTGTTGTATACATGATCTGCATCGTCGTGACTGCCGAAGACGTCCCGCGGATTCAGCGAACCGTCCATCGAAAGGTTCAGATGGTAGGTTTCGATAAATTCTTTCAAATCTGCGGAGCAGAGGAAATTTTTCTGTTCTCCGTAAGCATCTTCCAGATCAAAGCTGTCGATTCCGAGCTGGTTTGGCATCACGACATAAACCTCATCCGGCACTCTTCTTGCCGTCCAGTGATGTCCTCCGATGGTTTCCAGCCACCAGATCTCGTCTTTATCCTGAAAAGCGATTCCGTTCATCTCATATGTCCCGTATTGCTCCAACAGGCTGCCAAGACGTAAAACGCCCTCTCTGGCGCTTCTGATATAAGGAAGCACCAGACAAACCAGATCCTCTTCCCCGATTCCTCCGGCAATCTCTTTCTTTCCATCCGCTGCAGGCTGATAAACGATCAACGGATCCGCTCCCAGCACGCGCGGATTCGAGGTGATCGTCTCAGTAGCAGTCATCGCAACATGTGCCTCATTGACGCCGCTGGCAGCCCAGATACCTTTTCCCTCCACCGCATTCGGCATCGCTGTATAGCGCATCGGATTCTCCGGCAGTTCGATGGTCACATGAGAGAGCACGGAATGATAGGTTTTCGGCTGCTGCTCCGGAGAAACCACTGCAAACTTCTTCGCTGTAAAATGTCCGGCGCCGGAATCATCGTTTCTCGCGATCATCGTTGATCCGTCATAGGTCGCTTTTTTCCCGACCAGTATTGTTGTACACCCCATATCTGACCTCCTATTTTTCTAATGCTTCTACGATTTTTGCATACCCCATGCCGTGGGAAGCCTTGATCAGTACCGAATCCCCAGGATGCAGAAGTCCAGGCAATGCTGCAAGCAGTGCGTCGGTATCTGTGAAATGTTCCGCCTGAGAAATTCCAGCCTCCTTCGCTGCTCGGTACATCTCTTCCGAAAGGCTTCCTGCACAATACAGGCAGTCTATGCCTTGTTCTGCGGCATATGCGCCAACCTGCCCGTGCATCTCCCTTTCCTTCTCTCCAAGCTCAAACATATCGCCGAGCACCGCAACTTTGCGTCCGTCTGCCAGACTTAACAGATCCAGCGCAGCCTTGGTCGAAACCGGGTTTGCATTGTAGCAGTCGTCGATCAGCACCAGATCCCCCGCCTGCACAACACGGCTTCTGCCGCTTACTGCCTGCACGGCAGCGATTCCGGCCGCGATCTGCTCTGTCGTCAGTCCGAGCTGTAAACCAACTGCAGTCGCCGCCAGCGCATTTAACACCATATGCGCGCCCGGCAGCGGAATCTGTACGTCAAACGCAGCGTCCGGCGTGTGGATTGTCGCTGTACTGCCCAGCAGTCCACGGCTTGCGATGGTGTCTGCGTAAATATCGTTTTCGGGAGAAAGTCCAAAGTGAACCGGCTTTTTGCCGTGTACTTCCTCAATTGTCATGAGCTTGTCATCGTCTCCGTTGACACAGACCGTCCCTTCAGGATTCATAAAGTCAAAAATCTCGGATTTTGCCTTCAAAATACCGTCCCGGCTTCCGAGGAATTCCAGATGGCATTGACCGATATTTGTCATCACGCAAATATCCGGCTTTACCATCTCGCTTAAACGGTGCATCTCCCCGAAATGATTGATGCCCATCTCCACAACGGCAGCCTCCGTATCCTCCGGCATGGCAAGCAGTGTCAACGGCACGCCGATTTCGTTGTTGAAATTGCCCTGCGTCTTGTGTGTCTTGTATTTCTGTGCAAGCACTGACGTGACAAATTCTTTTGTACTGGTCTTGCCGACGCTTCCGGTGATCCCAACGATCGGAATTGGCATCTGCTCTCTGTAAAACGCAGCGATCTGCCGAAGCGCAGCCAGACTGTCCTCCACACGGATGCAGGGACCCGGCAGTTCTTCCGGTTCTTCTTCACACACAACTGCAATCGCGCCCTTGTCAAAAACTTCCCGGATAAACTGATGACCATCCACCCGTTCTCCGCGGATTGCCACAAAAATATCGCCCGGTTCCACTTTGCGGGAATCGATTACGATTCCTGCCGCTTCTTTGCCGGAATAGCCGCGGATTACAGCCATTCCCGCCGCCGGACAGGTTCCGGTATGCTTTCCCGCCGGCACAGCCAGATGCCCCTTACAGGCTCTTGCTATATTCCATATCGTCATGTTTTTCATATCACTTTTGGTCTCCATTTTACAGTTGAAAAGCTACATCCTTTTCAGTCCTCAAATGCCATATCCAGAATCTTCTGGCAAAGCTCGTCATAGCTGATGCCAACCGCCGCAGCTTCCTGGGGAATCAGGGAGGTGGGAGTCATGCCGGGGAGCGTATTCGCCTCCAGACAGTAGGCGTTTCCGGCCTCATCCATCATAAAATCCATCCGGGCATATTTATGCAGGCGCAGGGCATCGAATACACGCTCTGAAATCTTCTGGATCTTTCTGGTGCTCTCTTCGCCGATCAGCGCGGGGCAAATCTCAATGGTGCTGCCCGCCTGATATTTGTTTTTGTAATCGTAAAAGCCTTCCTTCGGCGCGATTTCCACGATCGGAAGCGCTTTGCCGTCCAGCACGCAGCAGGTTAACTCCCTGCCCTTGATATATTCTTCTACAACAACCTCGTCTCCATATAAAAATGCGTCATCGAGTGCTGCCTGATAGTCCTCTTCTTTCTGCACGATGGAAACGCCGATGCTCGAACCACCGGAGCTTACCTTTACCACGCAGGGAAACTTCGGCTGCTGGCCTTCTCCCGGCTCCTGACCTTTTTTCAGGCGGAAGCCTGCTGGGGTCGGAATCCCGTTTTGCATAAACAGTTCTTTTGCAAGGCACTTATCCATCGCCAGCGCGCCGCTGACAAAGTCTGTGCCGGTGTAGCGGATTCCCAGCAGATCAAATGCCGCCTGCACCTTTCCACCTTCTCCGTCTGCACCGTGCAGTCCTAAAAAGACAACATCCGCCATCTGACAGATCTTGATCACGTTGGGGCCAAAGTAACATTTGCCGCCGTCCTTCCGCAGTGCCTTTACCGCACTGATATCGGGATTGATCTCATGAATCGCTTCGATTCCTGCAGAAAAATCCTCATCACTTTCAAAAATATGATCAATGTCGTCCCGTTCCATTCCAAGAAAAACGTCCAGCAGGACAGCCTGATGTCCCAGTCTCTTCATCGCCTGATAAATCATCTTGCCGGAAATCAGGGATACGTCACGTTCCGTGCTGATTCCGCCTGCTAATACTACAACCTTCATGTCTTTCTCCTCTTCTACTGTTTTCCAAAATTACTTCATGCCATAGTATACGCTCAATCCACTGCTCCGTAAAGGAAAATCAGCAGTCAGTTTGCCTAAAATACCGATATATTTTACCGTATTATCCAGTTAAAGCGCTGAAATATTAATTTTTTGTAAAATTTTTTCGCACCTTTCTGCAAATAGGTGTATAATACAGACACGTTACAAAGACAGATGTCTTTCTACAAAAGACATTTCTTCCAGGAAAGGCATTTTTCTTTTGAAAAGGAGGAACTATTATGAAAAAATCCATGAGTGTTTTACTGGCAGCCGCCATGTGCAGCGCTATGCTCGCAGGCTGCGGCTCTACAGCAGCTGACACTGCAGCAGACGCTTCCGCTGAAACCACTGCTGCCGCTGCTACCGAAGCAGCAGATTCTTCTGCTTCTGCAGAAGGCGTAAATGTATTTAAAATCGGCGGTACCTCTCCCCTGACCGGCGCGGCAGCAATCTACGGCAACGCTGTAAAGAACGGCGCACAGATCGCCGTTGACGAGATCAACGAAGCAGGCGGTTCCGTACAGTTCGAACTCAAATATGAGGACGACGAGAACGACCCGGAAAAAGCAGTTTCCGCTTACAACGCATTAAAGGACTGGGGCATGCAGATTTCCCTGGCTTCCGTTACCACAAAGCCCTGTGAAGCAACCAGTACAGAGCACTTTGCTGACCGTATCTTTGGTCTGACTCCTTCCGCTTCCTCTACCGCTATTACAGAGGGCAAGGACAATGTATTCCAGATGTGTTTTGCTGACCCCAACCAGGGTCTTGCATCCGCTGATTATATTGCAGATCAGAAGCTCGGCACAAAAGTCGCTGTCATCTACAGAAATGACGATGTATACTCCAGCGGCGTCTACGAGAAATTCAAAACAGAAGCAGATGTAAAGGGTCTGGAAATCGTTTCCGCAACCACCTTTACCGATGCAAGCTCCAATGACTTCTCCGTACAGCTGACCGAAGCAAAGAATGCAGGTGCTGACCTGCTCTTCCTTCCTATCTATTATCAGCCCGCTTCCCTGATCTTAAAGCAGGCAAAGGATATGGGCTATGAACCCACCTTCTTTGGTGTAGACGGTATGGATGGTATCCTGACCCTGGAAGGTTTTGATACCTCTCTGGCAGAAGGCGTTATGCTGCTGACTCCCTTCAACGCTGATGCGACAGATGAAAAGACCCAGAGCTTTGTAACCAAATACCAGGAACTCTACGGCGATGTTCCGAACCAGTTCGCAGCAGATGCTTATGACTGTGTATATGCTTATAAAGCAGCTCTGGAGGCATCCGGCGCTACCGCAGATATGTCTGCAGAGGAGCTTTGCGACAAGATGATCGAAGCCTTCCCGACTCTGACCTATGACGGTTTAACCGGTACAGGCATCACCTGGGATTCCACCGGTGCCGTATCCAAGACTCCTAAGGGTATGGTGATCAAAAACGGCGCTTACGTCGGCATGGAGTAATACTTACCCTTTAATTTTGATTTTATCAATGCGCAAGGGAGCACCGTTATCGTTTTTGATACGGCGCTCCCTTGCGTCATACAGAGAAATGAGGTAGCTTATGACCTTTTTATCACACCTGATCAACGGCATCAGTCTTGGAAGCGTATACGCGATCATCGCACTGGGATACACAATGGTATACGGTATCGCCAAGATGCTGAACTTTGCCCACGGAGACGTCATCATGGTGGGCGCATATATTTCCTTCTGTACCACCAGTTATCTCGGACTTTCTCCGCTGGTATCTGTCCTTTTTTCCATCATCGTCTGCACGGTTCTCGGCATCGTTGTAGAACGTCTGGCATACAAGCCCCTGCGTCAGGCTCCTTCCCTCGCAGTTTTGATCACTGCCATCGGCGTTTCCTATTTTCTGCAGAATGCCGCCCTGCTGATCTGGGGCTCCAGCCCGAAAACCTTTTCTTCCGTAACCGGAAGCTGGACCTTAAAGCTTTTTGACGGACAGCTGATCGTTTCCGGCGTCACGATCGTTACGATCCTTGCCTGCATCCTGATCATGATCTGTCTGACTCTTTTCACCAACAAGACAAAAATGGGAACGGCGATGCGCGCAGTTTCTGAAGACAAGGCTGCTGCAGGTCTGATGGGTATCAATGTCAATACAACCATTTCCCTGACCTTTGCCATCGGCTCCGGTCTGGCGGCCATCGCAGGTGTATTGCTCTGCTCCGCCTATCCGACCCTGATGCCCACCACAGGCTCCATGCCCGGCATCAAGGCATTTACTGCAGCTGTATTTGGCGGCATCGGCTCCATTCCCGGCGCAATGATCGGCGGTATCCTGCTCGGCATTATTGAGATCTTTTCCAAAGCGTATATTTCCACACAGCTGTCCGATGCGATCGTATTTGCGGTTCTGATCGTGGTCCTGATCGTAAAGCCGGATGGTCTGCTGGGCAAACACGTCAGCGAGAAAGTATGAGGTAGCAGCATGAACAAACTCAAACCTATTCTATCAGCCAGAAAAGACTGCACAATTTCCTATACGATCGTCATTCTCGCCTTTATCCTGATCCAGACCATGATCGCAACCGGAAACATCACCTCTTCCTTAAAGGGACAGCTGGTTCCGATCTGTGCCTACATCATCATGGCGATCTCCTTAAATCTTACCGTCGGCATTTTAGGCGAGCTTTCTTTAGGGCATGCCGGCTTTATGTCGGTCGGCGCTTTTACCGGCATCGTGGTTTCCACCTCACTTGCCGCTGCGATTCCGAACGGCCCTCTGCGCCTTGCCATTTCCATGATCGTCGGCGGCCTTTTTGCCGGAATTGCAGGACTCATCGTCGGCATCCCCGTACTTCGTTTAAAAGGTGACTATCTTGCCATCGTTACCCTTGCATTCGGTGAAATTATCAAGAATATTATCAACGTGCTCTATATCGGTCTGGATGAAAAAGGACTGCATTTCAGCCTTCTGGAACAGCATTTTACCCTTGCTGAGGGCGGTTCCATGATCATCAACGGCCCCATGGGTGTCGGAGGTGTCCAGAAGCTTTCCACCTTTTCTTCCGGCGTTGTCCTGATCCTGATCACGCTGTTTTTAGTCCTGAACCTGATTCACAGCCGTACCGGCCGTGCCATCATGGCTGTCCGCGACAACAAGATTGCCGCAGAGAGCATCGGACTTTCTGTAACCCGCTATAAGCTGCTGGCATTCGTGATCTCCGCCGTTTTTGCAGGTATGGCAGGCACCCTTTACGCCATGAATTTCTCTACCGTCACCGCATCCAAATTCGACTTTAATACCTCGATCCTCATTCTGGTATTCGTCGTTCTGGGCGGTCTTGGAAATATCTGGGGCTCGATCATCGCCGCTGCACTTTTAACCGTGCTTCCTGAACTTCTGCGCTCCATGAACGACTACCGGATGCTCATCTATGCGATCCTGCTGATCGTTATGATGATCTTCAACAATTCCGGCGCAAAGAAGCGTCTGACGGAATATTTCAGCGCACAGAAGGAAAAACGGACTGCAAAAAAGGCAGCTGGAAAGGGGGTAAACTGATATGGCAACTCTCGAAGTAACCGGACTCGGTATTTCCTTCGGCGGTCTGCGGGCCGTTGATGATCTTACCATGTCCATCGAAAAAGGCGGCCTGGTGGGCCTGATCGGACCAAACGGTGCCGGCAAAACCACCGTATTCAACATGCTGACCGGCGTTTACCGCCCCACAGACGGCGGCATTCGCTTAAACGGTGAAAATCTGATCGGCAAAAAGCCTTACGAAATCAACCGCATGGGCGTTGCCCGCACCTTCCAGAACATCCGACTGTTCCCGCAGCAGAGTGTTCTGGACAACGTTATGACCGGCTTAAACAATCAGGTGCAGTATTCCCTTGCAGAAAGCCTTTTACATGTGGGAAGCTACCACAAAAAAGAAAAAGAAATGACCGAACGTTCCATGGAGATCCTGCGAGTCTTCGGGCTGGAGGATTCTGCTCAAACGCTGGCATCCAACCTGCCCTATGGCAAACAGCGTAAACTGGAAATTGCCCGTGCGCTTGCAACCAAACCGGAGCTTCTGCTTCTGGATGAGCCTGCCGCCGGCATGAACCCCAACGAAACCGGAGAGCTGATGGATACGATCCGTCTGGTGCGCAAGGAGTATCAGGTCACCATCCTTTTGATCGAGCATGACATGAAGCTGGTACAGGGTATCTGTGAATACCTCTATGTCCTGAATTTCGGTCGTCTGCTGGCAGAAGGCACTCCTGATAAGGTATTAAACGATCCTGCCGTTGTCAAGGCATATCTGGGCGATTAAAGGAGGCTTCTTTCATGGCAATGCTCACTGTAGAAAATATCAATGTATATTACGGCGTGATCCACGCCCTTAAAGACATCTCCTTTCAGGTAAACGAAGGCGAGATCGTCGCACTGATCGGCGCAAACGGTGCCGGCAAAACCACCACCCTGCAGACTGTCAGCGGCATGCTGAGCGCAAAGTCCGGTTCGATCCGATTTCAGGATCAGGAGATTTCCAGAATGCCGGAGCACAAAATCGTGAAGCAGGGAATTTCCCACGTCCCCGAAGGACGCCGGATGTTCTCCAACCTGACGGTTTTGGAAAACCTGAAAATGGGCGCTTACACCAGAAAAGACAAGCAGGAAATCAACAATTCCCTGGAAATGGTTTATGAGCGGTTTCCCCGCTTAAAGGAACGTACCCGCCAGCTGGCAGGAACTCTTTCCGGCGGTGAACAACAGATGCTTGCAATGGGACGCGCGCTGATGGCAAATCCCCGCATCCTGCTGTTGGACGAGCCCTCCATGGGTCTGTCCCCGCTTCTGGTTTCTGAAATTTTTGATATCATTCAGGAGATCAACAAACAGGGCGTTACCATCCTTTTGGTAGAACAGAACGCAAAAAAAGCGCTTTCCATCGCAAACCGCGCCTATGTCCTCGAAACAGGACGCATCGTAAAGGAAAATGATGCACAGGCACTTTTACATGATGAAGCGATCAAGAAAGCTTATCTCGGCGAATAAGGGGGAAACAATTATGTCAAACACAGTAATTACCATCGCCCGTCAGTACGGCAGCGGCGGACGTACCGTCGGCAAAATGCTGGCAAAGCGTCTGGACATTCCCTGCTACGACAGGGAGATTATTTCGCTCGCTTCCGAAGAAAGCGGCATTCATCCCACTCTGTTCCAGGATGAGAAAAAAAAGCACGGCTCTCTGCGTGCGTTCCTTACCGGCGGCTTCAAAAATGCCTCCCCGCTTTCCCCGGAAAGCGCAGGTTTTACAAAGGATGACAACCTTTTTCGCTATCAGGCAAAAATCATCCGCCAGCTCGCAGAGGAAAGCTCCTGCGTTATCATCGGACGCTGTGCCGACCATATCCTTGCAGATGTTCCAGGCGTTGTCCGTGTCTTTGTCCACGCACCCGAAGATTTTTGTCTGCAGGAAGCAATGAAGGTCAACAGTCTTTCTGTTTCTGACGTTCAGAAGCTCATCGCTCAGACCGACGAATACCGTGCCCACTACTACAAGTATTACACCGGCCAGGAATGGAAAAACGCCCAGAATTACGACCTGTCTCTGGACAGCTCCCGTCTCGGCTTTGATGGCACAGTAGAGGCGATACTTTCCTATATCGAAGTACGTAGAAAGTTCGACAAAACTATGTAATACAATTCCCGGCAGTCAGGCTCCTTTTTGGAACCGGGCTACCGGGAATTTTTATCCCAGATAATCCAGCGGATTGACCGCTTCCCCGTCCTTTGTCAGTTTAAAATAAACATTGGAGCCCTCTACCGAGTAATATTTTGTCGGCTCCGCCACATGTCCGATCACCGCGCCGGTTTCCACATAATCTCCCTCTTCCACAGTCACTTCCTGCAGCTGTCCATAGGTCAGCTCGTATCCACCTCCAAGACGCATCACAACAGTCTGTCCGGTCTGCGCATCCTCATACACAGATTCCACAATTCCATCTGCTGCGCATGCCACGCCTGTTCCTTCTGCTGCGCTGATTACAATCGACGGATTATATTTGTACTGCTGCAGCGTCGGAAAATAAATTGTCTTGTCCATGCTGTAATTTAACAGAACGTTGCCTGCAATCGGCCATGCCAGCTTACTGCTTTCGCCAAAGGACAGCTGGCTCTCCTGCACTGCGATATTCGCAGACGCTGCAAGCGCCTCGTCCTGATTGTCGGCTGCATCCTGACTCGCGGTTGTTCCGTTCGCTTTTTTGTCAGCGTCTGCCGCATTCGCCTGACCGCCGCCGGATGCCAGTTCGCTCGAACCTCCATCGCTGTTGTACGCTTCGTTTCGATACTCTGCATAGCCGATGTTGCGATTTTGGGGCTCCTCCGTCGGCTGACTTCCCGTTTCCTGTTCTCCAGCTGCTCCTGCGCCCGATTCCCCGCCTGTTTTTGCAGGTGCACTCAGATCTTTATCCTTCTGCGCATAATAGGGGTCATAATCCAGCTCTCCACTGTCTTTATCGCTGCCGATCACATTCTGCGCAGACGGATTCTGTGCCTGTGACACCGGACTTTGCGTCTCCTTCTCCAATTTGGAGAAATCTACAATATGCTGCTCTTCCTCCTGGCTTTTCTGATGATTGCGGTACACAGAAATGCCCGTCACTGTCATCGCCGCCAGTACCAGAACGACCGAAGCTGTCATGATCGCTTTTTCTCTGCGGTATGCGCTGTTTTTTCCGCCTGTTCTTTTTCTTCTCATCACGCTCATCCTTTCCTGTTTCCTGTGTTCAGGCTTAGTTTGAGCGCAATTCAACCGTTTTATTCCGATTTTTTCAAAAGTCCCGGGAAAAACAGCTCTAAAATTTCTTCTGCGGAAGCTCCCTGCTTCGCAAGCGCATTGGCATAATATTGATCCAATCCGATCCCGTGCCCGATTCCCTTTGTCGTAATCACCATTTTCCCGCCCTGTTCTTCCAGGAAAAAACACGACGACGGAAGCTCAAACAGCTGCCGAAACCGTTCTCCCTCTATGGATGACCGTCCCGCGCGGACATTTAATACGTATCCGGCGCTGTCCCGCGTCAGTACAAGCTTTGGGGCATCCTTTTCCACTGATACGCCTTCTGCCTCCAGCATCCCGAAAAACCGCTCTGTTTTCATGCTCTTTTCCTGTAAAAAATCTTCTGCAGCCTCATCTACCGGACAGGCGATGCTTTTGCACCAGTCCGACTCCTGTCCGAAAAGCTCTGTCCCGCTCCTTGTCCGCCCTGCGCTCAGGCGAAAAAAAGGCGCGCTGACAGCCGCTCCCTGCCATTCGAGAACATAGCCCGAAGAAGCGCGCACCGCCTCCCTGCAGCGCTCCTCCAACACGTCTGCCTGCTCGCCCCACAGACGCTTGCGCTGCGCCTTGTCCAGGTACGAAAAACCGCTATTACTGTCGATAATCCGCGGCTCAACGGCGCTCACACTACTTTGAGAGATGCTCTCCTGCGCTGCTCCGGTCGTGCCATTCTCCAACACGGTCCCCTCCAGATGCCCTCCCGCGACGCAGCTGCTGCGCAGAATCACCGCCTGGGCTTTGAGCGCTTCCGGTTCATATTCTGCAGGAATCACCGCCGCCAGCGCGCCGATCAGAAACGCTTCCTCCGTCATCGTTCGGACGTCGCTTCCACTTTGCATCCGGACTGTCCTGCCGGATACGGGCACAATGGTTTCCACCGTTTTTTCCTGCCCTGTCCGCACTACACTGCTGCAGGTATACGGCAGCAGAAAGAAAAAAAGAAGAACCGCAAAAAAGTCCTTTTGACGGCTCTTTCCTACGGTTCTGTTTGCTCTTTTTTCCATTGTTTCCTGCATCATGAACCCTCCGCTGCTGCCGGTATTTTCCTATACGGCAGTCTATGCAGAGACGCACGCTTCTATGCAGAAAGCTCCCCGCGTATTATTTTTCCACGCGGTTATAGTTAATCAGACATCCTTTCAGGATGATCTGGCGCTCTTCATCGGTCAGCTCACCGAGGGTTACGGTAAACGGCTTCAAGCCGTTTGCATCTACCACATATCCTGTAATTTCTGCAGCCTTTTCCTCTACCGCCTTGCGGATGCCGGGGAAGAAGAGGTAATCATGGTTGGTAAACGGAAGATCTCCGTCCGGAATGACGAACGGAAGCATGCCCCAGTTGATCAGATTGGAACGATAACGTTTGGTCGCATATTCGTTTGCAATATTTGCCCAACCGCCCAGCACCTTCTGGCAGCTTGCAGCCTGCTCTCTCGCAGAACCATCTCCGGGCTTTACTGCGAAAATCGTGGAACCGAACCCGATGTTGTCGTTTGCAGCCTGCGGGAACTGCACATGGATTTCATCCATAATTTCTGCCAGCTCCGGTTTTACAGTCACTGGATCCTTGCCATCCATCAAAGCTTCCTGCGCCTTGTGGATTTCCTTTGCCAGTCCGACATAGGCAGGATCCTTGCGGGACAGGGTAAACTCTGCCAGTCCAAGAGGATTGGAGCGGTAAGAGCTTGTCTCTCCGGACGGAATCAGCTCGTCTGTCGTCGTAACCGGATCGTGAATCTCGGAAACGACCTGCAGCACCAGATTTTCCGGAAGCGCGCACATCGTCGGCCAGTCCTTGATATTAGGACCGAAATGGATTTCCACAGAGGGATCTGCCACACCATGGGAATCAAATACGCGATTCTGATAAATCTTCGAATCAAAATGATACTGATATTTGCCGATGGGTCCGTCGAATTCAGTCGCCGCTGTCAGGCGTCCCTGATTTGCCGCAGTCGCCGCAATCGAACGGGCATCCATCAGAGCTACCGAAGCAATCTGGCCGTTCTGCAGCTTGGAGCCTTCGCGGTTCGGGAAGTTTCTTGTAGAATGACGGATCGAGAACGCATTGTTTGCAGGCGTATCGCCAGCACCGAAGCAAGGACCGCAGAACGCAGTCTTCATAACAGCTCCCGTTTCCAGAATCGTCGCCGCACAGCCATTTTTAATCAGTTCCATATAAATCGGCATGGAAGCCGGATACACACTCAATGTAAACTCCTGATTTCCGATATAGCTGCCCTTTAAAATGTCCGCGGCCGCACAGATATTTTCAAAGCCGCCGCCTGCGCAGCCTGCAATGATTCCCTGATCCACATAAAATCTGCCGTCACGCACTTTATCCTTCAAGCTGTAAGGTACCGCATTATCCAGACTGACTGCAGCCTTTTTCTCTACATCTGCAAGGATATCTGTCAGGTTCGCATTCAGCTCTTCAATCGTATAGGTATTGCTCGGATGGAACGGCATTGCAATCATCGGCTTTACCTTTGATAAATCAACCTCAATCAGGCCGTCATAGTACGCCGTCTGTCCGGGTGCCAACTCTTTATACTCTGCCTCTCTTCCGTGAATTTCATAAAATTCGCGGATCTGGTCATCTGTCTGCCAGATGGAAGAAAGACATGTTGTCTCTGTCGTCATAACGTCGATGCCGATTCTGAAATCCGCACTTAAATTTGCAACGCCGGGGCCAACAAACTCCATCACTTTATTTTTTACATAACCGTTTGCAAAAACAGCGCCGATAATCGCCAGAGCAACGTCCTGCGGACCAACGCCTTTTTCCGGCTTGCCGGTCAGATAAACGCCGACAACCTCAGGCATACGGATATCATAGGTCTGGTTCAACAGCTGCTTTACCAGCTCCGGACCGCCCTCGCCCATCGCCATCGTTCCCAGCGCACCATAACGGGTGTGGGAATCAGAGCCAAGGATCATCTTGCCGCCGCCTGCGAGCATTTCTCTTGCAAACTGGTGGATAACCGCCTGATGAGGAGGTACATAAACGCCGCCGTATTTCTTTGCACAAGTCAGTCCGAATAAATGATCGTCCTCATTGATCGTTCCGCCGACCGCACACAGGGAGTTGTGGCAGTTGGTCAGAACATAAGGAATCGGGAACTTCGTCAACCCCGATGCGCGCGCGGTCTGAATAATTCCGACAAAGGTAATATCATGGCTTGTCAGCTTATCAAATTTAATTTTCAGCTTTTCCATGTTGCCGGAAGTATTGTGATTCTCTAAAATTCCGTACGCAATGGTCTGCTTCTTTGCTTCTTCTTTGGATACTGTCCGTCCGGTCTTTGCCGCAAGCTCTGCCTGCGCCTTGGGACCGTCCGCTATGATTTCAGCGCCGTTTACCAGCCAGGCGCCGCCGTTTGCCAATGTAACCATAGGAACCTCCTTTTTCACTTTGCTATACTAAAGTAGTATAACGAAAAAAGGCTGCACTTGCAAGCCTTTTATGTTTCCAGTTCACTCGTACCTTTTTGTAAGCAGATTTCATGCTCGCATGAAAATCTGCTTACAAAAAGGTACGGAGGGAGCGCCACTTTATGAGCAAAAATGAGCTGCGAAGCAGCGGAGAGCGTCGAAGACGCGCTTTTGCGAATGGCGCGTGTGAACTGTAACAATCTGCGAAGGGTGTGTCACTTACACACGCCCCTGCGAGCGGATCGCTGCCGCGATCTCCTGCAGTCTCGGCAGGCATGCATCAAAAAACATCCGATAGGACTGGCAGAAGTAATTTTCTCCCGGTCTGCTTCCCGGCTGCTCCCGGTGCCGCCTGCAGCCGCCCCGGCAGATCATGAAATAAGGACAGGCGCGGCATTCTTCTGTATGATTGCAGGAAGCTTCCACAAATCCCTGCTTTAATCGTCTCTCATGAATCGTTTCAAACGAATCCTCATTTAAATTTCCGATCCGATACTCGTCGAGTACATAAAAGTCACACGGATACACGCTGCCGTCCGCCTCCACGATATTCTGGAAGCTGCAGACGCCCCGCTGCTCGCACGATTCCGGGAACTGTCCCAGTAAAATCCCGACATAATTTTCAAACTGGCGGATATAGGGCTGTTTTCCCTGCCGTAAATCCAGATCCCACAGTTCGAACAGCTCGATCAGAAACCTTCCGTACATCTCCGGGGAAAGAGAATATTCCTCCTGCCCCTGGCGTTCGCTGATGGGATCGAGACAGGCGATATACTGCTGCCACGAAAATCCCAGCTTCCGGAAATTTTCATAAATCCGGCGAATCTTCGGCGCCGTCTTGCCGTTTACCACCATCAGCACGTTAAATTCCACACCGGCAGCTTCCAAAAGCTTCGCTGATTCCAAAACGCGGAAATAGGTGTCTTTTCCTACAGCATCCTTCCGGTACAGATCATGCGTCGCCTTGATTCCATCCACAGAAAGACCGATCAGAAAATGATTTTTTGCAAAAAACTGACACCATTCCTCATTCAGCGCATAGCCGTTCGTCTGCAATGCGTGGGAAATCGTAACATTTTTGGTATTATATTTTTGTTCCAGACGAATACATTCCCGGAAAAAATCCAGCCCTGCCAGCGTCGGTTCCCCGCCCTGGAACGCGATCGTACAGGAGCCTTCTGCAAATTCCAGTGTCCGTCTGATCACGTTTTCCAGCGTGGCAAAGCTCATAATGCCATAAGAAGCCTGGCTGCGCTTTTCCATTTCGTCCGCATAAAAACAATATTGACAACGCATGTTGCACAGGCCGGATGCGGGCTTCATCATCACATGAATCGCAGGCATCAGAGATATTTCTCCACAATCGCATTCATCTGATCCCATTTTGCTTCCATATCCGCAACGAGCTTGAACTGTGTTCTTGCACGGTCGAGGTTATGGTTCTCACGGTGGATCTTGAAATAAATATCGTTCTGCAGATGATCCGTCAGGAAACGCATACCGCATTCCAGCGTCATCAGCTTCGCGCCCATCGGCATCAGGCGAATTTCTTTCTCCGTCAGGCTGCCTGCACAGCCTTCCGTGTAGCCTTTGGTATAAATTTCAAATAAGTTCATATCACAGGATACCAGATCCAGGTTCTGCTCGTCCTCTGCAGCAGTGCTTGCGCCGAAACGGATCGAATCGCCGTAATCGTACAGCGCACTTCCCGGCATAACAGTATCCAGATCGATGACACAAAGACCTTTGCCGGTCTTATTGTCAATCATAACATTGTTTAACTTGGTATCATTGTGGGTAACACGCAGCGGGATCTCTCCGTTTGCCAGCGCATCGCAGATGATATGGCAGTCTGCCTCTCTCGCTTTGACAAATTCGATCTCTGCCTGCACGTCCTTTGCACGTCCGACTACGTCTTCCTCTACTGCTTTTAAGAAGTTGTGAAAACGGTCTACCGTATTGTGGAAGTTTTTGATCGTCTCATGCAGGGTTGCTGCCGGATAATCTGCCAGCAGCTGCTGAAAATGTCCGAATGCAACCGCGCTGTTGTAAAAATCCTCCGGCTTTTCTACCAGATCAAAGCAGGTCGCATCATCAATGAATACATAGCTTCTCCAATAATCACCTGTTTCATCCTGTAAATAGTTCGCGCCATCCTTTGTCAGGATAATGTTAAGTGTCTCACGCTCCGGATCGCCGCCGGCTGCAATAATTTTTTTCCGTAAGAACGTTGTAACATTTACAACATTTTCCATCAGTTCCTTCGGATTCCGGAAAATATCGTCATTCATGCGCTGCAAAATATAATGCTTGTTGCTGCCGTCCTCAAGCTCACAGGTCAGCATAAACGTATCGTTGATATGACCGCTGCCATAGGGACTCATCTTTGTAATTTTCCCTGCAAACCGAAAGTTCTCCGCCACTTTCCGGCAGATCTCTTCTTTCTTATTCAAGTGCTCCATTGTATTTCACCCTCCGTATAACTCTCCTGTCCGTCTCCTTTTGTAACTTATCACATTATATCACGAGCCCGCGCTGACGCGCTTTACCGCCTGCTGCGCAGGCTGCTCGTTCTCTAATGGCACAAGAAAAACAAATGCCGCCTTCGGCGTCGCTTGTTTTTCTCTTGTGCTCATAATTTTACAACATTTTACATCGTTTGTACATTGCTTTCCCACAAGAGGTACCTTTTATGAAAAAGGATCCTGCAAAGCAGGATTCTCCGCCTGCGGCGGGTCGCGCAAGCGACATTCTTCCATTCCGCCGCAGTGCGATCCTCGCGGAGCGTTTTTATCGTATATCGTAAAAATCTCCATTCCGCAGGCGCTTTGCGCCGAAGGAATCGCGAGGCGAACGTCCAGTTCGGCTCTGCGATCATAGCTACTTTGTGACGCCTGCGCCACAAATAGCTGTGTGAAAAATAAGCGATCACGCTTATTTTTCACACTATACTCCGTTAAAAACGTGGTTTACTTTATCATTCTGTTTATTTCGACAGTTCCGGCTTGCTCGGAAGAATCACTTTTTCCTGATGCCAGATATCGCGCTCGTACTCTTCGATCGTACGGTCAGAGCTGAACTTGCCTGCGCACGCTACATTTAAGAGCGCGCTCTTTGCCCAGTTCTTCTCATCCTTATAAGCTGCTTCTACGCGGCGCTGTGCTTCTGCATAGGACTTGAAGTCCGCCAGAATGAAGTAAGTATCTGCCTTCGCAGTGTCCTGCGTATTTAACAGGGAGTTATACAGCGGTCTGAACAGCTCGGGATCCTGAGGGGAATAGGTTCCGTTGATCAGCTGCATCAGCACACGGCGGATATCCTGATCGTTGTTGAAGATATCCATCGGGTTGTAGCCGCCGTAGTTTTCGTACTGGATAACCTGCTCTGCGCTTAGGCCGAAGATGAAGGCATTTTCCTTGCCGACCTCTTCTACGATCTCGACGTTCGCACCGTCCATCGTGCCCAGGGTCAGCGCACCGTTTAACATGAACTTCATGTTGCCGGTACCGGAAGCTTCCTTGCTGGCGGTGGAAATCTGCTCAGATACATCTGCCGCTGCGAAAATCCACTCCGCATTGGATACGCGGTAGTTTTCGATGAAGACAACCTTGATTCTGCCATCTACAACCGGATCGTTGTTGATAACGTCCGCCACGCTGTTGATCAGCTTGATGGTCAGCTTCGCATTTCTATAGCCTGCAGCAGCCTTTGCGCCGAAGATAAAGGTTCTCGGATAGAAATCCATATCCGGATGATCCTTTAACTCGTTGTACAGGTACATGATGTGCAGGATATTCATCAGCTGACGTTTGTACTCATGCAGACGCTTTACCTGTACGTCAAAGATGGATCTTGGATCCACTTCGATACCGTTGTGCTCACGGATATATTTTGCAAGGCGAACCTTGTTCTGATATTTGATGTTCATGAACTCCTGCTGAGCTTTTTCATCGTCCGCATAAATGCGAAGCCTGGAAAGTGCCGGCAGATCTGTGATCCACTCGTCTCCGACATGATCCGTTACCCAGTCAGCCAGCATCGGATTTGCATGCAGTAAAAATCTTCTCTGTGTGATACCGTTTGTCTTGTTGTTGAACTTCTCCGGCATCATTTCGTAGAAGTCTCTCAGCTCCTGTTTTTCCAGGATCTCAGTGTGTAAGCGTGCAACGCCGTTTACGGAATGACCGCCTACGATTGCTAGATGCGCCATCTTAACCTGTCCGTCGTAGATGATCGCCATTTTGCGGATCTTCTCCTGATTGCCAGGATACATCTGCTGAATGCGCAGAACGAATCTTCTGTTGATCTCTTCTACGATCTGATAAATTCTGGGAAGCAGACGGGAGAACAGCTCGATAGGCCATTTTTCCAGCGCTTCGGACATGATCGTATGATTGGTGTATGCGCAGGTCTTGCAGGTGATTTCCCATGCTTCGTCCCAGGACAAATCATGGTCATCCATCAGGACACGCATCAGCTCTGCTACTGCAACGGTCGGATGAGTATCATTTAACTGGAATGCGACCTTTTCATGGAACTTATGCAGATCTGTATGGGTGCGCATATATTTGTCTACTGCTTCCTGTACAGATGCAGAAATAAAGAAATACTGCTGTTTTAAGCGCAACTCCTTACCTGCATAATGGTTATCGTTGGGATACAGAACCTCAACGATATTGCGTGCAAGGTTTTCCTGTTCTACGGCTTTCTGATAATCTCCCTTGTCAAAGGAATCCAGGCTGAAGCACTCTACCGGCTGCGCATCCCAGATTCTCAGGGTGTTGACAATACCGTTGCCATAGCCGACGATCGGCATATCGTAAGGAACAGCCTGTACGGACTGATAGCCTTCCTGCTTGAAAATGGTACGGCCGTTTTCATCCACATAAGAGCTTACCCAGCCGCCGAATTTTACCTCTTTTGCATACTCGGGACGACGCAGCTCAAAGGGATAGCCGTCAGCCAGCCAGTTGTCCGGCACTTCTACCTGATAACCATCGCGGATCTCCTGACGGAACATACCGTAACGATAACGGATACCACAGCCGTATGCCGCATAGTTTAAGGTTGCAAGAGAATCCAAAAAGCATGCTGCCAGACGTCCCAGACCGCCGTTACCCAGCGCGGGATCGGGCTCCTGATCCTCGACAAGGTTTAAATCTACGCCAAGCTCGTCCAGAGCCTCCGCCACTTCTTTATAAGCGCGCAGGTTAATCAGATTGTTGCCCAGCGCACGACCCATCAGGAACTCCATGGACATATAGTAGACGATCTTCGGATCTTTTTTTTCGTACTCTTTCTGAGTCGCCATCCAGTTGTCTACAACAACGTCCTTAATCGCATAGGATACTGCCTGAAAAATCTGCTGTTCGGTAGCTTCTTCCAGCGTTCTGCGGTAAAGAGTCTTGATATTGTTCAGTACGGTACCCTTAAAAAGCTCTTTGTCAAACTTCATGGGTGCTTTTTTCAACATAAATTCTCCTCCTGTGTACAATGAAGCGCTTTTTGTTCTTCCGTATTCTGCAGCTGTCCGCAGAACACTTTACGCCACAATATTCTCATTATACCATGCTTTTTGGGTGTCGCAACTGTTTCCTCTTCTGTTTTCGTACTTTTTACAATGTATGAACCTTCCCTGTGCACCACCGTTTACAGCATTTCTTTCTTTTTTCGGAAGAAAATTCCCTCTCCGTATCCGGCATGTCCGCCCGAAAGCAACAGTTTCTTGTAGCCGCGCTGGATCGTGGTTTCCTCCGGCAGGGCTTCCGGGTTTCCATCATATTCCCGGTTGTAAATTCTCCACAGATCACCATCCCCTTCTTCCGTTTTGTAAATGTCAAAAAAGGACATAAACTGCACAATTCCGGAATCCGGGCTTAAAAATTCGCGATGGCGCGGATACAGCAGCCATGATTCACAGAAAAACGCGATTTCCTCTCCCGGAAACGCGTCCGCAAAAAACGCTGCCGCCTGCCGAAACGATGCCTCGCAGTCCGCTTTTTTCAACGGCCCGCAGGACGGAATGTGCATATTGATGACCTTTGTCATGCCTTCCGGGCGCACATATCCGGTCTTTTCATAGCTTTCCGGAAAATCCATCAGCTCAAACTGCAATCTGCCCAGCGCAAACCGTGTCATCTCAAAAAAACCGTCAAACCACCACGATACAAAGCTTCCCCAGATTCCATACATTTTGCGGCATTCATGCAGCTTCCAGTTCAAATCCATACAGGAATCCAGCCAGATCTGCTCTGAAATTCCTTTTTCCTGATACCGCTCCTTTAAGTGCGCCGTCATCAGCAGATAAATCAACAGATCTGCCGTATAGGATGCAATCCCTGCTTCCTTTGCCGCAGTGTCTGCCGCCTTTAATACCTCTTTATAATCCAGCTTGCCGTCCGCCTCGTATACGAGCAGCCATTTCAGAAACGTTTCTTTTGCCGCCGCATTTGCGCAGATTTTCTCCCACGCCTGTTCCATTGTCTCCTTCGCCTCTGTCGGAAACAAAAGTGTATCACAGATTTCCCCGATATAAGTCTGATAATCCCTCATGTTTTTTCCCTGTCCTTTCCCTTGATCGAATCCGCTGCCACAGCCTGTCTGCATGCGCCGGCGCATCCACTTTTTCTGTAAAAAAGAATGTGCCCTGGCACATTCTCGCGCCGAGGCGCGGTTGCTTCGGCAACCATCTACCCTTGCGCCGAGTGCGCATCCTCGCGGAGCGTGCGCGGTTGCTTCGGCAACCATCTACCCTTGCGCCGAGTGCGCATCCTCGCGGAGCGTTTTTATCGTATAGAAACGAAGTTTCCTATACGATAAAAAAGAATCCTGCGAAGCAGGATTCTCCGCCTGCGGCGGGTCGCGCAAGCGACATTCTTCCATTCCGCTGCAGTGCGATCCGTACGAGGCGTTTTTATTTCATAGGACGCATTTTCCTATGAAATAAAAAAGTATATTCTTAGCATATAACAGACTGAGGAAAAAGGGAATCGAAAATATTAATTACAGTTCACTCGTGGTTTCTTGTGCGCAGATTCCATGCTCGCATGAGAATCTGTGCACAAGAAACCACGAAGGGAGCACCATTTTATGAGCAAAAATGAGCTGCGAAGCAGCGGAAAGCATCGAAGATGCGCTTTTGCGAATGGTGCGAGTGAACTGTAACTTTTCCCCCTTCAATACCCCTACCTGTAATTTTCTGCTTGCCAATCTGCATTTCCTGCTATATGATTGTACAGGCATGACAACAGAATATGCACTCTGCAAAATTCTATCGTCATGAATCATACCGAGTGTTCGTGACCTTCCACTCGTAAAACAAAACTAAAGGAGAAAACAAATGAAAAACAAAAATGTTCTGTACCTCACACAGGCAGCGATGATTGCTGCCCTCTACGTCGTTCTTACGATGATCGCCAATGCCCTCGGCATCGCCAGCGGCAACATTCAGGTTCGCTTCTCGGAAGCCCTCACCGTCCTTCCCTTTCTGACTCCCGCCGCAGTTCCCGGACTCTTTATCGGCTGTCTGATCGCCAACCTCGTGACCGGTGCCATGCTGCCCGATATCATTTTTGGTTCCCTTGCAACCCTGATCGGTGCAATCGGCACATGGATGCTTGGAAAAGCAGCCCTCGGCAAGGACGAAAAGCAGAAAAAGCTTTTCACCTGGCTGTCCCCTCTGCCGCCTATCCTGGCAAACGCCGTGATTATCCCGCCTGTGTTAAAATACGCTTACGGCATCCTTCCGATGTGGTTTTCCGTGATTACCGTAACGGCAGGGGAAATCATTTCCTGCGGTATCTTCGGACTGATTCTGTTGGCTGCGCTGAAAAAATACAAAAACCAGTTATTCCCCGTTTAAACGGCAAAAACACAAAAAAGGTATCGTCCTCCTGCTTTTTGGAGGTTACGATACCTTTTTTCTTTACCTGCAATAGAATGCACGCTCTGCGAGCATTCTATTGTCATGAATATGCAATAAACCGGTTCCCGTTTTCTTCAAACATGCTCCGCGCGTCGTTCATGCCCTTTTTGTAAACAGTTCCGGTCAGCGGGTCCATCAAAACGACATTCTGCTCGTTGAAGCCGATCACCAGCACTGCACTGCCGTCCTGCATCACTGCAAGCACCGGGATTTCCCGGTCAGGATAATATAACACCATATCCAACGTACAGCCCTGGAGGTTTAACACCGTCCGATTGTCTAAATTTTCTTCCAGAATCGTCAGCACGTCCTGCCCGGCTGCCAGCAGCGAGGAGCTGTTTTTCACCATTCCCTCATACTGGAAAATCGTATCCAGACACACCGCCAGGCTGCTTCTTTCATTGTCCGCATAGTCCCCATCAATCGCCATGATCTGATTCGAGCTGTGCAGGCGGTCGCGTTTGTTCAAATATCTGCCCGCCTCGTCCGTTACCGCGCCAGCTGCTTCATAAGCTCTGCGCACCGCTGCGGCAGGGTCTTTTTCGATTCCGATCACACCATATTGTCCATATACATAATAGCGGTTCTGATCCTCTTCTCCGTTCAGTACAATTTCCCGGCTTCCTTCAAAGATGACCTCCTTCGGAGTGAGGATTTTGACCTTTTTGGCATCCGGAACGGAATTTAATACAATTCGTACGATATTTTCCGTCTCCTGCGTGGACGCTGTCTCCGCATAATTTTTGCTCTCCGGTATCTCATCATTATATAAAATCTGATCCTCCGAAAGCTCCGTCACCCTTCCGTCCGCAAGGGAAATCCGCTCCAGACTGATCTGGTTTTCCTCAATCCGGCAGCCCGTCACATAAACCCCTGCCTGCTCATAGGATTTTAAAATATTTCCCTCAAAATCCTGGATCCTGATCTGATGCATCGGGAACAGCTGATTGCCAACCGCATCCTCCTGCACCTGCTCTGCAGACGCAATTCCGTAGATCAGGTCTTCCCCCATAAAGCCGAGCGCCTGAATAAAATTGCCTTCGCCCGCCTTGAGTTCCGTCAGCTTTCCGCTGTTTAAATTCATGAATTCCAGCGTGCTGCCATAATCCTTCAGATCCTTCTGCCATACCAGCATACTGTCGTTTTCCGCAACCCTGCAGCCAGCCGTGCTAATCCCGGAAACTACGATTTCGCTGGACTTGTCCTCCAGCCCGATATGCCAGATATTGCCGTCCACCATCAGATAGAGGTCGTTTTTACCATTTACATAAGAAAGCGTTTCCAGATCAGCTTTTAACAGCCCGGCACTTTTATTATAAGGAATAAACACCATTTCCTCTGTCACGTTCAGTGTACTGCTGTAGTAGCAGACCGAAACACCACACTCGCCCTCGTGACGGCCGCGGTTCATGTAACCGTATACCAGAAACGTCACGTTTCCGGTTTCATCGACCTGCAAAACCTCATAGCTGTGGTTTTCATAGCGCGCCCGCAGATCGTCGTTGTCCTCGTCCCGGAAAGAATGCAGCCGCGCCAGGCGATTGTCAGCACTGTTGTATACATAAAGCGCTCCAGCCTGTACAAAGGCAAATACATTTCCGCCATCGCTTTCTTTCATGACGACATTTTTATCTGTAATTCCAAGCTGTAATCCGCTTTCCGTAAATCTTGATGATTTTTCCGTAAAATACTGTGTGACAGTCCGTTCATAATCCAGCAGGTACATTGTATCCCCTGTATAACGCACCCGGTAATACTCCGTCACGGACGCGCTGACCTGACTGCCTCCCTCTGTATAAGACACCGGATAGCTCAAAACAAAGGAAGCTGTCTGCGGTGCGATTTCTTTTACCCAGATCTGCGGCTTCTCTATCCGCGTCACATCCAGGCTTCCCCAGGTTACCTGGGACGACGTACAATGAATGCCCACATGGGCAAAAGAGGAATTGTCGCCATCTGAATTCGTTTCCAGCTTTTTGGCATAGCCTTTTTCCGCAAAAACCTCTGCATCAAAGGTCGCATCCGAAAAAGACGTCACGAAATCAAGTTTTTCCGTCAGGTAATAATCCGCCTGGATGACCCGCGTATAATAACGCACCTGTCTGCTTTCATCCAGATTCACCAGAAAAATCAGGCTGTATTCCTCGCCCTCTTTCATCAAATCCTTTAACCGGAAGGAAAGATACAGGTCGTCTCCCTCCTGCGTCCCGGTCAGCTCCGTATTTTCAATCAGACGGCTTCCGTCGATGCTGCGCAGTTCATAGGAAACGCCCGCAATTTCCGTACCGTACCCGTGCACCACTGCGTTGATCTGACGCGCTGTTTTGATCGGCGTAATGCTTTCCCGCATATCCGCCGTATCCATCTGCATTGTGTATCCGTACATCTGATTGATTTCCTGACCGTCTTCCACAATTGCCATTGTGGGCAGACTGGCCGCCGGCATCGGTGCAGTCATATCCCCATTTCCCTGATTGGCGACCATGCTGATCACAACCAGCGAAATCACAAATATCACAACAAAGGCAATGCCCTTGATAACCGTTTTCTTCAAACCAACTCTCCTTCCAGAAGCTTCTGCAGCGTCGTATGGATCTGCAGAGTTTCCGCCAGCCTTTTGCTATCCAGCTCTTTGCAGCACTGCCCGGACTTCTGCTCTGCTTCCGTCAAACCGCTCTGTCCATCCGCCATCCCTGCGTCTACTCTGCGCACTGCACGAAGCAGGATATTTTTAGGAGTATGCTCCATATCGATAAACTCCAACACCTGGGTATCATAGCCATTTTCTTCCAGCAGATCGGCTCGCAGGGCATCTGTAAACAGTGCCGAAAGCCGCTCTTTGATCAAACCATATTTCAGCGCGCCCTCCAGCGGCTCACATGCGATCTGCTTATTGACCTCATGCTGACAGCAAGGCACGGATAAAATAACACCCGCATGCCATTTCATCGCCTTATACAGGGCATAATCGGTCGCCGTGTCGCAGGCGTGCAGCGTCACAACCATGTCCACGCTGTCCGTTCCCGTATAATCTGCAATATCTCCATGTAAAAACGAAAGCCCTTCATAATGATATTTCTTCGCCAGCTCGTTGCAATGCACGATCACGTCTTTTTTCAGATCAAGTCCCGTCACTTCCAGTGTCAGTCCCTTTAATTCATGCAGATAATAATACATGGCAAAAGTCAGATAAGACTTACCGCAGCCAAAGTCAATAATATGCACCGGACGATCCTTGGGCAGGAGTGGCCAGATGTCCTCAATAAACTCCAGAAAACGGTTGATCTGACGGAACTTATCGTACCGCGACGTTATCACTTTTCCTTCTTTGGTCTGCACTCCCAGATCCACCAGAAAGGGAACCGGACGTCCTTCTTCCAGAATATAGCGTTTCTTTCTGTTGTGGGACAACGAAACCTTAACGTTATCTTCCGAAACGCTGCGCTGCTTTTTGCGCACCGTCATTTTTCCTTTTTTGCTTACCAGCACCGTCGCCTCAAAAGAGGTTGTCTCAACCTGCAGCTGTTTAAAGCTGCCCGAAAGATCGGCTTCCAGAATCGCTGCCGTCTCCTCCGCCGTGTGATTTTCATGAAATACCTGCGTCCCGCGATATGCGGTGATCTGAAACAAAAGCCTGTCCTTTAACAGAACCGGGCGAATTTTCTTTTTGCTGCACCCCGTCGCTTCGCCGGTGGCGCCACTCAATGTCATCTGGTAAAGCCCGCCGGTCAGGCTCTCTTCCAACAGCTGTCTTACTTTGTTCATCTTCTTTTCTCCCTGAAAAAAGAATGTGCCTTGGCACATTCTCGCGCCGAGGCGCGGTTGCTTTAGCAACCATCTACCCTTGCGCCGAGTGCGCATCCTCGTAGAGCGTTTATTATCGTATGGAAACGAAGTTTCCTATACGATAATAAAACCGGAAGAAGCATATGATCTTCTTCCGGCTCTATTGTAAAGCTTTATTCTCTTCTGTACAACTTAAAATTTCCGAAAGCCCTTTTTCTGCCTGCGTCTGAAAATTTCTCCGTAGAGCAGAACCTGAATCAGCTCCATGCTTTCAGGGCCAAGCAGCGGCGCAGCCTCCGCTGTTCTGACCGCAGGGTTCATTGCAGCGCCTGCAGATATACGATCGCCTGTCGTGCTCACTTCTCTACCGTCCGCAGGCGCGGCCGCCACTGCCGCAGCCTCTGCCTGCTCGCGTTTTTCCTCCTGCTCCAGCACCGCATAAATGTCCTGCGCCATTTTATACAGGGTCATTCTGTCCGGATATTCATCATAAAGGACGCTGCCTTTACTGTCAAACCGTTCCAGCAGCTCTTCGATCCGTTTGCGGTACTTTTTTGCCTGCCTCGGATAAAGCTCCTGCAGATATTCCAGGTCACGCATGACCGTATCCTCTTCCTCCCATATCAGAGGCATCGGATAGGTCATATAAAAGGGAAGTATTTTGGGGTAATAGTTCATCTGCATCCCCCGGCTGTTATTTTTTCTTTATCATATGCAGAATCTTCCCGGAAAGTTTTACAGCCGCCCGCGCCTGCTCCCGCTCCGGTTCTGTACCGCCATAGCGCGCCTGCTCATACAACTCCGTCAGCTGCTCCCAGTCTTCATGTCCGGTGTCCCCCCATGCCTGCCGGGTCAGCTCCTGCGCAGTCAAGCTGTTTGCCAACCCCAGCCACACTGCCTCTTTCCTTTCCTGTTCCTTTTTCTTTTGCCGCCTGCCAAAGGCGCCTTCTATGGTCTTTTTATAGGCCCGCCGGATCTTCGCAGATGGCTCTATACCGATAAAAAGCTGTGCTCTTTTCCGTTTCTCCCTATAGGCGATGGACTCCGTTTTTTCTTCTACGCCAGCTTCGAGAGTCTCCTTACGTCCCCTGTCAGTCTGATAGAAGCTTTTGATCATCCAGCGGAACAAAAGGACAATGCTCACAAGCACTGCGACGATCAATGCCACCACAATTGACCAGAAAACAAGCTTTCCAAGCACTTCTATCCAAACCGGTGTGGGGCGAACCTCCTCGAACTCTCCCCAGCCCATTTCCATTTCCGGCACACTCACTGTTGCCTGCTCAACAGCCTTCTCCGGTTCTCCGGAAAGCATTGTCAGCAGCCATACGATCAACCATCGAAGTATTTTCCCCAGCCATATGGCACCTTCGGTCAACTTATCCACAAGAGGTGTCGTACAGCACACAATCAGCAGGGCGACACAGACTACGGAATACAGTGCCACAACAATAATTCCCGTCCGGAAAATATTTTTTTCCGGAATCACACCGGCACTGCCCGCATTTATTTTTACATAAGAAAGATAATTGTCCGCATAGCGCTTGATCAGTATTCCGGGCAGCCATACAAAAAAGCTTCCCAAAACAAGCATACAATCCGTCTGGGACTGCTTATAGCTGCAGACCAAAAATGCTGCGATCACCACCACTGCCGCTGCAGGCAGCGGGAACTCCCGTTCCCGTATCACCTGATGCACTCGAAGACGGATGGAATGCAGACCATAAAATACACCAAGCACCGCAATCGCAACTGCACCTACCGGCCAGCTCTTTACCATCAGCGTTGCAAACACAACGACTGCCGGATGCAATAGAAAGAATATCCAGAAATGCTTCAGCTTTTTACGGAACAGATAAAAGCAGACAGGGTACAGGGCTGCAACCAGCCACACACCCACCGGCACACGATCCCCGATCAGTGCATTGAGTGCAATTTCGATGCAGAAAACCACTGCATAGTTTAAAAAGAGTTCGATCCACTCCGAGATTCTTTGCAGATTCTGTTTCATAACCGCCCTCCTTCTTCCACATCAATCAAACGGGTATAAGGGCGGATACCGGCATTTATTTCTGGCCGGATTATACGGTTTACCGGACAGAACCAAATAAATTCTCGTTTTTCTTTCCTGAATTTTTCCAGCAGCTGCTGAAATTCCGGTCGTGCATCCGCAGAAAAGAAAATCGTACAAAGGCTTTCCCTGTCTTCCATTTCTTCCAGCCGCTCCCGGATCGGTTCAAAGGAAGGTGCCGGCTTCTCCAAGTCTATCCGGGCCAGTCCACGGAAAATGCTGTCCAGATGGCCCGCGCCGCAGGATGCTTTCAGGCAGACCGCCTCTTTTGTCAGAAGATCCGGTCCGTTGGTTTCCAGAGAGGTTCTGATGCCCTGTCCGATAAATAGCTCCGCTGCCGCTGCCGCCATTTCAATCGAAGCTTCCAGCAGATCCTCCTGACGTAAAATCGCACCATCCTCCAGATTTACCACCAGCCGGACAGAGCGCTGGGCGGTGCAGCCCTTTTGATTGACCTTTAATTCCCCGCTTCTTGCGGTCGCTTTCCAGTTTACATCCCGCAGCGTATCCCGCGGCGTATATTCCCGGATCCCCAGATATTCAAAAGGATCCTCCTGCAAATGCCGTTTCGTCGCAACCTCGCCGTTCAACTGCCGCAGCGCGCCGTTAAAATCCATTCCCCGAAATGGTCTGGGGTAGACATACAGCTGGGAATCCACCGGCAGGCTTTTGGGCAACTCATGGGTCAAAAACAGATCTCCCGCCACAACGTCCAGGCCGTTGATCCGGTAAAATCCTCTTTTTTTACAGGTAAACCGCAGACTTCTGATGTGCCTGGTATAGGGACGCACCGAAAAAACATCATTCCGGTAATATTGATCCGTCACACTGCTCTCCGTCCCGGCGTCCTCAAATGCCAATTGCCTCGACACCTGAAATTTTACTTTCAGGACGGGCAACGGCAAAAGTTTCCTGTTTTCAATCGTTTCCAAAAGCTCGCAGCTCTCCCCGCGCACTGTACTTTTACGGGAAAAGGCCAGGGATACAAACAGCTCCTCATCCCAGTGCTTTGCATACCATACAAACTGAATCTCCCACAGCAGCAGGGCTCCCAGAATTATCCATATTATAACCATACCGTTATGCCCTTTCTGATACGCTTATGCGATCGAAAAATCTTCTGTCGGAGCCGGCACAGTGTTTAAAATTTCCTCTATCAGACGCAGCGCATCTGCATAACGATTCTGTCCATAGGAAAGCACCACGCGGTGTGCCATGACCGGTCCGGCCACCGCTTTGACATCATCCGGTGTCACAAAACTTCTGCCTTCCAGATATGCCCACGCCCTGGAGGCACGCATCAGTGCGATCGTTCCTCTGGGACTGACACCCATCACAGTCTGGTCGCTGCTTCTCGTTGCCGCTGACAGATCCGCCAGATAGCCTCGCACTGTCGGGTGCACATACACCTCCATCGCTTCCTTCTGCATTCTCTCAAGGGTCTCCTGATCTATCACCGCTGTCAGCTTCTTTAACGGATCCTCCGTCATATACGTATCCAGGATCTGCACCTCTTCTTCTCTCGTAGGCAGCCCCATGGACAGCTTCATCAGAAATCTGTCCATCTGCGCTTCCGGAAGAGGGAAGGTTCCCGCAGTCTCCACCGGATTTTCTGTCGCCACTACGAAAAACGGCGGCTCTAATTTCTGTGTTTTTCCGTCGATAGTGACCTGACGCTCCTCCATACACTCCAGAAGACCCGCCTGTGTCCGGGGTGCCGCGCGGTTGATCTCGTCTGCCAATAAAATATTAGTAAAAACAGGTCCTTTGTTCAGCACAAATTTCCCGCTCTCTCTGTCATAAATATGTAAGCCTGTGATATCCGCCGGAAGCATATCCGGTGTAAACTGAATTCTTCCGAATTCAATTCCGAGACTGGCAGCCAGTGCTTTGGCAAGTCTTGTTTTCCCTGTTCCGGGCACGTCCTCCAAAAGCACATGTCCATCCGCCAGCAAAGCAGTCAGCAGCAGCTTCGTCACCCGTTCTTTTCCGATAATTACCTTCTGCGTATTTTGCAAAATGTCCAAAATTCTTTTCTGCATGATCTTCCTCCCACAGGCTGCATCCATCTATTCTTTCGTTTTGCAGCTATTTTTAAGCTGCTTCCGCTTTTTTCAATATTATTTTAGGAAAAAGAGGCGCTGTCAACGCAGCGCCTCAATTCTTGCAACGGCTCGTAAAAGAGCTGTCTCCGCACGCGCCATATCCGTATCGGAGCTATGGGCCTGCAATCTTTCTTCCGCCCTCTTCTGGGCAGCCTCTGCTCTTTTGATATCGATCTCACCGGGCCACTCTGCCGCTTCTGCCAGAATCGAAATCTGATCCGGCAAAATCTCTGCAAAACCGGTGTGAAGCGCGGCCTTTTTCTTCCCAGACTCTTCCGTCAGGGTCAAAACACCGGGCTTTAAAATTACCGTCAGGGGGATATGACCGGCGTAAACACCGATCTCTCCCTCCGAAGTATTAAATTCTGCCATGATCGCTGTTCCCTCATAGAACACACGCTCCGGCGTGATAATTTTGATCAGAAAGGTTTTTTCCTCTGCCATGCCGACCTCATTTCTCTGCGGATTTTTCCTGTACCCGCGCCAGCACGTCATCGATGCTTCCTGCATTCAGGAAGTAGCTCTCCGGAATATCATCGTGCTTGCCTTCCAGAATTTCGGAAAAGCTGCGGATGGTCTCCGAAATCGGCACATATTTGCCCGGCAGACCGGTAAACTGTCCAGCTACAAAGAATGGCTGAGACAGGAAACGCTGTACTTTACGCGCTCTGGATACAACCAGCTTATCCTCTTCGGAAAGCTCGTCCATACCGAGGATCGCAATGATATCCTGCAGCTCTTTATACTTCTGCAGAATCTCCTGTACGCCTCTGGCTACACGATAATGCTCCTCACCGACGATTCTGGGATCCAGAATGCGGGAGGTAGACTCCAGCGGATCAACCGCAGGATAAATACCCAGCTCTACAATGGAACGGGAAAGCACTGTTGTCGCATCCAGATGAGCAAATGTCGTTGCCGGTGCAGGGTCCGTCAGGTCATCCGCAGGCACATAAACTGCCTGAACCGATGTGATGGAACCATTCTTGGTGGATGTGATACGCTCCTGCAGAGCGCCCATTTCCGTCTGCAGTGTAGGCTGATACCCTACCGCAGAGGGCATACGTCCCAGCAGAGCGGATACCTCCGAACCTGCCTGGGTGAAGCGGAAAATATTATCAATAAACAACAGCACGTCCTTACCGCCCTGATCACGGAAATATTCTGCCATTGTCAGACCGGTCAGACCGACGCGCATTCTTGCCCCGGGGGGCTCATTCATCTGTCCGAATACCATGGTTGTCTTATCGATAACCCCGGATTCTTTCATTTCATAATACAGGTCATTGCCTTCTCTGGTACGCTCGCCTACACCGGTAAATACAGAGTAGCCGCCGTGCTCTGTTGCAATATTACGGATCAGCTCCTGAATCAGTACGGTTTTGCCTACGCCGGCGCCGCCGAACAGACCGGTCTTACCACCCTTCTGATAGGGGCAAAGCAGGTCAACGACTTTAATACCGGTTTCCAGCATTTCCGCTTTTGTCGACTGATCCTCAAATTTCGGTGCGCTGCGGTGAATCGGCTCAAAGCTGACGCCCTCCGGCATCGGTTTTTCGTCAATCGGCTGACCCAGTACGTTGAACATGCGTCCCAGAGTATTTTCTCCCACCGGAACACTGATCGCAGCGCCGGTTGCGATTGCTTCCATTCCTCTGCGCAGACCGTCTGTCGAACCCATGGCAATACATCTTACCGTATCGTCTCCCAGATGCTGGGAAACTTCGGCAACCAGCTCGCCGCCGTCCTCACGCTTAATCCGGATCGCCTCATTGATCAGCGGAAGCTCACCCGCCTGGAAGCGAATATCCAGTACGGCACCGATGACCTGTGTGATCCTTCCAATTTTTTCTGCTGCCATAAACTGTCTCCTTGTTTCCTATTCTGCCGGCTAGCCGATCGCCGCAGCACCGCTGATAATTTCGGTCAGCTCCTGGGTGATCGCGCCCTGACGCGCTCTGTTGTACAGCAGCGTCAGATCTTCCAGCATTTCCTCAGCATTGCCCGTTGCAGAATCCATCGCCTGCATCCGCGCGCCGTTTTCACTGGCAGCTGCTTCCAGCAGTCCGCCGTAAATCATACTGATCATATATTTGGGAATCAGCATTTCCAGAATGCTTTCTTCCTCCGCTTCAAAGTTCATCTGAAGCTTTAAGCCTGCAGAACCCTCCCGTTCCACCTTTTCATCCACGTCCTTTTTCGAAACCGGAAGCAGACGGATCAGCCTGGGTTCATGCACAACTGTATTGATAAAAGAAGTATAGGCCAGCCAGATTTCGCCTACCTCGCCCTGTGCAAAGCTTGTCAGAACGCGTCTGCCCAAAGCAGCCGCATCCGCATAGGTAGGTTCCTCGCAGATATCCGAGCAGTCCAGGCTGATCTTGCAGCCTGCACGCTGTAGCGCGTCCTTGCCCTTTTTGCCGACAGCATAAATGTCAAGCTCCTTCAGGTCAAAATTTCCCTGTGTGATCAGCTTGACCACATTCGCATTATAGCCGCCCGCAAGTCCGCGGTTGGATGTCATCACGATCACTGCCTTGCGCGGGTTATCCCCGCCCTGCAGATACGGATGGCTGATCCCGGCAGAACGCTCCAGGATGGACTGCATGGTCTGATAAACCCCATCGGAATAAGGTCTGGTATGCTCCGCCTTTTCCCGTGCCTTCTGCAGCTTGACGGTGGCAACCAGCTTCATTGCCCTGGTGATCTGTCCGGTGCTCTGGATACTGCTTCTTCTTCTCTTAATGTCTCTCATGGAAGCCATGTCCTGTCACCTGCCCTTCTCCATCCTATTTGAATTCTGCCTTAAACTCTGTGATCGCCTTTTTCAGAAGTGCATCCGTCTCGTCAGAAATCACTTTCTCGGTGCGGATCGCCTTTGGAACTTCCGGATATTTCTTATCGAGGAATGTGAAAAATTCCTGTTCGAACCGGGTAATCTGGTCAACCTCTACATCCAGCAAATATTTTCCTGTTGCCACATACAGCGTGATAACCTGGTATTCTACCGGCATGGGCTGATACTGAGGCTGCTTTAATACCTCCCGGATTCTCTCGCCCTGCGCCAGCTTTTCGCGGGTATCTGCATCCAGCTCGGAACCAAACTGGGAGAAGGCCGCCAGTTCACGGTACTGTGCCAGCTCGACACGGATCGGCGCTGCAATCTTCTTCATCGCCTTGATCTGTGCAGAACCGCCTACACGGGATACGGACAGACCGGCGTTGACTGCAGGACGGAAGCCCTCATGGAACATTTCCGTTTCCAGATAAATCTGACCATCCGTGATAGAAATAACGTTGGTCGGGATGTATGCAGAAACATCTCCTGCCTGTGTCTCAATGATCGGCAATGCAGTCAGGGAACCGCCGCCATGCTCGTCATTCATTCTTGCTGCACGCTCCAGAAGTCTGGAATGCAGATAGAAGACATCACCAGGATAAGCCTCACGGCCAGGCGGACGCTTTAACAGCAGGGAGAGTGTACGGTATGCAGCCGCATGCTTACTTAAATCGTCATAAACGACCAGCACATCTTCTCCCTTTTCCATCCATTCTTCACCCATTGCACAGCCTGCATACGGTGCGATGTACTGCAGCGGAGCAAGCTCACTTGCAGTGGAAGCTACGACAGTCGTATATGCCATAGCGCCGTACTCCTCCAGCGTATTTACGATGGAAGCTACGGTAGAAGCCTTCTGGCCGATGGCGACATAAATACACTTTACGCCCTGGCCCTTCTGGTTGATGATGGTGTCGATGGCAATTGCAGTTTTACCTGTCTGTCTGTCGCCGATAATCAGCTCACGCTGTCCGCGTCCGATCGGAACCATGGAATCGATTGCCTTGATTCCGGTCTGAAGAGGGGTATCTACGGATTTACGGGTAATAACGCCGCTTGCCACACGCTCAATTTTGCGGTAGGCATCCGTCTGCACGGGTCCCTTGCCATCGATAGGCTGACCCAGCGCATTTACAACACGTCCCAGCAGCGCATCGCCCGCCGGAACCTCAACTACATGTCCTGTTGTCCGGACCTGATCACCCTCACTGATGCTGCCCGCACCAAGCAGTACAGCACCTACGTTGTCCTCCTCCAGATTCAGTACCATGCCGAATACATCATTGGGGAATGCCAGCAGCTCACCCTGCATCGCATTCTCCAGTCCATGGATTCTGGCAATGCCGTCCGCTACCCAGATAACGGTACCGACATCCGATACTTCCAGCCTGGAGGCATATCGCTCAATCTGTTCTTTAATAACAGAACTGATTTCCTCAGGTCTTAAATTCATGGATTTTACTCCCTTCCTAGGATACGGGAACAGATTTTCCTTCCCGTTATTCTTTCTGCTGCGTAAGTCCGCTTCAGGATAAAGACACACGCATCAGGCTGTCTTTCATCCGTTTCAGCCTGTTCTGGATGCTGCTGTCTACAACACGGTCGCCGATCTGGATCTTGAGTCCGCCGATCAGCGCAGCATCCACCTGATAATGAATCTGCAGCGATACAAAGTCAGTCGTAGCCAGAAGCTTCTGACGGATGTTCTCCTTCTGAGTATCCGAAAGCTCTTCTGCACTGGTTACATACACGACTCCGATTTTATGATAAGCCAGACAGCGGCGTTCGTAATCCTCACGGATCGCAAACAGCTCGCCAAATCTGCCTTTTTCCAGAAGAAGATGGCAAAATCCGTTCAGTTCTTTGCTGATTTTACCGTCAAATACCCGGTCAAAGACCGCTGTTTTTTCCTTCTGATCCAGCTCCGGATGTCCAAGCAGTGTCACAAATTGGGGATTTTTCCCTAAAATTTCACACATGCCGTTTAGCTCCTCCAGAAGCGTATCCAGCAGACCATTCTCTACGCCCAGGCCAAACAGTGCTTCCGCATAGACCTGTGACACTAGCTTAGCCATGTATTTTCTCCTATTTCTGCAAGAGTCTCTTCAATCAGAGCGTTCTTGGTTCTGTCATCCATGGAAACTCTGACAAACTTGCCAGCCGCATCCATTGCCAGACCAACCATCTCCTGCTTAATTTCATCCGCCGCTTTTTTCTTTTCCAGTTCGGCTTCCACATGCGCATGGGCGATAATACGAGAGGCTTCCTCCCGCGCCTTCGCCACAATGTCCGCTTCATTCGCCAGTGCTTTCGCTCTTGCTGCGCTTAAGATCTCATCCGCCTCTTTGTCCACATTGGCAAGTCTGGCTTCGTAATCTGCTTTCAGCTTTTCGGCGTCCTCCTGGGCTGTCTTTGCATGATCCAGTTCCCCTGCGATCTTATTCTGTCTGTCCTGCATAAATTTGCGGGCAGGATTAAAGAGCAGATAGGACAATGCAATAAACAGCACGAATACAGCGATGATCGTAAGCAGGGAATCCGCAAGCAGCTGGAAATCCAGATCAAACAGTCTGGGCTCCATTTCTGCCGCAAGCAATACTGCGTTTAAATTATGCACTCTTCCCTCCTCCTTCCTTCTTGAAATATTCTCTTATCAGGGAAGCAGAGGTTTTACAAACAGCAGCAGCATCGCAATCAGCAGACCATACAGACCGGTTGTCTCGGCAACCGCCTGACCAAGCAGCATGGTCGAGGTGATATCGGATTTTGCACCCGGGTTTCTGCCAACTGCAGCAGCAGCATGACCAGCTGCGATACCCTGACCTACACCAGGTCCGATACCGGCGATAACCGCCAGACCTGCGCCGATTGCAGAACAGCCTAAGATAAAGTTTTCATTGAATTCCATGATAAATCCTCCATTCTTCTGTTGTGTTACAGTTTTGGTATTTTCGTTTATCCTTCCTCTCCGATGGCATCAGAAAGGTATGTCATCGTCAGCATACAGAACACGTAGGTCTGAATTGCTCCCGAAAACAGATCGAAGTACACATGCAGCACTGCAGGCCAGCCGATTGCGATCACCCGCAGAAGTCCGTATACCAGCGCCATCATAACAACGCCGGAAAGCACATTGGCAAACAGACGCAAAGACAGCGAAACCGGAACTGCAATATAACCGATAATATTGATCGGCGCCCAGATCGGCCACGGATCGCACAGCTCTGCCAGCGCTCCCTTTAACTTCTTATGCTTCAGCTTGTTGTAATGAATCAGCGTAAAGGTTGCCAGACCGAGCGGCAGGGTAACGCCGTAATCCGCCGTCGGCGGACGTAACCCCAGCAGACCGGAAAAGTTGCTGATCAGGATAAAAATGAATATGGTTCCAATATAGTTTGCGAACTTCGCCGCATTCTTTCCCATAACCATTTTTACCATGCCGTCCAGCTTTTCCACCACAAGCTCCACGATGTTCTGGAAAAATCCCGGTACTTCAGAAGCATGCTTCATCGCCCGGTTTGCCGCAATCGCAAACGCAAGGATCAGCAAAAGTACGATCAGGAGACAGATATGGGTTGTGGTAATCCACACCGTCTGTCCGAAAAACTGATAGGGAAAGACGCCGTGAATCATAAAATCAATGTCAGCCGAACCATTTAGCAAAATACCATTCGTCATCGTCTCACCTCCTCTTCTTTTCTTTGTATCTGCGTATAAAAGGCTGCAGATAAGCCGAAGCTTTCATTCCCATCAAACCTGCAAACGCCGCTAGAGGGTCTGCAAAATGTGTCAGCATCAGGACTGCAAACACGACCAAAACCACAGCATACCGGAGAAGATTCTTCGACGTCGCATATTTCTGTGCGCCGTCCCCGAGCTCCAGCGCTGTATCCAGCACCTTCCACATGTGCCAGATTCCTGCCATGGCAAGCAGCATCCCGATCAGGATGCCAAGACCGCTGTACAGCCTGTCCTTTACCCACCAGACGGACACCAGCTCGCACAGACATCCCCACAAAAAAGTGCCGAGCCACATCTCCCGGACGGTTTCATCGATCTTTTTGAAAAAATTTCTCATTCCCTGTCCTTTTTGTCCTTCTTCTGATAAATTTGCCGCGCCAGCCGATAAATATTCCCAAATCCCGCCAAAACGCCAACAAAAAACAGCACAATTGCAAAAAACTGCGTCCCGAGCCTGCCATCCAGCCAGTAGCCGAGGGCGAACATCATGCCCGTGGGAACAAGCATCATAATTCCGAACTGTGAAATCAGCGTCAGACACTGCCAGACAGTTTTGTTAAAGGAGTGCTTTGCCACAAAAATCCTCCTGCCATGCACCGGTTTTTTAAGAGATTTTCGCTCTGACTGGCTCTTTTTAAGCTGCCATTTTGGAGAAATCCCTGTCTACCATTATACCCATTTTACGCTTTCTTGTCCACCTGTTTTCTTGGCATTGTCTTAATAGTTTCTGGCATTTTCCCCGACGTTTTCGCGCGTTTTTCCGTCCATTTTATGCAATAAGCAGGCATGAAAAAACAGCAGGATTTTTGCAGTTGTGAAATCTGCAGAAATTCCTGCTGTTCTTGACAGATTTTCAAACATATCCTGTCATCTGTCTGTTTATAAAAATTTTAGATTCCATAGCAGTTGCATAAACAGCACAGAGCTTTCAATTACCGTCTGCTGACCATCTGTAATTTCAGCCGCTTTTAGTAGAAAATATGCCCGCCGATCTGCGTGCCGGTCAGACCTTCAATCGGCGTTCTGAAATATACGCAGCGTCCGACGTTTGTATAGCCGGACATCGCTTCGTCTGCTGCCTTATAACATGCCGCCGTCGCGCTGTCGTTTGCAAGTGCAATCGCCAGATGTCCGTCCAGAACCGGTGCAAACTGCTTATATTGGTAAATTACGCCGGATACTGTGTTCGGATAGACCGAGCTCAGCACACGGTTGATGACCACCGCCCCGACTGCTACCTGCCCTGCATAGGGCTGGTTGCCCGCTTCGCAGTAGATCAGGTTTGCCAGAAGATACCGGTCACCCTCTGCAAAGCTCACCTCGGAAATGTCCCTCCATGCCGATTTCGCAGCAAGACGGGATTTTGCGATTTCCTCCTGCAGCTGTTTTTTGAGGGCTGCAATATTTTTGTCCTGCTCTGCAATCTGATTGCCAAGGGCGTCCGCCTGGGCCTGTGCTTCCGCAATCTGTCCGCTGTAGGCGCTGATGCTGTTTTTGGTGTTGTTGACGCTCGTCATGATACTCGCCTGCTGCTCCTTTGCCTGAGCCTGCAGATCATCTAACTGCGCCTTTTCCTCCTCCAGCTTCGCCTCCATCTCTTCAATCGCTTCCCGCTGCGCTTTGTAGCTCAAAAGCATCCTGTGGTCGTACTCATGGAGCTTTTCCACATAAATACTCTGGTTCAGCAGTTCAGAAAACGTCATCGCACTGAATAAAATCTCATAATACGTGCGGTTATTGTCACGGTAAAGATAACGCAGCCGCTGCTTCATCGCCGCATACTGGCTGCTCTCCGTCTCCTTCGCCTGCTCCAGCTTTTCCTGCGTATCGGAAATTTCCTGGTTCTTGTCGATAATATTCTGTTCGATTTCTTCCAGCCGGCTGCTGATCTGCGTCAGGTCATCCGTCAGACCGTTTAACTCCCCCTGCAGGGAGGTTTTTACATTGTTCAGGGAATTGATATTGTTTTCCGTCTGTTTTTTCTGGTCCTTCGTATCGTTCTGTTTTTTCTGTTCTTCCTTGATCTGATTCTGCAGCTCGTTGATCTTATTGTCCGCCTTTGCCGGCAGCGCTGGAACTGCAGCGATACAGAGAGAAAAAACAAGCAGGCTGGCAATTGTTCTTCGGAATCCCTGTTTTGTCCCTCTCATCAAAGCTCCATCTTTACGGTCCGTCCGCTTCTACTGTAAGGTCTGTACGCCACGCCCGCTGCCCGAAACATCCGCTTGGATGCCCGGACAGACGGGGTTTCCGCATACTTGTCGCAATCGTAAATCACTTCCCGGATTCCGCTCTGGATGATCGCTTTTGCGCATTCATTACAGGGAAAAAGCGTCACATAGAGTTTCGCCCCAGCCAGGCTTCCGCCGCGGTAGTTTAGAATGGCATTCAGCTCGCTGTGCGTCACATAAGGATACTTCGTCTTTAACGTATCCCCCTCCCGCTCCCAGGGAAATTCATCATCAGAGCAGCCAATCGGAAAGCCGTTATACCCCATGGAAAGGATTTTGTTGTCCTGCCCCACAATACATGCCCCGACCTGCGTACCGGGATCTTTGGAGCGCATTCCCGCGAGCTTGGCTACTCCCATAAAATATTCATCCCAGGAAATATAATCCTCCCGCTTCATACACCCTCCTTATAAAAATCCGGTTTTATTTGGTGCCAAAAATTCTGTCGCCGGCATCGCCCAGACCGGGTACGATATAGCCGTGCTCGTTTAAGTGCTCATCCAGTGCGCCAATATAAACGTCTACGTCAGGATGTGCTTCCTGCATTGCCTTTACGCCCTCAGGAGCTGCAATGATACACAGAAAATGGATCTTCTTACAGCCTTTTTCTTTCAGCATGCGAATTGCTGCTACGGAAGAGCCGCCGGTTGCCAGCATCGGGTCAACAACGAAAACTTCTCTTTCTGCGCAGTCAGCCGGAAGCTTACAGTAATATTCTACAGGCTTTAATGTCTCAGGGTCGCGGTACAGGCCGATATGACCGATCTTTGCTGCCGGGATCATCTTGAGCGCACCATCTACCATCCCCAGTCCTGCACGCAGGATCGGAACAATGGCCATTTTACGTCCTTTGATCTCTTTTACCGTTGTGCTGCAGATGGGAGTCTCAATCTGCACATCTGCCAGCTCCAGATGTCTGGTCGCTTCATAGCAGATCATCATTGCGATTTCGCTGATCGTCTCTCTGAAATCCTTTGTACCCGTTTCCTTTTTGCGGATCAGACCGATCTTGTGCTGGATCAGGGGATGATCCATTACCATTACCTTTGACATTTTCATTGTCCTCCTTCGTTTTATGTTCCCAACATCATACCATTATTTTACTTCTTCTTCAATCTTATTGATTCTTCTGACATGCTTTTCATCGCCGGAAAACGGTGTATTTAAAAACGTCTCTACGATCGACAGAGCCAGGTTCGGTCCGACAATTCCAGCGCCCATTGCCAGCATGTTTGCATCGTTATGCTCTCTTGTCATTTTTGCGGAATAGGTGTCTGCGCAAAGTCCGCAGCGGATACCGGGAACCTTGTTGGCAACGATCGAAATACCAATACCGGTTGTACAGATGACGATTCCCTTTTCACATTCGCCCTTTGCAACTGCTTCTGCTGCAGCGCGTCCAAACTCCGGATAATCGCAGGATTCCAGACTGTAGCAGCCGAAATCATGGCACGTATAGCCATTTGCCTCCAGATATCCGATCACCTTCTGTTTCAGTTCGTATCCACCGTGGTCACTTGCCAATGCTATCATTTTTCTTCCTCTCATTTCTGCGCACGCTTTTTGCGCATGCCGAGTTTGTGTCAAGTGCGCGCAGACACAAATCTCGAGATTGAAAAATTTAATTTTTCAATCTTCCTCCTCATACCTGTTCTACATGATGACCTGCCGCCTTTAGCAGCCGGTTCATAATTGCCTGTCCAAAGCCGCTTTCCGCAAAAGATTCCGAAAACAGGATGTCCAGATTTTCATCATCGAATTCCCGCAGAATCCGGTAAAGGCTTCTGCCGACCGCCGCTTCGTCCAGACGGCTCCCAACGCTTTTGATACTCGCCGCATTGCTGTTTTGACGGTAGGCTTCCATCGTCTCGTCCGTTGCGATGATACCAACGCGGTGCCCGTCTGCCGTCGCCTGACGGCTTTTTTCACAGATGGCTTCCTTCACCGCGTCCTGCGCACCCTCGATAATGGTCAGGTCTCCCTTCGGTGCATAGTGACGGTAACGCATTCCGGGTGCCTTAGGTCTTAAATGGCAGTTTGCATCCAAAATCGTCTTGTCAACGTCCACCTGATTTGCAACCTCTTCCAGCATCTTTTGCGTCACATAACCCGGGCGCAGGATCATCGGAATGTCTCCAGTCAGGTCTACGATCGTAGATTCCAGACCAATGCCGACTTCCTCGCCGCCGTCTAAGATCATCTCGATCCTGCCGTCCATGTCCTCTTTTACATACTGCGCCAGCGTCGGGCTCGGTCTGCCGGACGTATTGGCGCTCGGCGCTGCAACAAATCCACCCGCCGCGCAGATAAAGCGCTGCGCAATGGAATCGGACGGGAACCGCACCGCTACCGTATCCAGACCGCCTGTCGTTTCTTTGGGTACAAGCGCGGTTTTATTCAAAATCATCGTCAGGGGTCCCGGCCAAAAGCGCGCTGCCAGACGCTGCGCGATTTCCGGAACCGGATCCGCGATTTTGTAAATATCTTCCCACCGGCAGATGTGCACGATCAGCGGGTTGTCAGACGGACGCCCCTTCGCCGCATATATTTTCCGTGACGATTCCGGATTCAGCGCATCTCCGCCCAGTCCGTAGACCGTCTCTGTCGGAAACGCCACCAGCCCGCCGGCTTTGATGATCTCGCCTGCCCGAAGAATCGCTTCCCCATCCGGATGTTCTTTATCCAGTGTAACTACGATTGTTTTCATGTTAATTTCCTCGTTTTCTCGTAAAAACCCGTATACAGTATAGCACAGAGGATACAGGGATGCAAACAAATGCACACGGAATCCTGCAGCGGCGCTTTCGCCGCGGTTTGCAAGCCCGGGCGGTTTGATTTATAATATAAATAAAATAATTACAGAAAAGGAATCCCACACTCATGAAAATTCTCGTAACCGGTTTTACTCCGTTCGGCGGGGAAACCATCAATCCCTCCTGGGAAGCCGTCCGCGCTCTGGACGATTCGATCGCAGGCGCAGATATCATCAAATGCGAAATCCCGACCGAATTTGAAGCTTCCATTGATGCGCTCAAGGCTGCAATCAACGCACATCAGCCGAATGCCATCCTCTGTGTCGGACAGTTCGGCGGCAGTCCATCCATTCAGGTCGAACGCGTCGCCATCAATCTGCGGGACGCACGCACCCCCGATAACGCAGGCTTCCAGCCGCACGACCAGCCGGTTGTTGGCAGCGCGCCTGACGCCTTTTTTTCGACGATTCCGACCAGGCAGATCACAGATCGGCTCCGCGCAGCTGGGATTCCCGCTGCGCTCTCCTACTCCGCCGGGACTTATGTATGCAACAACCTGCTCTATGCTGCGTTATATGAAAGCTCGCAGGCAGAAAAAAGAAACTCTGCACGCTGCGGTTTTATCCACGTTCCCTATCTTCCAGATCAGGCTGCTGCCGCCGTTTCCAATGCTCCCAGTATGAGTCTTGAACTTATGGTACAGGCGTTGACGATTGCAGTGGGGACAATTGTAGAATGCAGATAAATTTTTCCGGAATTTCAAAATTTTTTATATTTTTTTCAAATTTTATGTAACCATTTGACACCCCGGCAGGATATATAAGTAGCATGTCTGAAAATTCTGCTGTATCTTCCTATTCTAAAACCCGCCGCACCGGTGACAAAATCGCACCGGTGCGGCGAGGTCATTCTCACTGTTCTCATTTTTGATCCGGTTTCAACCCACGGCTCTGCTGCCCGGCGTCACTGCCCCATCTGCCGCCCAAGAAATCCGGACGCAGACTGAATCAGCTTTCGTTCCACTTCCCCCATACCGGGCGTTTTGCTCTGCCCCAGCAAAACCACCGCGCCAATCACGTCTCCCTCACAGTTAATCGGGCTGATTGCTTCGCAGACATATTCCTCCACGCCTTCCGGCGCGATCTGCACAAATGTGTGGTCTCCACGTGTCGCAAGAACAATCTGGCGGCTTTCGATCTGCTGCTCCATTTCCCGGCTCAGCGGTTTTCCAATCAGATTTCGGCAGCCTCCTGCCGCCGCGATAAATTGATCCCGATCCGCAATCAAAACCGTATGCCCAGAGACCTGTGCAAGGCTTTCTGCATATTGCCTGGCAAAGGTCGTCATTTCCCCGATCGGAGAATATTTTTTCAGGATGATTTCTCCCTCCCGGTCGGTGAAGATTTCCAGCGGATCCGCTTCCCGAATCCGCAGCGTTCTGCGAATTTCCTTCGGGATTACGATGCGTCCGAGGTCATCAATCCGACGGACAATTCCTGTTGCTTTCATATAAAAAAGTTCCTCCTGCTTCCTACATACTTTCCATAATTTGTGTGATGTGGGTAGTATGTGGAAAACAGGAGGAATTATGCAAAGCTTTTCTTTTTGTCTGCTCCGGCGTATGTCTTTTTTAGCGGATAAAATTCGTGCAAAACTGTTTCTCGATATCGGGATACGGAACGCCTGCTTTTTTACCTGCTTCAAAGCAACGCATCATCCAGATCATATTTTTTGCAAGGTTGCGCATCGTCTGCATCCCTTCTTCGTCCTTCGGCGCGTCCTCCGCCGTCAGCCCGTGCACCATATTCCAGTAAGTCGATCCTGCGGTCGGCATCTGTGCGATTCCGAAATATTTGTTCAGCGCGTCCAGCGAAGCCGTCGTCCCGCCTCTTCTTGCGATTGCGACTGCTGCGCCGGGCTTGAATTTGAAGTTTTCATAACCGTTGCTGCTGTAAAATGCGCGATCCAGGAAATCGAAAATGCGTCCGCTCGGGTGTGCAAAATAGACTGGCGTTGCGAACACAAAGCCGTCCGCATCCTTTGCCTTTTCCACAAATTCATTCACACCGTCGTCTGTAAACACACATTTTCCGGTCTTTCCACAGACATTGCACTGCAAGCAATCCGCGATCGGCTTACCGCCGACCTGAATGACCTCCGTTTCAATCCCCTCTGCACGGAATACCTTTTCCATCTCTTCAATCGCTGCCATGGTGGTTCCGTGGAGGTGGCTGCTTCCATTTACAAACATAACCTTCATGCGATAAAATCTCCCTTCTATTGCTCTGTGCCTGCGCAGACAGGACTTTATTGTTCCGGTTGGTTCACATTGACAACCCTGACGCTCTTCGGCAGACTTTCCTGCACGAGCGCTTCCGTCAGGATCACTCCGCCCTCGAAGCCTGCGAAGGTCACGGCGTACACTTTCCCGAATTTGGAAGACGTCGCCAGGAAATAGCGGTTTGCGAGCTGCGTATTTTTCACCGCAGTCTGCTTGACCATCGCTTCCCTCGCGTCCGGCGTCGTAAAGCCGCCGTTTTGTTCTACGCCGTTCGTCCCGAAAAATCCCTTGCTGAAATGGTATTTCTGGAGATTCACAACCGCTTCTGCGCCAACGATCGTATCCGTTGAGCTTTTTGGCTCCCCTCCGATCAAAATCACATGGAAGCCCTTGTCCGCAAGCCGCTTTGCATGGGACAGCGCGTTCGTCACATAGGTTGCCTGTGCTTCGCGGATATATTCGATCATCCAACCGGTCGATGTTCCGGCGTCCAGATAAACGCAGTCATCCCGCTCGATCAGCGACGCGGCATAACGCGCGATCGCCTGTTTTTCTGCAATCTGGAGATCTTTTTTCTGCACCATCGAAAGTTCTTTGTTGACAATCTGGGCTGTACGCAGTGCAATCGCCCCGCCGAACACCTTTGTCAGCCTGCCCTCCTGATCGAGCGCAATGATATCACGCCGGATCGTCGATTCCGAACTGTGGAGAATTTCTTTCAGCTCCGCTGCTGTGATGCTCTCCCGCTCATATACCAGCCGTACAATTTCTTCCTGGCGTTTTTCTGTTAACATAATATCTCCATTTCGATCACGTTTGTGTACGCGGGCTGATCGCGCCGTTTTCACACCATCGCAGGATCCCCGGTGCTTCCTATGTTAGCATACAACATCATGTGATGTCCATCCAATGTGACGTCTTCTTTTCCTTTGAGCCTAAAAAACATTACAGTTCACTCATACCTTTTTGTAAGCAGATTTTCATGCGAGCATGAAATCTGCACCCAAACGGTACGAGTGAACTGTAACTAAAAAGCTATTCTTTTTTATCCATCGGAACCGTTTCAGGCAACTTTCTTTTTCAGTAATCCAAGGAGTGCGGTTGATACAATCGTTCCGATCACGAGCGCTACCAGATACATCATCGCGTTTCCAACAACCGGGAATACAAAGATTCCGCCGTGGGGCGCCATCAAAGTACATTGAAATACCTCGGAGAGTGCGCCGGAAATTCCTGCGCCGATGATGCAGGCAGGCAGTACGTGAAGCGGATCGGACGCTGCATACGGGATTGCGCCCTCTGTGATAAATGCCAGACCCATAATGAAGTTGACCGGACCGGACTGTCTTTCTTCTTTTGTAAACTTATCTTTAAAAAGTAAGGTAGCAAGGGCGATTGCACAGGGAGGAACCATTCCGCCGATCATAACTGCTGCCATAATATCGTAGTTGCCTGCCGCAATCGAAGCGGTTCCAAATACATATGCCGCTTTGTTGAACGGTCCGCCCATAAGCAGGATACCCAATACCGGGTAAAACAAAACCGGTGCAAGCTTTTTCAGGCTTTCCGGAAGCTTATCGCAAACCTTCTTTAACAGCAGAATAATATAGCCTGCAAAAAAGCCTGCTGCCTGTAAGCTTCTTCGTCAGCGATCTTGCCGCTCTGTACCATGAGAGAAATTGCCTGTTCAAGCGCCTGCTTTTTGTCCGAAGGCGCAGCCCCCAGCATCACGCTTCTTTTATCGAGCAAATCCGTAATTCTCATAACTCCTCCGTTCTTAAACCGCTTATCCTGCGGAATGTATTGTTGTGAACTACCCATTGTCTAAAGCCAATGGGCTTCCTGCTTCGCAGACCTCGTTTCTACGTTCCACTCCGGTCGGAGCAGAACAAACATCCACTGGATGT
>QWCE01000977.1_pt1 | contig 47957 bp, 35 predicted proteins | sample 1972531 | NCBI WGS metagenome assembly QWCE01 (sample SAMN09866716, study PRJNA288562) | Human gut metagenome isolate term4_stool, whole genome shotgun sequencing... | reverse complement strand
GATTCATAGTTTCTCCTGATTTTTAGTTTTATTTGCAAATTCTATTTTATCAGAAAACTATGAATCATTTTTTGTTGCACTTAGATTATAAATTCAAGATATAAAAATTGGGGGGGGGGGTATTGAAATAAGCACTGTGATCTTCTGCAATTAGTTTATAATAATAATAAAGTTCACTTAAATAGTATTGATATAAAATAAGTAAAGGTTTATAATGTATATAAGTATATTGAATGAAAAATACTTCACAAAAAATTCATTTAAAAATAAATTATTACATAAAATAAGAATTAGGAGAGAAAGAATGAAAAGTTTATCTAAGAGGACAATAAGTCTTATACTAGCAGTATTAATGATATTGGATGTATTTGCACCAGTAGCTGCAGTAGCAAGCACAAACTCAACGCAAAACAATGTAAAGGTATTGGATGATCTACCGACCGAAACGCAGATCGCTCCAGGTGACGAACTAATAATCCCGGCAACGCCAGACGAGGATACCCTTGTGCCTGTGCAAGACCCGGCTAAAAATTCATCACAACAACCATCTCAAAAACCAGCGCAACCAACACAACCAATAGAACAACCAGCGCTAGATCAAATTCCAAACTTAGATCAAATAGAATCTCAAGAACCACTACAACCGAACCTCGGCTATGTTTCATGGGAATTAGTAAACCCTGGTAAAACCGCCTATGCAAAAGGCGACATACTAGACTTATCGGAATTAAAAGTCAAAGTTAAAAGAGTAGACGGAAAAGAAGTTGTCCTTAACTATGTCGACATACAAAAAGACATCAACTTCGGAATCGAATATAGCATGAAGAATAAACTCGACCTAAAACCAGGCAATGAAACTATCACTATTAAATATCCTAATTTAGAACCAATAACCATAAATATCAATATATATGAATCAGAAGATCAAATACCAAAAGATCAAAATAAAGATGAACTAACACCAGCAGAAAATCCTAACGATAAAAAAGACAATATAGATAAAAAAGACAATATAATAGAAGGAAACGATCAAAACTCTCCAGAAAATAAAATAGATAACGAAAAGAATGAAGATGAGCTAAAGGGAGATATATTCGACCAAGTATTAGGAAAAGATATAAAGAATAGTCCATTCGGATTAAATTTCCTAGACGCTATGACAAAGGGTGAAAGAGCAGAAGAGCTTACTATTGAAGAAATGGAAGCCGGACTTCAAATGGCAGAGATGCCGGAAGTATCTGAAGCTCCTGTCTTTATGATGCTAAGAGCGCCTTCTGGAAATGGAAGTCCACTTGAAAATAAAAAATTCACAATAAGAACTAGATTTGATACATCAACTAGACAAGGACCTATAAGAGTTGGACAATATTTCGACCTTCATCTTGATGAAAAATTAACTGTTAAAAACCCATCAAGTTTACTTCCTATAAAATTCAATGGGACAACTATAGCGACTCCAACTTATGATGAAGCTACAAACACTATTCGCTACAAGATAGTTACTGAAATAGATGAAAATATAAATCTACCTATAAATATAGATGTAGATTATAATACAGAAGAAATTACACCTAACGCAAACTTTACTATTATAAATAGAGTTTCAGGTCTTGGAGTTACAAATCCAAAATCTCTTCTACCAGTAGTGGTTGATAAAAATGGAAATACTGTAAACACAATAATCGAACCAGGTAGAGATGATGTAATTAAAATTATTGACGATAAAAAAGATCAAACCTACCAAGTACCTATAGATGTTTATGCAGACCCGGTAATTGAAGATAGTAAATTGACAGGTTTTAACTGGACTGTTAGAGTTCACTCAGACACAGATTTACAAGCACTGGGATACCATCTAAATCTAACAACAGTTAAAGGTTCAGGACTTGGACAAATTGAAAATGTAAAATTAAACAACACAGATGTAATATTAGATAATAATGATATTATAGGACAACTTGGAATAGTTGACTCAAAGCATCACACTTTGACGGAATCAACCAGAGATCTTCTATATAATTTCTACACTAAGGTAGATAATGTACAAGGAAATTATCTAATTGATATTACAGCATATCTTACAGCGAAAGATAAGGCTGGAGCTGTAAGATACAATTTTGAAAAAGGATTCACACAAGAAGCTATAAATGAAGCCACACCGACTCGTGTTGGTATAAATAATAGAACTACCATTCAAGGTAAATTTTTAGCAAATGACAAGGCACAGTGGACTATAACAGATGGAATTTCATCTCCAGATGAAGACAAAAACAATGGTATGCCCCTTGAAGCGAGGACTATAGGCGGAGAGCAAACTATACAAGCTGGAAGAATGGAAGTCTATGGACTAGATAAAGCAACTGGTAAGATGGTTGTAAAGGAAGCTCAAAAAGCTTTAAACAGTATGCCTGCTAAAGAATCAGATCCAGCCGGCACTCAAGATGTAGGAAATATCGCTGTATATGAATTTGATACAAGCCTAGATAATGCAGCAGTAGCAAATGATTATAATGTGTCTGGAGTAAAAATCTCTAAATTTAGAAATCTATATATAGATGAAATTTGGAGTTTGCCTGATTCTCAGTTAAAGATGCCTGCTCAAACTTTTAAAGCAGTAGATGATATAGGAAACGAAATAGGAAGTGCAACTGTAGGCGAAGGGGCAGAAGGCATAAGAGAAAGATATGTAACTATACCTAACGCAAGATATTGGGATATAAATGAACAAACTGGAGAGGCAACTAAGAGAGGACACAAGATTATCCAAGAGTTCAATCCAACACAAGTAGAGTTAAATGGCAAGACATATACTTATAATGAAAATGCAAACTACCACAACAATTATCTAAAGGTTCATTATATTCAAAACTCTGCCATAGATACAACAGAAGGTAAACCTGTATCTTTCAAAGTAATAAAAGTAGATAGCAAAGACCCTAGTAAAAAACTTGAAGGAGCTAGATATAGATTATTAGGAAATCAAAGTACAGATGTAACTACAAATGAAAATGGAGAAGCTTCATTTATAAATGTAACACCTGGCGAATATACTCTAAAAGAAACTAAAGCGCCGACAGGATACAGATTAGATGAAGAATTAAAATTTATATCTGTATCTCAAGATGGAAAGATAAGCGTAACAGGAAAGAACGCAGTCCTATCCCTTGGAGCAGGTAAAACAGAAACCGTAGAAAATGACCATTCATCTAGCTGGCCAGATTATATGAACTCTATGCACTACGGCAAAGTAGATGAAAATGGAAACGTAGAATTTTACATCTATCTAAAACCAATTGCGCCAAGACAAGGTGGGCAAACCGATAGAAATACAAGACTTAATATTTCTATACCTGGAGCAAATATAACAGATGTAGAAGCATATGATGTTGGAAGCTGGCAAAGAGAAACTGTTAAATCTGCTATGGAAGCTCAAAATGTAGAACAAAGGATATTTGAGCTTGGCGACAATGTAATAAATAGAGCAAATACGAATAAGATAACTGGAAATTCCAATACAACTGATCCGGTTACTAATACAACTGGATATCAAATCTACTTCCCTGAGGAAAGATTTGCAAATGATTGGGGATTCTTGGTAAGAGTTAAGACTAATATTGGAACAGCAGATTCTACAAATGTTTACTACGAATGGTTGACTAATGAAGATACATTAAACCAAACAAAACTTGTAGCTAATGCAAGTATAAAAAAGGCACAAGCAGGACAACAAGACGAACAAATACCAACAATAACAATTACAAATGATGAATTTGAAAAAAGTTCAATAGAAGTTATAAAATTTGGAGATACCTATACTCAGAACAAGAAAAGAGTAAGACTACCGGGAGCACAGTTTGTGCTAATCGACAGTGAAGGAAATGAAATAGCAAATAAATTCACTGATGAAGATGGTAAGGCTGACTTTGGCAAACACGCCCCTGGAAAATATTATATAAGAGAAGTAACTGCACCTGATGGCTACAAAAAATCAGATGTATATTTTGAAGTAACAGTAGATGAAGCTGGACAAGTAAAATACAAAGCAAAATTTGAAAACAGCTCAGGTAAACCTCAAAATGGAGAAGACTACTATATAGAAAAAGGGGAAGCGATAGGACCTGAAATTAAAACTAAGATAGTAGATGTTAAACAAAGACTTGAAATTCAAGAAAACGAACCTGGTGATATAGGTGTTAAAAAAGGAGTATGGGAAGCCTATAGATTTGAATCATTAAAATACCATGCAGATATAACTGTTCAAGCAGTAAACCCTGGTTCAAAATTTGAAATTCAATTCGATAGAAATCTGGATTTCACTCAATATTTTGGCAATTTCCCAAAAATTAAAAATGCCAAGGGTGTAGATATAGCAGAACCATATTTCAACTATAATACAAATCTATTGACCTATGTATTTAATAATAATACAGAATCAAATTCTACTACAATTGCAAGTCTTAATTTAAGAGGTATAATTCCAAATAAATACTACGCTCAAAACTCTGGGAATTATGAATTTACAGTTACTGTAGAACCGGGACAAACAGGCGTAACAGGTGAACAAACTATAACTAAAACTATAACGGCTGACTACGAAAACTATGACCAAGCTTGGGGAGAATCCCAATTCTACTACTTTAGAGATGTCTATAAAGGCGGAGATGGACAATGGTACCTAACAGTTATGTCTTATTTGAACCCTCTAGGACAGAATACTTATCCAAGCAAGACTCTACAATACAACTGGATGACTACAAGGTATCAAGGAGATACAAGTATAGCTGAATGGTCAGGCAATGGGCAATGGCCGGTTTATAAATTGGAAGATATAAAGGTATATCGTACAGAACATCGTTCTCATAAAGTAGGAGATGTTACAAATAATGATAACCTACCACTATCAGCAGGAGTAAGACCGGAACAAGACCCTTACACTTACAACTTGGTACTACATGAACAAATAAATCCTGATAGTTATTTGAGAAGATCTTATAATGGTTTCACATTGACTTATGACCCTAATCAAATAAGTAACTCTGGTAAAGTTTCTGCTCATTCTCCACTACTAATACAAACAGCGCCGCTTAGTGGAAAAGATGGATATCTAATAGAGCAAACCTTTAAAATCACAGATATAGATAAATTCAACAGCACTTGGAGACTTTTCTATATGTCAAGTGGTAAAAGACTAAGGTCAGCATTCGCAAGTAGAGCCAATGTAAACAAAGCTATAGCAGAGCAAACTGAAGGAGAAATTCCAAAGTATTATAAGGAAAGAATTGGATTAATAAACGAAAAATACACACCTGGTAATTTTAAAATCACAAAATTAAACGAAGCAAATAGAAATGAAAAATTACCTAACGCAACATTTGCACTAACAGATGAAAATGGCAGAACCATTTATAGGACATCAGATGCAAATGGAGAAGTTAATTTTACAAACATTGCTCCGGGAAAATACACCCTAAAAGAAACGAGGGCACCGGAAAATTTCACCCTTTCAAACAAAGAATGGCAAGTTACAGTCTTTGACGATGGAAATGTAAGGATAAGAGAAGCCGGAGTTACATCTTCAGGTGCAAGTGTGTATGGAAAAGATTTAAATATATCTGTAACCAATAAACCTACTGGAAAAGAATTTGTAGTTTACAAAAAAGATGACAAAGGTCTGCCTCTAAAAGGTGCAAAATTCAAACTAACTAAAAAAGATGGAACCCTTGTAGAAGAAGTAGAATCTGATGCTAATGGTATTGTTAAATTTACAAATAATTTAACTGAAGGAGAAACTTATATCTTACAAGAAACAGTTCCTCCAACAGGTTATAAACCATTAAATAAAAAGTGGGTTATAAAAGTAGAAGATGGCAAGACAAAAGTATATAATTACTCAGAAAACACTGGTCAAGAAATAAAATCAATCCTTGGCGAAGATGGCACAGAATGGGTTGATGTAAAAAATAGAACAACAGCAGGCTGGAACCACTATGATAATAGATGGACAGGCTGGGTAGGAAATAGCGAAGAAGCACGTTATTTAGGAACTAGAATTGTAGCTGTAAATAAAACTAAAAAATATGCAATTCAAAGATTCGTAATAAATCCAGAAAGTGCAAATATAGCCCAAAGCACCATAGCATCCATCCACAGAGAAAAGCCAAGAGATCCAAATATGGATTGGTATAGTGGAAAAGCGGAATATAAAATCTTTACGCTTGATAAGCCGGTTACAGGTTTAATCTCAGACATAAGACTTGCAGATTATAATATTACAGACATTACCGCTCAAGTAAAAAGCGAGACAGAAAAGTCTAATTATGAGCCTGACAGATTAAAACTAACTCTTCCACCTATGACTACACCAATAGTAATAGATGTAAAAGTTCCATATGACAGTGAAGAAGGGGGAGTAGGTCTAGGACTAGATTGGCTTAGAGAAGGAAATCAAATTTATTGGAAGTCTGACTTCTATGAAAAAGTATCTTATATAAAGACAACAGGTCCTACTAAGACACAACAAGGCAGTATAATAGGTTCATATATTACAGAAGACTCACTTGATGTAACAAACGAAGCCAAGAGATTTGGTTTTAAACTTAAAAAAGTAAAGCAAGGAACAGAAAAAAGTCCAATAGAAGGCGCAACCTTTACATTGACAGGACCAAACCCATCAAAAGACGAAAGGCTTATGACAACTAAAGAAGATGGTACGATTTCTTTTGAAAACTTGGAAAAAGGAACCTACACCTTAGTTGAAAAACAAGCAGCACCAGGTTATGAAAAAGCAAACACAACATGGACAGTTAGAATAACCGACACGGGCAAAGTCTTTATAAAAGATAACCAATTAAATCCTGCTGGAACTGCTCTAAATGCAGAATTAAGTGTAGAAGAAGACACAACACCACAAAAACAAAGTGTATTTGCAAAATCAGCATCTAACGGAGAAACGCCTCTACTAGCTAATTCTAATAGAGATATAGACGAACTATCAGCAAAAGAAAAATTAGACCTAATATATGGCACAGAAGTATTCAGTAGTTTAGAAGCTAGAGGAATCTCTATAAAAGAAGGTGGAGTACTAACCAAAGCCTTAGGACAAAGTCTATACAATATAATAGAAGGAACAGAAACACCACAAGACGAGTTAGAAATAGGTGAAGAAATAGTACCAGAAGCACAAAGGGCTGGAGATGGTTGGGAGGTTGTAGACCCAACTAAATCAGAAGGAAGAGCAAACATAGAACACTCAAACAATTTAATAGCAACAAGAATTACTGAGATTAATAAAGATGCTAATAGATTTAAGCAAGTGTTCTTATTGACAGACGATTCTCCAGGCAAAGAAAGATTAGTTCAACTTCATAGGCAACCAGAAAATGCTGAGCTTGCATTAAAGAACGGAAGAACTGACGATACAATAGTAAAAGTATACAAAGTAAATGCATCAAATATTGATGACGCTCTAAATGGAACTAAGACAAGTTTTAATGTTACACCATCTCAAGTTATACCTGATGGAAAACCTAGAAGAGTACAATTTTCTATTCCAGGAAGTCAAAGAGGATATATTCTAGTAGAAGTAGAAACTTCTTACAATGGAGCTTTGGGACTTGGTTCTGACTATAAACCAAACAGACGCGACTTGTATGGCTCAAATGCTTGGGCAGGAGACTCATACTCAAGTGAAGATGGAGTTAATAAGAACAAAGTAACTCTTTACAATGTAACAATAGACCCTAACATCCAAAATGGTAAGGTAACATCTGACAAACCAAAAGCAGCAAATAATGAAATAGTAACCCTTACTGTAACACCAAACCTAGGATACGAGCTTGAAAGTCTTACAGTAGCAGGAATTGATGCTACACAAGCTGGTAAAAAAGGTACAGTAACAGTTAAAATGGCACAGAAAGATATTTATGTAACTGCAACCTTTAAGCTCACTCCAGTTCCAACTTATCCTATAAACATAATGCCAACTCAAAATGGTAAGGTTACAAGTGATAAAACCCAAGCAAAACAAGGTGATGGTGTAACTATAACTGTAAAAGCAGATCCAGGGTATAGGTTAAAACAACTTTATATAAATAGACCGGAGTCTGACTATACTCAAGCCATTTATGATGGAAATGGACAAATGACCTTCACAATGGGTGCTTTTAGGGCAGATGTTTATGCAACATTTGAAAGAGACCCGAACTCTGTCATAATAAGCTTCAATCCAAATGGTGGATCTGGTACTATGGCACCTGTTATAAAGAATAAAGGCGAAACATATCAACTACCATCAAACGGATTTAATCCACCGGAAAACCAAGAATTTAAAGCTTGGTCCGTAAATGGACAAGAATATCAACAGGGAGCATCAGTACAATTTAATGCTGATACAACAGTAACAGCAGTTTGGAAAAATAAAGCTCCAAAAACTTATAATGTAATAGTTCAAAATCCACAAGCGGGTGGAACAATCACTGCTGAACCAACATCTGCAGCAGCAGGTACAGAAATCAAATTAACTGTTACACCAAGTGAAAATTATAAAGTAAAAAGTGTAACTATGAATGGTCAGCCTATTACAGCTGATGCTAATGGAGAGTATAAGTTCACAATGCCGGCAGGGGACGCTACAGTATCTGCAACATTTGAGAAAACTGAAACACCAGATCCTCAACCAGGTGGAGATGAAAAAGAAATCACAGAGGGCAAACTTGCTCAAATAACAAATAAGCAAACAGGTCTTGATTTTAAACTTTTCAAGAGAGACTTACCTGGCAGAAAACTACCGGGAGCGGTATTTGAATTAGTAAAAACAGATAAAACTTATACAACTGTAGACACTGATTTTGGAACTTTGACAGGTGTGTCTGATGCAGACGGTAAAGTTGTATTCAAAAATGCAGATGGAAAAGTTGTGAACTTAGGAATAGGTTATTATAAGATAACTGAAACGGATGCTCCATTGGGTTACAAAGAAGAAAAAACTCCGTGGTTAGTTGAAGTTTATGAAGAAAAAGGTCAGTTAAAAGCTAGATACAAAGGACCGGATGAAACGCCTACAACCTATGTAAATTCAGATAAATCAAAGGATACAACTAGCACAAATCTTGCAACAAAAGATGGAATAAAATATAAGTCCAGAATAACTTATATAAATAAAGAAGCTAAATCATTTATCCAAAGAATTTATATAGATACAACAGCTATTCAAGATACACTAAATGTTCAGATAATACCACAGATAAAGAGAGAAGAAAAAGATACTCCAAATAAATCTCCGGAAACACTGAAAGAAGGAGTTAAGACAGCATACAGGTCAACTTATAAGCTTGCTAAAGGCACGGCAGATGAACATGAACTTGATGAAATATTGAGATACCATGATTTGTCTAAACCTGATGTATCCACAGTGAACACTGCAAGATGGAGACCATTCAATTGGGGATTCGATGAAGACCAATTGAATTTAGCTCCTGGAGTTTACTTTATAGACATAGAAGGTTTCTATGATGACAATATAACTAAAGATGATATTGGAAAGATAGAATTAAACTTTGAATTTTATAAAGGTGAAAGAAAATTCCAAGAAGCACAAGGATGGGACAATAGAGGAGAGATTATCTGGAAAGATGTCAAAAATGGAACTTACCAACAAGGTAATTTAAACTTAGGTTACACTGAATTTAATCAAACTGAGACAGGACAGCTAGGAAGAACTGGTGGACGTATTTATCCATCACTAGACCAAGGTAAATACACTACGATTAAGACAAGTGTAGATATTAAACCTCTTTACTCAGCTGGTAAGATTACAGAAATCGACCAAGGCGGATTGACAGTAATAAATGAGGAAGAAACATACAATGTTACTTTCTCAAAGCATGGACGAGATGATCCTAATGAAGGAATAGAAGGAGAAGCAGTTACTAAGAGAAGACTTGAAGGGGCAATCTTCAAACTTCAAAAAAGAGTTGGTAATGACTATGAAGATGTAAAAGGCTCATATATAGGTTCTGCTTTCAATGGTTACTTCGGATTTAGAGGTCTAAAGCCTGGTCGTTATAGACTAATGGAAGTAAAACCACCTGAAGGATATAAACCGATAAAAGAACCAGTCCTATTCTTCACAATAGAAACAGTTAATTTAATATCAAACCAAATAGTCCATCCTATTACTGGAGAGCATATCAGTATAGATAAAGTTGATTTCCTATTCCCACAAGAAGGAGAACCTGGATATCAATTGCCGGGATATAAATTTGGAGACTTAAAAACTTATGATGTAAATGGTAAAGAAGTTTTATTAAAAGAAGCTAGAAATGCAAGTTTGGATAAAACTGAGATAATTAATCCAAATGGGAAAAATGTTCTTTTAAAAGAAATGAAAATACAATTCCCTAAGACTAAAAAACCAGATCCAAACAAACCAGATGAGCCAGAAGAAAAGACTATCTTTAATATAACTGAAATTCAAATTACACCAACATCTAATGGATATATTTCACTAGAGTATGACAAGGGAAATGGAATTTACCAATATGTACCAGAAAAATCAAGCTCTGAAAAAGATGGAAAATTAATCGACTATGTAACATCTGCCACAGCTAAAAACATGGGTAAGATCATAAATGAAAAACCAGGCAAAGGTAGTTTAACATTAAACAAAGTTGATGAAACTGGAGCTAACATCACAAGAACAGAACTTGAACCGGGAGCAAGATTTAAATTAACAAACACATCAAGTGGCTCTGTTACATTTGGAACAGTTGGAGAAGATGGAATTCTAAAATTCGAAGGACTTAATCTTGGAACTTATAAGATTCAAGAAGAAACGCCACCAAATGGTTATATAAACACAGGTCAAGTTTGGCATTTCACAGTAGGTGGTAAGGATTTAGACCCTTATCAAGGAGAAATCAAACCTACAGGAAGTGATTTATCCGATAAAATAACTCTAGAATCATCAGAAATGCACATTGAAAGACCGGATCCTGATGATAAGACAGGAAAAACAGAAAAGGATAGTGTTGTAAGACCACATTCAGGACAAAGCTTAGTATTTAAAAATAAATTTAAGCTAGGTAAAGATACAAAGATAAATCCAGGGGATTATTTTGTACTGAAACTATCAGACAGACTAAGTGTAAATGGAATATTTCCAACTGGATTAGATAATCTTGATATTTTTGCAGATGGCGTAGGTACAATAGCAAAAGCAAATTATGACAAAGAAAAGGGAACTATAACCTATACTTTCACAGAATATGCAAAGACCTATGACTTAGTTAATTTTTCAAATGAAATTTCAACCTTTATAGATTTATATAAAGTTAGAAATTCTGCTAGAAATGTAGATGTAGGATTTGGAATTAAAGATGATACGAGTAAACATACAACAGTTGATGTAGTTTATGATCTTGACATAGCACAACAGTGGTGGACTAATTCTAATGTGTTAAATCTTACTTCCAAGATAGTTTACTACAATCCAGAAACTGGAGAATTTGTTCATTATTTCTATGTTAATAGGCTGAGAAAACCAGCAAGTAGGTTTGATTTTGTGTACTCTTCAGATCAAAACTTAGAAAATGTAAAAGTTGATTACTTTACATTAAAAGATAATTCACAAGATAATTTACCTGATGATATGCCGGAATCTTTTGGATTAAATGAAGAGAGTCCAAATTATAATAAACCTGTAACAATTAGAGCATATTCACAATTAGGAAATTGGCAACAAATAAATATACATCATTATGAAGGAATATCCTCTAGCGATTCTTATATATACAAAGTTACAGGAAAAGTTTCGGATAAAGATAAATCTAAGTACACAGGATATGGAGAATTCCAATCACTAGATAATACTAATTATTATGTTTATAGACAAAATTCAGTATATGGATTTGGAAATCAAGCAGTCGCAAAAGCAGAACTTACAATCCAAGCAGTGAACCCATCTAATAAGATTACCTTTAAGAAAGTAGATCCGAAGGGAAATCCACTTGAAGATGCATCATTTACCCTTAATCTTAAAGATGAGAGTGGAAACTTCAACGATTATCAAGGTGGCGTTCAAAGGTCAGGAAAAGATGGTTCCTTTGAATTTGGAAAATTAAAGCCTGGTGAATACCAATTAATAGAAGTAACTGCACCGACAGGATACCATAAACAAACAGGCTCACTTCTTGATTTTAGAGTAAGTGAATCAGGTAAAATATTCAAAAAAGTAACCATAACAAAAGAAGACGGCAAAGAAGAAATAGTAGAAGTTGAAGTAACAGGAAATATACCAATAGTTATAGAAAACACAAAAGAGCAAGAAATTGAGTTTAAGAAAATAGACGCAACTACAAAAGAAGCTCTTGCAGGAGCGGAATTTGAAGTCTGGTACAAGAAAAATGCAGATGATGAATACTCAAAAGAACTTGTAAAGATGTACCAAGATAATAATGGCAACAAATTAGTCTTAAATAAAGATGAAAAAGCTCCAAGTGGCTATACAGAAGTTACAAAATTCACATCTGGAGTAGATGGAATTGTAAAATTCAAATTCTATGACCAAGGATACTATGCAATAAAAGAAATAAAAGCACCTAAGGGATATATTAAACAAAGAGATTTCCTAAAAGAATTTGCGGTAGTAGACGGAGAAGTTCAAGAAGAAAAATACTTGACTACAATGAATGTAAATAAATCTCCGGGACAATTTTATGCTAATGGTATGCACAAAACTTATGATACTAGCATAACAATGAAATTTAATCCTGATCATCAAAAGATAAACTACACAGATAATTCAAAGATAGCATTAGAAGGATTGCCACTTAAAAATGAATTCTTTGAAAACAATATTGATGTAAAGACACCTATATCTATAAAGGCTTATTTATTAGATAGCGAAAACCAAAAATCTGATGAAAAGACTTATACATTAAACTTGGACAACGATTATACAGGCTATAAGGGCAAGACTACAATTGACCTTTATAACTTAGTAAAAGAGTTGGAAAATAAAAATGGTGGGTCTATAGAATCAGACAAGACTTTAGTTTTAGAAATGTCTTCAAAATTGGCACAATCTACAGTATTAGACATAAAAACTAAAATAGATATAGGACAGATAAGTGAAGAAAGAACATTCCACATAGGTACAAAAGGCGATGCAGACATTGAGCATAGTTATTCCTTCACAACTATGGGAGAAATAAATACAGAAGCTCCTGTAGAAGTTGAAAATAAAAAGGCAGAATATCCTGGCACTGGTGGAATGGGTACGTTCATATTTACTAGTTGCGGTTTGGCTCTAATGGGACTTGCTTATCTAAGCTACAGAAGGAAAAGGGGGCTGGTTATCGATGAATGATTACAAAGACAACCAGAGGTATCCTCCGTAGACCCTCTGTCATCCTGAGCTGAGTCGAAGGATCTCGTTCAATGGGAAACACCGTAGCGGAAGCAACCTTAAGGAAGACGGTCACCCTGAGCGAAGACGGTGAAGCGAAGCGAAACCGTCGAAGTCGAATGGGTATAACCCTGGTGAGGTAAGTACGGATGAATTAATTTCCTATACTAGGTTAAATAGAGCTTATACCCGTTCGACTCGCTGGCGCTCGCTCAGGGTGACAGCAGTTGCAAGGGTAGATCTTGAAAGAAGAATTGAAGACAGTCACCCGTAGCGGAAGCAACCTGCTTCCATGCCGAAGGCTTTACAGAAAAAGTCTTAAGGGAAACAGTCACCCTGAGCGGAAGCGATGCAATCGCTGAAGTCGAATGGGTATAACCCTGGAGGGGTCAACACCGATGACTTCCCGTAACGTAAAAACACTCAACAACACAATAATAACAAGGGCGGTTGCGGCAACTGCCAAGACGCCCTTGGATATAGAAAAGAAGAAAGATTAATTGGAAAGAAAAGAGATGAAGGGGTTTTATAAAACCTGATAATTTGTCATAATTGGTCTTATGACCATTTATATAAGGGTGCTGGGACCCTAACCCAGATTAAATAGGACTCATATGTTCTAGTAGTAATATGGGAACTGGGACCCAATCCCAGAAAAAACACACAAGGAGAAAAATATGAATAAGAAAAAACTTATGTCACTAATTCTAGCATTAGTGATGCTAGTAGGAGCCTTTGCTCCATTTTCAGCACTAGCTGCTATAGCAGAACCTACAACTAATCTTAATATTCACAAGATTAAGTTAGACGATTTTAATGGAGTAACAGCTAAAGACCACAAAGGTCAAGAATTGACACTTGAAGACCTTAAGGGAGAAAACTATTTCAAAGGTAAAAACCCAGCATGGTTAAATGGAGTTAAATTTACTTACTACAAAGTAACTACTGAACAATTAGCTAAGCTTGAAGAAACTAATCCTCAAACAAAAGAACAAGTACAAGCTATAATTGACGCAAATACTCAATTATTTGACGGAGTTGCTGGAGTAGAAACAGAGGCTACAAGTGGTGACGGTTTAGTTACAGTTCCAAACTTAATAGCAGGAACTTATTACTTTGTAGAATCTGAAACACCGGAAAACCATACTGGTGCATTAGCAGTACCTTTTAAAATCACATTGCCAATTTATGATGAAAAAGATGGAAACCCAATGAAGGATGTACACATTTATCCAAAGAATAAATTGACAGACAAAACTACAACTAAGGATATAGACAAAGAAGCAAATGAAAAAAACAAGACAACAGAAACTCACAATGTAACAGTTAATGATAATAATGGAAGTAGAATTCTTACATTAGATAAGGGTGCAAAAGTTCCTTATGTTGTAACTACTCCAATTCCAGCTGGTTCAAAAGAAATTATACTAGCTTGGTCAGATAGAATGAGCCCAGGTTTAACTTATAACAATGATTTAGTTGTAAGTGCAACTTATGGCGACCCAGGAACTGATTTAGCTTTAGAAACAGCAGATTATACTATTACAAATTCAGATAATGGTTTTGTATTAAAATTCACTGATGCAGGTATCAAGAAAGTATTAGAAAAAACTCTTAATAAAGGCGACGGCGTAAAACTTATTGATGGACAAACAATATACAACAAACAAGCTGATGAAGCTGCTCAACAAGTTAAAATTACACTAAAATATTCAGCAACTCTTAACGGACTTACTGGTCCAGTAGACCCAGAAACAAATACAGTTTCTTTCTTCTATGGAAATAAACCAGGATACACTCCACAACCAGGAGATAAAAACCCAATTCCAGAAACAAATAAAACTGAAATTCCTGTAAATAAATCCTTCGTTGCTGGAGATGGTGCTACAGCAGAAACTTGGCCAGCAGATATGACAGTTACTGTTAAGTTACAAAAATGGAACCCAGAAACAAATAAATGGGAAGATGAAGCAGGTAAAACTTTAACTTTAGATGCAAATAAAACTTCTGGTAAATTTGAAGGTCTTGATAAAACAGAAAAGTATAGAGTAGTGGAAGATGAAATCAATGGTTGGGTACCTAATTATTCACATGATGATCAAGGAAATCTTGTAATCAAGAATAAGAAAAACCCTAACCCTAATCCAATTACACCTCCAGAAGTAACTGTAACATCTGGCGGTATCAGATTTGTAAAAACTGATGACAATAATGCAAATCCACTTCGTCTAATTGGTGGTAAGTTTATAATTTCTAACCAAGAAGGTAAATATTTATACTACAAAACAGCTGCACAAGCAGATACAGAACTAGCTGCTCTTAAAAAAGCAGAAGGAGAATTAAAAACTCTTGTAGATGAATACAATGCTATGACGGCAGAACAACAAAATGGAGCTGAAGGAACAGCTAAGAAAACAGCAATTGATGAAAAAGCAACTGAAATCGCAGGACTAAAGAAAGCAGCGTCTATTCAATATACTTGGGGAGATGGATTTGGAACAAAAGATAATTTAAAAGAAAATCTAGTAGTTTTAACTCCAAACAGCCAAGGTTATATGGAAATAACAGGACTTGATTTTGCAACATACAACTTAGTCGAAATTGAAGCACCAAAAGGATATGCTATTCCAGCTGATGGTCAAAAATTTGAGTTTACTGTTGATAAGGATTCTTATAGCAATTTAGCTCTAGGTCAAGAAGGTATGATTGATTCATCACCAACTGATACAACTAAAGCTCAAAGATTAGTCAACAAGAAAGTATCTATCCCACAAACTGGTGGTATCGGTACTGTTATTTTCACTGCTGTAGGTATCGCTCTTATGGCTGGTGCTTTCATCGCTATGAGAAAGAGAACTGCTGAAGAAAACTAATTAAGAAAGAGGGTAAGCCGTGCTAAATTTTAAAAATAAAATATTTAAGCTACTTCTTGGCTGTGTAATTTTTAGCATGGTTATTATCTCAGGTGCTGTTTATGCCAAGGATCTGACCATCGATTTAAATGGTCTTGGTCGTAGCTTAGATGATATTTCTAATAGGGAGATCGTGATCTGGAAGGTTGATTCCAAGATTATGTCTTCCGATGAGAGATTGGATTTAGTTAAAAAATTAGAGGGTGTTTCTGCTGCTGATCTTGATAAAAGATTCGGTGGCAGCACCACTATCTATACTAACAAGGATGGCTATGCGCTTCACAATTTTGATCAAGGGACCTACTATGCGAGGGTGACTGATGCGGCTGGCAAGATTAAGATAGTTCCTTTTGCCTTTGTTTCTGACGACAAAGACGATGACAAGATTATTCTTCCTAAGGGTCATCATGAGACTCCGCCTGGTGATGTGGAACTGTTAAAGGTGTCTGCTGATTCGGTGCCTCTTGGTGGTGCGGAATTCCTGCTCTTCAAGGTGGTTAATGGCGAGGAGATCCCTGTGAAGGTGAATGGCTCTTATAAGCTCATTACTGATTCTAATGGTTTGATCCACGTTGGCAAGATTGAGATGGGCGAATATGTCTTCAAGGAGATCAAGGCACCGGACGGTTACAGGATCAAGGTTGAAAAAACTTATTTCGTGGTGAATCCTTCTGGCACTACCAAAGTGGTTGTGGTTAACTACAAGGACACTGATGGTGGCAAGAGATTCAAGAAGGTCGATTCTGTGACTGGTAAACCTATTGAAGGTGTGCAGTTCGTCGTTTCGAGAAGGATTGACGGCTACGACGATAGAATTAAGGTTAACGGCAAGGATTTGGTGCTTGTTTCTGACAAGGACGGGTATTTCGTGGTGGACAATCTTCCTTTTGGTGATTATTTCATTTGGGAAGTGAAGCCTCAGGCTGGTTATGAGCCTCTTGGTGAGATGGTGTCCTTTGTGATTGATACTAAGTCTTTGGAGAAGGATCTTGTGATCGAGAACAAGCCTGTTAATCCTCCGCCTGAAAAAGAAAAACCAAAACCTCCTGAAAAGGAAAAGCCTAAGAAGCCTAGAAGGATTCCGAAGACTGGTGACGTGAGTTTGATTCTTATGTCTATTTTCGGTGTTATACTTTCTATCTGGGGCGGTGTCTTGGTGAAGGAAAATAAATGATTTATGGATCGTGATCTTTTGTGATTATGATTTGTATTGTTATTTATGTATTGACAATTAAATAGCACAGGATTTTAATCAATGATGTTAAATGTACCCCCTATGTACTTTGTATGTAGGGGGTTATTTTATGGGCGGGAAATCGGAGTCGAGGTTGTCACACGCCTGACGCCTGAATTAAGAGAGTTTAGTATTGAGATTGATGGAAGCTAATAGCTTCCGCTACAGAAGATGAATTGTAGTTGAGGTTTTCGTACGGCTACGCCTGAGGGAAGATTTACATAGATTTATATATAGATTAAATGGTTATTGTTTTTTGTAGCGGAAGCAACCTGCTTCCATGCCGATAGGCTCTATATGGAATGTATTGATGGATAAGATGAATTTGTGTAAAGAAGTATAAAGGAATTATTTTGTGGTAAATTTATTATACGGCTTCGCCTGAATTAAGAGAGTTTAGTATCGAGGTTAATGGAAGCTAATAGCTTCCACTACGGGAGATGAATTGTAGTTGAGGTTTTCGTACGGCTACGCCTGAGGGAAGATTTACATAGATTTATATATAGATTAAATGGTTATTGTTTTTGTAGCGGAAGCAACCTGCTTCCATGCCGATAGGCTTTACGTGGAATGTGTTTATTGGTAAAAAGATTTTGAATCAAAAAAGAATAAAGGAAGTATTTTATGGGAGAGTGGTTGTACGGCTTCGCCTGAGGGGAGATAATGTAGTATCGAGATTGATGGAAGCTAATAGCTTCCGCTACGGGGGTGAATTGGAGTTGAGATTGTTTTACGGCTAACGCCTAAGGGGAGATAATTATAGTATCTAGATTAATGGAAGCAGATTGCTTCCGCTACGGGGATGAATGTGGTGGAAGTGTTGTTGTACGGCTAATGCCTGAATTAAGAGAGTTCCATTTTTATTTTGTTATTGATATAATGTGTTTATATTATTGTGGGGTGTGGGATGTATAATTTTACCAGAAAATCGAATCGTTTGGATAACTATGATTACAGTAGCAATGGTCTATACTTTGTGACTGTTTGTGTTAAAGATATGGAGTGTTTATTTGGTCGTGTTGATATTGAAAATAATCTAGTTATTTTAAATGATGCTGGTAGAAAGGTAGATTTTTACATTCAAAAGATTGATGAGGTTGACAATTATATTATCATGCCGAACCACATTCATTTTATTTTTCGTTTGGACAAAGACAGTGAAAACAAGAGTGTACAACGGATTGTTTCTGGTTTTAAGAGGGCTGTGTCTTTGGATTTTGGTTTTTCTCCTTGGCAAAAGTCGTTTCATGATCACATTATTAAAAGTTATGAGGATTATGCAAATATATGGAATTATGTTGAGAACAATGCACATAAATGGAAGGCTGATTGTTTTTATATAGAGTAGTTTTTTTATGAGTTTGGAAGCGGCGGCTTCCATTTTTTTGTTTTTTGTACAGGGGATGAATATGATGGGAATGTTGTCGTACGCCTTACGTCTGATAGAAGAGAGTTTAGTATCGAAGTTAATGGAAGCAGGTTGCTTCCGCTACGGGGGGTGAATTGGAGTTGAGATTGATGTAAGGCTAACGCCTGAGGGAAGATAATGTAGTATCGAGATTGATGGAAGCAGGTTGCTTCCGCTACGGGGTGTAAATCGGAGGAGAGATTGTCGTACGCCTTACGGCTAAAGGGAGAGATTTTCGTATTGATGTTTGATGTGGTTGGGAGGGTGTTTTATTGTGGACCTTTATGGTAAAATATGTATAGTTAGTTTTTTAATTTTTATTTGTTTTTACTTATAGATTTTTTATTTTTTAGGAGGAGTATGGCTAAGAGTAAGAAAAGAAGGACTTGGCCTTTTAAGTTAATTTTTATTTTAGGTTTTTTAGTTTTGATGTATCCTACGGTTTCTAGGTTATATTATCGGGTTGAGTCTACGCAACAGGTGTCGACTTTTGATAATGAAAAGAAGAAACTGACAGATGAAGAGGTTAAGAAAAGGATGGATCTTGCTCAGGATTTCAACGATTCTTTGGTGAATAGTGTGTCTGAGGATCCTTATGCCAAGGAGCGACACAGCAAGGGTCGTGCTGAGTATGCGCGCATGCTTGAGCTTCATGAGCAGATTGGTCATATTCAGATTCCTTCTATTGATGTGGATATTCCTATTCGTGCTGGTACTTCTGAGGATGTGCTTCAGACTTCTGCTGGCCACTTGGAGGGTACGAGTCTTCCTATTGGTGGAAATTCGACTCACACGGTTATCACTGCGCATTCTGGGCTTCCTACGGCGAAGCTTTTTTCTGATCTTAAGAATGTGAAGCTTGGCGAGAGGTTCTATATTCACAATTTGAAGGAGACTATTGCCTACGAGGTTGATCAGATCATCGTGGTTGAGCCTAGTAATTTTAGTGATCTTTTGATCGTACCTGGTCATGATTATGCGACGCTTCTTACTTGTACGCCTATTATGATCAACACTCACAGGCTTCTTGTGAGGGGGCATCGTGTGGATTATGATGAGGCTATTGATGATTCGTTCATCTTGAGTAACAAGACTCACTTCAAGTATAAGTATATGTTTATGGCTGATATTTTATTTATCGCGCTTATGCTCGTGATGATTTACAATTACAAGAAGAAAACTAAGAAGTATTTGTTGATTCTTAAGAATCATGAGGACAAGAGGGGTGATGGTAATGAGTAAGTCTAATGGTAAGAAGAAGATCTGGCCTTTAGTTGTTCTTTTCATCGCCGGGTTTGTCATTATGATGTATCCGATTATTTCCAATTATTATTATAGGATTGAGGCTAACAACCAAATTTTAGAATTCACTGAGAATGCGAAGAAGCTCGACAATAACGAGATTTTGCGTAGGATTGAGCTTGCGGAGGCTTATAACTCTGTTCTTGATCCTTCTAGGCTCGCTGACCCTTATACGGATAAGGAAAAGGAAGGGATTGCTGAATATGCTCGTATGCTTGAGGTGAAGGAGAAGATGGGGTTCGTTGAGATTCCTAAGATTGATACGAATCTTCCTATTTATGCTGGTACTAGTAACGATGTTTTAAACAAGGGTGTTGGTCACTTGGAAGGTACGAGTCTTCCTATTGGTGGTAAGTCCACTCATACTGTTCTTACTGCTCACAGGGGGCTGCCTTCTGCGAGACTGTTCAGGGACCTTGATAAGCTAGAGAAGGGCGATATTTTCTACGTGCACAATATTCAGACTGTGCTTGCTTATGAGGTAGATCAGATCCTTACTGTGGATCCTTCTAATTTTGATCCGGTGCTTGTTGTGGATGGTGAGGATTATGCTACTCTTCTTACGTGTACGCCTTATATGATCAATTCTCACAGGCTTCTTGTGAGGGGGCATCGTGTGCCTTATGTGGCTCCTGTGAAGGAAGATTCTCGTGCGCTTATTTCCCTTGGTTTGGAATATAGGGACATACTTGCGTTTACGATTCCTCTTTCTGTGGTGCTTTTCGTGCTTATGCTTTATTCTAGATCTGATTATAGAAAGGCGCGAAAGGCTTACAGGTTATTTATGGATTCAATGGATGAGGAGAAGAGTGATGAGTAAGAGAAACAAGGTTATTCTTGGGTATCTTTTGATTATTTTGGGGATTTCGATTCCTCTTTATGGTTTTTTTAAACTTTCCAAGGACATTATTGATGGTTCTAGTGGCTACAAGAGTTTTATGAGTAGTGGTATGGAGCTTGATGATCATGCTCTTGATGCAATTCATGACTACAACAGTTCTCTTAGTGGTGATGTGGCTATCGTGGATCCTTTTGCCAACGATTCTTATGCTTCTGATTATTCTTTTTTAGAGGACAAGGACCAGGTGTTTGCGTATCTTAGCATTCCTAAGATCGATGTGATGGAGCCTGTGTTTCTCGATGCGTCTAAGAAGCATCTCGCTATGGGGGTTGCACATATTGAGGGGACGGATCTGCCTAGCGACAAGCCTGGCACCAGGTCTGTAATCGCCGGTCACAGGGGATACTACCAAGCGATTATGTTTTGGAATCTCGATAAGCTCGCTAACGGTGATTCTGTGTATCTTAGTTGGCCGAACAAGACTTTGGAATACAAGGTTGTTGGCAGTGAGATTATCAAACCTTGGGAATGGGAGAAACTCGATCCTATCAGTGAGAAGAATATGCTGACTCTTCTTACTTGTGATCCGCTTACGCCTCCGAGAAAGGACAGGCTTCTTGTGAACTGTACTTTGGTGGAAGATGAGAAGAAAGTGGACGTGACAGAGGACAATGTGGAAGTCGCTTCTGGTGTGAAGGACCTTAAGAATGGTATTCTCGCTGTTACTTTTGTGCTTATTTTGCTACTGGTTGTTTTCGTTTGGAAACTATTTAGGTTTGTAAGCGGCAAGGACAGTGGTGAGAAGGGCAGTGGCAGGAGAAGGGATAGAAGAAAAGCTGGAAGAAAGAGTTCCAAGAAATAGAATATATTATTAACCCTACTCGTTGGTTTGAGTAGGGTTTTGTTTTTTTGTTATGGATATTTATAGTTTAGTTGGGAGGACTTGACCTTCGGAGGTTATACCCGTTCGACTCACTTCGTTCGCTCAGGGTGACTGTAGTTGGGAGGTTAATGTAGCCTTCGGCTGTGGAACCTAGAAGGTTCCGCTACGGGTGTGAATTGTAGTTGTGGTTGTCGCACGGCTTCGCCTGAGGTAAGATTTATCTTGATTTTATATTTATCCTTGCTGAATGATTTACTTTTGTAGCGGAAGCAACCTGCTTCCATAGCCGATAGGCTCTACGTGGAATGTATTGATGGATAAGATGAATTAGTGTCGGAGAAGTATAAGGGAATTAATTTGTGGTAAATTTATTGTACGGCTAATGCCTAAGGATATTTGTTTTTAAATTGATGACAATTCAACCATGATTACAACCACCAACAACCCTACTCCCATGTTTATCTTGAATTTAACCTCTTTTATCTATATAATTTACTTGGTGATTATATGAGACTTAGAAAGAAACATTTTGCCATTCCGGAGATGAAGGAGAACCCCTATGTATTTTTCGAGACGGAGGGGTTGAAGGACAGTTGGCAGGAGATTTTTGGTAATGACAATGAAATCAGGGTGGAGCTTGGCGTCGGAAAAGGCGAGTTTTTAAGACAGATGGCTCTTAGGCATCCTGATGTGAATTTCGTGGCTTTTGATAAAGAGACCAACGCGTTTATCTATGCTGCGAGGAAGATAAAGGATAATGAACTTAATAATGTCAGGGCGGTTGCCATCGATATTGAGAAGATTGACGATGTTTTCAACGAGGACGCTGTTAGTACGATCTACATTAACTTTTGCAATCCTTGGCCGAAGCCTCGTCAACAGAAGAGAAGGCTCACTTATCCACTTTTTCTTGAGAGGTACAAGAAGTTTTTAAAAGTTGGTGGCAAGATTTATCTAAAGGTTGACGACAAGGATCTCTTCGAGGCTAGTCTTGATTATTTCGATGAATGTGGTTTCAAATGTGTGTTTAAGACTTTTGATATGAAGCTTGAAGATTTTCCAGACAATATTGTGACGGAGTACGAGAGCAAGTGGAGGAGCATTGATAAGCCGATTTTATATGGGATTTTCGAGAGGATTAATTAGCACTTTTATAGTGCTTTTTTGTTTTTTGGGAAAGGATTTTTGTAAAATTTTTTGGCATAGATGGGTTAAATATGGGTCAGATCCTTCGATTCACTTCGTTCGCTCAGGATGACCAAGTGGGTGTGATTACATTCATATAGGGTGACTGCAGTTGGGAGGATTACTTTAGGCTTCGGCTGTGGAACCTAGATTTCCGCTACGGGTGTGAATCAGAGTTGAGATTGTTGTACGGCTAACGCCTGATGGAAGATAATGTAGTATCTAGGTTGATGGAAGCTGATAGCTTCCGCTACAGGGGATGAATATGATGGCGAGATTGTTGTACGGCTTCGCCTGAGGGAAAATTACATAGAAATTTACATAAAATATATTTAAACTATATTGCCTAACTGTAACACGTGTTATATAATAAGTAATACAGAGGTGGGTTATGATTTATAAGATTGATACGACTAAGGACACTCCGATCTACATTCAGATTCGGAATATGTTTGTAAACCTCATTGCTTACGGCGAGCTTAAGAGGGGAGATCCTATCCCTTCTGTCAGAAGTCTTGCAAGTGATTTAAATTTAAATGCGATGACGGTGCAGAAGGCTTATACTCTTTTGAAGGACGAGGGGTTTATCGAAGTCGACAGGAGCGTTGGTTCACGGATTTACTCTGACGATCATCTTAAGAGCGATGTGTATAAAGAAAATTTGGAAGATTTATTTAAAGAGGCAATTGCCCGCGGTTATTCCAAAGATGAGGTGGAGGTGATTCTCGATGGTATTTACGATGATTTTGTTGGCTAATGCCTATTTTATTTCTATTGTTGCGTACTTTTCTCAAAAGAGGAATTTGCGCTACGAAAACGGCTACGTTCTTGCAACGACCATGTCTTATGCACAGTTTCAGTCCGAGGAAGTTCAGGAAATTTTGAGTCACGAGGCAGAAATGCGTAAGAAGATTTGCATAGCTTCTCTTTTCTTTCCTCTTCTTATGCTTTTGACCAAGTCTGAGGCTCTGATAATGTATATCTTCATCATTTCTGTGATGGGAGTTTCTATAGGTATGGGCTATTCCACCTATCTTTCCATGAGGAAGCTAAGGGCGCTTAAGAAGTCTTGGAATGTGGACGATGCCAAGGTGCTCTTTGTGGACGTGGTGGCGAATATGGAGATTGAAAAGGCTAAGATTTCAAAAGTTTTTTACCTCTTGCCGATTCTTTTGATTTTGCCTTCGCTTTTGAAGCTAAAGATAAATACTCTTGCTTTTACGATTATTGTAACTGGGTTTATCAACGTGCTTCTCTTTCTCTTCTTTGCTTTTATTTTGAGAAGGAGGGGAAACACGGTTTACACTTCAGACAGGGACGAAAATATCCGCAGGAATCTACGAGCAAAGGTCTATCCTGAAAGGGTTGCAATCATCCTCGCTACGATTTTTGCAGGTGTTACTTCTGGGCTTGTGCTTCTATTCGATGATTTTATCGAGGGGAAGTTTATCCTTTGGTACTTGGTTGTTGAGATGGTAGTGGTAGTTGGATATACAATCTATCTTGTAAGGTTTGAACAGAAGATTGACGAGGAATTTATCTCGTCTGAAGATGATTTCTACGATCTTTTCGGCTATAACAATCCAAATGATCCGAGGATCCTGGTGCCTTCCAAGCTAAATATTGGCAATATGGAAATCAATCGTGGCAACAGGGCAGGAAAGGCAATCTATTTAATTTCTACGATTTTAATTATCGTGCTGGTGGGTTCTGTGGGATATTTTTTAACTCCTGCCAGGTATAATTTCAATTTTGCAGGGGACAGGATGGAGATCAGCGCCAAGATTTATAGTGACAAAATTGATCTTTTCAGTGTGGAAAATTTGGAACTTCTCGATGAATTTCCAAAGGTTGAGATGATTAGAACCAATGGCACTGCCATCGAGTCCCAAGGATATGGCAATTTTGAGATGAAGGGCATAGGTCCTGTGAGGCTCTATATTTACAGAGATGTGGACAAGGTCATTCACATGAAGACTAAGGATAAAAATTTATTCTTTAATATGGAAGATGATGAAAAGACGATTGAACTTTATAATAAAATTAAGACTAATTTAGGAGAATAATATGCTTGAAATTAAAAATTTAACTAAAAAATTCGGTGAGAAGGTGGCGGTGGATAACATCGACCTATCGGTAAAATCTGGGGAGATATACGGATTTCTCGGTCCAAACGGCGCTGGGAAGACCACGACGATTAAGATGATTGTGGGCATGCTTATGCCTGATGGCGGAAGTATATCTGTTGACGGAATCGATGCAATTCATGACGATGTGGAAGCGAAGAGACAGATTGCCTACGTGCCTGACAGTCCAGAGATTTACGACATCATGACTGGAAGACAGTACCTAAATTTCATCGCCGATGTGTTTGAACTGAGCGACGAAGAAAGAAATAAACAGATCGACAGGTACGCGGAAGTCTTTGAGATGCAGGACAACCTCGACGTGATGATCGCTGGATATTCACATGGAATGAAACAAAAGATCGTCATCATGGGGGCGCTGATCCACAGTCCAAAACTTTTGATCTTGGACGAACCGATGGTGGGCCTCGATGCGAAGTCTTCATTTAGATTAAAGGAAATCATGAGAGCCTTGGCAGATGAAGGAAGGACTGTGTTTTTCTCAACCCACGTTATGGAAGTTGCGGAAAATATCTGCGACAGGATCGGCATCATAAATAGAGGCAAGGTCATAGCAGTGGGCACCCTTGACGAAATTAAGGCTGCGGCGAAGGACACAGGCAGCTTGGAAAAAATATTCTTGGAGCTAACAGATGACAGAGCTTAAAACATTAATAAAGAAGGATTTAAAAAGTTTCACATATAGAATTTTCAATTTGAGGACCAACGACAGCAAGGGCAGGAGGAAGAGAGTTTTAAATATCTTATTAGCCCTCTTCTTGACCATCTATATAGTAGCACTTTTCGGAGTGGTGGCTCTATCTGCAATCACAGAAATTGCTAGGACTGAAGCAGGTTACATGGTGATGATCCAGATGTTTCTCGGAATGGGATTATTTCTATTGATATTTTACATGGTGGCATTTATGTCTGCGATTTTCTACTCAAACGAGGTGAAGATGCTTATGACCTTGCCAATCAAGAGGGAGAACATCCTATTTGCAAAGGCGCTATCAATGGGGCTTATCTTCTACATCATATTTGGGATATACGCAAGCTTCGTCTACATTCCATATGCGAAGGCAGGCTTCAATGATGTGGCGAAGATCCTGCCGGTAATTATGCTTGTAATCGGGTCGGTGAACTTTGAAATAGCTGTCATCACCATAGTAGTGTCAGTGCTCATGAGGTATTTAAACCAATTTAGAAGTACCAAGTACGTCTTCCAAGTAGTTGGATTTACGCTTTTAATGGGTTTTTCAATTGGAATTCAATTTGTTGTAAATAACGCAGTTACAAAGGATTTTGCGCTTACAGGCGGAATAGAAAAAGTTGCAAAATGGGTGCCACAGATTTTCTTTTTGAAGGTAATACTTGAAAAGAATATTGGAATTGCTGTGGTTATGGGTTTTGCGGCGCTTGTGCTTGGGAGTGTAATTCTATATATATTTTCAAAAGTATCAACTGAATTCGTCTTCAAGGCGATAAACTTAGAAAACTCGAAAGATTCTAACAAGAAGGTGAAAGTAGGAAGAAACACCAAGGAGGGCGTTGCGAAGACATTGATGAAGAGAGATCTTCTAAATGTATTAAAGACGCCGATCTATGTATTTAATATTGGAATTGGTGGGCTGATTATTGTGGTATTTGGAGCGTTTGGAATATATAATGGCGCTAAGAATACTGGATTTACACCGAAATTCGGGGCGTTGTCAGAATTTGTAAGCTCTATGTTTGCAAAACCTTCTGAAGAAATCATAATCTCTGCAGGAGTATTTTTTATCTTGGCATCGATTGTAAGTTTGGTAAGCAACACGGTGCTAACCAGTTTCACTAGAGAAGGAAGACAGATCTGGCTTACACAGACCTTGCCAATATCTGCAAAGGAACAGGTGAAGGGCAGAGTTAGAGCATCGATGGTGCTTCAAGGATTAAATATGATTCCAGCGCTTTTGCTCGTATTTTTCTTAGTTGGATTTAGACCGATGAGCGTTGTGGGAGCCTTGGTTGGAATGATTATCGGTATGTTTTTTATCGCAAACTTAGCGATGATCGTCGGATCCATAAAACCGAAACTCGACTGGGACAACCCACAACAAGCGGTGAAGAGAAACGGCACGGTGATGATGTTTAACCTGGGATTTGTCGGTTATGTAGTGCTTTTGAAATTCTTGATGGTGGACATAATTCCAAAATATATAGACCTTATGTCTTTAGACGGACCGACGAGAATCGTAGCAGCGGTGCTTGTAGTGCATCTAGTTGCGGCGATTGTCATGAATAGGGTCGCGCCAAATGTGGTGAAGAAGAGAATAAGGACTTATGGTTGATGGATGGTGTTTAATTTAAATAATATTTTATAAATAGCGGCGTAAGGCTGCTATTTTTTTTGTGGGAATGAAGATGGATTCTAAAATAGAATTTCCAACCATAGTCCCTCCTCAACCAGTCATCCTGAGCGAAGACGGTGTAACCATCGTAGTCGAAGGATCTCATAATAGACTGGTGTGCCAACTGCAGTCACCCTGAGCGAAAGAGCCGAAGGCTCTGCAGTCGAATGGATCTAACTTCTGAAGAGCAATCTTGGCAAATGAAACTAATAACTATTATCACGCTATACGTAGAGCATTTAAATTTAATTAGTTAAGTTTGATCTTGAAAAGGTTGGTCAGTTGTGAGGACTTGACCTGTGGAGGTTGGGTTTGGGTGATTTCAAAAATTATAATATAAATAAATATCTTATACATAACCTAACCATATTTTTTCTTCTTCAAATCTTTTTTTCACGAGGGAGAGGGAGGGAATTAACGTCTCTCGAAAAAACCTACGGTTTTCTCTTCGAGACTCGCAGTTTCCTCCCTTGTTAAAGTCCTAGCCGAAATCTTTGATTTCGCAGCAGGTCTTATGCAAAGAGTTCCAAAGAAGACGAGCATTGCGAAGTCTGATTTGTTGAACTCGACTGCCAATCGAGCTCCCTCTTCCCACCTCGCATTGGGCTTTTTGTTGAAGTGATTTTTTTATTCGGCTAAAATTTTCCAAACTCGCTACGCTCAGACAGTGGAAAATTTCTTAACGCCGAAAGCAAAAATCACTGCAGTGGCATAGGTTACATAGAAGCTTAGATTACAATTAAGGATTCTATGGGATAGGTCGGAGGAAGGTTTTATTTCAGAAATTGATATAGTCTTCATGAATATTTTATTTTTGTAGCGGAAGCATTTTGCTTCCATAGCCGATAGGCTCTGCACGGAATTATTTTATGAAGATAGTCACCCTGAGCGAAAGAACCGAAGGCTCTGTAGTCGAATGGGTATAACCCTGGTGAGGTCAGATTTTGGTGATTGGTGCATTTGGTAAGATTGTCGCTCGATAAGAAAAAATAATTTGCAAGGTTTAAAGACTTCACGCCTATCGGCTGTGACGGAAATGAATTTGTACTTATATGGTTTCACGGCTTCGCCTGAATAAAGATTGTTTAAGTTTAAGGTTAATTAAAAAAGATGCTATCCGGATAGCATTTAAATTTAATTAGTTTAAGTTTGATCTCGATAAGGTTGGTCAGTTGGTAGGACTTGACCTGTGGAGGTTAAACCCGTTCGAAGCTCTAGCCGAAATCTTTGATTTCGCAGCAGGCCTCGTGCAAAGAGTTCCAAAGAAGCCGAATGAAATGAAGGCTGATTTGCAGAACTCGACTGCCTCTCAGGGTAACCGTAGTAGGGAGAAATACTTTAGCCTTCGGCTGTGGAACCTGGAAGGTTCCGCTACGGGGGATGAATTGGAGTTGAGTTTGTCGTCCGGCTTCGCCTAAGTTACGAAAATGTAGTATCAATTTTAATGGAAGCAGGTTGCTTCCGCTACGGGTTGTACATATGATTTTAGGTTGTCGTACGCCTGACGGCTGATTAATGTAATCAAATTCTACATCCTTTTAGTATAGCTTTTTCCTTATATTATTTTTTATCGCTCCTTTTCTACAACTGATAACAAATATTAAATAGCCTCTTATTCTACAGCTTTGTGATAAGTATGTTATTTTTTTATTAATTTGATTGAGGTCATTTTGGTAAAGTGTTATAATTAAATTTATAGAATATTATGGACTTATCTTTAAAGAGGTGAATTTATGAGTTCAAGAAATCTCACGTTTTCAGTTGGTGGGATTCACTTTGATGAGCATAAGGAACTTTCAGAGAAATGTCAGATAGAAACTATGCCGGAGGTTGAACTTGTGGCTATTCCTATGTCTCAACACATAGGTGCTGCTAACAAACCTATCGTTAAGGTTGGTGACCATGTTAAAATGGGCCAAAAGATCGGTGATTCTGAAGCATTTATCTCTGCTCCTGTGCACGCCAGTGTATCCGGAACCGTGGAAGCTATCAAAATGATGTACACAGCAGATGGCAGATACTGTGAACATATTGTTATTAAAAACGACAAACTCGGCGAAGAAGCTGAGCGCGTACCTATGCCAAATTATGAAGAAAAAACCCTAGATGATATGATTCCTTTCGTTAAAGAAAAGGGTATTGTCGGTATGGGTGGTGCAGGTTTTCCTCTTCATGCGAAGATTAAGAACGAAAATCCTGTGCTTGATGAGTGTGTCATTAATGGTGCGGAATGTGAACCTTTCCTTACTTGTGACCACAGAATCATGTTAGAAAAGACTGATGAAATACTTAAGGGTCTTGAAATCTTTGCTAACTACTACAACAAGGATGTTTCTTACATGGCTATTGAAGAAAATAAGCCAGACGCTATCGAAAAGATGGAAGAAAGAATAAGAAGCAACCCTGCTTGGAGCCATTTAAAGGTGGTTGGTTGTAAGACTAAGTACCCTCAAGGGGATTCTAAGAGACTTTCCGAAGCGGTAGTTGGAAGAATCGTCCCTCAAAACGGTGTTACCAATACTGTTGGTGTTTTCTTAACCAACGTTGGTACTACTCTTGCTTTTTATGAAGCTGTGGTTGAAGGTAAGCCTTCTTACGAAAGAGTTATCACTGTTTCTGGTTCTGGTATCAATAAACCTAAGAATATCTTGGTTAAGATCGGAACTTCTGTAAGAGACATATTAGATTTTTGCGGCGGTGTTAAGGATAATACTGTTGAGATCGTATGCGGCGGTCCTATGACCGGTAAGTCTGTTTTTGATCTTGACAGCCATATTACCAAGACTACTTCCGGTATCCTTGTGTTTACTGATGAAGACATTGATACTTATGAAGAAAGCCCTTGTATTAGATGCTCTAGATGTATCGACCACTGTCCTGCTAGGATCAATCCTACTGACATCAATAGAGCGATTTTAAAAGAAGATGTTGACACTTGTATCGAACTTCATGCTGACCAATGTATGGAATGTGGTATTTGTTCTTTCGTTTGCCCTGCAAAGAGACATTTAACCCAATCTATCAAGCTTGCTAAGCGTGAAATCAGAATGAAATCAGTGAGGTAAGTATGGAAAAAGAAAATTTAAATGCTAATTATTTTGTATCTCTTGCCCCACATATTAGAAGTAAGGATACTGTTCAAAAGATAATGCTTGATGTAATCATTGCGCTTGTACCTGCTCTTTTAGGTGCTATCTATTTCTTCGGAATTAGAGCTCTTTTTATGACCATTTTATGTGCGTTTACTTGTGTTGCATCTGAATATGCTTATCAAAAGTTAGCTAAGAAACCTATTCAAGTACACGACCTATCAGCTGTTGTTACTGGTATTTTAATTGCCTACAACCTTCCTTATGATTTTCCATATTGGATGGCAATTTTCGGATGTGTATTTTCAATTATCGTTGTTAAAGAATGTTTCGGTGGTATCGGACAAAACTTCATGAACCCAGCTCTTGCTGCAAGAATCGTGCTTATGGCATCCTGGGCTAAGGAAATGACCGCATACATCGACTATGACACTATTGCTCAAGCTACTGTAGATGGAATGGTGCAAGCTACTCCTCTTCAAGCTATTAAGGCTGGAGACTATGGTATTCTACCACCACTTATGGATATGTTTACTGGAGAAATCTACGGTGTTATCGGAGAAACTTCTGCAGCTCTTCTATTACTAGGTGGAATTTACTTAATTATTAGAAATGTTATTAACTGGAGAATCCCCGTTGTCTATATACTTACAACTGCAATATTTTTACCTATTCTTGGAGTACCTTTTAATATCATCCCATATGAAATTCTAGGTGGAGGACTTTTCCTAGGAGCTTTCTTCATGGCGACTGACTATTCTACTTCTCCAGGCAACAATAAAGGTAAGATTATATTTGCAATAGGTTGTGGTATTATTACCGCAGTCATAAGAACCAAGGCTTCGCTACCTGAAGGTGTATCTTATTCAATATGCCTAATGAACGTAGCAACTCCATTAATCGACAGATTAACTAAGACAGAAGCTTATGGGGAGGTGCAAACTAAATGAAAGAACCTATAAAATTCGGAATAATTCTTCTTCTATTCTGTGCAGTATCTGCAGGTCTTCTTGCATATGTAAATGGAATTACAGAACCGAAGATTAAACAAATGGAATTTGAACAAACCATGGAGTCTTATCAAGCTATATTTGGAGAAGCAGCAGATGACTTCGAAGAATATGACAAGGCAAAATTAGAAAGCATTAAAGAAAACTATCCTGATATCCAAAACGTATTCGTTGCTAAAAAAGGCGGCGAAGTAGTAGGATATGGTATAAACGTAAACACCAATGGATTTGGTGGATCTATGACAAATGCCATAGGATTTCTACTAGAAGGAGATAAGATAGCAGGATTTAGAAATATTACAAACCAAGAAACCAAAGGTTTCGGAACACATATAGAAGGCGAAGACTATACATCAAGCTATGAAGGCAAATCTGCAGCAGGCCCTGTAGAATATGCAACAGACCCATCAGGTGAAAACCAAGTTATGTGGATTTCTGGAGCAACAGTTACATCAAAAGCAGTAGTTAAAGGCGACAACATAGCAATCGAAGTATATAACGACATTCTAAAAGCAGATGGGGGTGCAAACTAATGAAATTAAGTAAAGTATTTACAAATTCAATGCTAAAACACAACCCTATCTTTATGCAACTGATAGGACTATGTTCAGTACTAGCAATTACAAACAGTCTCCAAAACGCAATAGCAATGGGAGCAGCAGTAACATTCGTACTAATCATGAGTAACGCAGTAGTTTCAATATTTAGAAACATAATCCCTGACAAGATCAGAATCCCATGCTTCATCGTAGTAATCGCAACATTTGTAACATTGGTACAAATGATACTACACGCATTCTCACAACCAATCTACAGCGCACTAGGAATCTTCCTACCACTAATCGTAGTAAACTGCTGTATCTTAGGAGAAGCAGAAGGATTTGCATACAAGAATAAATTAATCCCATCCATAGTAGACGGACTAGGAACAGGAATAGGATATAGTCTTGCAGTAATTGCAATGGGCTTTATAAGAGAACTAGTAGGTTACGGAACATTACTAGATAAACAAATACTACCAGAATCATTCCCAGGAATAGGAATTATGGGAGCACCAGCAGGAGCATTCATACTACTAGGATTTTTAATAGCAGGATACAGATCAATCCTATCTAGGAGGGAAGACTAATGGCAGGTAAAATAATAACCATATTAATATCCACCATACTAGTAAATAACTACGTATTCGCACAATTCTTAGGAATCTGTCCATTCCTTGGAGTATCATCCAAGACAGAAACAGCAACAGGAATGGGAGTAGCAGTAACATTCGTAGTAGTACTAGCATCAATAATCACATGGTGCATACAAAAATTTATACTAGACGTATACCATCTTGAGTACTTACAAACAATAGTATTTATACTAGTAATAGCATCACTAGTACAATTCGTAGAAATGGTAATCAAGAAGATCTCACCAGCGCTATACACAGCAATGGGGGTATTCTTACCACTTATTACCACCAACTGCGTAGTACTAGGAGTAACAGTACTTAACATACAAAACGGATATGGAATAATCGAAACCATCTTCTCAGGACTAGGAGCATCACTTGGATTTGCAATGGCACTAATACTAATGAGTTCTCTAAGAGAAAAACTTGCCCTAGGAGATGTACCAAAGCCACTACAAGGAGTACCAATCGCACTAATAAGTGCAGGCCTAATGGCACTAGCGTTCTCTGGATTTGGCGGACTGGTATAAGGAGGAAAAGATGTCTTCAATAATAACACCAATAATAATACTAGGAATCATAGGAGCACTATTCGGAGTAGTACTATCCATAGCATCAAAAGTATTTGCAGTAGAAGTAGACCCAAAAGTCATAGCAGTTAGAAACTCACTACCAGGAGCAAACTGTGGAGCCTGCGGATTTCCAGGATGTGACGGACTAGCAGACGCAATAGCAAAAGGAGAAGCACCAGTAACAGGCTGCGTAATCGGAGGAGCCCAAGTAGCAGCAAAAGTTGCAGAAGTAATGGGAGTAAACGCCGGCAACGTAGAAAGACAAGTAGCAGTAGTTAAATGTCAAGGAACCTGTGAAGCAGCAAAAGACAAATACGAGTACAAAGGATTAGTAGACTGTAGACTAATAGCAGACTATCAAAAAGGCTCAAAAGCCTGTGGATACGGTTGTTTAGGTGGCGGAACATGTACAACAGTATGTGAATACGACGCAATCCACATCACAGATGGCAAAATCGCCGAAGTAGACAAGGAAAAATGCGTAGCATGTATGAAATGTATCAAAATCTGTCCAAAGAATATAATCGGACTAATCCCATACAAACAAAAAACAGAAGTGAAATGTTTCTCAAATGATGCAGGAAAAGAAGTAAGAACATACTGCAGTAATGGATGTATCGGATGCGGAATCTGTGAAAAGAAATGTCCAAAAGACGCAATCCACGTAACAGACAATCTAGCAGCAATCGACTACTCAAAATGTATCAACTGCGGAATCTGTGTAGCAAGCTGTCCAACAGGGGCAATCTTCTGTGAATATCCAGAAAGAATAGAAAAAATAAAAGAAAATCAAAGAAAACAAGCAGAAAAGAAGAAACAAGAAGCGATGGCAGCAAAAGCAAAAATGGAAGCCGAAAAAGAAAAAGCAACTGTTTGATGAATTTGAATTTAGATTAAAGAAGGAGCTTAGGCTCCTTTTTTTAGTGGGAATAATTGATGCTCCGTAGCGGAAGCAAGTAGGTGGTCGTCACCCTGAGCGAACGAAGTGAGTCGAATGGGTGACTGTCTTCCTTTGGCTTTTTCTTTTTAGAACCTTTCCAACTGCCGCCACCATGAGAGGTAGTCGAGTTTAACAAATCAGCGTTCATTTCATTCAGCTTCTTTGGAACTCTTTGCATAAGACCTGCTACGAAATCGGAGATTTCGGCTAGGGCTTCAAAGGATCTCTTTAAGATTTATAAAGGATAGTTGGATACATTGTCGATCGATAGTTATTAGTCACTTGTAACATTTAAAAACTTCACGCCTTCGGCTGTGGAACCTAGAAGGTTCCGCTACAAGGATGAATCGGAGTTGTGGTTGTCGTACGGCTACGCCTGAGGGGAGATTTACATAGATTTATATAGAGATTAAAGGGTTATTGATTTTTGTAGCGGAAGCATTTTGCTTCCATAGCCGAGAGGCTCTATCAAGAAAAAATCCTTGAATTGAATGTTTTTAGTGAGGAATATTCCTCTATATGATCATTCTTAGAGATAGTCGAGTTCAACAAATCAGACTTCGCTATACTCGTCTTCTTTGGAAATATGCACGAGGTGCAACGAAATCGGAGATTTCGGCTAGGGCTTCGAAGGATCTCGTTAAGATTTATAAAGGATAGTTGGATACATTGTCGATCGATAGTTATTAGTCACTTGTAACATTTAAAGACTTCACGCCTTCGGCTGTGGAACCTGGATTTCCGCTACGAGATGAGAGTTAAAGTTTATGTGGATTCACGGCTAACGCCTGAGGGGAGAAAATGTAGTATCAAGTTTGATGGAAGCTGGTAGCTTCTATTACGATGTAGTCGTTAGGATTCTAAATTTTTAATTGTTTACCTAAATCACAACTATAAAATCAAACCAACCCTTGACAAAATGAAGACCATAGTATAAACTAAATGAGTTAAATAATCCTTGCACGAGAGTGCCAAAGACCACAAGGAGGTGTAAAATGAGAAAATATGAAGTAGTTCTTATGTTCTACCCAGATGTAGAAGAAGAAACAAGAGTTAAGACATTCGAAAGACTTAAAAACATCATCGAAGAACACGGAAAAATCGAATCAGTAGATGAATGGGGAATGAGAAAACTAGCATACGAAATTGAATACTACACAGAAGCGTTCTACACATTAGTAACTTTTGAAGCAGAACCACAAACTGTAAAAGAATTCGACAGAGTAGCTAAGATTTTAGACCCAGTTATGAGACATATGGTAGTAGCCATAGAAAAATAGGTGATAAAATGAATGTAGTAACATTGATAGGAAGACTGACAAGAGACCCTGAACTTAGATACAGCCCACAAGGCATGGCAAATGTAAGAATAACCGTTGCAGTTGACAGAGGTTATAACCAACAAAAACGTCAAGAAGCGGAAGCTCAAAATCAACAAACTGCTGATTTTATATCTTGCGTAGCGTTTGGAAAGACTGCTGAACTAATAGCCAACTATTTCAACAAAGGAAATAGAATCGGCATTGAAGGAAGAATTCAAACTGGAAGCTATGACAAACAAGACGGCACAAGAGTGTACACAACTGATGTTGTAGTAAACAGAGTACACTTTATAGAAACTAGATCAGAATCTCAAACATACCAAAGAAGACCACAAACAGAAGGCGCAGGAGGATTCTCTGCACCAAATCAAAATCCTGGCGGATTTAACAAACCACCAGTGAACACTTCTTATGACCAGTTTTCTACATCAGAGGACGAGGGAGAAGCATTTTTCCCAGTAGACAATGAAGATATTCCATTTTAAGGAGGTAGAACATGCAAAGAAGATTCAGAAGTAGAAGAAAAGTATGTGCTTTCTGCCAAGATGCAAATAAAGTAATCGACTACAAAGACGCTCAAGGACTTAGAAGATTCGTATCTGAAAAAGGTAAGATCCTTCCAAGAAGAGTGACAGGAACATGTGCAAAGCATCAAAGAGAAGTAACTTCTGCTATTAAAAGAGCAAGACAAATTGCACTATTACCATATAGCGCAGACTAAGAAACTTAACCCGCATTGGCGGGTTTTTTTAATGGAGAAATTAAGTTTTTTAATTTTATGTATTCAAATTGTAAAAAATTTTTGTAAACTACAAATAAAAGTTCGTTTGTGATATTCTATTAATGATCAAAGAGATGAAAGGGAAAAAATGCACAATAAATATATTTTACAAGAAAAGAATTTTATTTTAACTAAAAATGATGATGAATACAATTGGCTAGAGATCATAAGCCCTACAGACGAAGAACTAAAGAGCCTGCTTTCAAAATTTAATCTTCCAAGAGACTATGTTTTCGACGTAAGCGACCCCTATGAACTTCCAAGAACAGAAGGACTCGAGGATGACAGACCTAATCTATTCATCCTTTCGTATCCGATCAGGAAATCCAGCTACGAATTTATCACAAGGCCTCTTGCCATAATCATCGATAAGGAAAAAGTAATCACCATTTGTAGTGAGGACTCAGAAGTTTTTAAAAATATAAAATCAAATAAGTCGCATAAAATGGATAATATAGAAGAGATAGAAAACTTTATCTTGGAGATTGCCTGGGAAATTTCAAAGGCATACATCGATTACATCAAAGTTTTAAATAGGGAGATTGACGATCTTCAAGGTCAAACGAGGAGATCTACCCATACGAAGCATCTTGAAAAGATCATTGCGATTCAAAAGAGTCTTACCACTTTTCAAATGTCTACCAGGGAAAATGTTCCTGTAATAGAAAGTATTTTCGAGCTGGATTACTTATCTGAATCTGAAAATAGGGACGATCTACTCCGGGATTTGCAGGTTGAAAACAAACAGGCTAGAGTCATGGTGGAGAAATCAACGCTTATGCTAGATAAACTATCAGATCTATATACCAATGTTATCAACAACAATCTAAACGAAGTCATGAAGATCCTCACTTCTGTAACTATTCTAATGACAATACCAACCATTGTCGGCGGAATCTGGGGGATGAATGTTAAACTTCCTTTGGAGAATGTTGAGCATGCATTTTGGATATTGATGGGGCTTAGTTTTTTGATAGGAGTAATTACTCTTTGGATTTTGAAAAAGAAAGATTTTTTGTAAAAATAAAGGAAGGGCTACCTTCCTTTTTGTTTGTCTATTTATTTCCAGACATTTTGATATTGTATTCTTCTTCCAAATTGGAAAAAGTTTCTTTGTACCTTTCTACAAGTCCTGTAAGTTCAGCTACTTCTTCTTCTGAATAATCTAAGTTTTCTAGTGTTTCCAAGATATCTTTTATATCTTCTTTGATTGAATTTAACTCCTCTTCAGTTGGATACCTCTTCTTTAACTCTATCTTTTCAGATTTTATTTTCTCTACATAGGTAGAAATATTTTTGTAGTTTAGATTGCTGTAACTATCAAGGATGGACTCGTAGATGGTGTTTTCACTTTCGTCCATTTCAAAGCTAAGAGGATTATATTCTTCTGCCAAGAAGTAGAGATATTCCTTATAATTTTCGTCAATGTTGAGGTAGTCCTTGGAGTCTTCGATTAAAATTTCGTTTCTATGAATCTTATTTAATTCGTCTTTGAATTTTTCTTCCACTTCATCTTCTGAAGCATCAAGATTTTGCATCTTAAACCTCATTATTGAGGATAGAATGTTTAGCTTTTCTATTTCAAACTCATAGTACTTAAGTCCTTGTAAGTATTCTGCGTAAATTTGTGGATAGACATAGTATTTAAGTTCAAATTTTTTAAATAATAACTCGGATAATAAAAATCTATTGTATTCTTTGTCCATAACCTCACCTCTTATCCATTATACAATGGTATAATTAATTAGAGGTGGAAAATGTTTAATAATTTTGGGAAATTTTTCGAAAATAAAAAGATAGATGAATATACTTCTTTTGGAATCGGAGGAGTTTGCGACTACATTCTCTTTCCAAATTCTGTAGAAGATTTAATAGAAGCGATTAAACTTGCGAGAAAAAATAATATTGCTGTTCATATATTTGGAAATCTAACCAATGTTTTGGTGCTTGACGGAGGGATTCGCGGGCTTACCATAATTTTAAAAGATGGGGCATTAAGCGATATAGATATAGATGGCAATATAATCACAGCTGGGGCAGGTGCCACTCTTAAAGCTGTAAGTGAAGCTGCTTATGAAAACGACCTTGGTGGCATGGAATTTTCGCATGGCATACCAGGATCTGTCAGCGGTGCCATGGTTATGAACGCCGGTGCATATGGTGGGGAGATGAAGGACGTGGTTAAAAGTGTCAAGCTTCTTACCGAGGATCTTAAAATCATCGACGTGGATGGATGCGATATGGATTTTGTATATAGAAATTCCAGGGTCATAAAGAATAATGAAATCGTCCTCTCTGCAAGTTTTGAACTAAAACCTAGGGAAAAATCAGAAATATTAAAAGATATGAATGACTTCGACGAAAGAAGAAGCTCCAAGCAACCTCTTGACATGATGTCCTGTGGAAGTACTTTTAAAAGACCGGAAGGATACTTCGCCGGAAAGCTCATAGATGACAGCGGACTTCGAGGATTTAGATATAAAAACTGTGGAGTATCTTGGAAGCACTGCGGATTTATCGTTAACTATGGAGATTCAAAAGCGGAAGATGTGCTCCACGCCATCGATGTGGTTAGAAAGGTTGTATACGATAAATTTGGAGTAAGTCTTGAGACTGAACTTAAAACTGTAGGAGAAAAATAATGGAAGTTGTAATTATTTCTGGCTTAAGCGGCGCAGGAAAATCGGAAGTTTTAAATATTATGGAGGACATGGGTTACTTTGCAATGGATAACCTTCCTCCAGAACTTTTGACCAAGTTTATGGAGCTTAGTTCAGCAAGCCCAATCGAAAAGGTTGCCTGTGTGGTGGACATTCGTTCTAGGGAATTCTTCAACGAATACGATTCTTCTATAAAAAGGCTTAAAAATATGGGCATAGACGTGAAGATTCTATTCGTTACTGCAAGTGATAAGACTATCGTAAATCGCTATAAAGAGAGGAGAAGGCCTCATCCACTGGATAAATCCATTACAGAAGGAATTAAAAAAGAAAAGAAACTACTAGAATTTTTGGAAAAGGCAAGCGACTATAAAATCGACACTTCAAGTATGAAACTCTCAAACCTTCGTTATGAAATCAAAAGACTCTTTCAAGGAGAGGGAGTGGACTTCTTGGTGTCTGTAGTTTCCTTTGGATTTAAAAATGGAATCCTTCTTGACGGGGACCTTATATTCGACGTGAGATTTATAGAAAATCCATTCTATATAGAAGAGTTAAAAAATATCAGCGGCGAAAACAAAGAGGTCATCGATTTTGTAATGGGATTTGAAGAAACTAGGGAGTTCATAGACAAGACTGTGGACATGCTTAGATTTCTGATTCCAAACTATAAAAAGGAAGGGAAAAATATATTGGTGGTAGGATTTGGTTGCACAGGAGGATTTCACAGATCCGTTGCGATTTCAAACGAAGTTGCCAAGAGGCTAGAAGAGATCGGCTACAAGACCAACACCACCCATAGGGACAAGCCATGAAAGTAGTAGTAATAGGAGGAGGAACTGGAACAAGCACCATTCTTCGTGGACTTAAAAGAGTCACCAATGATATAACTGCCATAATTTGCACAACAGATGATGGCGGCGGTTCTGGAATATTGAGAGAAGATTATGGAATGATTCCTCCGGGAGATTTTAGAAACTGTCTTATCGCCCTGTCCAATTCGCGAAAAGAATTTGAAGATTTACTTAACTATAGGTATAAATCCGGCACATATAGCGGACAGAGCTTCGGAAATCTATTTATAGCTGCCATTTCCGATATGTACCATGGATTCGAAAGTGCAATCGACTACATGGGGAAATTTTTAAATATTACAGGCAAGATCTATCCAGTTACACTGGAGCCATCGAACCTAGAAGCCATACTTACCAACGGCACGACGGTCTTTGGGGAGACAAACATTAGAGAAGAGATGGTAAAGACCAAGGCGAGGATAGAAAACTTACGACTATCACCACATGTGCCACAGGCTTTTTCAAAGGCGCTTGACGAGATAGAAGACGCGGACTTTATATTTTTAGGACCTGGATCTCTATACAGTTCAACAATCGCAAACCTACTTGTGGATGGAGTTGCAGATGTAATCTATAAAACAAAGGCAAAAGTAATCTACATTGCAAATGCATTTTCAGAACTGGGAGAGAGCGAAAGCCTAAGCCTAAGTCACCATGTACTTGAAATAGAAAAGTATTCAAAAGCTGGGATGATCGACTATGTATTCGCCACGAGAAATGAATATCTACAAGAGATAACGCCAGATGAATTCAAGGGAAGACTCGTCTTAACCGATGACGAAGATAGAAAAATCTTAAAAGATTTGAAAATAGAGATTATAGAAGGCGATTTTGTAGATATGGTTGACGGCAAACTCCGCCACAACGGAGAAAAAATAGGAAATATTGTAAAAAATTTAAAATAAAAGGACTCAAAAGGAAAATTGAGCCTCAGAGTGGAGACAAAATCCAAAAACGCTTATCCGACTACAGAAATTGAGAAATTCATAATCTCATAAACAACAAATCGCAAACTCGCTAACGCTCAAACAGTGCGATTTGCGGGCGGATTATTTCAATTTGAATTTCTTACAATTTCTTTCGTACGGACGCTTCCTTTTGGATTTTGCCACTTTAAAGGCAACCTTGGACTCAAAAGAAAATGAGTCCTTTTTTTGAAATAAATTAATTTAGCAAGATAACTTGATAAAATAAAAATGGAGGGATATAATAAAATTAAGATAAAATTAGTAGAGGTGGTCATATGAAAATTAAATCTCAAAAATTTAAAATCTTTTTTTCTATATTCCTTGTAGTATTTATTTTATCCACCTTGACTGCCAAGGCGGGCGGGATCGATGATCTATTATTGGAAGCCCTGGATACCATGCCGCAAAACTCAATAGAGAGATACTCATATTGTAAATCTTTAGAAAGCGGCAAATCTTATGTAGAAGTTCTCAAAGAGGAAATACTTGCAAGAGATTCGGAAAATTCAGAAGGAAAAATTGAATACAGAACCATTTCCAAAAAAGTGGCGGACATTGGATTTGGAAATAAAAAGTATCCAGCCTATATTCGTTTTGAATTAAAAGTCTTAGCAAAAGAAAATGGGAAAGTCATAAAACTTTTAGATTATGGAAGACCAGTTGTATTTGTAACAGGACTTAAAGCTAACTGGAATGGCGGAGATTACAATATTGACGTATACGAAAATGGAATAAGAGTATCCTCCACAGGAGAGTTCTTCTTAGGAATGGAAAATATTTCTGTAGGTAAAGATATTATTGATATCGGTGAAAATAGCATAAAGACAAAACTCATGACTATTAAATGCAATGTGAGGTACTAAAATGAAAAATAAAATTAAAACTCTTAGAATTTTGAGTAAATGCTTTTACATACTAGCCATATGTTTAGTAATTTTTAAACTATTCTTCTCTCAAGAGATGCAAGTTATAAAATCTATGACTAGTGGAAATTCTGATTTGATATTCAGTCGAGGAATTTCTTTCTATGTATTTGCGTTGGTTGTAAATATTTTATACCAACTACTTCTAGCCATCGGTGGAGCAAAAGCATTGGATGCTTTGGCAGATATTTTAGAAAAATTATATGGCGATGAAAATTAAAAGTGACAAATATTAAAAGACCAGAGATGGTCTTTTTTAGTTTCTGAGGCAACTTATATTTTACCCTTTAAAAATTTGGTAAATTACAGTATAATTAATGTATTGAGTATAGTTGCGAGGATATAAGAGAAGGTATCGGGAGAAATTTTAAAGAGAAGAGACATTTGGTGAGAGTCTCGAATTTCGAAGATGCAGATGCGCTTGTTAGCAATATTTATTAGAATTTGAGTGGATCGTCTCTTAGGAGGCGATTTTTTTTGGAGGTATTATGAAACTTTACAACACGCTAAGTAGATCCCTTGAAGAATTTGTCCCTGTTAATGAAGGACAGGTAAATATGTATAACTGTGGTCCTACGGTTTATAACTACATTCACGTTGGAAATGCTAGACCTCTTGTAATTTTTGACACCTTGAGAAGATATTTTATTTACAAAGGTTACGATGTTAATTTTGTAGTTAACTTTACAGATATTGATGATAAAATAATTAATCGTGCCAATGAAGAGCATGTTGACTTCACCGAAATAAGTGAAAGATATATAGAAGAATTTAAAAAAGATGCAAACGGACTTCATCTCTACGACTATAAAACTATAAATCCCCGTGCAACTGAAATGATTCCACAGATGATTGAATTTATAAAGACTTTGGAATCTAAGGACGCTGCATATGTGCTAGATGGGGACGTGTACTTCGATATTACAAAGGCGAAGGATTACGGCAAGCTTTCTAAGAAGAATATTGACGAGCTTATGGCTGGTGCGAGAATCGGAGTTGCTGAAGGCAAGAGAAACCCAGGTGACTTCGTCCTTTGGAAGAAGAAAAAAGAGGGCGAACCTGCTTGGGACAGCCCTTGGGCAGAAGGAAGACCTGGATGGCATATCGAATGCTCTGTAATGGCTAAGACCATTTTAGGAGATACCATTGACATTCACTCCGGTGGAGAAGATTTGCAATTTCCTCACCACGAAAATGAAATCGCTCAATCTGAAACTGCAAACGGCAAGACATTTGCAAACTACTGGCTCCACAACGGTATGATCAACGTTGACAATGAAAAGATGAGTAAATCAAGAGGTAATTTCTTTACTATTAGAGAAGTTTCTAAGGAATATGACCTTGAAATTTTAAGATATTTCCTTTTGACTTGTCACTACAGATCACCGATTAACTTCTCCCACGAAGTTATGGAACAATGCAAGGCTTCTCTTGAAAGAATGTACAACGGTAAGGAAAAATTAGAAAAACTAATCGAAACTGCAGATTCTGGAAGCCTCGACGAAGAAGTAAAGGCTCTTGTAGATGCAGAAGTTAAATATTTTGAAGATGCAATGGAAAATGACATCAACACTGCAGATGCTCTAACTGCCATCTTCAATATTATAAAGATCATAAACACAAAGGTTGACGATAGTTCAAAAGAAACTTTGGAATATGTAAGGGATAATCTAAACAAAACATCCAAAGTGCTTGGTATATTAGAAAGAAAAGAAGAAGGCTTAAGCCCAGAAGAAGAAGCTCTATTCAACGAAAGACTTGAAGCTAGAAAGAACAAAGACTACGTGAAGTCCGACGAACTAAGGGACAAACTTCTTGAAATGGGCATAGAAGTTAAAGATAGTAGAGAAGGAACGACTTGGAAGAGAATTTAGGAGTATTTTTGAAAGTGGGTCAGGTTATGAGCGAGCTTGAAGCGCGTAATTTGAACCCTCTTTCTCTTGCATATATTGGAGATGCAGTCTACGAACTTTTCATCAGAACGATAATTTTTAGAAACTTGCCTCCAAACAAATTAAATAAGGAAGCTAAGAAATATGTAGCCGCATATGCACAGGCAGAGTTCGCAGAAAAGATCATGGATATCTTAGACGAGGACGAGCTATATATTTTAAAGAGAGGAAGAAATAAGAAGCAAAACACTGTGGCGAAGAACCAATCTATAGGAGATTATAAAATAGCCACAGGAGTTGAAACTCTCTTTGGATACCTATATATAACGGGAAAACACGAGAGGATGCTTGAATTAATAGAAAGGGGATTAGATTATGAAGGTTGAACTTTTAGCTTATACGGAAAACCCAGAGCTAGTAGTGGCTCAGGCAGCTAAACTCTGCTACTCTCCAGTTGGAGTAGATGAAATAAGAGAAAAATTGGATGAAGAGTCCACAGAAAAATTTGTAAAGATGCTTATGGGATTTTCACACGCATCTCCACTAGAACATGTGAGCTTCACATTTGCAGTGGAAGGAGTATCAAGGACACTGACCCATCAACTAGTAAGACATAGAATAGCATCCTATTCACAACAATCCCAAAGATACGTAAGGTTAGATAATTTTGAGTACATCATACCAAAATCCATAGAAAAGAACGAAGAAGCGAAGAAAGTCTTCATCGAAGCTATGGAAAATGATAGAAAAGCATACTTAAAACTTACCGAACTACTTATAGACGAAAACAAGAAAAAATACATGGAAGACGGAATAGAAGAAGAAAAAGCAAAGAAGATGGCGGAAAAAGAATCCATCGAAGATGCGAGATACGTCTTTCCAAACGCGTGTGAAACCAAGATCGTAGTTACAATGAACGCAAGGACACTTCTTCATTTCTTTGAACTTAGATGTTGCAAGAGGGCCCAATGGGAAATAAGAGAAATGGCAGGAGAAATGCTTAAACTTTGCAAATCCGTGGCTCCAGTCATATTTAGCACAGCAGGACCAAGCTGTGTAAGCGGACCTTGTAAAGAAGGCAAGATGAGCTGCGGCCAGGCAAAAGAAGTCAGAGAATATTTTTTAAATTTAAGGTGAAAAATGTCATATATATACGGAAGAAACGCGATAATAGAAGCGTTAAAAAATAAAAAAGTGGACAAAATCTATGCTGCCCCAGGATTGAAAGGTTCCATCGGAAAGATCTATGCAATGGCAAAAGATCAAAAGATAGTTATAGTAGAAGCAGACAAGAAAAAACTAAGGGAAATGGTAGGGGATGTAAATCATCAAGGAGTTGTGGCGCTCTCATCATCATTTGAATATTCACAGGTAGAAGATATATTAGCCTATGCAAAGAGCAAAGGAGAAAATATCAAACTCATCATGCTAGATGAAATAGAAGACCCTTATAATTTCGGAGCCATAGCAAGAAGTGCAGAAGCCTTTGGATTTCACGGAATAATCATCCCTAAGAGAAGATCTGCCCTTGTAAACGACGCAGTCTATAAATCATCGGCAGGAGCGATAGAATCTATAAAGGTAGCAGTAGTAAACAATCTAAGTCAAACCATCTCGGAACTAAAAGAAAATTCTATTTGGGTCTACGGTGCAACAATGGAAGGAAACGCTATCGGAGACGAAAATTTGGTGGGAAATATCTGTATAGTAATAGGAAACGAAGGAAGAGGACTCGGTCATGCAGTTGAGAAAAACTGCGACGAACTTATCTCCATACCTATGCTAGGAAGCATCAACTCACTAAACGCATCAGTAGCCTGTGGAATTATTCTTTATGAAGTGACAAGACAAACCAAATGACAATTAGAAGGTACAAAAAGGGGGTCCACTACCTTTTTGTAGATGGATACAATATAATGAATCAGTTTTCCAACTTAAAAAGTCTTATGGAGCTGGATTTGGAACAGGCGAGGGAAAAGACCATGGACATGATGGCAGAGTTCGCAAGCTCCACAGGGGAGTATGTAATCCTGGTCTTTGATGGATACCTGGTTAAGAAATCGCCAGGGTCAAACTTCATGCACAAGGGAATCGAAGTAGTCTTTACAAAGGAATTTGTAACAGCGGACCACTACATCGAAAGAGAACTCGACAAAATCGGGAGACTACGAGATGTAAGGGTGGCAACCTCTGACAATATTGAGCAGCAGATGATCCTATCAAGGGGAGGAATTAGACTTTCCGCAAGGGAACTAGAAGCAGAAATAGTAAACGAAAGACTAAAGACCAAGAGACACCAAAGGATGCTGAAACAAGAGAAACTAAACTCCATGGGAGATAATTTGGAAATACTTAAAAAGTTAAGAGAAGATTATGGAGAGCGCTAGTCACGCTCTTTTTTATTGTTGAAAGATATTATATATGTAACGGAAATCTAGATTCCATAAACCTTGATACTACATTCTTTTCCATCAGCCGTCAGGCGAGCGACAATCATTCCTACTATTTATCACCGTAGCGGAACCTTCCAGGTTCCACAGCCGAGCAGTCGAGTTCTGCAAATCAGACTTCGCAATGCTCGTCCTCTTTGGAACTCTTTGCACAAGACCTGCAGCGAAATCGGAGATTTCTGCTAGGGGTTTCGTGTTATAATAGTGATAGAGGCAAATAATAACAGTGAATACTGGATTTTAGAGTTTCTACATAAAATTAAAAGGAGTTATTTTATATGAAAATAGCTTTAGCAGCGGTAGGTTTTCTAACAAATGATATAGATTATAACTTTCACAAAATAAAAGAAACGGTAAAAAAGTACTCTAGCCAGGCTGATTTGATTCTATTTGGAGAAAGTTTTTTGCAAGGTTTTGATTGTCTAACTTGGGATTATTCAAGGGACATAGATATAGCTGTAAGTCAGGATTCATCAATAATAAATGAAATTAGATCTTTGTGTAAAAATAATAAAGTAGCAATTTCATTTGGATATATAGAAAAGGATGAGGATAAGTTATACAGTAGTCAATTAACTATAACTAAGGATGGTGAAATAATAGATAATTTTAGACGTGTATCTATAGGATGGAAAGAACCTGTTGCAGATTTTCACTATGTAGAAGGTAAAGGGTTTGGACAATTCTCTTACTTAGAGAAAACTATTTCAGTAGGTTTGTGTGGTGATTTTTGGTATGCAGAAAATTGTATTCAAATGGAGAATTTAGATTCTGATATAGTTTTCTGGCCAGTGTATACAGATTTTGACTCTAAAGAATGGAATGAAAGTATGAAATACGAATACGCTCAACAAGCTCAAAAATGTGGCAGTAATATTTTGTATGTTAACTCACATTGTCTAGATAAAAATAGTGAAAATATAGCAAGAGGTGGAGCTGTTTTGTTTAATGAAGGAAAGATAGTTCGTGAACTTCCAGCTGGCGAAGAAGGAGTTCTTATTGTTGAAGTATAGTTGTCATTATATTCAACTTGTGGGACAGTTCACTTTCTTTTTTGGCACTACACAATACAGGGAATGACCATTGTGGTCTATCCTCCTTAACAAAACATCCAAAAAAAGTTCTTAGCCAAGTAAGAACTTTCATCACGGGGACATTCTTTTAGCTATGTCCCCGTTCGTTGTATGACGGGCATGTTCTAATGCTGGGGTGCAAATCCCTACAGAGCGTAGTTACCGACGAATCTAATAGCGACTTGCAAGTTTTAGAGGGTGACATCTAGGAGAGAAGAAGCAATATCGAAATCGTGGCTTGACGAACAGGAACAGAATACAAGGCGTAACAGGTGGGCAAGCTAGCTTAAGATAGCAAAGACCCAAAAGGTAACCGTAAACCCAAGGCGTAAATTCTGCAAGTAAACGATGAAAGTATTAGGGCTTATCCCGTGAGGTCTAGCTAGCGAAATAGTAGTAACAACGAATAGTGAGAAGTCAGCAGAATCCATAGTAGCGAAGAAGTTTCTGTAATGGAAATAGAGCGAAGGGAGGAACGATATTTATTGTAATATTTGAAAAGGATGTACTATGACTTGATGGAACACAAGAAATGACGTATTCATTTCTCAAGGTTCGGA